>Ga0209391_10000804_pt1 | contig 15600 bp, 11 predicted proteins | sample PPLLak3March2015_FD_187246 | JGI IMG/M metagenome (GOLD analysis project Ga0209391, IMG submission 187246) | Freshwater sediment microbial communities from Prairie Pothole Lake near Jamestown, North Dakota, USA - PPLs Lake P7 Core (1) Depth... | ecosystem: Environmental > Aquatic > Freshwater >... | reverse complement strand
TCGTTGCCGGCGTCGTTCTCCGAAAAGGAGCACTGCCTGCAGCGCGGCGAGTGCGCGTGCGGCGAGGCGGTGACGCGCGCGAGCGCCGTCGTTCACGTGCTCGGGCAGAAGCGGTTGCCGATCACCATCACGCTGCCGCATTGCCGGGAGGCGGGCTTCGGCACTGTCGCGGCATTCCCCATCGCGGCGCAGCATCAGACGCTCGGCCTGTACAACCTGTTCTTCCGCGAGGCCCGCGAGATGGCCGCCGAGGAACGGCACATGCTGGAGAGCCTGGGGCAGCACCTGGGTGTGGCGATCGAGAGCCTGCGGCTGGTATCGAAGGAGCGCGAGCTCGCCGCCTCCGAGGAGCGCAGCCTCATCGCGCAGGAGCTGCACGACTCGATCGCGCAGTCGCTCGCGTTCCTCAACCTGCAGGTGCAGATGCTGCGGCGGGCGCTCGCGTCCTCCGACGCCGTCGAGTCGGCCCGCGTTGCCGACGAGATCCAGGCCGGCGTGCAGGAGTCCTACGCCGACGTGCGGGAGCTGCTGGTGCACTTCAGAACCCGCGCGGCGGAAGGCGACCTCGAGCACGGCGTGCGCACGCTGGCGACCCGCTTCGAGCGCCAGACCGGGGTGCCGGTGGCACTGCAGCTCGATGGCCAGACCGTGCCGCTCGAGCCGGACGCGCAGTTGCAGGTGATGCACATCCTGCAGGAGGCGCTGTCCAACGTGCGCAAGCACGCGCGGGCGACCCACGTGCAGGTCGAGGTGCGACGCGGACCCGGGCATCACTTCATCGTCCGCGACGACGGCCGCGGTTTCGATCCGGAAGCGCGGGCGGCCGATGCCTCGGAGCACGTCGGGTTGCGCATCATGCGCGAGCGCGCGCAACGCATCGGTGCGACGCTGGAGGTACGCTCGCAGCCCGGCCGCGGCACCGAGATATCACTGTCGCTGCCGGTGGCGCAGCGCGAGGCCGCGTGATTCGATGACGGGCTCGGACATGGCGCGCGGCGATAGCCCGATCCGCCTGGTGGTCGTCGATGACCACACGCTGTTCCGGCGCGGCATCATCTCGCTCCTCTCCCACGAACCCGGCTTTGCCATCGTCGGCGAGGCCGCCGACGGCTTCGAGGGCATCCGCACGGTGCTCGCGCAGAAGCCCGACGTCGTGCTGCTCGACCTCAACATGCCGGGCATCTCGGGCCTCGACGCGCTGGCGGCGATCCTCCGGGACGCGCCGGGGACGCAGGTGGTGATGCTCACCGTGTCGGAGGACGCCGAGGACCTCGTCACGGCGCTGCGCAACGGCGCGCAGGGCTACCTGCTCAAGAACATCGACGGCGAGTTCCTCGTGCGGTCGATCCGCCGCGCCGCGGAGGGCGAGTCGGTGATCTCGCCGGAGATGGCCGGCAAGCTGATGCGCCAGGTGCGCACCGGGGCGCCGAGTGCCCAGCCGGCGGACGTGCTCTCACCGCGGGAGCGCGAGATCGTGCAGCGACTCGCGAAGGGTGGCAGCAACAAGGAGATCGCCCGCGACCTCGACCTGGCCGAAAGCACCGTCAAGATCCACGTGCAGCACATCCTGCGCAAGCTCGGGCTCAATTCGCGCGTCCAGGCGGCCGTCTGGGCGATCGAGAACGGCATCGCGGCGAAGCAGTGACGGGCAGCGGGGAGCGGGTCGGCGACCCGTGCTGCGCCATCGGGAGTCATCGGCCGCCTCCGATCTTCCTTGATGCGCATCAAGCGCCGGTGCGCGCCGGCGCCGGGTAGTCCTTTCGGAGGATGCCCGATCGGCCCTCCGGACTAGCCTCGCCTCGCCACTTCGCGCCGCGCCGGCAGGCAACCGGCGAATGTGCGCGCGAGCGCGTCCACGGAACAATGCGTGTGCAGAAAGACACGCGAACCGAGGGAGCGCGCATGGCCGAGACCGCACACCATCCGAAGCGCCGCGACAACGCGAATGAGCGCGGCGCGGGCAAGTCGCACAAGGCGAAGGCCTGGTCGGTGCTGATCGTCAGCACGCTGGCCTTCACCGTGTGCTTCATGGTCTGGATGATGTTCGGCGTGATCGGCGTGCCGATCAAGAAGACGCTGAACCTCAACTCCACCGAGTTCGGCATTCTCACGGCGACGCCGGTGCTCACCGGCTCGCTGATCCGCGTGCCGCTTGGCATGTGGACCGACAAGTTCGGCGGCCGCATCGTCCTGTTCTGGCTGATGATCGTCACGGTGATCCCGATCTGGCTCATCGGCTACGCGACCGAGTACTGGCACTTCCTCGTGCTCGGCCTCTTCGTCGGCCTCGCCGGCGGCTCGTTCTCGGTGGGCACGCCCTACGTCGCGCGCTGGTTCGAGCGCAAGCAACAGGGCTTCGCGATGGGCGTCTACGGCGCGGGCAACTCCGGCGCGGCGGTCAACAAATTCGTCGCCCCGGCGCTGATCCTCGGCTTCGGCTGGGTCGCGGTGCCGCAGGTCTACGCCGCGGTGATGCTGGGCACGGCGCTGCTGTTCTGGATGTTCAGCTACCACGACCCGAAGCACCTCGTGGATTCGCGCATCACCTGGCGCCAGCAGCTCTCGGCGCTGCGCGACCCGCGCGTGTGGAAGTACTCGCAGTACTACTCGATCGTGTTCGGCGGCTACGTCGCGCTCGCGCTGTGGATGACGCAGTACTACGTCGCCGAGTTCGGCCTGTCGCTGCAGACCGGCGCGCTGCTCGCCGCGGCCTTCTCGCTTCCTGGCGGCGTGCTGCGCGCGATCGGCGGATGGATGTCCGACAAGTGGGGTGCCCACTTGATCACCTGGTGGGTGCTGTGGGTGAGTTGGATCTGCCTGTTCCTGCTTTCCTACCCGCAGACCGAGATGACGATCACGACGACGAACGGCCCGATGACGATCCACATCGGCCTCAACGTCTACGTGTTCACGGCGCTGATGTTCATCATGGGGATAGCGTGGGCGTTCGGCAAGGCGTCGGTGTTCAAGTACATCTCCGACGAGTTCCCGACCAACATCGGCGTCGTCTCCGGGATCGTCGGGCTCGCCGGCGGATTGGGCGGCTTCCTGCTGCCGATCATGTTCGGCATCCTGCAGGACCTCACGGGCATCCGCTCGACCTGCTTCATGCTGATGTACGGCGTCGTCTGGGTCTCGCTGATCTGGATGTACTGGACCGAGATGCGCAAGGCCGAGGTCATGGGCCCGCGCTCAAAGGCCTTCAGCCTCAGGGGCTGATCCCAACCACCCGCACGAGAAAGAACTGACATGGGCACGCCCCAGCAATCCGCAGGCACGCTCCCGCGCCGCCCTCCAGGCGCGGACATCGCCGACTGGCGCCCAGAGGACAACGAATTCTGGGAGTCGACGGGCAAGCGCATCGCCTACCGCAACCTCGCGATCTCGGTGCCGGCGCTGCTGTGCGGCTTCGCGGTGTGGGGCATGTGGGGCATCATCACGGTGCAGATGCTGAACCTCGGCTTCCCGTTCACGCAGGCCGAGCTGTTCACGCTCACCGCGATCGCCGGGATCGCCGGCGCGACGATGCGGATCCCGGCGTCGTTCTTCATCCGGCTCGCCGGCGGCCGCAACACGATCTTCCTCACCACCGCGATGCTGCTGGCGCCGGCGATCGGCACGGGCATCGTGCTGCAGCACAAGGACTGGCCGCTGTGGGCGTTCCAGCTGATGGCGCTGTGGTCGGGCGTGGGCGGCGGCAACTTCGCGAGCTCGATGTCCAACATCAGCACGTTCTTCCCGAAGCGGCTGCAGGGCACCGCGCTGGGCATCAACGCCGGCGTCGGCAATTTCGGCGTGACGACCATGCAGGTCGTCATTCCGCTGGTGATGACGGTGGGACTGTTCGGGGCCCTCGGCGGCGAATCGATGACGCTGACGAAGGACAGCGGCTGGATCCTCGGCAAGATCGCGGCGGGCACGCCGACGTGGATCCAGAACGCCGGCTTCGCCTGGGTGATCTCCCTGGTGCCGCTGTCGATCCTCTGCTGGTTCGGCATGAACAACCTGAAGACCGTCTCGCCGGAAACCGGCGTGATAGCGTCGTTCGCCAAGGTCACCTACCTCTACACGCTGGCGTTCGTTCCCGCGATGCTCGGGCTGTGGCTGTACCTGCCCAAGCCCACGGGTCTCGGTCTCATCAGCATGTGGGTGGCGATCCCGCTCGACGTGATCAGCGCACTGTTGATCATGAAGCTTGCGGCCTTCGGCCCGATGAAGGAGAACATCGCCAAGCAGTTCGCGATCTTCAGGGACAAGCACACCTGGTCGATGACGGCCCTCTACATCGTCACCTTCGGCTCGTTCATCGGCTTCTCGATGGCGCTGCCGCTGGCGATCACCGTGATCTTCGGCTTCTCGCACGTGCCGGACGCAGCCGGCGTCATGACGCACACGGTCAAGAACCCGAACGCCCCGTCGGCGTTCACCTACGCGTGGATTGGCCCGTTCGTGGGGGCCGCGATTCGCCCCGTCGGCGGCTGGATCTCGGACAAGGTCGGCGGCTCGATCGTCACGCAGATCATCTCGGTGGTGATGGTCGCGGCATCGATCGCCGTCGGCTACGTGATGCTGCAGGCCTACAACTCGGCGACGCCCGAGCAGTACTTCTTCACGTTCCTCGCGCTCTTCATGGTGCTGTTCGCGGCCTCCGGCATCGGCAACGGGTCGACGTTCCGTACGATCGGCGTCATCTTCGACCGCACGCAGGCCGGCCCGGTGCTCGGCTGGACCTCGGCGATCGCCGCCTATGGCGCCTTCGTCGCCCCGATCGTGATCGGCGAGCAGATCCGTGCCGGAACACCGCAGTACGCGATGTACGGGTTCGCCATCTTCTACGCACTCTGCCTCGTGCTCAATTGGTGGTTCTACCTGCGCCGCGGCGCGTACGTGAAGAATCCGTGACGCGCCACAGTGCCGCCAATTCCTGATGACACCCTGACCATGATGGCAGCGCCACTTGCCCACTGGGAGCCCGATGACCGCGCGTTCTGGGCGCGCGAGGGCTCTCGCGTCGCGCGCCGCAATCTCGCGGTGTCGGCGATGGCGCTCACGCTTTCGTTCGCGGTGTGGATGGTGTGGAGCGTCGTCGTCGTGACACTGCCGCAAGCCGGGTTCCGCTTCAGCACGGCGCAGATGTTCTGGCTCGCGGCCGCGCCGGGGCTCGCCGGCGGCACGTTGCGGCTGTTCTTCGCGTTCTTCGTGCCGATCTTCGGCGGGCGGAGCTGGACCACCTTTTCCACGCTACTGCTCCTCGTGCCCACGGTCGGCCTTGGAGTCGCGGTGCAGGACCCGTCGACCGGCTATCCCACGATGCTCGCGCTGGCGCTCGCCGCGGGCATCGGCGGCGGCAACTTCGCCTCCAGCATGTCGAACATCAGCTTCTTCTTCCCCTCCGACCGCAAGGGGACGGCACTCGGGCTCAACGCCGGCCTCGGCAACCTCGGCGTGGGCATCGCGCAGCTGGTCGTGCCCCTCGCGATCGGCACGGCCCTCTTCGGCGTGTTCGCGGGCGCTCCGCAGGACCCTGGCGACGGCGCGGCACCCGCGCTCTGGCTGCAGAACGCCGGCTTCATCTGGGTGCCCGCGATCCTCGTCGTCGCCTGGCTCGCCTGGCGCTACATGGACGATCTCGAGGTCGTGCGCGCGTCGCTCGGCGAGCAGACGACCGTCGTGCTCCGCCGGGACACGTGGATCCTGGCCTGGCTCTACCTCGGCACGTTCGGATCCTTCATCGGCTTCGCCGCGGGCTTCCCGCTCGTCGCGGAAGTCCAGTACGGCGGGCTCGACGCCACGACCTACGCGTTCGCCGGCCCCCTCGTCGGTGCGCTCGCGCGCCCCGCGGGCGGATGGCTCGCGGACCGCCACGGCGGCGCGACCGTCGTGATCACCTGCTTTGCTGCCATGGCCGGCGCCGTCGCGCTGATGCTGGGTGCGATGGCCTCGTACGGCGCGTTCCTGACGGCGTTCGCCCTGTTGTTCGTTGCGAGCGGCCTCGGCAACGGCGCCTTGTTCCAGCTCTTCCCGCGCGTGTTCGCACGTCTGCACGCGGGTGTAGCCGGCGAGAGCGGGCGTCTCGCGTCGCTCGAGGCGGCAGCGGCGCTCGGCGTCACCTCGGGCGTCGCCGCGTTCGGCGGCTTCTTCATCCCCAAGGCGTACGGAACCGCGGTCGCGCTGTCCGGCGACACGCGTCCGGCGCTGGCGCTGTTCCTCGTCTTCTACCTCTCCTGCATCGCGGTCGCGTGGTGGTTCTACGCGCGACCCGACGCAGCAAGACGCACTGCCTGACCCACGGAGACCCACGATGAGCCACTTTCTCGACCGCCTGATGTACTTCACCAAGGACCGTCCGACCTTCTCCGACGGCCACGGCGTGGTCACGAGCGAGGACCGGACGTGGGAGGACGGCTACCGCAAGCGCTGGCAGCACGACAAGATCGTGCGCTCGACCCACGGCACCAACTGCACCGGCTCGTGCAGCTGGAAGATCTACGTGAAGGGCGGCGTCGTCACCTGGGAGACGCAGCAGACGGACTACCCCCGCACGCGCCCCGACATGCCCAACCACGAGCCGCGCGGCTGCTCGCGCGGCGCGTCTTACTCCTGGTACCTGTACAGCGCGAACCGGGTCAAGTACCCGATGGTGCGCGGCGCGCTGGTGCGCGCCTGGCGCGAGGCGCGCAAGAGCCGGGGCGCGGTCGAGGCGTGGCAGTCGATCGTCGACGACCCGGCGCAGACGAAGGCCTACAAGTCGACGCGCGGGCTCGGCGGTTTCGTGCGCTCCACCTGGGACGAGGTGCAGGAGATCATCGCCGCGGCCAACGTCCACACGATCAAGCGCCACGGGCCCGACCGGGTGGTCGGCTTCTCGCCGATCCCGGCGATGTCGATGGTGTCGTACGCCGCGGGCAGCCGCTACCTGTCGCTGATCGGCGGCGTCTCCATGAGCTTCTACGACTGGTACTGCGACCTGCCGCCGGCCTCGCCGCAGGTCTGGGGCGAGCAGACCGACGTGCCGGAGTCGGCCGACTGGTACAACTCGACGTTCATCATCGCCTGGGGCAGCAACGTGCCGCAGACGCGCACGCCGGACGCGCACTTCTTCACCGAGGTTCGCTACAAGGGCGCGAAGACCGTCGCGGTCACGCCCGACTACGCCGAGGTAAGCAAGCTCGCCGACCTGTGGCTGCACCCGAAGCAGGGCACCGACGCGGCACTCGCGATGGCGATGGGCCACGTGATCCTCAAGGAATTCCACGTCGACCGGCCGTCGTCGTACTTCATCGACTACTGCCGCCGCTACACCGACATGCCGATGCTGGTGAAGCTCGTCAAGCGCGGCGATCGCTTCGTGGCGGACCGCTACCTGCGGACCTCGGAGCTCGCAGACCCGCTTGGGCAGGACAACAACCCCGAGTGGAAGACCGTGGCGGTCGACGAGCCCACCGGCAAGCTGGTCGCGCCGCAGGGGTCGATCGGCTTCCGCTGGGGGCAGAAGGAGGGCGGCGACCTCGGCAAGTGGAACCTCGAGCCCCGCGACGGGCGCGGCGAGGACGTGAAGCTCGCGCTGTCGCTCGCCGAGCACCGCGACGAGCTGGTCGCCGTGGCGTTCCCCTACTTCGGGGGGATCACTGCGCCGCGCTTCAACGAGAACGACCAGGGCACGGACATCCTGCAGCGCAACGTCCCCGCGAAGCGCGTGCGCCTCGCCGACGGCGAGGCGCTGGTCGCCACGGTGTACGACCTCGTGCTCGCCAACTACGGCGTCGACCGCGGACTGGGAGGCAACGCGGCCACGTCCTTCGACGACGACGTCCCCTACACGCCGAAGTGGCAGGAAAAGGTCACCGGCGTCAAGGCGGCCGACGTGATCACCGTCGCGCGCCAGTTCGCCGACAACGCCGACAAGACGCACGGCAAGTCGATGGTGATCATCGGCGCGGCGATGAACCACTGGTTCCACAGCGACATGAACTACCGTGGCGTCATCAACCTGCTGATGATGTGCGGCTGCATCGGCCAGTCGGGCGGCGGCTGGGCGCACTACGTCGGCCAGGAGAAGCTCCGCCCGCAGACCGGCTGGACGGCACTCGCGTTCGCGCTCGACTGGCATCGCCCGCCACGGCAGCAGAACTCGACGTCGTTCTTCTACGCGCACACCGACCAGTGGCGCTACGAGCGGCTCGACGTTCGGGAGATCCTGTCGCCGCTCGCCGACCCGAACGAGTACACCGGCAGCCTGATCGACTTCAACGTGCGCGCCGAGCGCATGGGCTGGCTGCCGTCGGCCCCGGCGCTGCAGACCAACCCGATCGAGGCCGTGCGCATCGCGGAGAAGGCGGGCATCGACCCGAAGGAATGGGCGGTCCGCGCGCTGAAGGACGGCACGCTCAGGATGTCCTGCGAGGACCCCGACAACCCGGCGAACTTCCCGCGCAACCTGTTCGTCTGGCGCAGCAACCTGCTCGGCAGCTCCGGCAAGGGCCACGAGTACTTCCTCAAGCACCTGCTCGGTACGACGCACGGCGTGCAGGGCAAGGACCTCGGCGAGGAGGGCGGCCGCAAGCCCGAGCAAGTCGTCTGGCACGACGATGCCCCGAAGGGCAAGCTCGACCTGCTGGTGACGCTCGACTTCCGCATGTCGACCACGTGCCTGTACTCCGACATCGTGCTGCCGACGGCCACCTGGTACGAGAAGAACGACCTCAACACTTCCGACATGCACCCGTTCATCCATCCGTTGTCGCAGGCGGTGGATCCGGCGTGGGAGGCGCGCTCCGACTGGGACATCTACAAGGGCATCGCGAAGAAGTTTTCCGAGGTCTGCGTCGGCCACCTGGGCAAGGAAAAGGACCTGGTGCTGACCCCGCTGATGCACGACTCGCCGGCCGAGCTCGCGCAGGCGATTGACGTGCGCGAGTGGAAGGCCGGGCAGGTCGAGCTCATCCCGGGCAAGACCGCGCCGGCGATGACCGTGGTCGAGCGCGACTATCCCGCCACCTACGCCAAGTTCACCTCGCTGGGGCCGCTGATGGCCAAGGCCGGCAACGGCGGCAAGGGCATCGGCTGGAACACCGAGCACGAGGTGCAGAAGCTCGCCGAGCTCAACTACACGGTGCGCGAGGACGGGCCGGCGAAGGGCCAGCCAAAGATCGAGACCGACATCGACGCCGCCGAGGTGATCCTGATGCTCGCGCCCGAGACCAACGGCGAAGTGGCGGTCAAGGCGTGGCAGGCGCTGTCGAAGATCACCGGCCGCGAACACGCGCACCTCGCGCACCCGAAGGAGGACGAGAAGATCCGCTTCCGCGACGTGCAGGCGCAGCCGCGCAAGATCATCAGCTCGCCCACCTGGTCGGGCATCGAGAGCGAGAACGTGTCGTATACCGCCGGCTGGACCAACGTGCACGAGCTGATCCCTTGGCGCACGCTCACCGGCCGCCAGCAGTTCTACCAGGACCACAAGTGGATGCTGGGTTTCGGCGAGGGCCTGTGCGTCTATCGACCGCCGGTCGACCTCAAGACCATCGAGCCGATGCAGGGCGTCAAACCCAACGGCAACCCGGAGGTGGTGCTGAACTTCATCACGCCGCACCAGAAGTGGGGCATCCACTCGACCTACACCGACAACCTGCTGATGCTCACGCTGTCGCGCGGCGGGCCGATCATCTGGATCTCCGAAGACGACGCGAAGCGCGTCGGCATCGAGGACAACGACTGGATCGAGGCCTACAACGTCAACGGCGCGATCGCGGCCCGGGCGGTGGTGTCGCAGCGGGTCAACCCCGGCATGTGCATGATGTACCACGCGCAGGAGAAGATCGTGAACACGCCCGGATCCGAGATCACCGGCACGCGCGGCGGCATCCACAACTCGGTCACCCGCATCGTGCTGAAGCCCACGCACATGATCGGCGGCTACGCGCAGCAGGCGTACGGCTTCAACTACTACGGCACGATCGGCACCAACCGCGACGAGTTCGTCATCATCCGCAAGATGAAGAACGTGGACTGGATGGACACGCCAGCCCCGGCGTCGGCCGCGGTCTGACGCGGACACGGAACAGGCAAGGAGACCCAAGATGAAGATCCGCGCTCAGATCGGCATGGTGCTGAACCTCGACAAGTGCATCGGCTGCCACACCTGCTCGGTGACCTGCAAGAACGTGTGGACCAACCGCGAGGGCATGGAGTACGCCTGGTTCAACAACGTCGAGACCAAGCCCGGCATCGGCTACCCGAAGGAGTGGGAGAACCAGGACCGCTGGAACGGCGGGTGGGTGAGGAAGGGCGGCGGCATCGAGCCGCGTCAGGGTGGCAAGTGGTCGATCCTGATGAAGATTTTCGCCAACCCCAACCTGCCGGAGATCGACGACTACTACGAGCCGTTCACGTTCGACTACGAGCACCTGCACACCGCGCCGGTGATGAAGGCCGCGCCGGTCGCCCGCCCGCGCTCGCTCATCACCGGGCAGCGCATGGAGAAGATCGAGTGGGGCCCGAACTGGGAGGAGATCCTCGGCGGCGAATTCGCCAAGCGCTCGAAGGACGCCAACTTCGAGGGCGTGCAGAAGGACATCTACGGCCAGTTCGAGAACACGTTCATGATGTACCTGCCGAGGCTGTGCGAGCACTGCCTCAACCCGACCTGCGTGGCCTCGTGCCCGTCGGGCTCGATCTACAAGCGGGAGGAGGACGGCATCGTCCTCATCGACCAGGACAAGTGCCGCGGCTGGCGCATGTGCGTGTCGGGCTGCCCGTACAAGAAGATTTACTACAACTGGTCGACCGGCAAGGCCGAGAAGTGCATCTTCTGCTACCCGCGCATCGAGGCGGGGCAGCCGACGGTGTGCTCGGAGACCTGTGTCGGCCGCATCCGTTACCTCGGCGTGCTGCTCTACGACGCCGACCGCATCGAGAAGGCCGCGGCGGTCGACGATCCGAAAGAGCTCTACCCGGCGCAGCTGTCGATCTTCCTCGACCCCAACGACCCGGCGGTGATCGCGCAGGCGCGTGCCGACGGCGTGCCGCAGGCGTGGCTGGATGCCGCGAAGGCGTCGCCGGTCTACAAGATGGCGGTCGAGTGGAAGGTGGCGCTGCCGTTGCATCCCGAGTACCGCACGCTGCCGATGGTCTGGTACGTGCCGCCGCTCTCGCCGATCCAGGCCGCGGCCAACGCGGGCGAGATCGGCGCGTTCGGCTCGCTGCCGGACGTGCGCAGCCTGCGCATTCCGCTGCGCTACCTCGCCAACCTGCTGACCGCGGGCGACGAGCACGCGGTGGCGGTGGCGCTCGAGCGGATGCTGGCGATGCGCGCCTACATGCGCGACCGCCACGTCGAGCGGCGCGAGAACCCCGAGGTGCTGAAGCAGGTCGGGCTCACGGTGGCGGAAGTCGAGGACATGTACCGCTACATGGCGATCGCCAACTACGAGGACCGCTTCGTCATCCCGACGACGCACCGCGAGTACGCGGAGAACGCCTACGAGCTCCGCGGCGGCTGCGGCTTCTCGTTCGGCAACGGGTGCTCGGACGGCTCGTCGGAGACCAGCCTCTTCGGTGGCGGCAAGCGCAAGACGATCCCGATCAAGGAGGTCGTGTGAAGGAGACGACGATGACGATCACGTTCAAGGCCCTTGCCGCGCTCCTCGCCTACCCGAGTGACGACCTCGTCGCGGCGCTGCCGGAAATTGTCGAGATTCTCGAGGATGACCGGCGCCTGCCGCGCCGCGTGCGCGCCGACCTCGCGGCGCTGGTCGACGAGCTCCGCTCGATGGACCCGCTCGATGCCCAGGAGCGCTACGTCGCGACGTTCGACCGCGGGCGGGCCGCCTGCCTGCACCTCTTCGAGCACGTGCATGGCGAGTCGCGCGACCGCGGCCAGGCGATGGTGGATCTCAAGTCGATGTACGAGCGCGCGGGCCTGGTACTCGCGGGCCACGAGCTGCCTGACTACCTGCCGGCACTGCTAGAGTTCCTGAGCCTGCAGCCGTTCGAGGTCGCCGAGGCGATGCTCGGCGACTGTGCGCACGTCGTGCGCAAGGTCGGCGACGCCCTCGCCTCGCGCGGCTCGTCCTACGCGGCGGTGTTCGCCGCGACCCTGGCAGTCGTCGACCTGCCGGGACTCACCGGCAAGGCCGACGCCGTCGACGAGAAGCCGATGGACGAGGAGTGGGCCGAGGCGCCGGTGGTGTTCGGCCCGGCCGCCGGTGCCGCGTGTGGCGCGCCAATGCCCGCCCAATCCATCATCCAGTTCGTTCCGCGCGCGGGCGAAGCCCGCTGATCGCCCGAGGATCCACACCATGGACTCGTACCTCAACACCTTCCTGTTCGGGATCTATCCCTACATCGCGCTCACCGTGTTCCTGGTCGGCAGCCTGGTCCGCTTCGACCGCGAGCAGTACACGTGGAAGAGCGACAGCTCGCAGCTCTTGCGCCGCGGGCAGCTACGCCTCGGCTCGAACCTGTTCCACCTCGGCATCCTCGGCATCTTCGGCGGCCACTTCGTCGGGCTGCTGACGCCGATGGGCATCTGGCACGCGCTTGGCGTCGAGGCCTCGCAAAAGCAGCTGATCGCGATCGTCGCCGGCGGCATCTTCGGCGTGATGATGCTGATCGGGCTGGTGGTGCTGATGCACCGGCGGATGAGCGAGCCGCGCATACGCGCCACGACCAAGGGCTCGGACTGGCTCGTGCTGTGGCTGCTGCTGATCCAGCTGGTGCTGGGGCTCGCCTCGCTGCCGGTGTCGGCCGGCCACATGGACGGCGGCCAGATGGTGAAGCTGATGACCTGGGCGCAGCACATCCTCACGTTCCGTGGCGATGCCGCGTCGTTCGTCGTCGACGCCGCGCCGGTGTTCAAGCTGCACCTGCTGCTCGGCATGACGATCTTCCTGGTCTTCCCGTTCACGCGCCTCGTGCACGTGTGGAGCGGCTTCGCGGCGATCGGCTATGTGACCCGCGCCTACCAGGTCGTGCGGGGCCGCTAGGAACCGCGATGGAGACCGTGACCATGGAACTGCGTGTCAATGGCGTCGTCGTGCCGGAGGAGGCGATCCGCCGCGAGGCGGCGGAGTTCGCGGGCGCGCCCGAACCGGAGGCCGCGGCGCGGCGCGCGCTGGCGGTCCGCGAGCTGTTGCTGCAGCGCGCCGGCGAGCTCCGGTGGCTGGAAGACGGCGCCCCGCGCGAGCGCGTCACGTTCGCGAGCCGCGCCGAAGAGGACGCGCTGATCGCGCGGGTTCTCGACACCGAGGTCGTCACACCGCAACCGGGTGAGGACGAGTGCCGGCGCGTGTACGACCAGAACCCCGAGCGGTACGCTTCCGGCGAGCTGGTCGAGGCCTCGCACATCCTGTTCGCGGTGACGCCCGGCGTGCCGGTCGCGGCGCTGCGCACGGAAGCCGAGCGAGTGCTCGCCGAGCTCGTCAAGTCGCCAGAGCGGCTCGGCGAGCGCGCGAAGGAAATCTCCAACTGCCCGTCGGGGCAGCAGGGCGGCAACCTGGGCCAGTTCGGCCGCGGCCAGATGGTGCCCGAGTTCGACGCAGCGGTGTTCGGCAACGACCGCGTCGGCGTGCTGCCGCAGCTCGTCGCGACGCGCTACGGCTTCCACATCATCCGCGTCGACCATCGCGTGGCGGGGCGCACGCTGCCGTTCGAAACGGTGCGCGAGCGCATCGCGAGGGAGCTCTCCGCGAACGTCGAGGCGCGAGCGCTGCGTCAGTACGTGGAGGTACTGGCCGGGCGGGCCGAAGTGCACGGCGCGGATCTCGCGGCTGCCGCAACGCCGCTGGTGCAGTAGCGCGAGCCGCGGCGTCGACACACACGTTCGCGAACTCCGGCCTGACCGCGGTCACCTGGACGACCGTCGGGGTGCCGCGCATGCCGGCGCCTTCCGTGGCCGATCTTCGCCGGCGCGGGGCATAATCTTCGTCGCCATGGAAGACCTGCTGAAACGCCTGTCCCGGTTCGAGAAGCGCTTCTTTCCCCGCTACCGCGACGAGTACCGGCGGCTCGTCGCCGAGGGGCAGCGTCCGCGCACGCTGTTCATCGGCTGCTCGGACTCCCGCATCGTCCCGTACGTGCTGACCGGCACCGGCCCCGGCGACCTGTTCGTGGTCCGCAACGTCGGCAACCTGGTGCCGCCGTACGACGCGACGCCTGGCGATCACAGCACGGCCGCCGCGGTCGAGTTCGCCGTCGACAAGCTCGAGGTGCACGACATCGTCATCTGCGGCCACAGCCACTGCGGGGCGGTGCGGGCGCTCTACGACGATCCGAGCGAGACGATGCCCAACCTCAACCGCTGGCTCGACTTCGCGCGCGATGCGACGCTGCCGGTCACGGTCACCGAGGAGGCGCTGCGCCGCACCGAGCAACGCTCGATCGTCCTCCAGCTGGAGCGCCTGCTCGGCTACCCGATGGTCGCGCGCAGCGTGGAGCGGGGCACGCTGTTCCTGCACGGCTGGCATTACGTGATCGAGGACGGGCGGATCCTCGTCTTCGACGTCGAGCGTGGCGACTTCGTGCCGACCGACGTCGCATTGGCCGACCAGCAGCCGGCCGCCGATCCCGCACCGTACCAGCTGCAGTGACTGCAAATCCGCGACAGTGGACGCGGATGCGTCCGGCGTGAGCCCCCGCCGGCGGCGGATCCTGCAAGCATCGGCTGCTCGGCCTTTCGGCCGGGGGACGTGGCCCACCGGGTGTCGGCTTCTCGGCCGGGGGGATCTGTGGAACAATCGCTGCAACTTGTTCGTTTCGGGAGCAGCGCGATGCTGGATCGCGACGGGTATCGCCCGAACGTCGCCATCGTCATCGTCAACGCGAAGAACCAGGTCTTTTGGGGCAAGAGGATCCGCGAACACTCATGGCAGTTTCCGCAAGGTGGCATCGATTCCGGTGAGACGCCCGAACGGGCCATGTACCGGGAGTTGCGTGAGGAGGTCGGGCTCGTCCCCGACCACGTGAGAATCCTCGGCCGGACCAGGGACTGGTTGCGCTACGACGTGCCGCAGCGCTGGATCAAGCGCGAGTGGCGAGGCAGCTACAAGGGCCAGAAGCAGATCTGGTACCTCGTTCGGCTCATGGGCCGCGACAGCGACATGAATCTGCGGGCCTCCGAGAAGCCCGAGTTCGACGCATGGCGCTGGCACGACTACTGGGTGCCGCTCGACGGCGTCATCGACTTCAAGCGCGAGGTCTACCGGCTCGCGCTGCTCGAGCTCGAGCGCTTCCTGTACGAGCGGCCACAGGCGCGCCGCGGGCGACTTTTCGGCGCGGCGCGTCCGGTGGCGCCACCGTCGTACGCGGTGCCGTTCGCTCGCGGCGACTGAGCGAGGCGCGCGAGGCGCCAGCCGAGCGCAGGCGCGAAGCGCCCGTCGCCGAGCGATGGAGGTCGGCCGACGCCCAATGGTCGCGGCCTTCAAGCAACGATGCAAGGAGGCCGACTGAGCGAGGCGCGCGAGGCGCCAGCCGAGAGCAGGCGCGAAGCGCCCGTCGCCGAGCGATGGAGGTCGGCCGACGCCCAATGGTCGCGGCCTTCAAGCAACGATGCAAGGAGGCCGGAGAATGACCCTCCCCGCGGCTACATCGGCGGCGCCAGGC
>Ga0209391_10000803_pt1 | contig 15602 bp, 11 predicted proteins | sample PPLLak3March2015_FD_187246 | JGI IMG/M metagenome (GOLD analysis project Ga0209391, IMG submission 187246) | Freshwater sediment microbial communities from Prairie Pothole Lake near Jamestown, North Dakota, USA - PPLs Lake P7 Core (1) Depth... | ecosystem: Environmental > Aquatic > Freshwater >... | reverse complement strand
TACCAGGTCCAGCCGACCACGCACGTCGAGCACGGCGCGTTGCTCAGGCAGATCGAGGCACGGGCGGATGCCAGCGCTGCGGACATTCTCGTGCTCGGGGCCCGCGGTGCGAGCTTCATGAGGCACCTGCTGCTGGGCTCGACTGCGGAGCGCCTGGTGCGCCGGGCTTCGCGTCCGATGCTGGTCGTCAAGCAACCGCCACGTGACCCGTATCGGCGCCTGCTGATCCCGGTCGATTTTTCGCCGGCCTCGCTGCCGGCGTGCGCTTGCGCCCGCGCGCTCGCCCCGCGCGCCGAGTTCGTGCTGCTGCATGCGTTCGAGGTGCCGTTCGAGGCTCGCTTGCGCTCTGCGGGAGTCCAGGACGAGACGCTGCGCAGGTACCGCGAGATTGCGCAAAGCCAGGCCGAACGGGCCATGCATGCATTTCTGACCGCCGCCGGCCTGCAGTCGGCGGCCGTCAACACGCTCGTGCTGCATGGCGATGCATCGAGCCTCATCATCGAGCAGGAGCAGGAGCGCGACTGCGATCTCGTCGTCATCGGCAAGCGCGGCGAGAGCATGGTCGACGATTTCCTGCTGGGCAGCGTCACCAAGCACGTGCTGCAGGAGGCGCAGGGCGACGTGCTGGTGTCCGTCTAGCGGGTCGCTGCCAGCCGGGTCTTTACTCCCAACGTGCAAAGATCAAGAATCGCCGCACGGTCAGGGGGATCCATCATGCAGCCGAACTATCGTGGGCGATCGAGCGCGTTGCTCGTACTTGCCGTAGCCGCCGCGGCCGCGGCGGCCGCCGCCGGCGCGCAGCCGCAACCGAAGCAGATCGTCAAGCCGCCAGTTTCTCAGGCCTGGATCGACGTCGCCACGTTCGGTGGCATGCCGATGGGGGGCGGCATGGGCCAGGGCATGGCGAACATGACGCTCGGCGCCCTGATGGGCGGAGGCAAGAAAGCCACGGCCGAGTTCGGCTACACGCAGCTTGGAACGACCGGCCGCTGGATGGACGTAACGCTCTATACGAGCCGCAATCCCAACCTTGCCGAGGCGCTGCAAGGCATTCCCGCGGGCACGCAGCTGGCACCGACGCTCATGCTGCAGGCACCGGAGAAGCCCAAGCCACTCCCACGGGAGAAGGATGTGGACGAGCCGGAGGATTGGGACTACGAGCCGCCGAAGGGCAAGTTCGTGCTGTACTGGGGTTGCTCGGAGACGGTCCGGCCAGGCCAACCCAAGGTGATCAATCTAGAGACGGCGACGCTTGCCGAACTCGGCAAGTTCTTCGAGTCGCGCCGCGCGACGCAGCGCGGCACGCACGCAGCCGCCGGCCGTCCCGTGTGGCCGAGCAAGGCCGACAATCGAGCGCTTCCAGCGGGTGCATCGCTGGTCGGGCAGCACTCGTTCACGGGCCAGGGCGTGCCCGAGAGCTTCAAGTTCGACATCCCGCAGGCTCAGGACCTGATGCCAGAGTTCAAGCTGCGCCAGACCGACCAGGGCGGCTCGATCCTGCTCGAGTGGGACGCCATCCCGCATGCGCGAGCCTATTTCCTGGGCAGCATGGGCTCGCGCGAGGGCGACGGCGAAGACATGACCCTGGTCCTGTGGACCTCGAGCGAGTTGCCGGACAGCGGCTTCGGCCTGTTCGACTACCAGACCAACGCCGCCGTCGATAAATGGCTCAAGGAAAAGGTGCTGCTGTCGCCCGCCATCGCGAAGTGCGCGGTGCCTAAGGAGGCGGCCGGGACCGGCATGCTGCGTGCGATCGCCTACGGCACGGAACTCAACATGGCGTACCCGCCTCGACCAAAGGATCCAGCCGTCGCCTGGGAACCCGACTGGAACGTCAAGATCCGGGTCAAGTCGATGACCACGACGATGCTCGGCATGGAAGGCGCGGACGACATGGGCGGCATGGAGGGCATGGGCGACATGACGGATGCCCCGGCGCCGGCGGAAGGCGAAGCCGCGGCGGCGCCGGCGGAGGAGCCGAAGAAAAAGAAGAAGGGGTTCAATCCGTTCGACGTCGTCAAGGACGTTGTCAAGGAGCAGCTGCCGTAGCCAGCACCTCGACCGGCGTGCCGTTCAGGACGGCCGTGCCGGTCAGTGCGTCGACGCGCTGGTCGTCGATGACGTCATTGATGCTGACGCCGGCATGGCGGCTCGCGATGGCGAGCCGAATGCCCGCGCGGTCGTGACCCCAACCATGCGGCAGGCAGACCACGCCCGCCATCACATCCGGCGAGACCTCGGCCGGCACCTCGACTTCGCCCACGCGCGAACGCAATCGGACGTTGGCACCATCGGCAATGCCGCGGCTCGATGCGTCGTCAGGATGAATCAGCAACGTGCAGCGCGGTTTGCCCTTCACCAGCCGCTGACTGTTGTGCAGCCATGAATTGTTGCTGCGCACGTGACGGCGGCCGATCAGCACCAGCTCGGGCGGCGATTGGTGCAACGCTTCGGCCGCACGGCCGAGATCCTCCAGATAGATTTCGGGTGCGAGTTGCACCCGTCGGTCCTGTGTCGCCAGCCGGCGCGGCAGGCCGGACTCGAGCGGCCCTAGATCGACGCCGTGCGGGGCGGCGCGCAGCATCCCGAGGCTCAAGCCGCGCGGCTTGCGGTGCGGGGCCGCGAGCAGCCGGCGCACGGCGCCGAGTCCAGGCAATGCGGCGAGCAGCTTCGTCCAGCCTCGGTACTCGGCTCCGTAGGCGCCGGTACGCAGCATCAGGTCGAGCTGGCCCTCGGGGCCGAGCCGCGACGCGATCCAGCGGCGGGCCTGCGCCGACAGCCGGCTCGCACCGGCGCGCGTGCCGAGCCGAAGGGTCAGTTCCGCCAGGATTTCGTAATCGTGCAGCGCGCCCGCCGGTTTCTCGAACAGGGGCGGCGAGTACCTAGCCACGTTGCGCACCGCGAAGCCGCTCAGCGCGATGTCGTAGTGGCTGCGCTCCAGCGGGCTCGCCGGCGGCAGGATCAGATGGGCGTGCCGGGTCGTTTCGTTCAGGTAGGGATCGACCGACACCATGAAATCGAGCCCGGCGAGCGCACGGTCGAGTTGACGACCGTTCGGCGTCGAGAGCACGGGGTTGCCGGCGAACGTCAACAGCGCCCGGATCCGCCCGGCCCCTTCGGTCAGGATCTCTTCCGCCAGCGTCGCCACCGGCAACTCGTTGCCGAACTCTGGCAGCCCGCGCACTCGCGAGCGGAACTTGTCGTAGTGGCCCTTGGAACCGTAGGCGCGCGTCAGGTCCACTGCCGGCTCGGCGAACATCATGCCGCCCTCGCGATCGAGATGGCCGGTGAGCGCGTTCAGACAATAGATCAGCCAGAGCGATAATCCGCCGAACTCCTGCGTGCAGGCACCGACGCGCCCGTACACCAGGGCGCGCGGCTCGTCGCAAAGCTCCCGTGCCAGCGCTGCAATGCGCCCGGCCGGGATGCCGCAGCGCGTGGCGAGCTCCGCTGTGCGGAAGTCCAGCACGGCCGTCCGCAATGCGTCGATGCCCGTGACGTGCGGCTCGAGGTGCGCGAGCGCGACCCGTCCGGACGAGAACACCTCGTGCAGCAGCGCGAGCAACAGGAACACGTCCGTGCCCGGGCGGATCGGCAGCCACTCGTCCGCCACCTCGGCCGATTCGGTGCGTCGCGGATCGACGACGATGAATCGCCCGCCCCGGGCCCGCAGCGCCTCGATGCGTTTCGCAAATCCGGGGGCCCCCATGATCGAACCGCCGGACGCCACCGGATTGCCGCCGAGGCAGACGAACAGCTGCGTGCGGTCCACGTCGGGGACCGGGATCAGGAACTGATGCCCGAACATCGCGTGCGACGCGACCATGTGCGGCAACTGGTCCACGCTCGTCGCTGAGTACAGGTTGCGCGTCCGCACGGAGCGGATGAAATTGCCGACGTTCAGCATCGCGCCGAGGTTGTGCACCGTCGGATTGCCCGCGTAGATCGCGACTGCGTCGTGGCCGTGCTGGGCGCGGATGCCCGCGACCCGCCGCTCGACTTCGTCGAAGGCCGCAGCCCACGAGATGGTCTCCCAGCCGGTCGCAGTGCGCTTGAGCGGCTGCCGCAAGCGGTCCGGGTCCTCGTGGATGTCCTTGAGCGCCAGCGCCTTGGGGCAGATGTGCCCGCGGCTCAACACGTCCGCCCGGTCCGGCTTGATCGACAGGATCGCGCCGTCGCGGTGCTCGACCACGATTCCGCACATCGCCTCGCAGATCGAGCAGGTGCGGTGATGCAGTCGGGACTCCGCCATCGGACGCGCTCCTGCGGCGAAACCGGTCAGGTCGTTCGCGTGCGACGCGCGAGGCCGAGCGCTCCGAGCAGCAGCAGCAGGCCCGGCGTCATCGATCCGCTGCCGCTGTTCCGGCGCTGGCCACAGTTGGTGATGCCCTTGACCTCGGCGCCTGTCAGGCTGAACTGGAACAGCGTGCCCTGGCTGCAGCGTCCGCCGCCCTGCGCAACGCCCACGAAGGTCGTGTCGTTCAGCTGCAGCAGGCGGCCGGTCGGCGTCGAACCATCGGACCCGTCGAGGCTCAGCAGGCTCGCGAAGCCGGTGCCGTCGCGGGCGATCGAGTAGATCGTCCCCGCGGTCGTTACGGTGCCACCCGCGTTCGTGCCGCCGGTCGCCGTGGTGCCATACAGCTTGCCATCCTGGGCGAGCAACAACTCGCCGGTGGGTCGCGCACCCTTGAAGCCATCGAAATCGTGCAACACGCTGAACACCCCGCCCACGGGATCGATCGCGTACAGCGTGCCATTGCCGAACTCGCCGCCCAGGTTGGTTACGCCATAGAGGCGACCGTCCTGCCCGTCGGTGAGGCCTGCGATCGGCGTCGCGCCGTCCTCGTTGGTCGGCAGCGTCGACGAGTCCGACTCGACGATCGCGGTGAAGGCGTGCAGGACCTCAAAGCCCGTGCCGTCGAAGCGCACTCGGAAGACCGTGCCGTTGCCGCTCGGTCCGCCGTTGGCGGCGGTGCCGTAGAAGTAGTCATCGGCTCCGGCAGCCAGCGGGCTCGTCGAGCCGATGCCGTCTGCGTTGAGCACCGGGACCGCGTTGACCTCGGACGTGATCGGGCCGAACGTGTGGAGGACCGTGAAACCGGTGCCCTCCTTGGAAATCTTGAAGATGACCCCGGTGCCGTTGGTGCCGCCCGCGCGCGTGATGCCGTAGAGGAATCCGTCGTTGCCCTCGACGAGTTCGGTCTCCGGATTGGCGCCGTCGGCGTTGACGGCGCTCCCCGCCTGGTTCGCCGCGGAGTAGGTCTGGAACCGATGCAGGATCGTGAATCCGGTGCCGTCCGGCTGAATCCGGTAGACCGTGCCCGCCGTGTTGGCCTCGGTCAGCGCCCCGATGCTGGTCGTACCGTAGAGGCGCCCATCACTGCCGAGGATCAGGCCGCCAACCGGGCTGTAGCCTTCGTTGATGGTGAGCTGATGCAGCGTGACGATGGCCGTTCCGTCCACCTCGGCGCGGTAGATCAGCCCGCCGGTCACGCTGCTCGCGACCGAGGTCGTGCCGTAGAGCGCGCCGTCCGGTCCGCGCACGGGAGCCGAGTTCGGTTGCGAGCTGCTGAAAGCCACGATCGTCGACACGGCCGGGGTCGTCTGTGCAAGCGCGATGACGGGAACGGACACGAGCAGCACGGCCAGCCACTGGCCAGCCAGGCGGAAGGTCGGGATCGGGAATCGGCGCGTCGACGGCATCGGCATTGGGTCTCCATGGGTCCGCCCGGCGGGATCGGCCGTGCGCAAGGGTGCAAATTGTGCCGGATTCTGGCCGCAGCCGCATGGCAACCGCGATCACGGCGGCGAACGGCTAGAATGCGCGGCCCGCCCGGCTGAAACCGCTCTACCCTTGATCCTGCTCAGGCAACTCTCGCTCGCGCGCGGCGCGCGGCGCCTCATCGAGAATGCGGACCTGCAGGTGCACGCAGGCTGGCGCGTCGGTCTCGTCGGCGCCAATGGCAGCGGCAAGTCGAGCCTGTTCGCGCTGTTGAGCGGCGAGTTGCACCCGGAATCGGGCGACTGCGAAGTGCCGCGGGACTGGCGGATCGCAACCGTCGACCAGGAAACGCCGGCGCTCGCGCAAGCGGCCATCGACTACGTACTGGACGGCGACGTGGAGTTGCGCGACATCGAGCGCCGGCTCGCGGCAGCCGACCGTGCCCACGACGGCCACACGCTTGCGGACCTCCATGCCCGGCTCGAAGCGGTCGACGGCTACGCAGCGCGTGCGCGCGCGGCCGCCATGATGCACGGGCTCGGATTCTCGTCGGCCGACCTCGAACGGCCGGTCGCCGACTTCTCCGGCGGTTGGCGCATGCGACTGAACCTGGCGCGCGCGCTGCTGAGCCGCGCGGACCTGTTGCTGCTCGACGAACCGACCAACCATCTCGATCTCGACGCGGTCGTCTGGCTCGAGCGCTGGCTGGCGGCCTACCGCGGCACGCTGCTCGTAGTGTCGCACGACCGCGATTTCCTCGACGGCTGCGTCAGTCACGTCGCGCACATCGAGGCGGGCCGACTGGCCCTCTATTCGGGCAACTACTCGGCCTTCGAGGAACAGCGCGCCGCTCGCCTGGCGGCGCAGGAGTCGATGTACCAGAAGCAGCAGCGCGAGATCGCGCACATGACGCAGTTCATCGCGCGGTTCCGTGCCAAGGCGACCAAGGCTCGCCAGGCGCAGAGCCGGCTCAAGGCGCTCGATCGACTCGAGCGGATCTCGCCCGCCCACGTCGACGCGCCGTTCGATTTCGAGTTCCCGGCACCGGCCCGTGCGCCTTCCCCGCTGTTGACGCTCGAGGACGCGGTCCTCGGTTACCCGGACCGCACCGTGCTGGAGCGGGTGCAACTGACGCTGCGGCCGGGGGCGCGCCTCGGCCTGCTGGGCGCCAACGGTGCCGGCAAGTCCACGCTGATCAAGGTGATCGCCGGCGAGCTCGCGCCGCTCGCGGGTCGCCGCATCGAAGGCCACGGCCTCGCGATCGGCTACTTCGCGCAGCACCAGCTCGAGCTGCTGCGGCCCGACGAATCACCACTCGGGCACCTCGCGCTCGAGGAGCCGAAAACGCGCGAGCTCGAGCTGCGCAGCTATCTCGGCCGCTTCGACTTTCGCGGCGCCATGGCGGACACGCCGATCAGCACGTTCTCCGGCGGCGAACGATCGCGCCTCGCACTCGCGCTGATCGTGCGCCGGCGGCCGAACCTGTTGCTGCTCGACGAGCCAACCAACCACCTCGACCTCGAGATGCGGCACGCACTGACACGGGCATTGGCCGAGTACGAGGGCAGCCTGGTGCTCGTGTCTCACGACCGCGCGCTGCTGCGCACCGTTTGCGACGGCTTCCTGCTGGTGGCGGACGCCCGCGCGACCGAGTTCGACGGCGACGTCGACGATTATCTCGCGTGGCTCGCCGAGCGCCGGACCCGAGAGGGGGCGACCGCTGCAGGCATGGCCGACGAGGTGGACCGGGACGCCCGGCGCGCCCGCCGCGAGGCCGCCGAGGTCGAACGGCAGGCGCGGCTCGCGCAGCGTCGGCCACTCGTCAAGGAAGCCAGCCAGCTCGAACGCCAGATCGCCAGCCTCGAGGCGGAGAATCGATCGCTGGAGACCAGGCTCGCGGACGTCTCGTTCTACACGCCGGCCAATGCGGGCGAAGTGCAGGCCGCGACGCGCCGCTGCACCGAAGTGGCGCGCCTGCTCGAAGCCGCCGAGGATCGCTGGCTTGCCGTGCAGGCCGAACTCGAGGCGATCGGCGAACCGTGACTCAGGGCTTGAGGACGACCTTGCCTTGTGCGCGCCGACTGCTCAGCGCCTCGAACGCCGCCGTGAAGTCATCGAGCTCGTGCGTCTCGCCGACCGAGGGCGACAACCTGCCGGCCTCGAACAACCGCCACAATTCGGCGACGTTCTGCCGTTGCAGGTCGCGCTCACGCTGCGCGAAGCTGCCCCAGTAGACGCCGACGATCGAGCAGCCCTTGAGCAGCGGCAGGTTGAGCGGAATCTTCGGAATGTCGCCACCTGCGAAGCCGATCACGAGGTAACGGCCCCGCCACGCCATGCTGCGCAGGGCAGGCTCGGCCAGTGCACCGCCCACCGGGTCGTAAACGACGTCGACGCCCTGGCCGCCGGTGATCGTCTTCAACCGCTCGCGCAGGTCTTCGGTGGCGTAATTGATCGTGTGGTCGGCCCCGAGCTTGCGGGTGAGCTCGAGCTTCTCGTCGCTGCTCGCCGCGGCGATGACGGTGGCGCCCATCTGCTTGCCGAGCTCGACGGCCGTCGTGCCGACGCCGCCGGCCGCGCCGAGCACCAGCAGCGTCTCGCCAGCCTGCAGTTGCGCGCGCTGTTTCAACGCGTGCATCGTCGTGAAGTACGTGATGCAGATGCCGGATGCCTGTTCGAACGACAGCTTTGCCGGTGCCGGCAGCACCAGCGCCGCCTTCGCGGCGACCCGCTCCGCGAGCGTGCGCCCGCAAGCCGCCACCACGCGGTCGCCCGGCGCGAACTGCGTGACGCCCTCGCCCACGGCCGCGACCACGCCGGCCATCTCGGTGCCGACCACGAATGGCAGCGGAGGACGTTCCTGGTAGAGCCCCTGGATCATCAGCAGGTCGGGGAAATTGAGCGCCGCGGCCTTGACGTCGACCACGAGCTCGCCGGCCGCCGCTTGCGGTTCGGGCCAGTCGGTGACGCATTCGAGCCCGCCCACGCCAGTCAATTCACGGCAGATCACTGCGCGCATCACTTTTCCCCTTCCATCAATTGCGAATCAGGTGCCGGCCGAGCTCGCCGAGGTTGCGGCAACCGAGCAGCATCATGACGCGTTCCATTTCCGTGCGCAGCATGCCGAGCGCATGCGCAACGCCTGCCTCGCCCCCGGCCGCGAGCCCATACAGCACCGGTCGCCCGACCATGACGCCGTGCGCGCCGAGCGCGATCGCCTTGAGCACGTCCGAACCGCGGCGAAAACCGCCGTCGACCAGAACCGTGATCCGGTTGCCCACCTCGGCCGCCACCGCCGGCAGCAACTCGACGCCGGACACGCACGAATCGAGCTGCCGGCCGCCGTGGTTCGACAGCACGATGCCGTCGGCGCCGACCTCCACGGAGCGCTGTGCATCCTCGACGCAGAGCACGCCCTTCAGCACCAGCTTGTGCGGCCAGCGCCCGCGGATGCGCTCGATGTCCTCCCAGCCGAGCTTCGAGTTGATCTGCGTGCCCATGTAGCGCGCGCCGACCAGCGCCGACTCGCTGCCGGGCGGCAGGAATTCGAGGATGTTCTCGAACCGCGGCGCGCCGTTCGGGATCATGACCCGCCGCAGCCAGCCCGGATGCGCCAGCACGTCGAGCACGCTCGCGAGGCTCAGCTTCATCGGCGCACGGTAATTGCGCTGGTCCCACTCGCGCGCCCCGAAGATCGGCACGTCGGTGGTCACCACCAGGGTCCGGCAACCCGCTTCAGCCGCGCGGTCGACGAGGCGATCGATGACCCTGGCCTCCTTCATCGGGTAGAGCTGGAACCAGGTTCGCCCCGGGACTTCCGCGGTCAACTTCGCTACCGAATAGTTCGAAACGGTGCTGAGCGTGAACGGAATGCCCGCGTCGGCCGCGGCCTTCGCGAGCGCGAGGTCGCCCTGCGGCCACAGCAGACCGTTGAATCCGGTCGGCGCGACGACCAGCGGCAGGTGGCACGAGTCGCCGAGAATCTCCGTCGCCAGGTCCGGGGTACCGACGCTGGCGAGCGTGCGCGGCACCCAGGTGATGCGCTCAAAGACGTCGCGATTGCGTCGCAGCGCGAGTTCGTCCTCGGCGCCGCCCTCGACGTACTCGAAGCTGAAGTTCGGCAACCGGCGCTGCGCAACGCGGCGCAGGTCCTCGATGTTGACCGCCCTGCGGAAATCGCGACCGCCGCAATGCACACGCTTCATTTGACGTCCCCTGCGGCCTGGACCAGCTCAGTGATTCGGATCGCGGTCTCGAGCGCCAGCAAGCCGTCTTCGCCCGACACGACCGGCGGCCGGCCTTCGCGAATCGAGCGCAGAAATTCCGCGATTTCCAGCTTGAGCGCATCGCCCTGTTCGTAGCTGCGCTCCTCGATCACGACCTGCCCCCGCGCAGCATCGATCCCGCGCGGCGGCTTGCGCACGATCGTCAGCACTTTCTGCTGCAGGTCGATCGACACGTAGGCATCGTCCTGGAACAGGCGCAGCTTGCGCTCAGTCTTCAAGCTGACGCGACTGGCCGTCGTGTTGGCCACGCAACCGCCCGCGTAGCGAATGCGGGCGTTGGCAATGTCGATCTCCGGCGAGAACACCGCAGCGCCGACCGCGTCGATCGACTCGATCGGCGCACCCACCAGGCTCTGGATCAGGTCGATGTCGTGAATCATCAGGTCGAGCACGACGTTGACGTCCGTGCCCCGCTCCTTGAACGGCGCGAGGCGGTGCGACTCGATGAAGCGCGGCTTGCCGAGCGTGTCCCCGAGCGCGAGGATCGCGGCATTGAAGCGCTCGAGGTGGCCGACCTGCAGGATGCGGTCGTGCCGCGCAGCGAGCTCGATCAGTTCGCGGGCCTGCCCGGGTGTCTGCGTGATTGGTTTTTCGACCAGCACGTGCACGCCACGCTCGAGGCAATGCTTCGCGATCTCATGGTGCAGCGGCGTCGGCGTGGCGATGCTGACCGCGTCGACCTCGTCGAGGACGTCGCGATAATCGGCGATCGCCCTGCAGCCGGTTTCGGCGGCCACCTGCTCGCGGGCCTCCTCGACGACGTCCGCCACGGCGACGAGCTGCGACTCTGGCAGCAGGGCATACTTCTGCGCGTGAAACCGGCCGAGGTAACCCGCGCCGATCACGGCGGTGCGAACGGGCTGCATGAGGCCGGATGATACTGAAAGCAGGGCCTTGCGGTTCCTGCGACTTACCCTCAGCATCGCGCCGATGCGTTTGAACCGAAACCTGCTCTGGCCGGCAGCCGCGCTGTTGTTCGCCGCTGCCGTGCTGCCGTTCCTCGTCTATTACACCGGCACGCAGACACTCGGCCCGTATTCGAATGGTGGCCCGCTGCAGTTTGTCGGCGATTTCTACTCCAGCCTGGCGCACTTGCGGGGTGCCGCCTGGACACTACTGCTCGGGCCGGCGGCCCTCGTCATCTTCTGGCGCGTCCTCGTTGCGCTGGCCTGGCCAAGGAAATCACAAACCGATCAAGATTGAGGTGAATTTCGGCCAATTCCGCTGATATCCGGCGAAGCCCGTCGAATCAGGCCCGTGTCGACCAGTACAGGACCGCCAGACCGAGGAGCGCGATCCACAGGACGGCCTGGGCCCAGCGGCGCCAGGGCCGCTGTCGCGCCAAGCCGACGAAACTGATGCCGGCGAGCGCTGTCAAACCGACGAAGATGGACACGTAGAGCGCCAGCATGGGCAGTTCGGACTTGAACTGCGGATGCTCCCCAGACAGGAAAATGAACACAACCAGAGTCGCGCCCAGCCCGAAGGTAGTCGCGACGCAGGATCCGAGCACGATTCCGGTCAATGCGGTCAGAGGTCGCATGTCGATTCGTCGGAAGTTTGCGCCGCCGGCCCTTGATTGGCGCCGGGGCTGTCTCTAGCCTAGTTCGACACCAACGGTCGAGGAATTCGCAAAGTGTATCAGGCAGGCCGCAAGGACGAGACCGCAGCACGCAGCAAGGCGTTGCGCAAAGCAGGGCCGATGGCGCTGGCCGCCGTCGTGGTCGCGCTGGCCACGCTGTTGCTCGGGACGGCGCAAGCGCCCTCCGCGGCCGCCGGCGCCGCGACGACGGACTTCGCGCCCACCGATCGCCACGCGCGGGTCGCCCGACTCGTGGGCAGCATGTTCGAGCGCTCGCACTACCGCCAGGCGCCGGTCAACGATCCCGTTTCCTCGCTGGTGCTCGACCGCTATCTCGAATCGCTTGACGGGTCGCGGAGCTATTTCCTCGCCTCCGACATCGCCGAATTCGAGCGCTACCGTTACCAGTTGGACGACGCGATCAGCGGCGGGCGGCTGGAGCCGGCCTTTGCGATCTTCAACCGCTTTCAGATGCGCAGCCGCGAGCGGATGCAGCACGCGCTCGCGGTGCTGGAGAAGGAACCCGATTTCACGCTCGACGAGGGTTTCGAGTTCGACCGGCGCAAGGCACCCTGGGCACAGAACCGCGAAGAACTCGACGAGCTGTGGCGCAAGCGCGTCAAGAACGACGCGATCTCGCTGATGCTGGCCGACAAGACCTGGGAAGAAGCCCGCGACGTGCTGGCCAAGCGCTACGAGCGCGCCGCCAAGCGCGGCGAGCAGGTCACCGCGGACGACGTGTTCGAGAACTTCATGAACGCGTTCGCGCACGTGTTCGACCCGCACTCCAGCTATTTCTCGCCGCGCAATTCCGAGGAATACCGGATCCAGATGAGCCTGTCCTACGAGGGCATCGGCGCGTCGCTGCAGATGATCGACGACTACGTGACGGTCATGGAAATCCTGCCCGGCGGCTCGGCGCAGCAGACCGGCGAAATCAAGGCCACCGATCGCATCCTGGCCGTGGGCCAGGGCAAGGACGGAGAGCTCGTCGACGTGGTGGGCTGGCGGCTCGACGACGTCGTGCAGCTGATCCGTGGGCCGCTCGGTTCGCGCGTCAAGCTGCTGGTCCAGCCGGGCAAGATGGCGCCGGGCGCGGGCGAGCGCACCGTCGTGCTGCCGCGCGCCAAGATCACGCTCGAGGCCCAGGCTGCGAAGAAGGAAATCCGCACGATCGAGCGCGGCGACCAGAAGCTGCGCGTTGGCGTGATCACGGTGCCCTCCTTCTACCAGGACTACAACGCCCGCGCGGCCGGCGACGAAGACTTCCGCAGCACGACCCGCGACGTGCGCAAGCTGCTCGAGCAGATCGAGGCCGAGGGCGGCGTCGACGGACTGGTGCTCGACCTGCGCGAGAACGGTGGCGGCCACCTGTCGGAGGCCATCGGACTCGTCAACCTGTTCGTCGCAAAGGGTCCCGTGGTGCAACTGCGCGAAACCGGCGGTCGCGTCGAGGTGCTCGAGTCCGAAGAAGGCGGCGCAGCCTACACGGGTCCGCTCACGATCCTGGTAGATCGCTTCAGTGCCTCGGCCTCGGAGATCTTCGCGGCTGCGATGCAGGACTTCGGGCGCGGCGTCGTGGTCGGCCAGGAGACCTACGGCAAGGGTTCCGTGCAGAATCTCTACCCGCTCGACCGCTATGCGATCGGGCAGGATCCTGGCTACGGCCAGCTGACGGTCACGATCGGCATGTATTACCGGGTGACCGGCGACAGCACGCAGAACCGCGGCGTGCAACCGGACATCCGACTGCCCTCGGCCATCAGCCCGGAAGAAGTGGGCGAAAGCTCGCGTGATGCCGCGCTGCCGTGGAACCGGATCCGGCCGGCGCCCTTCAAGCGCGAGGGTTCGCTGGCTCCGGTGATCGCGGATCTGCAGAGCCATCATGAGCAACGGATCGCAGGCGACCCGGACTTCCAGCACCGCCTGGAGGAAATCGCGTCGATCGATGAGATGCGCAAGCAGAAGACCGTCTCGCTCAACCTCGAGCAGCGTCGCGTCGAGCGTGAAACGCTGACCAAGGACCAACTCGACCGCGAGAACGAGCGGCGCGCCGCGCTCGGCGTGGCGACGCTCGACGATGCAGAGGACATCAAGGACGTTCCGGACGCCATCCTGTCGGAAGCGTTGCAGATCACTGCGGATCTCGCACAGATCGAGCCACGGTACGTGGCGCGCGTCCGGCCGGCGTCGTAAAGGCGGCACGTCGGTGATGTGGGTCTGACGTGAATACTGGTGTTGTACTTGACTACAACACCACATACCCCTAGCATCGTGGAAATAATGTTCCCGAGAAGGGTCCCGACCGTGACGAAGAACCATCCGAGCTATCGCTTGGCCGTCCTGCTGGCGCTTTCCGTTGCACTGGCGGCCGGCTGCAGCAACGGCAAGGCGAAGGATAAAGATCCGGACGAAGCGGATGCCGCGGTGCCGGTCGAGGTCCAGCCGCTGCGGCGAGCGGCGATGCTCGCGGTCTATTCCGGCACTGCGCCCATCGAGGCGCACGAAGAAGCCGAGGTCGTCGCCAAGGTGGGCGGCGAAGTACGGCAGATCTTCGTCGAGGAAGGAGATGCCGTGAAGGCCGGCCAGGTGCTGGCCCGGCTCGACGGTGACCGGCTGCGGCTCAATGTCGCGCAGACCGAAGCCAACCTCCGCAAGCTCGAGCGAGACTACAACCGCCAGCTCGAACTGAGCCAGAAAGGCTTGGTCGCCAAGGGCACTGCGGAGAACGCCAAGTTCGACCTCGACGCGCTGCGGGCGGCTTACGACAGCGGCCGGCTGGAACTCAGCTACACCGATATCCGAGCGCCGATCGACGGCGTCGTCTCGGCGCGCTACATCAAGCTCGGCAACACGATCGCGCAGAACGCACCCACGTTCCGCGTGACCGACCTCGATCCGCTGGTCGCCTACGTCCACATCCCCGAGAAAGAATTCCGCAAGCTCGCACCGCAGCAGACGGCCGAGATCGTCGTGGACGCGCTCGGCGGCGAACGCTTCGCCGGCGCGATCTCCCGCATCAGCCCGACCGTGGACCCGAAGACCGGGACGTTCCGCGCTCGGGTCGAGGTTCCGGATCCTTCCCGCCGCTTGAAGCCCGGCATGTTCGGCCGGGTCAACATCGTCTACGAACGCCGTGAAGACGCGCTGCAACTGCCGCGCGCAGCCATCGTGGACGCGGACGGCGAGCAGTCCGTGTTCGTGGTCGAGGACGGCAAGGCGGCGCAGCGACCGGTGCGCACCGGCCTCGCGAGCAACGGCTGGGTCGAAGTCGTCGAGGGGCTCGACGGCACCGAGAAAGTCGTCGTCGTCGGCCAGGGCGGGCTCAAGACGGGCACCGCGGTCAAGGTCGTCGACGCGACGACGCCCGCCGCCGGGCCAGCGACCAGCGCCATCAAGGCCAAGTAACACCGACCGGCGAGCGTTGCGCCGATTCCCCGGGGGAGACCATGCAGCTGATCGACTTTGCGATCCGGCGGCGCGTGACCGTACTCATGTGCACCGTGGCCATCGCGCTGTTCGGGCTCGTGTCGCTGTCGCGGCTGAACCTGAACCTCCTGCCCGACCTCTCGTACCCGACCCTGACGATCCGCACGGAACTGCCGGGCGCGGCGCCACTCGAGCTCGAGACGCTCGTCACGCGGCCCGTCGAGGAAGCCGTCAGCATCATCCGCAACGTGCGCCAGGTGCGATCCGTCTCGCGGGCCGGCCAGTCGGACGTCACGCTCGAGTTCGTCTGGGGCACGGACATGGATCTCGCGGGCATCGACGTGCGCGAGAAGCTCGACCTGCTGCAGCTGCCCCTCGAGGCCAAGCGGCCGCTGCTGCTGCGCTTCGACCCGTCGAGCGAGCCGGTGATGCGGCTCGCCTTCCTGGACGCGGCGGGACCGCAGCGAGAGGAGAACATCGAACGGTTGAAGGCGCTGCGGCGCCTGGCCGACGATCGCCTCAAGCCCGATCTCGAGGCCGTCGAGGGCTCGGCCGCCGTCAAGGTGAGCGGTGGCTACGAGGA
>Ga0209391_10000802_pt1 | contig 15637 bp, 11 predicted proteins | sample PPLLak3March2015_FD_187246 | JGI IMG/M metagenome (GOLD analysis project Ga0209391, IMG submission 187246) | Freshwater sediment microbial communities from Prairie Pothole Lake near Jamestown, North Dakota, USA - PPLs Lake P7 Core (1) Depth... | ecosystem: Environmental > Aquatic > Freshwater >... | reverse complement strand
GCCCACTTCGCTGCCGTCAGTCCAACGGTCCGCGGGGTCAGCCCGCAGCTCGTAGCCGACCTTGCGCAGGATGCCGCCGATCTGCACGTGGCCCCAATCGTCGCCGTAGCGGTACTGCGCAGTGAGGTCCGGCAGTTCCTCGTCGTTGCGCACGTCCACGCCCTCGAGCCCTTCGATCGTGCGGATGCTGCCCGCGTCGATGTCGTTGCTGGGACGCTCGATGGCAATCGCGAAGTGGCTGTTCTCGGTGCGGTACGGCGTCCAGCGCATCTGGACGTTGCGGTAGAACACCATGCCCGACGGACCCCAGTAGTCGATCGTGTTCGGGAACACGTCGATGTCCATGAACAGGCTGTGGGTCTGGCCGACCAGCAACGCACCCCACTCGCCGTAGAAGTGCCGCAGGCGCATGGTGGTCTGACCCGCGTCCACGCCGGTACCGAACAGGTCGAACTCGAACTTGAAGTTGAGCGGGATGCCGCCCTCGCCGCGGGTCGGCATCGTGCCTTTCACGCCGAAGCGGCTCTGCTTGACGCTGAGGCTCGCTTGTCCGTCCTCGCCGCAGGCGCCGTCGAAGCAGATCTTCGAGGGACGGAACGCGTCGTCCCAGTCCGGGTCCAGGCGACCACTGATGTCCTGGATGTAGTCGGCCTGGACGAAACCGTAGATCTCGAATGCGCGACTCGTGTCCGCCGCATGCGCGTTTGCGGGGGTTCCACCCGCGAGCAAGCTCAGGGCAGCGGCTCGTGCCAACACGCCTGACCGTGCATTCGTGATCGATTTCATGCTGATGTTTCCTTTGAAAAAGCGCTCGGGCCATTGCCCACGTGACCATCGCCCGTCGAGAACCAATATAACCCGGACGGTTCGTGCCGCGCCAAAGCGTGGCTTCAACCTGTCGCGGGTTTTCTCGAATCGTCGCGTCGCTGCGGCCCGGTTGCGCGCGCTTTATGCAACCTTCGGCCGGGCTGCATTGCGACTAAGCAACGGCTGCTGGTGACCTCTGCGTCTTAAAGACCATCCGGTTTTCCAGACACATCGACTCGACCGTGAAGAGAGTCCGGCAGATGTACGACGCGAGGAGAGGCGAACACGTGATCTACTTGGAGTACCGAGTGCGCGTGAAGCCTGGTGGGATGAACGTCCCGAACCCCGGCACACTGCCGAGTATTGGGTTGGCCGGCTGGAATCGTGGCTTACCCTTTCACCGTCCCCTTATCAACCTTCCAGACAACGACACTGGGCTTGGAAGGAGCTAACTGGGGACCCGAATGGTGGGGATTGCGACGATGCGATTGGCGTCAGCGGCGGGATCAGCACGAGACACATGGGGGATAACCACCATCAGGTACCGGCCGCATGTGAACCGGTCCTCTCCGCGGCGACCGCGAGCACCGGCCGCCTCGAACTTCCCTCGATGACGTAACATTCGTCGTCGCCGCTCGGCGGCTCACCGGACCCATGATGGCGCACCCGCGGGCGTGCCCAGGTAACCGAAAGCCATGTCGATCCACGTCGCGCTGACGCACGAGACCCGCTACCGCTACGGCCGGCCCGCATCGCTGGGACCGCAGGTGATCCGCCTCCGGCCGGCGCCTCATTCACGCTCGCGGATCCTGAGCTATGCGCTCAAGGTCGAGCCGGCCGGGCATTTCCTCAACTGGCAGCAGGATCCTCTCGGCAACTACCTGGCCCGGATCGTCGTGCCCGAGAGGACCCGCGAGTTCCGCCTGCAGGTGGACCTCGTCGCCGAGATGGCCGTCTTCAATCCGTTCGACTTCTTCCTCGAACCCGAGGCCGAGCGGTACCCGTTCATCTACGAGCCGCGCTTCGCCAAGGAACTCGAGCCCTACCTCGAGCTCGACCCGACCGGCCCCCTGCTCGCGGCGTGGATCGGGACGGTCGAGCGCGGCCCGGTGCCCACGGTCGACTTCCTGGTCGAACTGAACCGGCGGCTGCACCAGGACGTGGCCTACATCATCCGCATGGAGCCGGGGGTGCAGACCTGCGAGGAAACCCTCTCCACGGGCAAGGGCTCCTGCCGCGACTCGGCGTGGCTGCTCGCCCAGATCCTGCGCCGGCTCGGGCTCGCGGCGCGCTTCGTCTCCGGCTACCTGATCCAGTTGAAGCCCGACGTCGCCGCCCTCGACGGCCCCTCGGGCACCGACAAGGACTTCACGGACCTGCACGCCTGGACGGAGGTGTACCTGCCGGGCGCCGGGTGGATCGGTCTCGACCCCACGTCCGGGTTGCTGGCCGGCGAAGGCCACATCCCGCTCGCATGCGCGCCGCACTTCAGCGGCGCCGCGCCGATCACGGGCACCGCGGACGTGGGCGAGGTGGACTTCTCGTTCGCGATGCACATCGAGCGCATCGTCGAGACACCGCGGGTCACGCGGCCCTACGTCGCCGAGCAGTGGGCGGCGATCGACGCGCTCGGCCGGGCGGTGGACGAGCAACTGGCCGAGGGCGACGTGCGGCTGACCATGGGCGGCGAGCCCACGTTCGTGTCCATCGACGACGTGGACTCGCCCGAATGGAACACGGCTGCGCTCGGCACCCACAAGCGCATCCTCGCGGCGCGGCTGATCCAGCGACTGCGCGATCGTTTCGCACCCGGCGGCCTGCTGCACTTCGGCCAGGGCAAGTGGTACCCGGGCGAATCGCTGCCGCGCTGGGCCTTCGCGCTCTTCTGGCGCGGCGACGGGCAGCCGCTCTGGCGCGACGCCCGCCTGATCGCGCAGGAAGACGTCGCGGGCAGCGCCACGCTCGATGACGCGAAGGCGTTCACGGAGGCGCTCGCCGAGTTGCTCGGCGTGGCGGCCGATCGCGCGTTGCCGGCCTACGAGGACCCGGTGCCCTACCTGACTCGCGAGCAGCGTTTGCCCGAGAACGTCGATCCGTTCGAATCGAAGCTCGAGGATCCCGAGGAACGTGCGCGTCTCGCCCGGGTGTTCGAGCGTGGTCTCGCCAGTCCCGTGGGCTACGTGCTGCCGCTGCAGCGCTGGAACGCGCCGCACCAGGCGGCCTGGTACAGCGAGCGCTGGACGAACCGGCGCGGCCGCCTCTTCCTCGTGCCCGGCGATTCGCCGATCGGCTTCCGGCTGCCGCTCGACTCCCTTCCGCACGTGCCGAGCGAGGACTATCCGTTCTTCATCCCCGCCGATCCGTTCGCGCCGCGGGCGCCGCTGCCGCCCGTGCCACCGACGCCGCCCGACGTCGATCAGCAACGCACCGTCCAGGCGGTGTCCGATGCAGGGACCGGCCGCCAGCAACTCGTTGAGCAAAGCGGCACCGCCGGGGCCGACGGCGTCGTGCGCACCGCGCTCGCAGTCGAGCCGCGCGACGGCCGGCTGTGCGTCTTCCTGCCGCCGACCGAGACGGCCAACGACTACGTCGAGCTGATCGGGTGCGTCGAGGAGACGGCGGCCCGCATCGGCCAGCCCGTCCACGTCGAGGGCTACACGCCGCCCGCCGACGAGCGCCTCAACGTCATCAAGGTCACCCCGGACCCGGGCGTGATCGAGGTCAACGTGCACCCCGCCCGCGACTGGAACGAGCTCAAGGCGATCACAACCACGCTCTACGAGGAAGCCAGGCTCAGTCGCCTCGACGCCCAGAAGTTCATGATCGACGGCCGACACACCGGCACCGGCGGCGGCAACCACGTCGTGGTAGGCGGGGCGACGCCCGACGACAGCCCTTTCCTGCGCCGCCCCGACCTGCTTCGCAGCCTGATCGGCTACTGGCAGAACCACCCGTCGCTCTCGTTTCTCTTCTCCGGGCTCTTCATCGGCCCGACCAGCCAGGCACCGCGCATCGACGAGGCACGCCTCGACCAGCTCTACGAGCTCGAGATCGCGTTCCGGCAGATGGAACGCCCGGCGGAGGGCGAAGCGGTCGCGCCGTGGCGGGTGGACCGGCTGCTGCGCAACATCCTGATCGTCGTCAGCGGCAACACGCACCGCACCGAGATCTGCATCGACAAGCTCTATTCGCCCGACGGCCCCACCGGGCGCCTCGGCCTCGTCGAGTTCCGCGCCTTCGAGATGCCGCCGCACGCACGGATGAGCCTCACGCAGCAGCTGCTGCTGCGGGCGCTGATCGCGCGCTTCTGGCGCACGCCCTACTCGCAGCCGCTGGTGCGCTGGGGCACGGGGCTGCACGACCGCTTCATGCTGCCGCACTTCGTGTGGCAGGACTTCCGCGACGTGCTGCGCGACATGCGCAAGGCGGGCTTCGGGCTGCAGGACGACTGGTTCGCCCCGCACTTCGAATTCCGCTTTCCGCGCTACGGCGCCGTCGAGCGCGGCGGCGTCGAACTCGAGCTGCGCCAGGCACTCGAGCCCTGGCACGTGCTCGGCGAGGAAGGCTCGGTCGGCGGCACCGCGCGCTACGTGGACTCCTCGCTCGAGCGACTGCAGGTGCGCGTCCGTGGGCTCACCGAGTCCCGCCACCTCGTCGCCTGCAACGGACGGCGCGTTCCGTTGCGCCCCACCGGGACTGGAGACGAGGCTGTCGCCGGCGTGCGATTCCGCGCCTGGCAGCCGGCGCGCTGCCTGCACCCGGAGATCCCGGTGCACGCGCCGCTGGTGATCGAGGTCCTCGACCGCTGGTCGGGCCGCTCGCTCGGCGGGTGCACGTATCATGTCGCCCACCCCGGTGGCCGCAACTATGAGACGTTCCCCGTGAATTCCTACGAGGCGGAAAGCCGCCGGCTGGCACGATTCTCGGAGCTCGGACATTCGCCGGGACCGGTCCGGCTGCCCGCCGAGGAACTGAACCCCGAGTTCCCGCTGACGCTCGACCTGCGCCGCGCGGTGCCGGGCGAGGATCGCCCCGCTTGAGCTCCCAGAGCGAGCCGCTGCCGGGACCGACGGACCCGATGCTGGCGGCGCTGTTCGACGCCTATCGACCCGTCCCCGGGGTCTACGACGAGATGAAGACGGCCGACGGCCAGGTGCGGCCGCACTGGCAGAAGCTCGTCGATGCGCTGCGAGCCCTGAGCCGGACTGAAATGGACGCGCGCTGGAAGCGCGTCGAGCGGATCCTCTACGAGAACGGGATCACCCACAACATCTACGGCCAGGGCGATGCGACCGATCGGCCGTGGCGCCTGGACGCCCTGCCGCTGCTGATCTCGGCGGAGGACTGGCGCTGCCTCGAGACGGGCCTCGTGCAGCGCGCTCGGCTGCTCGAGGCCGTGCTCGCGGACTGCTACGGCGAGCAGCGCCTGATGCTGGACGGGCACCTGCCGGCACCGCTGGTGCTCGGCAATCCCCAGTTCCTCAGGCCCTGCCACGGCGTGCCCGTGAGCGGCGGCCGACGCCTGCACTACTACGCCGCCGACGTCGGGCGCGCGCCGGACGGCCGCTGGTGGGTATTCAAGGACCGCTGCGAATCCCCGGTGGGCGGCGGGTACGCCCTCGAGAACCGCATCGCGCTGCGCAACTGCCTGCCCGACGAGTTCGTCGCCAACCGGGTGCAGCAGCTCGCGGCCTTTTTCCAGTCCGTGCACGACGGCCACGTCGCACTCACGGGCCAGGACGACCCCCGCATCATCGTCCTGACCGCCGGGCCGACGACGCCCGGCTACTTCGCGCATTCCTACCTCGCACGCTACCAGGGCTACGTGCTCGCGGAAGGCGCCGACCTCACGGTGCGCGACAACCGCGTCTACCTCAAGACGCTCGAGGGCCTGAGGCCGGTGGACGTGATCATCCGGCGCGTGGAGGCCGCCTCCTGCGATCCGCTCGAGCTGCGCAGCGACTCGCCGCACGGGGTGCCGGGGCTCGTGGAGGCCGTGCGCGCCGGGACGGTCAGCGTGGTGAACGCGCTCGGCAGCGGGCTCGCGGACACCGAGGGCTTGATGCCCTTCCTGCCCGGACTGTGCCGGACGCTGCTGCAGGAAGAGCTGCAACTGCCGTCGCTCGCGACCTGGTGGTGCGGCCAGGACGAGGCGCGCGACTACGTGCTGCGCAATCTCGACTGGCTGGAAACGCGCGACGTCTTCCACCGCGGGGCCAGCGAGCCCGGCACGCAGAATCCCGACGGCCCCGAGGCGTGGCAGGTCGGCGGGCCGGCGGAGCGGATCGCGCAACGCGGCTTCGCCTACCTCGCGCGCGAGCCGATGCGTCTGTCGACGGTGCCCGTGATCGGACCGCAGGGCCTGCGACCGGTGCCGTTCGCACTGCGGGTCTTCGTGGCGGCATCCGCCGACGGCCACGTCGTGATGCCCGGCGGGCTGGCGCGGCTCTGCCCGCCGCACGCCGGCCAGACCTTCGACTACGGTCGGTTCGGCGACGGCAAGGACACTTGGATCCTGTCGGACGCCTCGTTGCGTACGAGCCGGCCCCGGCGCACGCGCACCACCGGGGCCGTCGAGCTGCGGCGAACCGGCCGCGAACTGCCGAGCCGCACCGCAGACAACCTGTTCTGGCTCGGCCGCAACGTGGAACGGGCCGAGGCGATCATGCGCCAGACGCGCGCCTCGATCCTGCGCCTGGTCGACGACGACCGCCCGAGCGAGGACCTGCTGGCCATCGATCGCGTACTGCGCCCGACCTTCTCGAAGGCCGGAATTGCACCGCCGGACGACGCCGAGCGGAATGCCGGCGTCCGCTCAAGCCTGGAGCGCGAGCTCGGCGAGCTGGTGTTCGATGCCGACCGCGACTACGGACTGCGACGCACGCTGCGCGACCTCGGCCGCACCGCATCGCTGAGCCGGGAGCGGCTGTCCGGGGATTCCTGGCGCATCCTGCACGGCCTGCAGCCGGACGATTTCGCGCGCCGCCCGGGGCTCGCCGTCCCGCCGCGACGGTCGCAGATTGCCGGCGTCCTGGGCCCGCTCGACCAGGGCATCCAGCGCCTCGCGGCCTTCAGCGGCATGGGCACGGAGAACATGACACGCAGCTTCGGCTGGCACTTCCTCGACATGGGCCGGCGCGTCGAGCGCAGCATCCAGATGACCGCCCTGCTGGGTTGCCTGCTGGCGGCCGAGGACCCCGAGGACGACGGCAGCCTGATCCTCGTGCTCGACATCGCCGACAGCTTCATGACCTACCGCTCGCGCTACCTGCTCACCCCACAGCTCGCGCCCGTGCTGGACCTGCTGCTGCTCGACGAGACCAACCCGCGCTCGGTGGCCTTCCAGCTCGAGGCGCTGGCGGTACACCTCGAGCGCCTGCCGCGCTCCGGCTCGGTGCCGTCGGAAGGCAATGCGAATCAGATCGTGCACGGCCTGCTCGCGGAGCTGCGCCTCGCGGACATCGACGACCTGTCACGCAAGAGCCGTCTCGGCGACCGCCCGGGACTCAAGGCGCTGCTCGGAAGCGTCGCCGAGGACCTCGCCCGGCTCACCCCGGCCATCGCACGCACCTACTTCAGTCATGCGGACGACGGCCGCTCCGTGTCGGCGGCCGGCGTCGGGTCCCGTTGAGCGCATGCGCTACGACGTCCGCCACCGCACGACCTACCGGTACAGCCAGCCGGTGTCGATCTCGCACCACGTGCTGCGGCTTGCGCCCCGACCTTGCGGCCACCAGGTGCTCCACGAATCGTCAATCGAGGTCTCGCCGCAGCCAGCGGTGCGCAGCGACTCCCTGGATTATTTCGGCAACCCGGTCACCTACCTGACCATCCAGGAGCAGCACGAGCAGTTGGTCATCGAGGCGCGCTCGCGGATCGACGTGGCCGCGCCGCCACCACGCGAGCCGTCGCAGACGACCCCCTGGGATCGCATTTTCGGGCAGCTCGAGCGCAGTCCATCGCCCGAAGGCCTTGCAACGCTGCAGTTCGCGTTCGACTCCCCGTACACGCGCGCGACCACCGACCTCGCGGCCTATGCGCGGGAGTCGTTCCTGCCGGGCCGGCCCGTCCTCGAGGCGGCCTACGACCTGACGCGACGCATCCACCGGGACTTCCGCTACGACAGCACGGCGACCGACGTCGCGACGCCGGTGGACGAGGTGTTCCGGCTGGAGCGCGGCGTCTGCCAGGACTTCGCCCACCTCGAGCTCGCCTGCCTGCGTGCGCTCGCGTTACCGGCCCGCTACGTGAGCGGCTACCTTCTGACGCGCCCGCCGCCTGGGCAGCCGAAGCTCGTGGGCAGCGATGCCTCGCACGCCTGGATCTCGGTGTGGTGTCCCGAGGCCGGCTGGGTGGACCTCGATCCCACCAACGACGCGTTCGTGCGCGACGAGCACGTCACGCTGGCCTGGGGACGGGACTACGGGGACATCAGCCCGATCAACGGGGTAATCTTCGGCGGTGGCGATCACGACATCGAGGTCGCGGTGGACGTGACGCAGACCGAGGAGCAGCAACGGGCATGACGCAACGCGGAACCGCCGGCTTGCTGGGAGCCTATGACCCCGGCGGTTTCTACTGCGAGGTCTTCGGCAGCCCGAAGCACCCGGCAACGCACACCGGCACGGTGCGCGAGCGGCTCGACGGACTGAGCCTCGCCGAGTTGCGACGCAGGGCACAGGCGGCCGAGCGCGAACTGTACAACCTCGGCGTTACCTTCACGGTCTACACGAGCCGCGAACAGATCGACCGCATCCTGCCGTTCGACGTCATCCCCCGCGTGCTGTCGGCCGCCGAGTGGGACACGATCGAGCGCGGGGTGATCCAGCGGGTCACCGCGCTCAACCGCTTCATCGAGGACGTCTACCACGAGCAGAAGATCCTGCGCGACGGCATCGTCCCGGCCGACCTCGTGCTCGGCAACGCCAACTACCGGCCGCAGATGCAGGGCCTCAAGGTGCCCTTCGGCAGCTACGTCAACATCTGTGGCGTGGACATCGTCCGCGGCGGCGACGGCCGCTTCTGCGTGCTCGAGGACAACGCGCGAACGCCCTCCGGCGTGTCCTACGTCGTCGAGAACCGCCACCTGACGCAGCGGGCGTTCCCGGACCTGATGCGCAACATCGGCGTGCGCTCGGTCTCGAATTATGGACAGCGGCTCGCCGGCAAGCTCACCGAGCTTGCGTCCGAAATGGGCGAGAGCCCTTGTATCGTGCTGCTGTCGCCGGGCGTCTACAACTCCGCCTACTTCGAGCACGTCTTCCTCGCGCGCGAGATGGGCGTGCCGCTGGTCGAGGGACGCGACCTCATCGTCCGCGACGATCGCGTGTTCATGAAGACGACCCGCGGCCTGCAACGCGTGAACGTCGTGTACCGCCGCATCGACGACGACTTCCTCGATCCGGAGGCCTTCAACCCCAAGAGCATGCTCGGCGTACGCGGCCTGATGCGCGCCTACCGCCTCGGCAACGTGGTGCTGGCGAACGCGGTGGGCACCGGCATCGCCGACGACAAGGCCGTGTACGCCTATGTCCCGCGAATCATCCGCTACTACCTCGACGAGGAGGCGATCCTGCCGAACGTCGAGACCCACATCTGCCGCGAGAGGGAGGGCCTCGAGTACACGCTCGCGAACCTCGACGAACTGGTGGTCAAGCCGGTCGGCGAGTCGGGCGGCTACGGCATCCTCATCGGGCCGCACGCGAGCCGCAAGGCGCTGGCCGAATTCCGCCAAAAGCTGCGGGCGGATCCGTCCAACTACATCAGCCAGCCGGTAGTGCAGCTGTCAGTGTGCCCGACGGTCACGCGCAGCGGCATCGAGCCCCGGCACGTGGACCTGCGTCCGTTCGCAGTCACGGGCCGCTCGACCTGGGTGCTGCCCGGCGGACTCACCCGCGTGGCGCTGCGCAAAGGCTCGCTGATCGTCAATTCGTCGCAGGGCGGCGGCTCGAAGGATACGTGGGTCCTTGAATAACCTCCTCTCCCGGCACGCGGAATCCATCTTCTGGCTGGCCCGGCAGGTCGAGCGCGCCAACAGCACTGCGCGCATCCTCGACGTGAACGAGACCTTCAGCCGCAACGTGCGCGGCGAGCACGACTGGGAATCCGTGCTGCGCCTGTACGGCGACGAGCTGAAATTCCGCGCCACCGGCCGCCGGGCGACCTCCGACGCCGTCATCCACTTCTACATTCTGGACGACAACAACCCGAACTCGGTGCTGAGCAGCGTCCGCATGGCGCGCGAGAATGCGCGCGCGCTGAGGCCGCTGATCTCCACCGAGATGTGGGTTCAGTTGAACGGCTTCCACAACCGCCTCTCCCGACTGCGCCGGCCCGACCTGCGGGTCGAGAACCTCAACCGGCTGTGCAGCTACATCAAGGAGTCCTGCCAGACCCACAGCGGCATCACGGCGGAGACGCTCTACCGCGACGAGTCCTGGTATTTCCACCAGCTCGGGCGCGCCATCGAGCGCGCCGACCAGACGACGCGCCTCGTGGACGTGAAGTACCAGGTGCTGCTGCCGCAGCCGAGCGACGTCGGGTCGCCCATCGACGAAGCGCAGTGGAACACGGTGCTGCGCTCGGCAGCGGGCTTCCACGCCTTCCGGCGCGTGAACCCGCAGAGCATGTCGCCGCCCAAGGTGGTCGACTTCCTGGTGTTCGACCAGCGCTTCCCGCGCTCGGTGGCAGCGAGCGTGCTGGTGGCGAACGAGCACCTCGGCGAGCTGCGCCTGAGGTACGGCCACACGGCCAAGCGCGCCGCCTCCGGCCTGCTGCGCAAGCTCGCGGCGTCGCTGGCCGAGGACACCGCCGAGGACCTCATCGCCCGCGGCCTGCACGAGGGCCTCGACCAGATCCAGGCAGACCTCGGCGGGGTGACGGACGCCCTCGGCCGCGAGTTCTTCCTGCTCGCGGAGACGGACGACCGGGCGCCGTCGGCCGGCGAACAGCCCGCCTGATCCGCCCGGTGTGTACGTCATTGACGTACCTGCGTCAGCGGCTTACATTCCGGCCCATCGTGGATCTTCGGCCGCTGCAATGGATCCGGACACGTTCGAGAGACTGCTGGACGCCGCCCGCAAGCTGCGCAAGCGGCGCCGCGACCGGCTGGTACGGCTCGGGCTGGCACGCCCTCGCGCGCCGGCCGCGAGCGAAGTGGACGTGCGCGCGATCCGCCGGAGCACGGGCCTGAGCCAGGCGAAGTTCGCCGAGCTGCTCTCGATCGAGGTCTCGACGCTGCGCAACTGGGAGCAGGGCCGACGCGAGCCGACGGGTCCGGCCCGCGCGCTGCTCCGCGCGATCCGCAACAACCCCATCGAAGTCATCAAAGCACTGAGCGGCTGACGCTCGAGGACACCTCCATGGCCGGACCGACCCGTACTCACCTGTCGGATTTCCGCGGCGCCGCCCGCATGGCCTTCGACGCCACGGCCGGCGTCGCCAGGATCGTCGAGAAGATGCACCGCACGATCCAGGTGCTGCCGTTTCCGGTCGGGCGTGCCGAGCCCGGATCCACCCGCGGCATCACGGGTTTCGTGTACCGACGCGTCCAGGGCAGCGTGCGACTGATCGGACGCGGCATCGACCTCGGCCTCGCGCCGGTCGTGGCGCTGCTGCCGGAGGGCGAGTCCACGCCGGTTCGCGATGCGTTCGTCTCGGCCGTGAACGGCGTGTACGGCGACTACCTCGTCCGCACCGGCAACCCGCTCGCGATCGAGATGAGCCTGCGCCACCGCGACCGCCCGCTGGACCTCGACGACCTCGCGAGTACCTTCGGCACAAACCGAGACACCGCGCCAGGCGGACGGATCCTCGTGATGGTGCACGGCCTGTGCCTCAACGAACGCCACTGGACGCGCGAGGGCCACGATCACGGCGCGACACTCGCCGACGAACTCGGTTACACGCCGCTCTACCTGCGCTACAACAGCGGCCGGCACATCGGGCACAACGGGCGCCAGTTCGCGCAGATGCTCGAGACGCTCGTTTCGAACTGGCCCCGGCCGGTCGAGGAGCTCGTGATCCTCGGGCACAGCATGGGCGGGCTCGTGGCGCGCAGCGCCTGCCACCACGGGCGCGAAGCCGGGCACGGCTGGCTCCGGCACTTGCGCAAGATCGTATTCCTCGGTACGCCGCATCACGGCTCGCCGCTCGAGCGCGGCGGGCACCGGCTCGATTTCGTGCTGGAGGCGAGCCCGTACTCGGCGCCGTTCACCCGCATCGGCAGGATGCGCAGTGCCGGCATCACCGACCTGCGTCACGGCAGCATCACTACGGGCGCGCACGAGGTGGTGCCGCTGCCCGCGGGCGTGAAGTGCTATGCGGCGGCCGCGACGCTCGCGGCCCGGCGCAGCGTGCTCGCCGAGCGGCTGGTCGGCGACGGACTGGTGCCGCTCGACAGCGCGCTCGGCCGGCACGCCGAGCGCGAGCGTACGCTGTCGATCCCGAAGGACCGCCAGTGGGTGGGTTACGGCATGGGGCACCTCGAGCTGCTCAATCGCGCCGAGGTGTACTCTCAGCTGCACGAATGGCTGCGGGATGCGGGTTGAGGAGGAACAACGAGTGAGACGTCTACATCGATCGGGAGCGCCGGCGCTTCGCCGGGCCAGTCTGCTGGCCGTCGCGATGCTCGCGTCAATGGCGGCGCCACATGCGATGGCGCAGGCGGAGCACGAGCACGCGCATGACCACGCGCAGGCCGCCGTCGGACAGCTGAAGCTGAACGATGGCAAGAAGTGGGCGACCGATGCGCCCCTGCGTGCAGGCATGGCGGCCATCGAAACCGCATTCGAGGCGCTCGCCGGCCGCATCGACGCGCAGGTGAACTCCATCGTCGCGAACTGCAAGCTGCCGCCCGAGGCGGACGCCAACCTGCACTACGTCATCGCGGACCTGTCGCAGGGCGTCGGCCTGATGCGCGGGGGCGACCCCGCACGCACGCGGCACGACGGCGCCGCGCTCGTGCACGGCGCCCTGCGCGCCTACGACACGTTCTTCGACGCCGCGGCCGGGGCCCTGTAGCCGCTACCGACCCCGACCCCGCCCGCCGCGACGGCCGTGGCCGGCCTGCGCCTGCCCGTGGCCGCGCTGCTGGCCGTACGCCGGTCGCGCGGCCCGCGGCGCCTGCGCAACCGCGGCCTGGGCCGGCACCGGGCGCTCCACCGGAATGCGGATGCCCGAGCGGTCGAGCGGCAGGACGTTGATCTTGCGGCCGAGCACGCGCTCGATGGCGCGCAGGCGGTCCTTCTCATCGGTCGCCACGAGCGACAGGGCCTGGCCGGTGCTGCCGGCCCGGCCGGTTCGTCCGATGCGGTGCACGTAGTCCTCGGGCACGTGCGGCAGCTCGTAGTTCACCACCTGCGGCAGCTCGCTGATGTCGAGCCCGCGCGCGGCGATGTCGGTCGCGACCAGCACCTGCACCTTGTAGTCCTTGAAGTCGGCGAGCGCCTTGGTGCGCGCGTTCTGCGACTTGTTGCCGTGGATCGCCGCACACTCGATGCCGTCCTTCGACAGCTGCTCGGCGAGGCGGTTGGCACCGTGCTTGGTGCGCGTGAACACGAGCGTCTGGGGCGTTGCGTCACCCTCGCGCAGCAGGTGGCTCAGCACGGCGCGCTTCTCGCCCTGCTCCACGAGGTGCACGCGGTGCTCGACGAGCTCGGCCGGGGCGTTGCGCGCCGCGACCTCGACGGTGAGCGGATCGTGCAGCAGCCCATTCGCGAGCGTGCGGATCTCGTCCGAGAACGTCGCCGAGAACAGCAGGTTCTGGCGCTGCTTCGGGAGCACCGCGAGCACGCGACGGATGTCGCGGATGAAGCCCATGTCGAGCATGCGGTCCGCCTCGTCGAGCACGAGGTGGCGGACCTTGGTGAGGTCGACGACCCGCTCGTTGATGTGGTCGAGCAGGCGCCCGGGCGTGGCGACGATGATGTCCACACCCTGACGCAGCGCGTCGATCTGTGGGCGCGGGCTCACCCCGCCGAAGACCAGGATCGTGCGCTGGCGCAGGTGGCGGCCGAAGTCCTCGAAGGACTGGCCGACCTGGGCGGCGAGCTCGCGCGTGGGCACCAGCACCAGCAGGCGCGGTGCGCGCGAGCCGCGCGGGTTGGGCTGCTCCTCGCTGAGCTTCTGCAGCAGCGGCAGCGCGAACGCCGCGGTCTTGCCGGTGCCGGTCTGGGCGGCGGCCAGCAGGTCGCGGCCCTCGTGGACGGCGGGAATTGCGCGCTGCTGGATGGGCGTCGGGACGACGTAGCCCAGTTCCTGGACCGCACGCAGGAGTTCGGCCGAAAGGCCGAGTTGATCGAAAGACATGTATGGATACCGTTGCGCTTCCCCCGCGCGAGCGGGAACCGGACGAAGCGTCATTGATTCAATGACAGGATCGGGGATGCGGAATGCAGACCACGATGAGTCTGCAGGAGGAGCCGCGAGGGAAGGAACGATGCCCTTCGCCGTAGAACCTCGGGCGCAGACCGGACTGCGCGGCGGCAAACTTGGGCGCCAGTATGCCCGAATCGCCCGACCAGCGCCCGACTGTTCCGCAAGCCCTTGATTTAAATGCATGATTCGTCCATAAAGATGAGCATGAACCGCAGCCATCACGCGCATTTCCGTGCTCCGGGCGTCACCGCCCGGCTCACCGCCGCCCGGCGCCCGATGTAGCTCGCCTCGCCCGGAGGCGTCCGCATCGGACTCCGGGCCTCCTTCCTGATTCCCGACGATCGCGGCCACCCGGCCTGCTTCAGCCATTGCCGGCCTCGCCAATCGCGCAGGCCAGCCCCACCCCGAGGACCCGACATGATCCGCACCCACGAAATCCGCCTGACCGAGCTCGACGCCGTCCGCCTCGAGCGCGCACTCATGGAACTGCTCAAGGCCAGCGACGGCGAGCCACAGGGCGCCAGCGAGCTCGAGTCGCTGCTCGACGCCGCGGCCATCGTGCCGTCGGCCAGCATCGACCCGGAGCAGTCGAAGGTCTCGGTCCTCTCGCCGGTCGGCCGAGCTCTGCTCGGCGCCCGCGTGAACGATCGGGTCCACGTGGTCGTGCCGGGATACGGCGAGCGCGAGCTGGCCCTGGTGGCGCTCACCTACCAGCCCGAGGCGAATGGCCGCTTCGACCTCTGAGGGCCGACGTATCATTACGTGATCGTCAGCACGGGGTCGCCTGATGCACGTCGAGCCCTACCGCCTCGACTCCGACCGCTACCCGCTCAAGGTTCGGATCCTCGCGCGTTACGCGGACGTGGACCCGCTCTGGCACATCAACAACGTGGCCGTGGCCCAGTACTACGAGGAGGCACGCGTCTCCACGACGATGATGGTCATGGGCGGCAAGCGCATCCCCTCGCCCACCGGCGAGCGGATCCTGATCGCGCACCAGTCCATCGACTACCTTCGCGAGGCGACCTACCCGGGCACGCTCGAGATCGGCATCGGCGTGCTGCGCATCGGCCGCTCGTCGTTCCGCTACGGCATGGCGATGTTCCAGGACGGCGCCTGCGTCAGCGTATCGGAGGCGGTGCTCGTCTACGCCGACGAGCACGGCACGGCCCCGCTGCCGGACGAGTACCGGCAGCGCCTCGAGGGCTGGCTGATTGCGGCGCCCTGAGCCGGACCGTGCGCGACCGGTTCTTCCTGCGACTGCTGCTCCTCGGGCTCTCCGTGTTCCTGGTCGTGGGGCTGTGGCGCAGCCTGTCGGGGTCCGGTCACTGGTTCGGCGACCGCGAACGCGATTCGGCGCCGCGCGCCGTGATTGCGCGCGGTGACCTTGCAGCCGACGAGCGCTCCACGATCGAGCTGTTCGAACGGGCGCGCGACTCGGTGGTCTTCATCA
>Ga0209391_10000799_pt1 | contig 15657 bp, 20 predicted proteins | sample PPLLak3March2015_FD_187246 | JGI IMG/M metagenome (GOLD analysis project Ga0209391, IMG submission 187246) | Freshwater sediment microbial communities from Prairie Pothole Lake near Jamestown, North Dakota, USA - PPLs Lake P7 Core (1) Depth... | ecosystem: Environmental > Aquatic > Freshwater >... | reverse complement strand
TCAGCGCGGAGGGTAGTCCACTGAGCCCGAAGGGCCGCCCCGAGGCCGAATCAGCCCCGAAGCGCGTCAGCGCGGAGGGTAGTCCACTGAGCCCGAAGGGCCGCCCCGAGGGCGAATCTGCCCCGAAGCGCGTCAGCGCGGAGGGTAGTCCAATGAGCCGATTGCGGCACGCGGCCCTCGCCTGCGCTGCCGCATTCGCGGCAGGCAGCGCGATGGCGGAGGTCACCCTCGCCAACGCCTGGCTGCGGCCCGCACCCGCGGGCGCCGCCGAGGCAGCGGTGTACGTCGACATCCGCTCGACCGAGGCGCTCGAGTTGGTCGGCGCCCGCTCGCCGGCCGCCCGCGGCGCCGAACTGGTACGGGTCGACCCGCCCGACCCCGACCCCACCGCGCGCCGCGTCGTCGCCAACATCCCGGTCGCGGCGGACCGCGAGACCCGGCTCGCCTACCTCGGCAGCCACGTCCGCCTGACCGGCGTGACCGTCGATCTCGTGCCTGGCATGCGCATCCCCGTCGAGCTCACGTTTGCCGATGCGACCGGCAGGCGGCACACCGTCGCTGCGGAGGCGCTGGTGCGCGGCATCGTCCCGCGGCCGGCCGATGCGCGCGAGCCCGTGCCTGCCGCCGCGCCGCCGGCCGGGGTCACGACCGAATCGGCGACCGGCGCGCGTCCGCAGGCGAACTGAGCAACGCCGGATCCAGGACCCGACGCCGCGGGTTCCCGTTCAACCCGGCGCCTGTGCCGGGACGCGGTCGCCCTCGATGATCTCGACGCGGGCGGTCACGTCGGCAGTCCGACCGAGCATGATCGTCGCGGAGCAGTACTTCTCCTTGGAGAGCTGCACGGCGCGCTCGACCTGACGTGCGTCGAGTCCGCGGCCGGCGACCCGGTAGGTGAGCCGGATCGCGGTGAAGACCTTCGGCTCGACCTCGGCGCGATCGGCCTCCGCCTCGACGACGCAGTCGGTCACCGGCTGGCGTGCCTTGTTCAGGATCCACACGACGTCGAACGCCGTGCACGCCGCGGCGCCGGCAAGCACGAGCTCCATGGGCCGCGGCCCCAGGTTGCGCCCGCCGGCTTCCGGCGCGCCGTCGACCACCACGGCATGACCACTGCCGGTCTCGGCCGCAAAGCTCACACCCTCGATCCATCGGATTGTCGCCTTCATGATGCCTTTCCGTTCGCCGTTTCCGTGATACGGCCAAGATCTGCCGATTTCGCGTACCGGCCTGCGACTTTCATCGCATTGTCATGAAAATGCCCGTTTGTCCAATGATGCAATGCCGCATCCCCATTGCATGCTGCATTGCGGTATGGGAGACTTTTCGTGCTCGCGCCGCTCGGGGACGTGTCCCCAGGCACGGGCGCATTCCTCCATTCTCCTCCTATGGTGGAATCCTCGCGGGGCGCGGAGTCGCAACTCCGCGCCCCCTTTTTCTCTGGGTGGCCCGGGACTGCCGCGGGATGGCGCCTTGCCAGACTCGGCCGCAGGCCACGTCGCGCGATCACGTTTCGGCGCGTCCGCCCTCGGCATGCCGCCCGCCATCGCGTTGACCCCGGCAGCGAAATCGGTATATGATGCAAGACTTTGCCGAACCGAACGTTCCAGCATCGGCGCGGCCCGCCCCACCCCACGAACACGAGTTTCAAGCGATGAAGACCTTTTCGGCCAAGCCCCGGGACATCCGCCAGGAATGGTACGTCGTCGACGCGACGGACAAGGTCCTGGGCCGTCTCGCGAGCCAGATCGCGTTGCGGCTGCGCGGCAAGCACAAGGCCATCTACACGCCGCACATGGACACCGGCGACTTCATCGTCGTCACCAACGTCGAGAAGATCCGCGTCACCGGCAACAAGGCCGAGGACAAGCTCTACCACCGCCACTCCGGCTACCCGGGCGGCATCTCGACGACGAACTTCGCGCAGATGCAGGCACGCTTCCCCGGTCGCGCGCTCGAGAAGGCCGTCAAGGGCATGCTGCCCAAGGGCCCGCTCGGCTACAAGATGATCAAGAAGCTCAAGTGCTACGCCGGCGGCGCGCACCCCCACGCAGCGCAGCAACCCCAGACCCTCGACATCTGACCATGATCGGCAACTACTACTACGGCACCGGCCGCCGCAAGACCTCGGTCGCGCGCGTCTTCATCAAGCAGGGCACCGGCAAGATCGTCGTCAACGACAAGCCGGTCGACGCGTTCTTCTCGCGCGACACCGGCCGCATGGTCGTGCGCCAGCCGCTGGTCCTGACCGGCCACGAGCAGACCTTCGACATCATGGTCAACGTCACCGGCGGCGGCGAGTCGGGCCAGGCCGGCGCAGTGCGCCACGGCATTACCCGCGCGCTGATCGACTACGACGCGCAGCTCAAGCCCACGCTGTCGAAGGCAGGTCTCGTGACGCGCGACGCCCGGGAGGTCGAGCGCAAGAAGGTCGGCTTCCACAAGGCGCGGCGTCGCAAGCAGTTCAGCAAGCGCTGACAAGCACACCGGCACGCCACGAAGGCAGGGCTGCCGCGAGGCGGCCCTGTTCGTTTCGGCCGGCGGCGCCAGCGCCAGTGGCGGCAGGTTCCCGGGGCGGCGCTTCTGCCGAAAGCGCGGCTGCTACAATCGTTTTCATGACGGGGGCATGCTTGGCGCGGCGGTGCATCGTCGGCAATACACGGCACGGCGGAGCCAAGGCTGGCGCCGAGCCGCCCCTCCCGCCGAAGCCCTCCGGCTGTGCCGCGACGCCGGTCCGTCCCTGACCCCCGTGCCCCCGCCCGCCATCCTGCGCCGACTTGCCCGGCACTTCTCGATCAGCGCGCCGCGCATGGCGGTGCGCACGCATCTCGGCTGGCCCTGGAAGGCGGCGCTGGCCATCGGGCTCGTGCTGCTGGTCGGCGGCATGTGGTGGCTGGGATTCGACTTCGGGCAGATCCTCGGCGGCTTCAACCGCAAGGAGATCGACCAGCGCATCGCGACACTGGAGGCGGACACCGCCACCGCGCAGCGCGAGGCGTCCGGGCTCCGCGCGAGAAACAGCGAACTCGAAAGCGAGCTCGCGATGAGCCACGGCCTGCAGGACTCGCTCAAGAAGCAGCGGGAGGAGGCCGCGCAGGAGAACGCGCAGCTCAAGGAGGAGCTTGCGTTCCTGCAGGGATTCTTCGCTGACTCGAGCAAGCCCGGCGTGACGATCCCGAGACTGTCCGCCGATGCCAACGCGGACGAGCGGGTTCGCTACAGTGCACTGGTGGTGCGGGGCGGCAGCGCCAAGTCCGACTTCGAGGGGTACCTCACGATCTCGGCCGACCTCGCGCCCGGCGACGCGGCCCCCCCGGGCAGCCGGACGCTCACCGTCGCGCTGCCGGACGACGACCCGGCGGCCGCAGCGCCCCTCAAGCTGCGGTTCAAGTACTATCAGCGGATCGAAGGTTCGTTCCGCATTCCGACGGGATACGCAGTCCGGATGATCACCGTGCGCGCCTACGAGTCCGGCACCGCGGGCGTCCGCGCGACCCGCACGTTGACTTTGCCGTAGGAGGTCCCCATGTTCGGCAGGAAGACGCTCGCGCAGAAGCGCATCGACAGCCTGATCGGCGCCGGCACGACGGTGCGCGGCGACATCGTGTTCGAAGGTGGCCTGCGCATCGACGGCACGGTGCTCGGCAACGTCACGGCGGGCGACGGCAAGGCGGGCACGCTGGTCGTGAGCGAGCACGCCAGGATCGACGGGCGGGTGGATGTCGCGCACGTCGTCGTCAACGGCACGGTGAACGGCCCGGTCACGGCGCGCGACTCGCTGGAGCTGCAGGGCAAGGCCCGCATCGTCGGCGACGTGGCCTACCGGACGCTGGAGATGCACGTCGGCGCGTTCGTCCAGGGGCGTCTCGATCCGGTCGAAGCCGAACCCGGCACGGCCAGCGTGGTCGAATTGAAGCGTGTGGGAACGGGCCGCGCCGGCGTGCCCGAGTGACCCTGAATGGCGCGTGGTTTGACGCGCCGCCGGCGCGCCTAGATAATTGTTGCCGATACGGAGCGCCAAGGAGCCCCCCGAAATGAATGACATGACCGACATGCCCACCCCGCTCGTCTTCACCGATTCCGCTGCGCTGAAGGTGCGCGCGCTGATCGAGGAAGAGGGCAACCCCGAGCTCAAGCTCCGCGTGTTCGTCAGCGGCGGCGGCTGCTCGGGATTCCAGTACGGCTTCACGTTCGACGAGGTCGTGAACGAGGACGACACGGCGATGGAGAAGAACGGCGTCACGCTGCTCATCGACCCGATGAGCTACCAGTACCTGGTCGGCGCCGAGATCGACTACCAGGAAGGCCTCGAGGGCGCGCAGTTCGTGATCAAGAACCCGAACGCGACCACCACCTGCGGCTGCGGGTCGAGCTTCTCGGCCTGATACAAAACGGCCCCCACGCTCGTTGCGCTCGCTGCCCCCCGGGGGCGGGTCAGCCCCTCGGGGCGGCCCTTCGGCACTGACAGTTCTCCTGCGGTACGCTAAACGGCAGCTTCGGCTGCCGTTTGCGTTTTCAGGGACGGGTCGCCGCCGTCGGCTGCGGGCGACGGCGGTCAGCGCGGATAGATCGCGCCGAGCACGCGCGGGCCGCGTGCGCCGGTGACGCTCGGCAGGCTGGTGGTGCGCCCGGCGAGGGCCTCGCGCGCAAGCCAGGCAAAGGCAAGCGCCTCGACGTGCTCGACGGCGACCCCCCACTCGGAGGTCGGCAGCACGCTGCACGGCTTGAGGTCGCGCGCGAGCGCGCGCAGCAGCGTGGAATTGTAGGCACCACCGCCGCACACCAGCAGCTCGGCGATGCCCGGGGCCTCGCGCCCCAGCGCGTCCGCCACGGCGCGCGCCGTGAGCGCGGTCAGCGTCGCCTGCACGTCCGCCGGGTGGAAGGCACCGCCGTGGCGCGCCAGCGCGTCGTCCAGCCACGCCGCGTTGAAGTGGTCGCGGCCGGTGCTCTTCGGCGGCCGCAGCGCGAAATACGGGTCGGCGAGCAGGATCGAGAGGAGCGCATGATCGACGCGGCCCGACGCCGCCCACGCGCCGCCGGCGTCGAAGAGCCCGTCGCCGTGGCGCCCGAACCACAGGTCGAGCAGCGAGTTGCCGGGACCGGTGTCGAAGCCGCGCACCGGTTCGCCGGGAACGAGCAGCGTCAGGTTCGCCACGCCGCCGACGTTCAGCACGGCCCGGGCACGGTCGGGACGACCGAAGAGCGCGGCGTGGAATGCCGGCACCAGCGGTGCACCCTGGCCGCCGGCCGCCATGTCGCGGCGCCGGAAGTCGGCGACGACCGCGACGCCGGCGCGCTCGGCCACGCGGGCGGGATCGTTCAGTTGCGCGGTCCACGCCTCGTCGGGCCGGTGCCGCACCGTCTGCCCGTGCACGCCCGCGGCAACGAGGTCGCTCGCCGCGATGCCCGCGGCGCGGCAGGCGTCGGTGATCGACTCGGCGTACAGGTCGGCGAGCGCGAGGCTCGCCCGCGCCGCACGCGCGAGCTCGTCGTCGCAGGGCGCCTGGAGCTCGAGGAGCTCGTCGCGAAGGAACTCGGGCATCGGCGCATGCGCTGCCCCGAGCGTCGCGCAGAGACCCTCGCGCGGCGTGAAGTCGGCGACGACGGCGTCGACGCCGTCGAGGCTCGTACCGGACATCACGCCGGCGTAGAGTTCGCGCGGCAAAGACTAATCGAGGGCAGCGAAGCGCGACGCCGGCAGCTCGCGGGCGAACGCGAGTTGCTGCGCGATCGGCCCGATGTGCGCGAGGAAGGCTCCGCGGGTCTCGGGCGGCAGCGGTCCCGCGGTCGGCATGGCGACGGTCAGCGGATTGCGCGGCTCGTCGTTGACCCGGAACTCGTAGTGCAGGTGCGGACCGGTCGCCCAGCCGGTGGCACCGACGTAGCCGATCGTGTCACCCTGCCGCACGCGCACCCCGTTGCGAACACCCGCTGCGAAGCGCGACAGGTGCGCGTAGAGCGTCGAGTAGGTACCGGTGTGGCGCAACGTGACCACGTTGCCGTACCCGCCCTTCACGCCGGCGAGCGTGACGACACCGTCGGCGGTGGCCCGCACCGGCGTGCCGGTCGGCGCGCCGTAGTCGACGCCCCGGTGGGCGCGCCACGTCTGCAGGATCGGATGCAGGCGTGCGAGCGAGAACCCGGAGGTCAAGCGCGAAAACTCCATCGGTGAACGCAGGAAGGCGCTGCGGGTGCTGCGCCCGTCGCGGGTGTACCAGGCGTCCTGCCCGTCGGCATCGCGCCACAGGAAGGCGCTCAGCTGCTGGCCGCGGTTCTCGAACTCCGCAGCGACGATGCGACCGACGCCCACGGGCTCGCCGTCGACGTAGCGGGACTCGTAGAGGACGCTGAAGCGATCGCCGAAGCGAAGGTCCTGGAGGAAGTCGATGTCGCCGGCGAAGAGCTCGGCGAGCGCGATCGTCACCGCGTCGGGGAGCCCGATCGCGTCGGCGGCACCAAAGAGCGACGTGTTGATCTCGCCCGACTTCAGCGTCAGTCGCACCGTTTCGCCGCCCGGAGCGCGCGTCGCGACCAGCGCACCGGACTCGCGAGCCACCGTCAGGCGCTCGCCGTCGCCCGTGCGAAAGCGCAGCGCGACCAGGCCCCCTGCGCCGTCGGTCGCCACCTGCAGCGGTCGGCCGGGCTTCAGCTGGTACAGCGGGCGCGCGTCGGGATTCGTGCGCACGAACGCCATCGCCGACGGGTCGTCGACGCCGGCGCGCGCCAGCAGGCTGCCGATCGTGTCGCCGCGCCGGACGCGCTCCTCGCGCCAGTAGGGTCCCGGGTCGTCCGCGATCGGAACGACTTCCGGTGCCGGCAGGGCGCGCTCGACGATGCGGCCGGGCGGCAGGTCCAGCGTCGTGTCCGGCGCAATGCCGAAGGCCGCGACGCCGGTGAGCGCAAGCACGGCGATCGCGAGCACGTGCGGCAGGCGAAAACCCCCACCCCACCGGGCAGCCGGGTTGTCGTGCTGCGCTAGAATTCGACGTTTTGCGGCGTCCGGCATGGGTGGTGATCTGCCTTCCAAGCCCCGGAGTTTACCAAAGCAGGCGCCGTGCCGGGGCGCCCCGCCGTCATTGCATCTCCACCTGCCCAGGACCCCCCATGAGCCTCACCATCTACGGCATGCCGGCTTCGCGCGCGTTCCGCGTGCTGTGGGCCGCCGAGGAAGCCGGCCTTCCCTACGCCAACGAGCCACTGTCCTTCAAGGATCCGGCGATCAAGGCGCCTGCCTACCTCGCGATCAACCCCAACGGCACGATCCCGGCGATCGTCGATGACGGCTTCGCGCTGTTCGAGTCGCTGGCAATCACCCTATATCTTTCACGCAAATCCGGCAAGCTGTGGCCGAAGGACGTCCGGGGCGAGGCCGTCGCCTTTCAGTGGACGATGTGGGCGGCAACCGAAGTCGAGGGCGCCCTCGGCGGCTGGTTCTACCACACCCGCTTCCTGCCCGAGGCGGAGCGCAAGCCCGAGGTCGCGAAGGATGCGGCGGCGAAGCTGCCGCCGCGCTTCGACGTGCTCGAGGGCGCGCTCGCGCAGTCGCCCTGGCTCGCGGGCGAGGCGTTCGGCATCGCCGACCTCAACGTGGCGGCGGTCACTTACCGGGCGCCGGCGTTCGGGCTCGAACGGTGGCCGCGGATCGCGGACTGGCACCGGCGCTGCTACGCGCGGCCCGCTGCGCAGCGCGCCGTGGCGCTCCGGGAAGCACGATGACGTCCGCCGCGGACGTCGTCGCGCAGCACCTCCAGGTCTTCCGGCGCGGCGCGGACGAGCTCCTCGTCGAGACGGAGCTCGCGCAGAAGCTCGCCCGCGGCAAACCGTTGCGCATCAAGCTCGGCCTCGACCCGACCGCGCCCGACATCCACCTCGGCCACACGGTGGTGCTGAACAAGCTGCGCCAGGCACAGGACCTCGGTCACCAGGTGATCTTCCTGATCGGCGACTTCACGTCGATGATCGGCGATCCGTCGGGCCGCAACGCCACGCGCCCGCCGCTGACCCGCGAGCAGATCGTCGAGAACGCGAAGACCTACCACGCGCAGGCCTCGAAGGTGCTCGATCCCGCCCGCACCGAGATCCGCTACAACTCCGAGTGGTGCGAGCCGCTTGGCGCGGCGGGCATGATCCGCCTCGCGTCGCACTACACCGTGGCACGCATGCTCGAACGCGACGACTTCGCCAAGCGCTTCCGCGCGAGCCAGCCGATTGCCGTGCACGAGTTCCTGTACCCGCTGATGCAGGGCTACGACTCGGTGGCGCTCGAGGCCGACCTCGAGCTCGGCGGCACCGACCAGAAGTTCAACCTGCTGGTCGGGCGGGAGCTGCAGAAGGACTTCGGCCAGGAGCCGCAGTGCATCCTGACGATGCCGCTGCTCGAGGGCCTCGACGGCGTCGAGAAGATGTCGAAGTCGAAGGGCAACTACGTCGGCATCAACGACCCGGCCGGCGAGATGTTCGGCAAGGTGATGTCGATCTCGGACGACCTCATGTGGCGCTGGTACCCGCTGGTGTCGTTCCGCTCGCCCGCCGAGATCGAGCGGCTGCAGGAGGAGACCGCGGCGGGACGCAACCCGCGCGAGGCCAAGGTGGCGCTCGCGAAGGAGATCGTCGCGCGATTCCATTCCGCGACGGCCGCGGACGCCGCCGAAGCCGAGTTCGACGCGCGCTTTCGCGGCGGCGCGATGCCCGAGATCATGCCCGAGGTCACGATCGAGACCGCCGGCACCGGCATCGCGATCGCCAACCTCGCGAAGCAGGCCGGGGTCGTCGAGTCGACCTCGGAGGCACTGCGGCTGATCGCGCAGCGCGGGCTCAAGGTCGACGGCGACGTGGTCGCCGACCGGTCGCGCCTCGTCGCGGCCGGCACGACGGTCGTCGTGCAGGCCGGCAAGCGGCGGTTCGCGCGCGTCTTTGTGCGCTGACGGCCCCGCGGCGGCCGACACGCGCGGACCGCTTTCAGGTATCTTCATTCGGGGTCGCAGCCCTGAACCGGAGGACCTCTTGGACCACACCCGCCGTACGTTTGCGCTCGCCACCCTGCTCCTGCCCGTCGCTGCGCTGCGCGCCCACGCGCAGCCGGCGCCCGCGCGCACGCCGGACGTCGTCTACGTACCCACGCCGCCGGAAGTCGTCGACGAGATGCTGCGTCTCGCGCGGGTGACGGGCAAGGACGTGCTCTACGACCTGGGGTCGGGCGACGGCCGCATCCCGGTCACCGCCGCGAAGCGCTTCGGGACGCGGGGTCTCGGCATCGACATCGACCCGCAGCGCGTCGAGGAGGCGAACGCGAACGCGCGCGCGGCGGGCGTCACCGACAAGGTGAAGTTCGTGCTCGGCGACCTGTTCGAGCTGGACCTCTCGCCGGCGACGGTGATCACGCTCTATCTGCTGCCGGAGCTCAACCTGAAATTGCGCCCGACGCTCTGGAAGCTCAAGCCCGGCACGCGCATCGTGTCGCACGAGTTCGACATGGGCGATTGGAAACCCGAGCGGACGGTCAAGGTCGGCTCGCGCACGGTGCACTTCTGGCGGGTGCCGAAGCGCTAGGACGCAGCTGCCGCGCCGGCAGTCGACGATCGGAGTCGAGTCGCGGGGGCCGTGGGGTCGGGGACGTGAGGTCTGACCCCGATTGCCAACTACTCGAGCTCGAGGCCGTCGCTGATCGCGGCGATGCCGGCCTTGGCGCAGACGTCGTCGGCGTCGCCGGTGGGTGCTCCGGAAACGCCGATCGCGCCGACGAGCGACCCCTTGGCGCGAATCATCACTCCGCCGCCGACCGCGAGCACGCCAGGCAGATCGCGAATGCCGCTCGAGGCGCGTCCGGGCTGTGACGCCGCGGCGAGCTCGGTCGTGTCCGTGCGGAACGACAGCGCGGTCCACGCCTTGCCCGTCGCCATGTTCACCGTGTGCGCGCCAGCGAGGCCGTTGCGCAGCAGAGCGAGCGCGTGGCCGCCGCGGTCGACGACCGCGACTGCCGTGGTGAAGCCGTCCTTGTCGCAGCGCGCGAGCGCTGCCTGAGCCGCCTGCAGCGCGGCGGCGGTGGTGAGCGTCGGGTAGCTCGCGAGGAGCTTCTGCGCGTGCGTCGCAGGCGCCGCGAGCACGCCCGCGACCAGCGTAGTCACGAGCCAGATGGCGAGAGACTTCATCGTTCCCCCTCTTGTCGGATCGGGTGTTGCGTTGCGTGAACGTGGCTCAGGCGATGCCGGGATTGCCCGCGACGCCTTGCAGCTCGGGAAGGTTGAGCGTTCGCGGCTTGACGGTGCGTTGCGCGCGCAGATGGCGCGCGACGACGTCCCACACCGGCTCGCCACCTGCAGCCTTGGCTTCCTCGGACACCGGGGCCCAGCCCGCGACCTTGTAGGTCTTCGCGGGCTCGATCGCCTTGCCCGCAAGCGCCATCTTCGTGATGCGCTTGCCCTGCGTCGCGTTGGGGTCGATCGCGTAGCGCAGCCCCCCAACGCGAACCATGTCGCCGCCCTGCTGGTAGTACGGGTCGGGGTTGAAGAGGTTGTCGGCGACGTCCTCGAGGATCGTCTTCAGCATTTCGCCCGAGAGGTCGCTCACCGTCGTGTACGGATAGGTGATCGCCGTCTGGTCGAGCACGTGCTCCATCGTGATCGCCTGGCCGGGGAGCACGCTCGTACCCCAGCGGAACCCCGGCGAGAAGGCGATCTCTGCGCTCTTCTCGGCCATCAGCGCGTCGAGGATCACCTGATCGAACGTGCCGTTGAAGTTGCCGCGGCGGTAGAGCAGTTCGCCGGCGACCGCGAGCTTCTCGTCGAGCCTCGCCTTGTACGGGGCACGCATCGTCTCGATGTAGGCCGCCATCTCGCGGTCCGCCGGCAGGAAGTTCGCGAACACCGGCAGCAGGCGGTAGCGGAAGTCCGCGACCTTGCCGCCCTTCACCTCGAAGTCGAGCACACCGAGGAACTTGCTGTTGCTGCCCGCGTTGGTGACCAGCGTGCGGCCATTGCGGTTGGCCACCACCGTCGGCTGCGGCACGCCGTCGTGCGTGTGGCCGCCGAGGATCGCGTCGAGGCCGGTCACGCGCGAGGCGAGCTTCAGGTCGACGTCCATGCCGTTGTGCGAGAGCAGCACCACGACCTGCGCGCCCTTGCCGCGCGCCTCGTCGATCACCTTCTGCAGGTTCTCGTCCTGGATGCCGAACGTCCAGTCCGGCACCATGTAGCGCGGGTTGGCGATCGGCGTGTAGGGGAACGCCTGGCCTATGACGGCGACCGGCACGCCGCCCAGGTTCCTGATCACGTACGGCGCGAACACGGGGTCGCCGAAGTCGGTGGTCTTCACGTTCTGCGCGACGAAGTCGATCCTGCCCGCGAAGTCCTTCTCGACGATCTGCTTCACCCGATCCGCGCCCAGCGTGAACTCCCAGTGCCCCGCCATCACGTCGACGCCGAGGAGCTTGCAGGCGTCGACCATGTCCTGGCCGTTAGTCCACAGCGCGGTGCCCGACCCCTGCCACGTGTCGCCGCCGTCGAGCAGCAATGCGTTCGGCCGCGACGCGCGGAGCTGCTTCACCAGCGTGGCCATGTGGGCGAAGCCGCCGACCTTGCCGTAGGCACGGGCTGCCGCCGTGAAGTCGAGGAACGTGAACGCGTGCGCCTCGGCCGTGCCCGGCTTGACGCCAAAGTGCGTGAGGAACGCATGGCCGACGAGGTGCGGCGGCTTGCCCTTGGCGTCGCCGATGCCGAGGTTCACCGACGGCTCGCGGAAGTGGACGGGCATGAGCTGCGCGTGGCAGTCGGTGAAGTGCAGGAAGCTGACCTGCCCGAACGGCTTGACGTCGTCGTAGAGCTTCGCCCCTGCCTTCCGGTCGAGCGCGGCGCGCGCCGAGATCGGCAGGCCGGCGGCGGTGGCCGCCGCGAGGAGATTCAGGAACTCGCGTCGATTCATGGGTCGGGGTCGCGCCGGGGGCGCGTCAGGGTCGGGCGTGACGCGCGAGCGCGCGCACGTCCTCGTCGAACATCTCGCTGGCCTCGACCTGCACGACGCGCCCGTCCGCGCCGACCACGTAGAGCAGCGGCAGGCCCTTCCGCGCGCCGAACGTCCTCATCACCTCGGCGTCGGCCATCGCGGCAGGGAACGTGTACCCGTGCTGCGCCATGTACGCGCGCGCCTTCGCCGGGTCCTTGTCGATCGAGAACGTGACGAACTCGAGGCCGCGCCCGCCGACGTCGCGCCACAGCGCCTCGAGGCGCGGGTTCTGGTTCTTGCAGAACGGGCACCACGACGCCCAGAGCTCGACCACGACCGGGCGCCCGGCGAGGCGCGACGCGGGGAGCGTGCTCCCGTCCAGCAGCGTGATATCGCTCCAGGCGACGCGGTCGCCGACGGACAGCGCGGCTGCGGCGGGCGCGAACAACGCCGCGGTGAGGAGCGCCACGAGCAGGCGGCGGCGATTCACCGCGGGCGGGCTCACTTGTTGACCGGTGAGCTCGGGTCCATCAGCAGGGCGACCACGTCCTTCACCTGCGCCTCGGTGAGGACGCCCGCGTGCCCGAAGCGCGGCATGAACGAGCAGGCCGAGTAGGCCTGCGTGTTCCACACCTTGCCCCACGCGTACTGCTGCATCTCTGGCGTGAAGCCGCGGATCTTGCCGAAGTTGTACAGCGACGGGCCGATCGTGCCGTAGGAGATCTCCTCCTTGGTGAGCTGGTGGCAGGCGTAGCAGTTGCCGCCGACCGGCGTGTCCTTGGTGTCGCTGTACTGGAAGCCGGTGCCGCGCTGGGCAATCTGCTCGCCGCGCTTCCAGTCGCCCAGGTACTTGCCGTCGGACGGCGGCTTGATCGCGGCCATGTTGGCCTTCTCGATCTTCGCGGCGACGTCCTTCGGGATCGCACCGCTGGCGTACTGCGTGCACAGCGCCTGCGTCTCGTCCTGGTTCAGGCGGTCGAGCTTGGCGATGCCCTTCTCGCTGAACCCGGCCTTCATCAGGTCCAGCGCCTTGGCGCGCGCCTCGGCGTCGCTCGAGCCGGGGGTCATCGAGCCGGCACAGCCGGCGAGCGCCACGGCGACGGCCGTACTCGAGAGGGCGATCTTGACGTTGCGATTCAGCATGGTGTCGGTCTCCGCGCTAGCGCTTGATCGTCGGCGCCTTGAACTCGGCGCCGTTGGCGTTGCGCGCCAGGAACGTCGTCAGCGCGATCGACGCGTCGGACGTGAAATTGAGCTCCGGGAAGCGCTGCTGGCGGAAGCAATCGTTCAGTCGCCACTGGAATGTGCGCAACTCCCCCTGCGAGACGCGGTACGCGGGCCAGGTCGTGTAGGCGAGCTGGGCACCCGCCTGCTTGGTCAGGTTGGGCAGGTCCTGCAGGCGGATGCGGGTGTTGTCGGTGGCGTGGCAGGTCGCGCAGGAGAAGTCGTACGGGCCGCCACGGAAGTAGAAGATCTTCTCGCCGAGCGCGTAGGACTCCTTCTCCTTCGGGTGCGCCGACGGCACGTCCATCTTCACGCCTTTCGACTCGGCGGTGACGAACGCCACCAGCGCGTCGTTGTCGGACTTGCGTTCGTTGCCGGCGCCGAACGGCTGCTTCGTCGCCTCCGCGAAGGTCAGGCCCTGCAGCGTCATCCGGCAGTGGACGAGGCGCGTCTCGAGGTCCATCACGCGGTCGGCGTCGGCGAAGAAGCGCGGCAACCTCGCGTAGGCGCCCTTGACCACGCCGGGGCCGAGGCCGAGGTCGCACTTCTCGAGCGAGACGTTCTTCGGTCCGGCGGGCTTCTTCCACAGGTCCTCGCCGCGGGCCTCCCAAAGCTCGGCGGGGTTGCCGTCGACGAGTGCCTGCCGGTACTTCTCGATCTCCTTCGTCGCGTCCTGCGCGAGGACCAGCGGCACGGCGAGCGATGCCGCCAGCACAGCGGCAGCTGCGCCAAAGATGCGTTTACCCACGGTAATCCTCCAAGGCGAAAAAGGGCGCGGTTTCCCGCGCGACGACTTCAGTGGCTTCGCTCCTCCGCGCCTTCAGGGACGCAGGTACGCGAAGCCTTCCTTGAACTGCAGGCGCGACACCTCGGCGACGCCCGACGGCACCAGCGAGGCCTCCGGGATGACCTTCTTCGGGTCGATGTTGTTCCGCTGCAGCGTGAACTGGCAGACGCGGAAGTCAACGCCCTTCGACTTCAGCTCCTGCACGGTGGCCTCGAACGGCGCGCCGTTCGCGTCCTGCGCGCCGTCGAGCAGGAAGTTGATGCCTCCGGCGTGGGTGACGACGACGATCTTCGCCGAAGGATCGGCGGTCAGGTGGTTGCGGATGTTGCGCAGCGCGTTCAGCGCCTGCGCGTTGCCTTCGTTGACGTGGTAGACCACCTTGACGGCGCCCTCGCCCGCCGCGAGCGCGGCCGGTGCGGCCCCCACGGCGAGCGCTGCCGCGAGCGCGCACACTGCCATTGCCTTGCGCATCGTCTGCCTCCTCCAGCCAGTCGAAGAACAGGCGCCGCGATGGTCCGCATGCGCGGTCCCGCGGCCGTCTTGCCGCTCGATCCGGGGCGCTTCTCGGGCGCCCTCGTCTGCTGCTGCCGCGATCCCGGTCAGGCGATCGTGGCCTCGTCGGTGCGCTTGTCGCCCTTGTTGTCGATCCAGGTGATCTGCACCTTGTCGCCCTTCTGCGCGCCCTTGAACTTGAAGGACAGGAAGGGGTTCTTCGACACCGCGGGACCCCACTCGGCGGCGAGCACCGTCTTGCCGTTGTGGGTCGCGGTCACGTTCTGGATGTACCACGCCGGGATGGTCTTGCCCTGCGCATCCTTGCGCTGGCCGGTCTCCATCTCGTGGCTCATCAACACCTTGACTTCGGTCACGCCGCTCGCGTCGACGTTAGCGCGGATTCGCATCGGATCTGCCATGGCTTCCTCTGATCGCCGGGGTCTGAAGAGGGGTCGGGACGGGGACGGGGACGACGTCAGCCGCCGCAACCGCCCAGCGTGACCTTGACTTCCTTCTGCGCGACGTAGTACTTGCCGTCGGCCTTGACCAGCGCGTACACGTTGGAGCTCTGCCCCATCTTGACGCGGGTCGTCACCGCGGGCTCGGTACCGGCCGGCAGGTCGAACGAGGCGGCAAGCATGTTGGGATTCTTCTCGACCAGGATCGCGATCCGCTCGGTCTTGGGGATGGTGCTGGTGACGCCGATCGGCACCACGGCGCCGTTCTCGGCGATGTCGGGTGTCGAGACGAACGCGATGTCCTTGCTCTGCGCCGGCGCCGAGCCGCCGAAGGCCTTCATCGTCTCGTCCATCGTCTTGGCCTCGAATGCGGCCTTGTTCCAGTCGGCGTTCGCGGCTTCCGGGTTGAGCCATCCCGCGGCGCCCAGAAGCGCGAGCAGCGAGAGCCCGCCACCCGACTTCAGCACTTCCCTGCGTACCGTGTTCATCGTGGAGCGTCCTCCTGAATGCAACCGTAGTAGGGGTCTGCAAAGAACTGCGAACTATACGCGCTGGGCATCCCGGCGCATTCTGCACCGCACAACACGCCGCGCCGCTAGCGGGCGGCGGCGAAATCGAGCAGTTCGCGCTTCAACGGCTCGCCGGCCTCGATGCGGCCCGCGATGCGCACGCAGACGGTGCGGCAGATCTCGGCGAACTCGGGGTCGAGCACCTTGTAGAAGACGGTGCTGCCGTCGCGCCGTCGCGAGACCACGC
>Ga0209391_10000795_pt1 | contig 15676 bp, 10 predicted proteins | sample PPLLak3March2015_FD_187246 | JGI IMG/M metagenome (GOLD analysis project Ga0209391, IMG submission 187246) | Freshwater sediment microbial communities from Prairie Pothole Lake near Jamestown, North Dakota, USA - PPLs Lake P7 Core (1) Depth... | ecosystem: Environmental > Aquatic > Freshwater >... | reverse complement strand
TCGCCAGCAACCAGGACCCGATCCCGCGGCCGCTGTCGCTGTACGTGCACATCCCGTTCTGCTCGAGCCCGTGCTTCTACTGCGGCTGCACCAAGGTCATCACGCGCAATCACGAGAAGGCCGAGGCCTACCTCTACCGTCTGCACCGCGAGATCGAGCTGCAGGGCCAGCTCTACGACCAGGACCGCGAGGTGGAGCAGCTGCACTTCGGCGGCGGCACGCCCACGTTCCTCACCTCGCTCGAGATCGACCGGCTGATCGAGAAGCTCGGCAGCCACTTCAAGCTGTCGCAGGACGCGGGCCGCGAATACTCCATCGAGCTCGACCCGCGCACCATCACACGCGACACGCTGCGCGACCTTGCGAACGTTGGCTTCAACCGCTGCAGCCTCGGCATCCAGGATTTCGACCCGCTGGTACAGGAGGCGGTCAACCGCATCCAGTCGGTCCCCGACACGCTGCGGCTGATCCGGGAGGCGCGCGAATTCGGCTTCAACTCGGTGAGCGTCGACCTGATCTACGGCCTGCCCAAGCAGAACCTCGAGGGCTTCGCGAAGACGCTCGACACCGTGCTGTCGGCCAAGCCCGACCGCTTCGCCGTGTACGCCTACGCGCACCTGCCGCAGATGTTCAAGGCCCAGCGCCAGCTGAACGCGGCCGACCTGCCGACGCCAGAGGTGCGCCTCGCCCTGCTGGGACTGACGATCGAGAAATTGATCGCCGCGGGCTACGTTTACATCGGCATGGACCACTTCGCCCTGCCGCAGGACGAACTCGTCGTCGCACAGGGCAACGGCACCCTGCACCGCAATTTCCAGGGTTACTCGACGCGCGGCTACTGCGACCTGATCGGCCTCGGCGTGAGCTCGATCGGCAAGGTCGGCGACAACTACATGCAGAACCTGAAGACGCTGCCCGAATACTACGGCGCGCTCGATCGGGGTGAACTCGCGGTGCACCGCGGCCTCACGTTGACGCGCGACGACGTCATCCGCCGCGACGTGATCCAGCAGATCATGTGCTACGGCGTGCTCGCCTTCGACGCGACCGGCGAGCGCTTCGGCATCGATTTCCGCAGCTATTTCGCCAGCGAACTGGTCGCGCTGCAGCCGATGGTCGCCGACGGCCTCGCCGCGTTCGCCGACCCGGGCCTGCGCGTGCTGCCGGCCGGCCGTCTGCTGCTCCGGCACCTCGGCATGGCGTTCGATGCGTACCTTGCCTCGGCGCAAGCCGCGCAGCAGCGTTTCAGCAAAGCCATTTAGAACCGGCGCTATTCAGGCGCCAGCGCATCGGGCTGCGGACGATCCAGTGCTTCGTCGATCGGGTCATCTCGAACCATAGCGCGGCCGTGCCGGCGACCAATGCCAGCAACAGCGCGTCGCGCGGCGACCTCGAGCAGAGTCTGAGAAAAGAAATGCAACCAACTGATCTTGATTGAGTTTCAGGCACCCCATAAACTCAACCGTCACTGGCATTCCGGATTGCATGGGGACACCGATGGGGAGCATCACCCGGCCAACGCGTCGCGCGCTCACGGTCACCGCGCTCGGCGTCGTGCTGGGAGCAGTCTCGGTCGCCTCTGTCGCGGCGACGGCGCAAGCCTCCTACGGCCAGCGCCTCGGGCTCCGCGGCACCCCCGCCGCCCTCGCCCTGCACTCGAGCGTTGCGCTGGTGATCGACCAGGACACCAACGAAGTGCTGTTCAGCAAGAACGACACGGCCGTGCTGCCGATCGCCTCGATCACCAAACTGATGACGGCGCTGATCGTCACGGAGGCGGAGCAGCCGCTGGACCAGACGCTGAGCATCACGCGGGCCGACGTGGACACGCTGAAAGGCAGTCAGTCGCGCCTGCGTGTCGGTACCCGCCTGACCCGCGGCGAAATGCTGCATCTCGCGCTGATGTCCTCCGAGAACCGCGCCGCGCATGCGCTCGGGCGCCATTATCCGGGCGGCATGCAGGCGTTCGTCGCAGCGATGAACCGGAAGGCGAATGAACTCGGGATGACCGACACCCGGTTCGCGGATCCGACCGGATTGTCGAGCGGCAACCAGTCGAGCGCGCGCGACCTGGCAGTGCTTGTCAAGACCGCCTACGCCAACGACCTGATCCGATCGAAGACCACCTGGCCCGTGCACCAGGTGGCCGTTGGCCGGCACGAACTTCGCTACCGCAACTCGAACCGACTGGTGTTCAGCCCGGAGTGGTCCATCGGACTGCAGAAGACCGGCTTCATCCGCGAGGCGGGTCGCTGCGTGGTCATGCAGGCGCAGTTGGCTGACCGGCACCTGATCATGGTGCTGCTCGACTCCACCGGACCGGAAGCACGCACCGCCGACGCGGAGCTGCTGCGCCAGTGGATCACCGGGGATGACACGCCAGCTTCATTCCTGATCCCGCCGATCTAGCGTCCGACCCAAACCCAGAACTGCAGGCCTGCAGCGTCAATCGCGGCCGGCCGGGCCGCACACTTGACCTCAGTCAAGGCGCCTCGCGCTGCCGCGACGCAGCATCCGCCCCATCCCGCGCGGACCGCGGGGCCATCGGAGAGACGCAAGTGACTGACACGAGAAAGCTGTGGAAGGTGCTGGGGGGCATCCTGCTGGTGTCCTTCGGCATCCTGTTGTTCATGGGCCGGCAGATCTACCTGACGATGCCCCCGATCCCGACCGAGGTGCGCACCACCACCGGCACGACGGTGTTCACCGAAGACGACATCCAGACCGGCCGCAAGGTGTGGCAGACCATCGGCGGGCACCAGATCGGCTCGGTGTGGGGCCACGGCAGCTACGTTGCACCGGACTGGTCGGCGGACTGGCTGCACCGCGAGTCGGTCGCGCTGCTCGACCTTTGGGCCGTGCGTGAAACAGGCCGCGAATACGACGAGCTCGACCCGCCACAGCGGGCAAGCCTGCAGTCGCGCCTGCAGGCCGAAGTGCGCGCCAACACGTACGACCCCGCCACGGGCGTCGTCACGGTGTCGGACGACCGTGCACAGGCCATCGCCGCCGTCGCGGAACACTACTTCAAGCTGTTCGGCGACGACCCGGGGCTGCAGCTACTGCGCTCGCAGTACGCGATTCAGGAGAACCCGATCCCGAACGTCGAGCGGCGCGCGGCGATGAACGCGTTCTTCTTCTGGTCGTCGTGGTCCACGGTCACGAACCGGCCCGGCCAGGACATCACCTATACCAGCAACTGGCCGTCGGAGCCGCTGGTCGGCAACGTGCCGACGACGGCAACGTTCATCTGGACCTTCGTCAGCATCCTGTTCCTGCTCGGCGGCATCGGCGCGCTCGCGTGGTACTACGCGACCACGCACGGCAAGGAGCCGCCGCCGGTGGTGCCCGACAGCGACCCACTCAAGAGCCTGACGCCGACGCCCTCGATGAAGGCGACGGCCAAGTACTTCTGGGTGGTGACCGCACTGATCGTGGTGCAGATCATCCTGGGCGGCATCACCGCGCACTACGCGGTCGAAGGCCAGGCGTTCTACGGCTTCCCGCTCGCCGAATACCTGCCCTACGCCGTGACGCGCAGCTGGCACCTGCAGCTCGCCGTGTTGTGGATCGCGACCGCGTGGCTCGCCACCGGCCTGTACATCGCGCCGGCGATTTCTGGCCACGAGCCGAAGTACCAGCGCCTGGGCGTCAACTTCCTGTTCACCTGCCTGCTCATCATCGTGGTGGGCGGGCTTGGCGGGCAGTGGTTCGCCGTCATGCAGAAGATGGGGCTCGAGGCCAACTTCTGGTTTGGCCACCAGGGCTGGGAATACGTCGACATGGGGCGCTTCTGGCAGGCGTTCCTGTTCGTCGGCCTGATGCTGTGGCTCGGCCTGGTCGGTCGCGCGCTGTGGCCGGCGCTCAAGCGCCGCGACGACAGCCGCTCGATCACCATGCTGCTGTTCCTTTCGACGATCGCGATCGGCCTGTTCTACGGTGCCGGCCTGATGTGGGGCCACGAGACGCACCTGTCGATGGTCGAGTACTGGCGCTGGTGGGTGGTGCACCTGTGGGTCGAGGGCTTCTTCGAGGTCTTCGCCACGGCGGTCATCGCCTTCCTGTTCACCAAGCTCGGCCTGGTGCGGGGCAGCTCGGCGACCGCAGCGGTGCTGTTCGCGACCGTGGTGTTCCTGACGGGCGGCGTGCTCGGCACGTTCCACCACCTCTACTGGACGGGCACGCCGACCGGCGTGCTGGCGCTCGGCGCGTCGTTCTCGGCGCTCGAGGTCGTGCCGCTGGTACTGATCGGGTTCGAGGCCTACGAGAACTACAAGCACAGCCAGGCGAAGCCGTGGGTGGCCACCTACAAGTGGCCCATCCTGTTCTTCATCTCGGTGGCGTTCTGGAACCTGGTGGGCGCGGGCCTGTTCGGCTTCCTGATCAACCCGCCGCTGGCGCTGTACTACATGCAGGGCCTCAACACGACGCCGCTGCACGGCCACACGGCGCTGTTCGGCGTGTACGGCATGCTGGGCATCGGCCTGATGCTGTTCTGCCTGCGCGGGCTCGGCCGCACGGCGGTGTGGGACGAGAAGCTGCTCAAGGGCTCGTTCTGGTCGCTCAACATCGGCCTTGCGCTGATGGCGATGTTGTCGTTGCTGCCCCACGGTCTGATGCAGGTGCACGCGGCCGTGACGCACGGCTTCTGGTACGCGCGCTCGGCGGAGTTCCTGCAGCAACCGCTGATGCAGACGCTGGTCTGGCTGCGCATGCCGGGCGACGTCGTGTTCGCGGCGGGTGCCGGCATGCTGGCGGTGTTCGTGGCGAAGCTGTACGTCGGCAAGGCCGATCGGGCGATCGTGCCCGCGTCGGCCGTCGCCGAGAGCACCACGGCGCCCTGATGGACGTGGCATGACGGGCAGCGGGCGCCTCCGGGCGCCCGCTGCTTTTTCCGCGGGCGGAAACCCCGTTTCGGTCGGGCGGTCCAACCACTCATGAGAAATTGGCCATGATCAACGATCAACCGACGCCCCCCAGTCATTGGCACGTGCTCACCGCCGCCCCGCACCGCCTCGCGTTCCTCTGCGGTCTCGCGAGCCTGCTGGCCGCGAGCCTCTGGTGGGCGCTCCACCTGCTCGCACGCTACACGGGGTTTCCACTGTTCGCCCTCGATCTCGCGGTGGCGCCCATCTGGGCGCACTCGTTCCTGATGCTGTTCACCGTCTTTCCGACGTTCTTTCTCGGCTTCCTGTTCACGACCTATCCGCGCTGGATGAACGGCCCGCTGGTAGGACGCGCGGCCTACGTCGCCGCGCCTTCGCTGCTGACGGCCGCGACCGTTTGCTGGCTGGTCGGCGCGCATACGGGGCTGGCGTTGCAGGTCGCAGCGGCCGGCTTCGCCGCGGCCGGGCTCACCACGGCGCTGGTCGCATTGCTGCGCGTGCTGATCGACGCGCAGCAGGTGGTTTCGCACGCGATCGTGACCAGCGCCGCATTCGCCATCGGCGTCGTGTGTGCCGTCGGTTTCGGCTACGGGTTGTGGGTTGCAAGCGACTTCGTGCTGCATTTCGCCGTGCGCGCGGCATTGTGGGGCTTCCTGCTACCGGTGTTCTTCGCCGTCTGCCACCGCATGGTGCCGTTCTTCTCGCAAGGCGTCGTGATGGGCTACGTGCCCTGGCGACCCACCTGGATACTGACCGCGGTCGTGGGCCTCGCGTGGCTGCGGCTGTTGCTCGGCACGGCCGGCGCACTCGATGCGCTGGTCGTGGTGGACGCGGCGTTGTTCGTCCTCACGGCGCTGTGCGCCGTGCGCTGGACGTCGCTGCGCGCCCGCGGCAACCCGCTGCTGTGGACGCTGTATGCGGGGTATGCGTGGCTGCCCATCGCCATGCTGCTGCAGACGGTCCGCGACGCGAGCTTCGTCCTGAGCGGCGAGTGGGCGCTCGGGCGCGCGCCGATCCACGCGCTCGGCATGGGCTTCTTCGCCGGGATGCTCATTGCCATGGTGACCCGCGTCACCATGGGTCACTCCGGCCGCCCGCTCGCCATGGACCGCGTGGCGCTGGCGTGCTTCGTCGGCGTGCAGCTGGCAGCGCTCGCGCGCGTGCTGGGTGAGGTGACGACGGCCCCGGTGGCCGTGCAGTGGCTGCTGCTCGGCAGCATCGCGGCATGGCTCGCGGCGTTCGCAACCTGGAGCGCGCGCAATGCCGTCATCTACCTGGCCCCTCGCAGCGACGGGCGACCGGGATGACCGCGTACTACCTCGCCCTGCGCAACGTGCACATCACCTGCGCGATCCTGACCATCGCGCTGTTCCTGCTGCGCGGCGGGCTGATGCTCGCGGACTCGCCCTGGCAACGCAACGTGGTGCTCCGCTACCTGCCGCACGCGGTGGATACGGTGCTGCTCACGACGGCGCTGATGCTGACCACGGTAGTTCACCAATACCCGTTCGCCGTCGGCTGGCTCACGGCCAAGGTCGTGCTGCTGGTCGCGTACATCGTGTTCGGCAGCATCGCGCTGAAGCGCGGGCGCACGCGCGCGATTCGCGTCATCGCGTTCGTCGCTGCGCTGGCGACCATCGGATTCCTGGTGACCGTCGCACGGGCACATCATCCGCTGGGGATGTTCGCCGGGCTTTGACGCTGCCCCCGCAACAGCCCTGTGGTACGGTTTGCGGATGCAGAACAGCACCGCCTTGCTTGCCGGCCTGCGCAAGCACCACCTGTTTGCCGGTCTCGCGCCACCGCAGATGCAGCGACTGCTGACCGTGAGCCACGTGGACGAGTACGAGGCCGGGCACCTGCTGTTCGACCGCGGCCAGCCAGCACAGCACTTCTTCATCGTGCTCGACGGCCAGGTGAACCTCGTCCTCTACTCCAAGGCCGGCGAGGAAAAGATCGTCGACATCATCACGCCCGGCAACAGCTTCGCCGAGGCGGCGATGTTCATGGAGGCGCCCGGTTACCCGGTGTCGGCCGTGGCGGCCGTGCATTCCACCGTTGCGCGCTTCCCGGCCCGCGAGTACATGGCCATCCTGCGGGAAAGCCCGGAGACCTGCCTGCGCATGCTCGGCAACCTGAGCCAGCGCCTGCACATGCGGCTGCGCGAGATCGAGTACCTCACACTCGAGAGTGCCACGCACCGCCTGGTACGGCTGCTCGAGAGTCGCCTGCCCGCCGACGCGTCCGGCCCTTCGGAAGTGACGTTGCAGGAGTCGCGGCAGGAACTCGCTTCGCGTCTATCGATGAAACCCGAAACACTGTCCCGCATCCTGCGCCACCTGGCCGACGCGGGGGCCATCGTGGTCCACGGCCGCGTACTGCAAGTACCTGACCGGAAAAGACTTCTTGCGATGCTCGACGCCGCGCCCTGAGGATACGCAGGAACCGAGACGTCAATTGACCGAGGTCAAGGCGCACGTGGCCCCAGGCGCCTAGTGTCCACAGCAGAGCCGGTGATTGCCCCACAGCCTCGCCGGACTGTTCCAACCACGGGAGCCATCAATGAAGTCGACACCCAAGCTTCGCAGTCCAGCAGCGATGACGCTGGCCGCGGTCGGAGCGCTCGTACTTTCCAGCGCCGCATGGGCACAGCAGGTCCATCAAGCCGAGGTCGCCGGAGCTGCCGATGCCGCTGCCCAGGTGAAAGCCGGCGAAACCGTGTACCAGACCGTGTGCCTCGCCTGTCACCAGGCCGACGGCAAGGGCCTGCCCGGCGCGTTCCCGCCGCTCGCCGGCTCCGACTATCTGCTTGGCGACAAGGAACGCGCGGTTGGCGTCGTGCTGCGCGGCCTGCAGGGCGAGGTCGTGGTGAACGGCGTGAAGTACAACTCGGTGATGCCGGCCATGACGCAGCTCTCCGACCAGGAGATCGCGGACGTCGTCACCTACACGCTCAATACCTGGGGCAACAAGGGCGGCGCAGTGTCGTCCTCGCTGGTCGCGGCCGAGCGCGCCAAGGCCGCCGCCGAGCCGAAGATGGCGGACTCGCCGACGCAGCACCCGACCACGACCGCCGAACTGAAGTACCAGGGCGCCCCGACGGCAATGGGAGCCGAAGGCGCACAGGTGCGCGTCACCCCGGGCGCACCGGACATGACCATGGCCGAGTTCGACCGCGCGCAGAAGATCTACTTCGAGCGCTGCGCCGGCTGCCATGGCGTACTGCGCAAGGGCGCCACGGGCAAGCCGCTCACGCCGGACATCACCCAGAAGAAGGGCACCGAGTACCTCAAGGTATTCATCAACCAGGGCTCGCCGGCCGGCATGCCGAGCTGGGGCAAGTCGGGCGAGCTGTCGCAGCAGGAAGTGGACGTCATGGCCCGCTTCGTCCAGCACGAGCCGCCGCAGCCGCCGGAGTTCGGCCTGCCGGAGATGAAGGCCGCCTGGAAGGTGCTGATCCCGGTGGACAAGCGCCCGACGAAGAAGGAGAACAGCTACAACACCGACAACATCTTCGCCGTCACGCTGCGCGACGCGGGCGAGGTGGCGCTGATCGACGGCGACACCAAGAAGATCATCAACATCATCCGCACCGGCTACGCGGTGCACATCTCGCGCCTGTCGCACTCGGCGCGCTACGTGTACACGATCGGCCGTGACGCCAGGATCGACCTGATCGACCTGTGGATGGCGACGCCGGACCGCGTCGCCGAGATCAAGGTCGGCCTCGAGGCGCGCTCGGTCGAGACCTCGAAGTACAAGGGCTACGAGGACAAGTACGCGATCGCCGGCGCCTACTGGCCACCGCAGTTCGCAATCATGGACGGCGCGACCCTCGAGCCGCTCAAGGTCGTCTCGACGCGCGGCATGACCGTGGACACGCAGGAGTACCACCCGGAGCCGCGCGTGGCGGCGATCGTCGCCTCGCACCAGCACCCCGAGTTCATCGTCAACGTCAAGGAAACCGGCCAGATCCTGCTGGTGAATTACGAGGACATCAACAACCTCCGCACCACGACGATCGGCGCGGCCCGCTTCCTGCACGACGGCGGCTGGGACGTCACCAAACGCTATTTCATGACGGCGGCCAACCAGTCCGACAAGATCGCGGTCGTCGACTCGAAGGAGCAGAAGCTCGCCGCGCTGGTGGACGTGGACAAGATCCCGCACCCGGGCCGTGGCGCCAACTTCACCGACCCGAAGTACGGGCCGGTGTGGGTGACCAGCGCGCTCGGCAACGAGAAGGTGACGCTGATCGGCACCGACCCGGTCAACCACAAGGAACACGCCTGGAAAGTGGTGCGCGTGCTGAAGGGCCAGGGAGGCGGCTCGCTGTTCGTGAAGACGCACCCGAAGTCGAAGCACCTCTATGTCGACACCACGCTGAACCCGGATCCGGCGATCAGCCAGAGCGTTGCCGTGTTCGACATCAATAACCTCGAGGGCGGCTACAAGGTGCTGCCGATCGCCGAGTGGGCGAAGCTCGGCGAGGGCCCGAAGCGCGTCGTGCAGCCGGAGTTCAACAAGGACGGCGACGAGGTGTGGTTCTCCGTGTGGAACGGCAAGGAGCAGCGTTCGGCCATCGTCGTGGTGGACGACAAGACGCTCACGCTGAAGGCCGTCATCGACGACGAGCGCATCATCACGCCGACCGGCAAGTTCAACGTGTACAACACGGTGGGCGACGTGTACTGACGATCCTCCCTGCGTGAGTCCCCTCGGGGACGCACTTCCGGCCCTGCTTCCCGAGAGGCGGGGCCGCTTTCTTCGGTGGCCGGGCACCTGGACCACGCAACGGCCCGGGCCCGAACCCCCAACCGTCCGCGGCCCGGTGGGATACAATCGGTCGTCGCGCGATGCCCCTCGTCGAGGTGTCCGCGTCGTCATCAATCGGACCGACGAGGCGCACCGAGCAATGCAGGCGACTACCTGGAACCGCAAAGCCCTGCTGTGTTCCTTCGAGAAGTCGCCGTCACTGCTGCTCCCGGCCATGGTGTTCGTGTTCGACCTCGCGCTGTTCGGGGCGGGGACCGTGCTCGTGCTGCTGGCCGCCAGCGTCGGGCTCAAGCTGCTCGGCACGCTGCTGGTCACGGCCGCCATCGTCCGGCTGTTCCTCATCGGCCACGATGCCTGCCACGGCAGTTTTTTCCGCAGTGCGCGGCTCAATTCCATCGTCGGGCGGATCGCCTTCCTGCCATCGATGACGGCCTTCAGCCTGTGGGAAACCGGCCACAACACCGCCCACCACGGCTTCAACAACCTGAAGGGCCGCGACCAGGTCTGGGCGCCCTACTCGAAGGCCGAGTTCGACGCGCTGCCGCGGCATCGACAGGCCCTCGAGCGCCTGTATCGGTGCGGCCTCGGCTGGGGCGCGTATTACCTGGTGGAGATGTGGTGGAAGAAACTCTATTTCGCCAGCCGCAAGGAGATCGGCGCGAGCCGCCGCCGGTACCAGCTGGACAGCGTGCTGGTGACCGCAGGGGCACTGTGCTGGCTCGGCGTGGTCGCATTTGCGGCGGGTGCGACCGGGCAGTCATTCGCGCTGCTGGCCACGCTGGCTGTCGTGGTGCCCTTCCTGCTGTGGAACGGCGTCATGGGTTTCGTCGTCTACCTGCACCACACGAACCCGACGATCGCCTGGTTCCAGAACCGGCAGGAATGGCAGCGCCACCGGGCCTACCTGACGGCCACTGCCCGCGTGACTTTTCCATTCGGCATCGACCGCCTGATGCACAACATCATGGAGCACAACGCGCACCACGTGAACCCGCGGATCCCGATGTTCGCGCTGCGCGAGGCGCAGCACGTGCTGCGGGAAAAGTTCCCGGAACTCTGCGATTACCGCCTGAACTGGCGGACGTACACCGACAATGCGCGCCGCTGCAAGCTCTATGACTATGACGCTCATGCGTGGCTGGACTTCGACGGACAGGTGACAGCACGAGTCCCGTTGCCTGCCGCGGCCACCTGAGGCCGACACCGTGGCGGCCAGCCTGCGGCCGTCATCAAGCAAGCGAGGTCCCATGCTCCGCGCCCACACCGTCCAGAGCCGTCACGCCGACGTCCTTCGCTACCTGCACGGCGACCTCGATGCCGTCGCGGTGAACTGCCACGTTCCCGCCGACGCCGGCCCCGAGAGCCTCGTGTTCGTGACCGACGCGGCACAGCTTGAAATCGCGCGCCAGCGCCGCGCTGCGATCCTGGTCGTGCAGCGGGATCTCGCCGACCGGCTCGTGCCGCACGCTGACGCGTTTGGCTGCTGCTTCGCGGCGTCGTCGATACCCATGGGCATGGCGGTGCTGCTCGCACATTTCGACCGCAAGCGCGAACGCTTCACGCAGTGGGGCGAGCGCCATCCCACCGCCGTGGTGCACCCGACCGCGACGCTCGGGTGCGACGTGCACCTCGGTCCCTACTGCGTCATCGGCGCCGACGCCTCGATCGGCGACGGCTGCTGCATCGGCGCGCATGTGGTGGTCGAGAATGGCGCTCGCGTCGGCGCCGGCACGATCCTGCATCCGCACGTGTTCGTGGGGGCGGGCTGCGAGATCGGCCGCGACTGTGAGGTGCACCCGCACACTAGCATCGGCAGCGACGGATTCGGGTATGCCGTGGGTGCAAGTCGCCGTCCACAGAAAATTGCGCACCTCGGCAACGTCTGCATCGGCGATGAAGTGGAGATCGGCAGCAATTGCGCGATCGACCGCGCGAAACTGGCTTCGACCCACATCCGCTCCGGAACCAAGCTCGACAACGTCTGCCACGTGGCGCACAACTGCGACCTCGGCGAGGACGGTCTGTACACGGCCGGTTTCATGATGGCGGGCTCGACCACGATCGGCCGCCGCTTCATGACCGGCGGCAACTCCGTGGTCTCGGCGCACCTGACGCTGGCCGACGACGTGGTGCTGGCGGGACGCTCGACGGTGACCAGTGACGTGCGCGAGCCCGGCCAGTACGGCGGCTATCCGCTGCAGCCACTGAAGGACGCGATGCGCACCCTCGCTTCGCTCGGGCAGTTGAACCAGATGCGCAAGAACCTCAACCGGGTGCTGAAACACCTGCAGCTGCCGGACCGGCCATAAGCGAAGGACCGGTAGCGCCGCCGTCGTTGCCGACCCACCGTGGAGGAGACCGTGATGTCACTGCGCCTGCCCGCCCTTGACCCCGCTACTCTCGAGCCTCGCACCGACTCCGGCTATCCCGAGCCCTACCGTTCACGGGTATTGCCGCGCGAGAAGCGCCAGCTCGGCAAGGCGATCGGCCTGCAGCAGTTCGGCGTGAACCTCACGACGCTGCCGCCGGGCAAGGAATCGTCGATGCGACACTGGCACACCCGCGAGGAGGAGTTCGTCTACGTGCTCGAGGGCGAGGTCGTGCTGGTCACCGACGCAGGCGAACAGTTGCTGCGCGCGGGCTGCTGCGCCGGCTTCCCGCCTGGCTCAGGCGACGGGCACCAGCTGATCAATCGTTCCGATCAGCCAGCGGTGTATCTCGAGGTCGGTACGCGCGACGACGACGCGGACGAGGTCTTCTACCCCGACGTGGACATGCTCTACAACCCCGCCGGACAGCGCCGGAAGTTCACGAGGCGCGACGGGACGCCGTACTGAGGAGCACGATCGCTCCGGGGCGGCCGGGGGTGCCTTCAGTACCGCCAGTGCAGCGTGACCGACGCGGTGCGCCCCGGGCGGGTGTAGTACGGGATCAACGGGTCGCCCACCACCCGGCCGCGCACATCCGACCACTCGATGTAGTCGGTGTCGGTGAGGTTGAACACACCAGCATTGACGCGCAGGCCGTTGGCGAACTCGTAGCGCGCCAGCAGGTCGAGCGTCAGATACGCGTCGGTCTCGTACAGGTCGGCGCGACTGTCGTCCACGGCGCCCTTGGCTGCCACGGCGGTGGTCACGATCTCGCCGCCCCAGCGGCGTGACTTCGCCTCGTAGCCGACGGCCAGCACCGCGCTCGCCGGCTCCACTGAATTGAGCGGTTCGTCGCGCACCAGATCTTCGCCGCGCGACCACGCCGCAGACAGCCTTGCGCTCCAGCCCTCGAGCCGCGTCGTCCACTCGCCGAGACGGCCGTGCGCCGTGACTTCCATGCCGTAGATGCGGGCCTCGGCCACGTTCTGCGACTGGAACAGCGTCACGCCGGTCACCGGATCGCGCCCGAGGTTGACCTTGGATTCGATGAAGTCGCGGTACCCCGTGTAATAGGCGCTGGCGGCCAGGCCTGCCGTGGCTCCGCTCCAGCGCAGCCCGAGTTCGTAGCCATCGCTGGTCTCGGGCTGCAGGTCCGGATTCGGGATGGCGCGCACGTTGAGCAGCGGCAACTCGAGTCCGATGTTCAGGTCCTCGGGTGGCGGCGCCCGGAAACCACGTGCGTACTGCGCGAACAGCGTGAGCCCGTCGCCGAACTCGCGCGTAGCCCCGAGTTTCGGCGTCACCGCGACGTCGTCCAGACCGACCGCCCCGCTGCTCGGATTGTCCTCGCGGTACGTCGGGTCGGCGTCCGGATCGAGACGGTAGTAATCCACGCGCAGCGCCGGGATGAGTGTCCAGCCCGAATCGCGGAACTGCAGTTCATCCTGCACGAAGGCGCCGGCCCGAGTCACGTCAGTGATCGGGAAATCCCGCAGCGGAAAGCTTTCGCCCAGGATCACGCTCGTCGTCGCGCCGCTGACCAGGTCGGTCTGCAGGCCGTCGCGCCACTCCTCGATCCGGCTGGCCGCCACCTCGACGCCGTACACCAGCGTGTGCCCTGCCCGCTTGGCGTCGAACGCCTGAACCGCAGTGAATTCGGCGCCGATCGTCCGGTCCTCGAGCCTGAAACTGCGATCGATGGCAACCGGTGGCGTGCGCGGCGGCACGGCGCGGCGCTGCTCATGGGTGTCCTGCTGCGTGTCCTTACCCTGCGCATACACGCGCCACTCGGCCGTATCGTATGCGGGGCTCGCACCGAGGCGCTGCGCGGCGCTCAGCCGGTAGCGCTCATGCTCGTCGTCGCCCTCCAGCACCGTCGTATTCACGAAGCGCGAACCGGCGAGGCCGAGCCAGGCATTCACCGCAGTGTCCTGCTGAACTCGCGCCGATTCGGCAATGAACAACAGCGGGCCGCCCGGCATCGCGCCGAGCTCGAGCTTCGCCAGCAGCGAATTGCTGCTGTAGTCGCGCGGATTCGGCTCGACATTCGCTGCCGTGTCGGGCTCGTTGCCCGCGCGGTGCACATAGCCCAGCAGGAACGTCGTCTCGTCGCGCCGCACTGCGCCGAGACCCGCCGCGTGCCAGCCGTCGTCCACGCCCGTGTACCCGCTTGCGAACCGCAGGCCGACGTCGCGTCCGCCTTCCAGCAGGGAACCCGGCGCCACTGTGGTCATCGCGACCACGCCGCCGATCGCTTCGCTGCCGTAGAGCGACGAGGCCGGACCACGCAGCACCTCGACGCGCTCGAGGAACGCCGGATCAACGAAGCTGCGCCCGGAGTCCGCGAAGTTGCCGATCGCGAAGCCGCCCGCAGCCGGCACGCGATCCACCTCGACCGCCACCCGGTTGCCACCGACGCCGCGGATCGAGATCGTGTCCGTGCCGAAACGGAACGGGTCGCTGCGCACCGAAAGCCCGGGCTCGTAGCGGACGAGTTGCTTGACGTCGGTGACGAGACTGCGCTCGATGGTCTGCTGCGGAATCACGCTCACCATTGCGGCGACGCGCGAGACGGGGAGGATTCGTCGCGCGTACACGGTCACCGTCTCGAGAACCTGCGGCGGCCGATCGGCCCCGGCCGGATTCGTTGCGTCGTCCACCGCACCCGCCTGCAGGGAGGCGGCGACGAGGGTCGCGCCAATCGCACAGGCCAACGGGCGCTTGGATCGGGGCATGCTGGACATGGATCGATTGTGCTCCGTCGAGCCGGAATCGCCATGATTTACGTCAAGGACGGCCCAGCCCCCGTGGCAGCCCGCCCGGGGCTCTGGCCATCGCGTTCTGACTGCATAACCGGTGGTTCTCACGGCAGGACAGGACGAATCGATTACCGGACAATGGGTGGGTCGTCCTTTGCAAATCCCCAGGGCCCACCATGAAGCTCGAAACGCTCGTCGTCCACGGCGGCTACTCGCCCGACCCCACCACCAAGGCGGTCGCCGTACCGATCTACCAGACCACCTCCTACGCCTTCGACGACACCCAGCACGGTGCCGACCTCTTCGACCTGAAGGTGGCGGGCAACATCTACACGCGCATCATGAACCCGACCACCGACGTGCTCGAGAAACGGGTCGCGGCACTCGAGGGCGGCGTGGGCGCGCTGGCGCTTGCCTCGGGCCAGGCGGCGATCACCTACGCGCTGCAGACCATCACCGAGGCCGGCCAGAACGTCATCAGCTCCTCGGCGCTGTACGGGGGCACCTACAACCTGTTCGCTCACACGTTCCCGCAGTACGGTCTGACGGTGAAGTTCGCCGACCACCGCGATCCAGCCTCGTTCGAGAAGCTGATCGACGCGAACACGCGCGCGATCTTCTGCGAGTCGGTCGGTAACCCCGCCGGCAACATCACGGACTTCGCGGCGCTGGCCGAAGTCGCGCACCGCCACGGCATCCCGCTGATCGTGGACAACACGGTGCCCTCGCCCTACTTGTGCCGCCCGTTCGAGCATGGCGCGGACATCGTCATCCACTCGCTCACCAAGTACCTCGGCGGCCACGGCACGAGCATCGGCGGCGCGTTGGTGGACTCGGGCAAGTTCCCGTGGAAACAGCACGCGGACAAGTTGTCCGCGTGCTGTTT
>Ga0209391_10000793_pt1 | contig 15680 bp, 14 predicted proteins | sample PPLLak3March2015_FD_187246 | JGI IMG/M metagenome (GOLD analysis project Ga0209391, IMG submission 187246) | Freshwater sediment microbial communities from Prairie Pothole Lake near Jamestown, North Dakota, USA - PPLs Lake P7 Core (1) Depth... | ecosystem: Environmental > Aquatic > Freshwater >... | reverse complement strand
CCAGGGCACGGCGGGCTTGTTCGGGTCGCCGTCGAAGGGCCCGTTGTAGAGGCGCTTCGGCTCGAAGAACACCACCGGATCGTCATCCTCGATGGCAGCGATGAGAAGGCCCTTGGCGTCGTACGGGTTCGACGGCATCACGACCTTGATGCCGCAGACGTGCGTGAAGATCGCCTCCGGGCTCTGCGAGTGCGTCTGGCCGCCGCGGATGCCGCCGCCGCAAGGCGTGCGGATGGTCACCGGCGCCCAGAACTCGCCGGCACTGCGGTAGCGCAGCCGCGCCAGCTCGCTGAAGATCTGGTCGCAGGCCGGGTAGATGTAGTCGGCGAACTGCACCTCCGTCACGGGCCGCAGGCCGTTCACGCCCATGCCGATCGCCGCGCCCACGATCGCGCCCTCGGCGATCGGTGTGTCGAGCACGCGGTGCTCGCCGTACTTGCGCTGCAGGCCGTCGGTGACGCGGAACACGCCGCCGAAGAAGCCCACGTCCTCGCCCATGATCACGACGTTGGGGTCGCGGGCCAGCATGATGTCCATCGCCGAGTTGAGCGCCTGGATCATGTTCATCTGCGGCATGGCTCAGCCTCCCAGCTCGGCGCGCAGCTGCTCGCGCTGCTTGCGCAGGTGCGCCGGGACTTCCTTGAAGACGTCCTCGAACATCAGGTCGCGGTTGAGCCGCGGGCCCTCGTTCAGGGCGCCGTACTGCACGGACTCCTTCCAGCTCTCGTTGACGTGCTGCTCGAGTTCCTTGGCGAGCGCGGCGTGGCGATCTTCCGACCACTCGCCGAGCGCGATCAGGTGGCCCTTGAGGCGCTCGACCGGGTCGCCGAGCGGCCACTTCTCGTAGTCGTCCTTGGGGCGGTAGCGCGAGGGGTCGTCGCTGGTGGAGTGCGCGGCGCCGCGGTAGGTGACGTGCTCGATCAGTGTGGGCCCCGCGCCCGTGCGCGCCCGCTCGGCCGCCCACTGGGTCACCGCATACACGGCGAGGAAGTCGTTGCCGTCCACGCGAACGCCGGCCATGCCGTAGCCCGGGCCGCGCGCCGCGAAGCTGCGCTGCTCGCCGCCGGCAAACCCCTGGAACGTCGAGATCGCCCACTGGTTGTTGACCACGTTGAGGATCACCGGCGCCTGGTACACGGAGGCGAACAGCATCGCGTGGTGGAAATCGGCCTCGGCGCTCGAGCCCTCGCCGATCCAGCTCACCGCGATGTCGTCCTCGCCCTTGATCGCGGCCGCCATGGCCCAGCCCACGGCCTGCGGGAACTGCGTCGTCAGGTTGCCGGAGATCGAGAAGATGCGGCCCGCGGTCCAGTGGTACATGACCGGGAGCTGGCGCCCCTTGCACATGTCGCGCGTGTTGGAGAGCAGCTGGCACATGAGTTCCACCAGCGGCTTGCCGCGGACCATGTACAGGCCCTGGTTGCGGTAGGACGGAAAGAGCATGTCCCCGGGGCGGAGCGCCATGCCCTGCGCGACCGAGACCGCCTCTTCGCCGTAGGACCGCATGTAGAAGGAGATCTTGCCGGCGCGCTGCGCCCGCTGCATGCGCTCGTCGAAGATGCGCGTCAGCAACATGTGGCGCAGGCCCACCTGAAGATCCGGGGGATCGAGATGCGGGTTCCAGGGACCGACGGGACGATGCTCGTCGTCGAGCACCCGAACCATCTCCACGGAAAGGTGGCTGATGTCGCGCACCCGCGCATTGACGTCGGGACGGCGGACCGCGCCCGCCGGCGAAGTCTCGAGGTAACTGAAGTCCGGCTCCTCGCCGGGCCGGGAATGGTGCTGCGGGATGTGCAGCCTGGAGCGACGAGGCATGAATTACCCTCTGCGGTGGAACGGCGCGGGGACGGCGCGGTAGATTACCCACAAGTCATATTGATGGCAGTTTCCGTTGCGTTGCAATGCAACAATGCGGAACGTCCATTTCGCATCGGGGCCTGTGGTGGAAGAAAACAAGCGTCACGCTCTGGACCGGTCGGATCTCCTCATTCTCGACCTGCTGCAACGGGAAGGCGCGCTGCCGGTCGCCGAGGTGGCCGCACGGACCGGACTGTCGACCACAACCTGCTGGCGCCGCATCCAGCAGCTCGAGCAGGACGGCGTCATCCGCGGCCGCGTCGCCCTGCTCGACCGCTCCGCGCTGGGGCTCGACGTGACGATCTTCGCCCACGTGAAGCTCTCCACGCAGGGGCGCGATGCGATCGCCGCGTTCGCCGAGGCGATCCGCGAGCGGCCCGAGGTACTCGACTGCTACACGACCATGGGGGAGTGGGACTTCATGCTCCGCATCGTCACGAAGGACATCAAGGCCTACGAGGCCTTCTACCTCGACCACCTCTCGAAGCTGCCGAACGTGCAGTCGATCAACTCCTCGGTGACCGTGACCGTCATCAAGGAGTCGACCGTGCTGCCGATCGACTGAGGCGCCGCGCGCGATGACCCTGGCGCTGCAGCTGCTGTGGCTCGCCCTGCCGATCGTTGCGGCCGGGCTCGTGCACCTCGTGGTGCTCAAGCTCGACCTGCTGCCCGGCCTGCGCCGCCTGCCGATCGATGGCGGACTCACGTTCCGCGGTCGCCGCCTGTTCGGCGACAACAAGACCTGGCGCGGCGCCGTGGTAACGATCGGCACGACCACCGCCGCGGCCTGGCTGCTGGCACATCTTCACGGCTGCTGCTGGCCGCTGCCGACGCTGGTGCCCTTCGCCGAGACGCACCCTCTCGCCTGGGGATTGCTGCTCGGCACGGGCTACATCGTCGGCGAGCTGCCGAACAGCTTCGCCAAGCGCCAGCTCGGCATCGCGCCCGGCGCGTCGGGTCAGGGCGCCGCGGGCCGCGCCTTCTGGGTCGTCGACCAGCTCGATAGCCTTGCAGGCATGCTGCTCATCATCGCACCGGTGTGGCGCCCTTCGCTCGCGCTGCTGGCCCTGATCGTCGCGATCATGCTGGTGGCCCATCCGGTCGGCGCCTGGATCATGGTGCTGTTCGGCCTCAAGGACCGCGTGGGTTGAGAGCGGTAATGACAGCGCGAGCGCTGTAACGAGGTCGCCGTTCAGACCCAGCATTCGTGACCTACACTGTCTCGACCGCCGACGCCCTGGAGGCCGAGATGACGATCAATCCCATCGACCGCCGCACGGCCGTCAAACTGATGGCCGCTGCCGCCGCTGCCGCGATCGCACCCCCCGGAATGACGGCCGTTACGTCACGCACGATGGCCACTCGCAAGGTGCCGAGCTCGGGTGAGGAGGTCCCCGTGATCGGCATGGGCTCATCCAACACCTTCGACGTCGGGACTGCGGTGGCGGAGCGCACGCCGCTTGGCGAAGTGCTCCGCGGCCTCGTCGACGGCGGTGGCCGCGTGATCGACACCTCGCCGATGTACGGCCGCGCAGAATCCGTGCTTGGCGAGCTGATCGATGATCTTGGCCTCAGGCCCAGGCTGTGGCTTGCCACCAAGGTGTGGACCCGCGGAGCCGCCGCGGGCTCGGCGCAGATCGAGCAGTCGTACGCGCGCCTGCGAACCGAGCGCCTCGAGCTGCTGCAGATCCACAACCTGCTCGACTGGCGCGAGCACGTGCCGACGATCCGGGCGCTACAGGCGTCCGGCAGGCTGCGCTACTCCGGAATCACGCACTACCGCGCCGACGCGCACGCCGAACTCGAGCGCGTGCTCGCCGCCGAGCGCTTCGACTGGCTGCAGGTGAACTACTCGCTCGCCGAGCCGGAGGCCGGGACACGCCTGCTGCCCTTCTGCCGCGATAAGGGCATCGCCGTCATGGTGAACCGCCCGTTCGCCGACGGCGCGTTGTTCGCGCGCGTGCGCGGCAAGTCGCTGCCGCCGTGGGCGGCTGAGATGGGCTGCACGAGCTGGGCACAGTTCTTCCTGCGCTGGGCGGTCTCTCACCCGGCCGTCACCTGCGTCATCCCTGCCACCTCGAAGCCGCAGCACATGGCGGACAACGTCGCGGCCGGCCAGGCGCCGCTGGCGGACGAGGCGCAGCGCGAGCGCATGCGGGCGTACTGGAACTCGCTCTGAGCGGACTTCGCATGGCGGGTCGCTGGTGCGACTCCGGAGATACGGGCGCGGCGACGGCGCCCGCCCGCCGCCCTCAGCCCGTCACCCGCCGCCACAGCGCGCGACCCACGAGCCGCGCCTTGGTCGGCAGGTCGAAGCGCTCGAGGTTGGTCTTGACGATGCCCTCGGTGAACCGCGTGCGCTTCGAGTAGTCGACGCGTACGTCCACCAGCACCGGGCGCTTCGTGGCAGCGACCTCGAACGCCTCCTCGAGCGCACGCTCGATGCCGGCGTCGTCGTCGATGCGCAAGAACGCCGCTCCCGTCGCCTGCGCCACGCCCGACACGTCGAGCGGCCCGAGCACCGTACAGGTCTTGCGGTTGTAGGGGATCTGCTGCGCCTGCGAGATCTGCGCCAGCTCGCCGTCACTGAAAACGAACACGATCACGCCGAGGCGCAGCGCCGTGGCCGTGGCGAGCTCCAGCCCAGTCATGCGGAAGGCGCCGTCGCCCACGATGCCCACGACGTCCGACTGCGGACGCGCGAGCTTGGCGCCGATGGTCGCGGGCACGCAGTAGCCCATGCAGTTGAAGTCCGTGGGCGAAATGAACCCGCGGGGTCGGTGGATCGGCATCAGCTCCGCGGCGAGGAAGGTGTGGTTGCCATCGTCCACCACCACGGTTGCGTCGCTCTCGAGATGCTCGCGCAGCGCCGTGAAGAACCGCGCCGGATTCACGCGACCCTTCGAGTCGTGCGCATACCACTCGTCGCGATAGGCCGCTTTGTCCTTCGCGATCTGCGTCGCGACCGCGTCACGGCGGGACTTGGCCTCCGGCAGCTCCGGCAGAGCCTCGAGCAGCCGCGCGAGCACCACCGAAGCATCGCCCTCGAGCGCAACGCGCGCCGGGTAGTTGGCGTTGAACACGGCCGGGTTGATGTCCACGTGGATCAGGTCCGCGGGCGGCTCGTAGCCGTAGCTGCCGGTGGCGATCTCGCCGAAGCGATTGCCCACGGCGAGCAGGCAGTCGCAGTCCCGCAGGGCGTTCTCGGCAGCCGGCACGGCGGCCCGGCCCACGCAGAAGCCCGCGTGCAGCGGGTGGTTCGCCGGGAACGCGCTCAGCCCCTGCAGGGTGGTGGCCACCGGTGCGCCGAGACGATCGGCCAGTGCCGCGACCTCGCGGGTCGCGTCCACGGCGCCCCAGCCGACGAAGAGCGCCGGCCGCTTCGCGGCGGTGAGCAGGCGCGCGGCCCGCCCGACATCCGCCGCCGTGCAGCGTGCCTCGCGCTCGACGGGTCCGCCGTAGCCGGGCGCCGAGCCCGACTCACCCGCGATCAGCTGGAGGTTGACCGGAATCTCGACGAACACCGGCCCGGGTTCGCCGCTGGTGGCCACCCGCACCGCCTCGTAGATCGTTGGGATCACGTCGGCGTGCCGCTCGATGAGCCATGTGCCCTTGGTGATGGGTTTCAACAGCGCGTGCTGGTCAACGTCGTGCAGCTGGTAGCGGCGGCCGGTGTCGCGGCGGATGCCGCCCGCGATCACCAGCATCGGGATGCCGTCGAGGAAAGCCTCGGCGATGCCGCTCGCGGCGTGCGTGACGCCCGCGGCCGGCACGATCACCAGCGTGCCGAGGCTGGTGCCGGAGCGGCTCACGGCATCGGCCATGAACGCGGCACCGCCCTCGTGCCCGACCAGCACCGGCGTGATGCTGGCCGAGGCGGCGAGCTCGTCGTAGATCTCGGTGTTGTGCACGCCCGGGATGCCGAACGTGTAGCGCACGCCGACGGCCTCGAGTGCCTCGCGCAGCAGGGAGGCGGCGGTTCGGCTCATGGTGGGGCTCCGTGGTCGGTCGGCTTCGGATCGTAGCGCATTCTTGACCGCGTTCACGCGCAGCGCCGGGAACCGCCCACGCCGTCCGCGTACACTCGCCCTAGTCGGGCGTGGGGGGCGGTGGGATGGATGAAGTTCGCATCGCGGTCGTCGGCGCGGGCATCGCGGGTCTCGCCTGCGCCCGGGAGATCGCGCGTGCCGATGTCTCGGTGACGGTCTTCGAGCGGGCCCGGGGGGTCGGCGGTCGGCTGGCCACCCGCCGCGACGGCAACCTCGCCTTCGACCACGGCGCGCAGTACCTCACCGCGCGTGGCCAGGCCTTCTCACGGTTCGTCGAGACGGCCACCCACACCGGGGCGGTCACGGCGTGGAAGCCGCGCATCCGTGAGGACGAGCGCCAGTGGGACGCACCCATCGACGACTGGTACGTCGGCGTGCCCGGCATGAGCGCCGCGGTGCGCCCCATGGCGCGTCACGTCGAGCTGCTGACCGGCATCGGCGTGCACGAACTGCTCGTCGGACAACGCGGCTGGGAACTGGTGACCGACGCAGGCGCGGCCCCGCGCGTATTCGACGCCGTCGCGGTCGCGGTCCCCGCCCCTCAGGCCCTGACGCTCCTGATGCCGCTCGGGCGCAGCTTCCAGCGTGTCGCAGAGGTGCGCATGGCTCCCTGCTGGACCGCGATGATGAGCTTCGACGCGCCGGTGGATGCAGGCGCCGAGGTGCGCCGCTGGACGTCGGGTCCGCTGACGTGGGCGGCCTGCGACTCGAGCAAGCCGGGGCGGCCTGGCGGTCCGCAGTGCTGGGTGGTGCACGCCTCGCCTGCCTGGTCGCGTGAGCACCTGGAGGCCGATGCGGAGGAGGTCGCCCGGTCACTGTTGCGGGAATTCGTGGCGGCCGCGGGCATCTCGCCGCCGGCGCCAACGAGCCTGCGCGCGCACCGCTGGCGTCACGCGTTCGTCGAGCGGCCGCTCGGCTCGAACTGCATCGTGGACGAGGAAAGCGCGGTCGGCGCCTGCGGCGATTGGTGCGTGGCACCGCGGGTCGAGGCGGCCTTCGACAGCGGCCGCGCGCTCGCGCAGTCTCTGCTCTCGATCGTCGGGCGCGCCACACCCTCGCTGCTGCGCTGAGCGACTCAGGGCGCCGGCGGCGGAGGTTTCGCGGGCGCCGGCCGCAGCAGCCGCAGCCGCGCGCCGTCGGCGGCGGTGAGCTCGTAGCCGCCCCAGAGCGCGAGCGCGACCCCGACCGGGATCACCTCGTAGATCACGCGGTAGATGAGCACCGCCGCGAGCAACTGCTCGGGCGGCACGTGGGACAGCAGCAGCAACAGCATGGATTCGAGCACCCCGAGCCCGGCCGGAACGTGGCTCAGCACGCCGACCAGGATGCTGGCGAGATAGACGGCGAGGAAGGGCAGGAAGGCGATCCCCGCGGCTGCCGGCAGCAGCAAGTACAGCACCGACGCCACCAGGCAGATATCCACGATCCCCACGACCATCTGCAGCAGGGTCAGGCGCAACGTCGGCATGCGCACGGACCAGCCGCCGAGGCGGATCGGCGCCTTGCGCCGGTACACGAAGACGAGGTAGGCCGCATCCTTGACGAGGCCCACGCAACCCAGCGCGAACAGCCACTGGGCGGGGATGCGGAACAGCGGCGCGAGCTGCTCGGAGGCGAAAATCAGAGCGAAGTCGATGAGAAGCCCGAACGCGAGCACGTAGGGCATGCCGCAGAGCAGCACCGTCGCGCCGACTTCCGTGGCGCTGAACCCGGCGGGCGCGTACATGCGGTAGCGCACGGCGCTGCCGCTCAGCAGTGTCTGACCGAGCGCGTGGCCGAGCGGGAACGCGATGAGGGACGTGATCACGGGCTTGGCCCGACCGATGCAGTGCTTCACGTAGCGCACCACCACCACCTCGTAGGCCGCGAGCGTCGCGAAGGCGAACACCGCGCTGACCGCGGCAAGCAGCAGCCTCTCGCGCGGCACGGCGCGGATGTTGGTGAGCACGTCGGCGAAGCTGATGCGCTGGAAGGTCCGGTACAGGACGTACAGCGCGAGGCTGGCGATCGCCGCGCTGGCTGCAATGCCGAGTATCGTCTTCAGCCGGTGCCGGCGCGGATCGGGCATGGGAGGATTCTAGGCGGGCGCGTGGCGCTGCGCGCGCGGAGCACAATCAAGAATGATTCTCATCGGAATCCCGCCCGCACATCCGACACGAAACCAACCAGGCCCCACGATGTCGAAGATGCAGTCACCGCGTAGAATCGGCGGTGCATTTCAATTTCTCAAAGGCCTGCAGGAGATTGTCCATGTCCGAGCGAAAGATTCCACGTCGTGACGTCCTGAAGGGTGCCCTGATCGGCGTTGCAGCCGTACCTGCGACCGCGCTGCTCGGCCGTGCCGAGGCCGCAGCGACGGGCAGGGTGGACCCGAACGAGCCGCAGGCGAAGAGCCTGGGCTACGTGGAGGACGCCACCAAGGTCGATCCCAAGGCCAACCCGAACTTCAAGCCCGGCCAGATCTGCGCGAACTGCCTGCAGGTGCCGGCGGGCAAGGAGAAGGGCGACTGGATCCCGTGCAACATCTTCGCGGGTCGCCAGGTCGCGGCCAAGGGCTGGTGCAAGGTCTACGTGAAGCGCCCGTAAGCGCATCGTCGGACCCGCCTGAAGACGGCGCGACGGGGTCACCGGTCGCGCCGTTTTTTTTATCCTCAACACGACGGGAGCCTGCCGCCATGTCGTCCGATGGACCTCGGGACTTCCTGAGCCCGCTCCCGCCGACCCTCGCGCCGATCGGCCGGCTCGCGCTCAACCTTCGCTGGGTCTGGAACCACGCGGCGGACCGGGTGTGGGAAGCGCTGAACGCGGAGGTCTGGCACCAGACGCGCAACCCGATCCTGGTACTGCAGAACACGCCTCGCAGCCGACTCGACGAACTCGCGCGCGACGCGGACTTCGTGGAGCGAGTGCGGCGTCTCGAGCGCAGCGAGGCGGAGTACCTGTCGCGGCCGAGCTGGTTCCAGGACACCTGCGCCATGGATCCGCCGCCCGTGATTGCCTACCTGAGCATGGAGTACGGGTTGAGCGACGCGCTGCCGCTCTACTCGGGCGGCCTCGGCGTGCTTGCCGGCGACCACCTCAAGACGGCGAGCGACCTCGGCGTGCCGGTGGTGGCCGTGGGCCTGTTCTACCGGGAGGGCTACTTCAGGCAGATGCTCGATGCCGAAGGCACGCAGATCGAGATCTACGCGGTCAACTCGCGCGAGTCGCTGCCAGTGCGCCAGGTGACCGACGCCGAGGGCATGCCGCTGCGGGTCAACATTGCGCTGCCGGGCCGCGACCTGCGCGTACGCATCTGGCGCGCCGACGTCGGTCGCGTGCCGCTCTACCTGCTCGACAGCGACGATCCGTTCAATTCACCGTTCGACCGCGGCATCACCGCCAAGCTCTACGCCGGCGACGGCGAGGCCCGGCTGATGCAGGAGATCGTGCTTGGCGTGGGCGGCTGGCGCGCGCTCGAGGCGCTCGGGCACGAGGTAGACGTCTGCCACCTCAACGAGGGCCACGCGGCGCTCGCGACCATCGAGCGGGCCCGCAGCTTCTGCGAGTCGCAGGGTTGCGACTTTTTCACCGCGCTGTGGGCGACACGCGGCGGCAACGTGTTCACGACGCACACGCCAGTGGCGGCGGCCTTCGACACGTTCCCGCTCGCACTGGTACAGAAATACGGCATCGGCTACGCCCGCAGCTGCGGCATCCGGCCCGAGCAGCTCATCGGGCTGGGACGCAGGAACCCGGGCGACGTCGACGAGCCGTTCAACATGGCCTACCTGGCGGCCCGAACCTGCGCGCGCGTGAACGGCGTGAGCGAGCTGCACGGGCGCGTCAGCCGCGGCATCTTCGCGCCGCTTTTCCCGCGCTGGCCCGAGGCGGAAGTCCCCGTCACGCACGTCACCAATGCGGTGCACGTGCCCTCCTGGGACTCGCCCTGGGCGGACCGGCTGTGGACCGAGGCCTGCGGCAAGGAGCGCTGGCTCGGTGCGCCCGAGCGGCTCCACGACGCGGTTGCGCAGCTCTCCGACGTGCAGCTGTGGGACTTCCGCGGCATGGAGCGCCGCGACCTGGTGGACTACGCGCGCCGCCGACTGCAGCGCCAGTTGAGCCAGCGTGGCGGGCGCGAAGAGTCGTCCGCATTCGCGCACGAGGCGCTCGACCCCAACGTGCTCACGCTCGGCTTTGCGCGGCGCTTCACGGAGTACAAGCGGCCGACCATGCTGCTCGCGCAGCCCGAGCGGCTGGTGCGCCTGCTGTCCGACCCGGCGCGACCCGTGCAGCTCATCATCGCGGGCAAGGCCCATCCGCGCGACGAGTTCGGGCGCTCGTTCGTGCGCCAGTGGGCGGAATTCGTGCGCCGGCCGGAAGTTCGCTCGCGGGCCGTGTTCCTCGAGGACTACGACATGGCGCTCGCGGAGAACCTCGTGCAGGGCGTCGACGTGTGGATCAATACGCCGCGCCGCCCGTGGGAGGCGAGCGGCACCAGCGGCATGAAGGTGCTGGTGAACGGCGGCCTCAACCTCTCTGAGCTCGATGGCTGGTGGGCCGAGGCGTACGCGCCGGACGTCGGCTGGGCGCTGGGCGACGGGCGCGAGCACCTCGAGCCGGGGTGGGACGAGGCCGAGACCGAGCAGCTCTTCGCGCTGCTCGAGCGCGAGATCGTGCCGGCCTTTTACGACCGTGACACCGACGGCATCCCCCGCGGCTGGGTGGCGCGCATCCGCGCGAGCCTCTCGCGGCTGACGCCGCGCTTCAGCAGCAACCGCATGCTGGCGGATTATCTCGAGAGGCTGTACCTGCCGGCTGCGGGCAACTTCCGGCGGCGCACGGCCGAAAACCTCCAGCTCGCACGCGATCTGAAACTCTGGCTCGGCGACCTGCGCCGCCACTGGGACGCGATCCACTGGGGCAATCTCGACGTCGAGACCAGCGGCGACCGGCACGTGATCCGCGTGCAGGTGTACCTCGCGGAAATCGTCCCGGACGCGGTCCAGGTCGAGCTCTACGCCGACCCACGACCGGGCGGCCTGCCCGAGCGCCACGCGATGCGGCGCGACCAGGCGCTGAGCGGTGCGGCCGGGGGCTACCGCTACGTGGCCGAGGTGCCCGCGGATCGCCCGGCCAGCTCGTACACGCCGCGGGTCGTGGCAGCGCACCCCGAGGCGATCATCCCGGCCGAGGCCCACGGCATCCGCTGGTATTCCCGCTGAAGCGGACGCCGGTTGCGGGGCGCCCCCCTTGAATCCCGCTGCGCCGCTCGCATCTAGAGCGGCAAGTGGGCCCCGGAGGGGCGGCCCCGAACTGGAGGATCAAGCAAATGCGTGTCATCAAGTGGGAACCGTTCCGTGACGTGGACGACGTGTTCGATCGTTTCGTTGCCGATTCGCTGCGCCGCTGGCCGCGGCCGCCGGCCGAGGGCCGCGTGGCGTCCGACTGGGCGCCGGCCGCCGACGTGAGCGAGACCGAAGAGGAGTACCTGATCAAGGCCGACCTGCCCGCCGTGCGCAAGGAAGACGTGAGCCTCACCGTCCAGGACGGCGTGCTCACGCTGTCGGGCGAGCGCCGCCAGGAAAAGCACGCGGAGAGCGAGAAGCTGCACCGCGTCGAGCGCACCTACGGCAGCTTCGCGAGGCGCTTCGCGCTGCCCGAAAACGTCGACGAGCAGGGCATCCGGGCGGAGAGCCGCGACGGCGTGATCCTGATCCACATCCCGAAGCAGAAGGTCGAACAGCCGCAGCCGCGACAGATCGAGATTCGATAACGCGGGGCGGCGGGGCGGCGACCCTATAATTGCACGCTCACTCAGACTGGAATGACGCCATGACCATCACCAAGGGCACCGCCGACTTCTGCGACGAGCACGGCGACGAATTGCAGATCTGCGAGCCCGTGTTTCGCGCCTACGGCGGGCGGCATGCCTACTCCGGCCCGATCAGCACGGTGCGCTGCTTCGAGGACAATTCGCGCGTCAAGGAGGCTGTGGACGGTCCGGGCGAGGGGCGCGTGCTGGTCGTGGACGGCGGCGGCTCGCGGCGGCGCGCGCTGTTCGGCGACAAGCTGGGCAGCGCGGCCGTTCGCAACGGCTGGGCGGGCGTGATCATCCACGGCTGCATCCGCGACTCGGCCGAACTCGGCCGCATGGACCTCGGCATACGAGCTCTCGGTACCATGCCGCTGCGCAGCGAGAAGCGCGGCGAGGGCGAGCGCGACGTACCGGTGCGTTTCGCCGGCGTGACCTTCCGCCCCGGTGAATACGTGTACGTGGACGAGGACGGCGTGATCGTCTCCCGCGCCGCCCTCGCCTGACCGGAGCCTGCCATGCCGCGCACCATCTTCTGCACCTACCTGCAGCGCGAGGCCGAAGGCCTCGATCGAGTTCCCTATCCCGGAGAGCTCGGCCAGCGGATCTACGCCAGCATCTCGAAGGAGGCCTGGCAGCAGTGGGTCCGCCACCAGACGATGCTGCTGAACGAGTACCGCCTCTCGCCGATCGAGCCGAAGGCGCGCAAGTTCCTGGTCGAGGAGATGGAGAAGTTCCTGTTCAGCGGCGGGGCGAGCCGGCCCGAGGGCTACGTCCCGCCGGAGGCTTGACGGGCCGAGAACGCGTGCCAGGCGAGCAACGCCCAGGCCACCATGAACGAGACGCCGCCGACCGGGGCCACCATGCCGAACCACCGCGGCGCGCCCGCGGTCATCAGGTAGATCGAGCCGCTGAAGAACGCGATGCCGGCGAGCATCAGCCGCGCCGACCAGCGCAGCGGCGAGCTCACGCCGGTAATGCCCGCGACGAGTCCCACCGCGAGCAGGCCGACCGCATGCAACATGTGGTACTGGACCCCGGTCTGGAAGCTCGCCAGGCGCCGCGGGTCGAGCTGTCCCTGAAGCACGTGCGCGCCGAACGCGCCGAGCATCACGCCGAGCGCCATCAGCACCGCGCCCGCCACGAGGCAGCCCCGGGCGAGCGGCGTGAGGCCGTTCCAGGTTCCGTTCATGTCACTCGTTCTCCGTCTCGTGGGTGACGCGCTCGACCAGGGTCGTGATCGGCTTCGGGAGGCCGACGCGCGCGGGCTGGCGCGCGTCGTACCAGCGGTAGCGATCGTCGTCGCGCAGCGATTCCGACTTGCCGAGACAGTGCACTACCAGCGGCCTCAGGTGGTAGTCGAAATGACTGAACGCGTGGCGCAGCGGTGCGGCAAGCCGCGGCTCGCCCGCGCCCGACAGGTGCTCCCGACACCACTGGTCTGCGTGGGCGCGGGTCGGGAACTCGGGCAACCCCCACAGCCCGCCCCAGATGCCGGCCGGCGGCCGGCGCTCCAGCAGCACCTTGTGTCCGCCGCGCATCGCCACCACCAGCCACGCCTCCCGCTCCGGGCGCGTCATGCGCGGCCGTGGCGTGGGCAGCCGGTCCTGCAGGTTGCCCGCGCGAGCCGCGCAGCCGGCGCTGACCGGGCACAGCAGGCAGGCAGGCCGCGTGCGGGTGCACACCGTGGCGCCGAGGTCCATCACCGCCTGCGTGTACGCCGCGACGCGCTCGCCCGGCGTACAGGCCTCCGACAGCGCCCACAGGCGCCGCTCGACCGCCGCCTCGCCCGGGTAGCCCTCGACGCCAAAGTAGCGCGCCAGCACGCGCCTCACGTTGCCGTCGAGGATGGCGTGCCGCTCGCCGCGCGACAGGGCGAGGATCGCGCCGGCCGTCGAGCGGCCGATGCCCGGCAACGCCGTCACCTCCTCGAATGCACCCGGAAAGTCGCCACCGTGCCTCGCCACGATGACCTGCGCGGCGCGCTGCAGGTTGCGGGCACGGGCGTAGTAGCCTAGACCGGACCACAGGTGCAGCACCTCGTCGAGCGGCGCCGCCGCGAGCGAACTCACGCCGGGGAAACGCTGCATGAACGCCACGTAGTACGGGATCACCGTCGCCACCTGCGTCTGCTGCAGCATGATCTCGGAGACCCAGACACGGTAGGGCGTGGGATCGCGCTGCCACGGCAGGTCCGTGCGTCCCGCGGTCTCGAACCACTCGAGCACGCGGGGTGCGAAGCGCGCAGCACGCGCGTCGGGCGTCGGGTCGGCGCTCAAGGGTGGATCAGGAGCAGACGATCGGCGTGTCTTCGCCGGCACGACAGCCATCGGGGAAGCCGTACTGCTTCCAGTACTCCAAGATGCCGATGCGGGCGGCGAGCTGGCCGAAACGCGCGTCCTCGCGGAATGCCTTGCCCTCCGGGCTCCAGGCGTGGGAGATGTCCCAGCTCTTGACCCACGAAGCCGGGTCCTCATCGAGGGCCTTCGACAGCAGATCGTAGACGAGGTCGAGCTGCTTCATGTGCATGTAGGGCTGGATGAGTTTCATCTGCGGGACGACCTTCGGATCCACCGCGCGCATCCCCGCGACCACCTCAGGCACCAGCGTCGGGTCGGCCACGGCATCGACGTAGCGCCCGGCCTGCGGTCGCAGCGCGTCCGGGAGCCCGTCCTGCGCAACGATCAGTCGCCGCGCCTCCGCCCACTGGCCGCGTCGAAGTGCGACCATGGCCTCGACGCCGGAGTTCATCTTGCTGATGCCGAGGTCGCTGGCGAGTTGGTTGAAGCGCAACGCCTGCTCGTCGTCGCCTGCCATGAGGTAATTGTTGGCCAGGTTCGCCGCGAGTACCGGCGAGGTCGGATCGAGCTCTTGCGCCCGCCGCGCCTGCTCCACTGCGGCGTCGACCCGACCCACCTGGCCGAGCAGCAGCGAGTACCAGTGGTGCGGCGTCGGCTCGTTCGGCTCGAGCGAGATCGCGAAGAAGAAGCCGGACTCGGCGTCCAGCAGGTTGCCTCGCTGGGCATTGATCTGCGCGAGCACGGCGTGCGCCTCGCCGATGTTCGGGTCGATGGACAACGCCTGCCGGGCCGAGGCCACGGCGAGCGGCCGGAATTTTTCCTCGTCACCCTCCTCCTCCGTGTAACCCGGGAGCACGACGTAGGCGGAGGCGAGTGCCGCGTGGGCGCGGGCAAAGCCCGGATCGAGGCCGAGCGCCTTCTGGTACAGGTCGATCGCGCTCAGGAGGTTCTGCTCGCCACGGCGCTTCCACACGGCACGGCCCTGCAGGTAGAGCTCGTACGCCTCGACGTTCTGGGTGGGTGCCTTCTCGCGCACCGCCATCTGCTGCTCCTGCGGCGCGAGCTCGATGCGCAGCTTGCCCACGATCGCCGCGGCGATTTCGTCCTGCACCTGGAAGATGTCGGCCAGGCGACGATCGTAGGTCTCGGACCAGAGGTGGAAGCCGGTCTCTGCGTCGATCAGCTGGGCTGTGATACGCACCCGGTCGCCCGACTGACGCACGCTGCCCTCGAGCACGGTCTCGACCCCGAGCTCGCGGCCCACTTCGCGGATGTCCACGTTGCGGCCCTTGTAGGCGAACGAGGAGGTGCGCGAGGCGACCTGCAGCCCGGGCACCCGCGCCAGCAGGTTGAGCAGTTCCTCCGACATGCCGTCGCTGAAGAAGTCGCGCGCGGCGTCGCCGCTCAGGTTGGTGAACGGCAGCACGGCCACCGAGTTGTGCGCCTGGCCGGCGTGGGCGCGTCCGAAGCCGCGTTCGTAAAGCAGGTAGCCGAGGCCCGCCATGAGCAGCAGCACCACGGCCCCGTAGGCGATCCGCAGGCGCATGTGCGTGGACTTCGGCTCCCCCGCCAGCGGCTCGGTGCGCTCGATGCCCTCGGGCCCGACGTCGAAGATCCAGGCCAGCACCATCGCCACCGGGAAGCCGACCATCAGGAAGACGACCACGAAGGTCACCG
>Ga0209391_10000792_pt1 | contig 15680 bp, 12 predicted proteins | sample PPLLak3March2015_FD_187246 | JGI IMG/M metagenome (GOLD analysis project Ga0209391, IMG submission 187246) | Freshwater sediment microbial communities from Prairie Pothole Lake near Jamestown, North Dakota, USA - PPLs Lake P7 Core (1) Depth... | ecosystem: Environmental > Aquatic > Freshwater >... | reverse complement strand
GCATTCACGCCCACCTGCGGAAGCGGGCGCGACTCGACCGGCAGGGCTGCCCGCCCGGTGGGCTCGAGTTCCTCTCCGGTTACTGCGCGCCGCGATCCTGGCGAGTTCGCCGCGAGCACCGGCGAGCCACTTTGGCTCGCATCAGAGGCGGCCGGCGACGCCTCCGTGCCCTGCACGTCGCCTGTGTGCTCGAGCAGGCTGGCCGACGCCTCCGGCAGCGAGGTGCGTTGCCGGTCGCGTCCCGTGCCGGCGCCGCGCTGATCACGGCTCGAGAGGTAGGCGGCCGACTCGTTGTCCTCCTCGGCCGGTCCGTCCGGCACGAGCAGCACTTCGAGCGTCGGCAACGGCCGTCGGTCGGGCGGGGCGGCGTTGAAGCGAATCCCCATGATCACGAGCCCGTGCAGCAGTGCCGCGACGAACACCGCCGTGGCGAGGCGGTCCTCCGGTCGTCCGCTTGTGACGCCGAATCCCATGCCTCAGCCGCGCCGCCGTGCGATCGCGTCCATGAGCAGGCCGGCCACGTCGGTGCCGAACTGCCGGTCGATCTCGCGGGCTCCGGTCGGGCTCGTCACGTTGATCTCGGTGACGAACCCGCCGATCACGTCCAGCCCGACGAACAGCATGCCACGCTCGCGCAGCACCGGCCCGATGCGCCCGGCGAGCCAGCGGTCGCGCTCGTCGAGCGGCCGACCCACGCCCTCGGCCCCGGCCGCGAGGTTGCCGCGGTTGTCGGCGGCGGAGGGTATTCGCGCGAGCGCATACGGCACGGGCTCGCCGTCCACGAGGATCACGCGGGCGTCGCCGGTCGTCACGATGTCGGGGATGTAGCGCTGCGTGATCGCAAAGCGGGTTCCGTATTCGGTCAGCGTCTCGAATACCACGCTGGCGTTCTTGTCGCCGGCCTCGAGCACGAAGATCGAACGTCCGCCCATGCCGTGCAGCGGCTTGCAGACGGCCCGCCCGTGCTCGCGCAGGAAGGCGTGCATGTCGGCCATGTCGCGCGTGATGAGCGTCGGCGCGCAGCACTCGGGGAACCAGGCCGTGTACACCTTCTCGTTCATGTCCCGCAGGCCCTGCGGGCGATTCACCACCAGGGCGCCGGCGGCCTCCGCACGCTCGAGGATGTAAGTGGCGTAGATGTACTCGGTGTCGAAGGGCGGATCCTTGCGCATCAGGATCGCGTCGAAGTCGCCGAGGCGCAGGGTGGCCGGTTCGCCGCGCGTGAACCAGTCGCGCGGGTCGTCGCGGACCTCGACCGGACGCGCCCGTCCGAACGCCACGCCGTCGCGCAGCCAGAGGTCGCGAAGCTCGAGGCAGGACAGCCGCCAGCCGCGTCGCTGCGCCGCGAGCATCATCGCGAGCGTGGTGTCCTTCCTGGGCTTGATGGACTCGATCGGGTCCATCACCACGGCGAGGTGCAGGTGCTTTTCGGGCATCTTGGGCTCTCTGGCTCCGCGGCGGGCAGCGCCGCGCCTGTGACGTCCGTCATGGTATCGAAAGTAGCCGATGGCGGGGCTACACCCGATATGTTAAAACGCCGTCGCTTGCGGGATTTCGCGCCTTAGCGTCACGCCGCAACGCTCAATCGCTTCGGGGGTTCGACGGCATGGAAAACTCTGCAGCCAGCACCAGCAGGCCTCGGCTCGCGGGCCTCAAGGTACTGGTCATCGATGACAGCAAGACGATCCGCAGGACCGCCGAGACGCTGCTCGCGCGCGAGGGCTGCGAGGTGTTCACCGCGGTCGACGGGTTCGACGCACTCTCGAAGATCGCGGACCACCAGCCCGACATCGTCTTCGTGGACATCATGATGCCGCGGCTCGACGGATACCAGACCTGCTCGCTCATCAAGCACAACAAGGTATTCCGCTCGATCCCCGTGATCATGCTCTCGAGCAAGGACGGCCTGTTCGATCGCGCGCGCGGCCGCATCGTGGGCTCGGAGCACTACCTCACCAAGCCGTTCACGCGCGAGGAGCTCCTGAGCGCGATCGAATCGCACGTGCACCGCTGACCGCGCCCGACTCCGGAGGACCGCATTCGTGGCACTGATACTGATCGTGGACGACTCACCGACGGACGTGCACGTCATGCAGCAGGCCCTGGAGAAGGGGGGGTTCAGCACGGCGGCCGCCGCCGACGGCGACGAGGCCATCCGCAAGGCGCGCGAGCTGCGCCCTGACCTCATCCTCATGGACATCGTGATGCCGGGCCTCAACGGGTTCCAGGCGACGCGCGAGTTGTCGAGCGATCCCCAGACGCGCTCCATCCCGGTGATCATGGTCACCTCCAAGGCCCAGGAATCGGACCGGGTGTGGGGCCTGCGCCAGGGCGCCGTGGACTATCTCGTCAAGCCTGTCTCCGCCGAGCAGCTGGTGCGGAAGGCCCACGCAGCGCTCGCGGTCTGAGATGGAAGGAACAGTCGAGCTCAGGTCGCTGCGGGACCGGCCCTACGAACTGCTCCGGGAGGTGGACCGTCGCGCGCGGGCCGCGGCCCAGGGTGGGGTGGAGACGGCCCTGTCCGGCACCGAATGGGTTGGCGTCGCCTTCCGACTCGGCGGCGAGGCCTTCCTGATGGCGCGCGAGGAGACCCGCGAGGTCATGGGCTATCCCGCCTCGGTCACGCGCGTGCCCGGCGCGAAGGGCTGGGTCCGTGGGTTGTCGAACCTGCGCGGCCAGCTGCTGCCGCTGATCGACCTGCGGTGGTTCCTCGGTGCGGGACCGACCACCGTCACCCGCGCGACGCGGGTTCTGGTCGCCAATCACCGCGAGGTCCCGGCCGGCCTGGTCGTGGACGAGGTGATGGGATTCCGCCGCTTCTTCGAAAGCGAATTCTCCGCCGACCTGCCGCCGACGCTGCTGCGCTGCGAGCGATACCTCGCCGGCACGTTCAAGCGCGGGCCGGAGGTCTGGCCGGTGTTCAGCGTGCGGACCCTGCTCGAGAGTCCGGCGTTCCAGCAGGCAGCGGCATCCTGATGCCCGGCGAACGAGGCCGGCGCAACCGAATCGGACACGAACCATGACGAACAGACTCGATGCCCCCCGGCTGCAATCCACGCTGATCGTGGTCGCGCTCGTCGCGGCCCTGATCGCGGCGGCGACGCTGCTGCTGACGGGCCAGACGATGCGCCAGCAGTCCGAGCTGCGCGGCCAAGCGGCCACGCTCGCCTCGCTCTCGCAGAACATCCCGCTGCAGGCGGGCGCTGCGGTGCGGGGGTCGGCTCCGGCGTTCGACGCTCTCGCGGAGTCGCGAGCCACGCTGGCGAGCGTCCTCGACACGCCGGGGGCGCCGCTGCCCGGCGGCACGGACGGCTGGTCGACCTTGCTCGAGCAGACGCAGGCGGTCCTCGATGGCCGTGAGGCCGCGCTCGACGCGCAGCGCGCCGCCGCGTCGGTCCGCGAGCTCACGCCCCAGCTGCTGGCCGCGGCGGCCAACGTGGCCAAGGCAGTCGGCCCGGCTCGCGCCGAGGCGCTCGCGCCTCTTTTCGAGCGTTTCGAGCTGCGTGCGCAGGCCGTCGAGCAGGACCTGTCCGCGCTGGCCGACGGCACCGCCCCGGTCGAGACCGCCGCGCGGCGACTGTCCGACAGCCTCGTGTTCATGGGCCAGTTCGTCTCCGCGATGAACGGCGAGGACAACGCGCTCGGCGTCGCCGGCCTGCCTGAATCGGCCGGGGACGCGGCCCGCCTGCTCGCCGCCGTGTTCCGTGCCGAGCAGGACCAGCTGCGCGGCGCGCTCGAACTCGGCGACCAGCTCGAGCAGATGCAGGCGGCGCGCAACGCGCTCGCGGAGGGCGGGGCGTCCCTGTTCGCAGTGCTGCGTTCCGACGAGCAGCAGGCCGGGGCGGGCGCGGCGGGTTGGCTCGCGAGCTCCTGGCTCCCGCTCGCCTTCGTGCTGGTCGCGGTGCTGGCGCTCGGGATCGCGCTGTTCCTGCAGCGATCGCTCGCCTCCTTGCGGCGCGCGGCCGACCAGCAGGCCCACCAGAACGAGCGCAACCAGCAGGCGATCCTGCGCCTGCTCGACGAGCTGTCGAGCCTTGCGGACGGCGACCTGACCGTGCAGGCGACCGTCACCGAGGACATCACCGGCGCGATCGCCGACTCGATCAACTACGCGATCGAGGCCCTGCGCGAACTCGTCACCACCATCAACGACTCGGCCATCAAGCTCGACGGGGCGACGCGGCAGACGCAGGCGCTCTCGACCCATCTCGCCAAGGCGTCCGCAGCCCAGTCGAAGCAGATCGGGGCGGCCTCCGAGTCCGTGGCGGCGATGGCCGCGTCCACCGAGGAAGTGTCGGGGAACGCTGAGCGTTCCGCCGACGTGGCGCGCCACTCCGTGGACATCGCGCACAAGGGCGGCGATGCCGTGCGCCGCACCATCGACGGCATGAACGCGATCCGCGAGAACATCCAGGAGACCTCCAAGCGCATCAAGCGCCTAGGCGAGAGCTCGCAGGAGATCGGCAACATCGTCGAACTGATCAACGACATCGCCGAGCAGACCAACATCCTGGCGCTGAACGCGTCCATCCAGGCCTCCATGGCCGGCGAGGCCGGGCGCGGCTTCGCCGTCGTGGCCGACGAGGTGCAGCGGCTCGCGGAGCGCGCCGCCAACGCCACCAAGCAGATCGAGGTCCTCGTGCGGACGATCCAGGCCGACACGAACGAGGCCGTGGTGTCGATGGAGCGCACCACCACCGACGTCGTGGGCGGGGCGCTGCTCGCGGAGAACGCGGGCGCGGCGCTCGAGGAGATCGAGCAGGTTTCGAACCAGATCGCGAGCCTGGTGCAGAACATCTCGGCCAGCGCCCGCCAGCAGGCGACCTCCTCGCAGAGCATCTCCCGCAACATGCAGGTGCTGCGCGAGATCAGCTCGCAGACGTCCGACAGCACGACGGCCACGTCGGCCTCGATTGGCAAGCTCGCGGAGCTGGCCGCCCAGCTGCGCCGGTCGGTGACCGGGTTCCGGCTCCCGGGCGGTTCCGCGAGCGTGACCGGCGACTACCCGGCGCTGCGCCCGGAGATCGTCCCGGAAGCCCCCACCGACGAGCGACCGCTCCGCGTGAGCGGCCTGTCGGGCTGACGCCGTGCCAGCCGCCGCCACCACGACTGCGCAGGCTGTAGTCGCCACGCGCGACGAGAGCCACGCCTCGCTGCAGCTCGTCGCCGGGGAGATCGCCGCCGAGCTGCGCGACGCGCACGCCGCGCTCGAGGCCTTCCTCGAGCGGCCCGAGGACCGGGCCCCGCTGCAACGGTTCGCGATCCACGTCCACCAGGCGCAGGGTGCTCTGCGGCTGGTGGAGGTCTACGGCGGAGCGCTGCTCGCAGAGGAGATGGAGCAGGTCGCCCGCTACCTGGAGTCCCAGGCCGGGACCGGCCACGCCCCGTCGGACGATCTCGACGCCCTGCTCCGCGCGATGGAGCAGCTGCCTGCCTACGTGGACCGCGTCGCCTCGGGCGGTCGTGACGTTCCGCTCGCGCTGCTGCCGCTGCTGAACGACCTGCGCGCGGTGCGCGGCGGGGCGCTGCTGTCGGAGGGCACGCTGCTTCTGCTAAACCTGCGCTCCGACGAGCCCGCCCGTCCGGCGCATGCGGACGAGACCGGCTTCACGCCGCCCGATCTCGCGCGCAAGCTTCGACCCCGCTTCCAGGTGGCGCTGCTCGGGTGGATCCGCGGGGAGAGCGTGGAGCGCAACCTCGCGGAACTCGACGAGATCGCCGGCCAGCTCGAGGTGCACGCGACGACACAGCCGCTCTTCCAGCTCTGGTGGGTGGCGGGGGCGGTGCTCGAGGCGCTGCGCCAGGGCGGAATCGACAGCAGCGTCTCGGTGAAGCGCCTGCTCGGGCACGCCGATCGCGAGCTGCGGCGACTGCAGGAACTCGGCGAAACGGCCTATGCCGCGGCGCCGCCGGTCGAGCTTCTGAACAACCTGCTCTACTACGTGGCGCGCTCGCGCACCGCGGGCCCGCGCGTCGCGAGCGTCCGCCGTTCGTTCCGGCTCGAGGAGGTCCTGGCCGCCAGCGGCCAGGCGGACGACACCAGCGAAACGCTCTCGGCGCCGAGCGTACGGCTGATGAACACGGTCGCCGCAGCGATCCGCGAGGACCTCACGCGCGTCAAGGACGTGCTGGACATCTTCGTGCGCAAGGGCGCCACCCAGGTGGACGACCTCGTCCCGCAGCTCGAGATGCTGCGCAAGATCGGCGACACCCTCGGCGTGCTGGGCCTCGGCGAGCTCCGCGACCGCGTGCTGGGCGAAATCGGTTCCCTCGAGGCCATTGTCGAGCGCCGGCAGGCGGCCGACGACGCGGCGCTCCTCGGGATCGCCTCGGCGCTGATCGAGGTCGAGGACAGCCTCGACTCGCAGCTCGTGCGACTCATCCTGCCGGACGGCCGTGGCGGGAGTGCGGCGGCCGCGCCGCTCGACGAGGAATTCCGCCAGGTCCGCGAGGCGGTGCTGCGTGAATGCGTCGTCAACATGGCGCGCATCAAGGACGCCATCGCGCAGGCGGCGGGCGCGCCGGCCGAGGCGCAGGGATTCGACCAGGTGCCGCAATTGGTGCGCGGCATCACGGCCGGCCTGCTGATGCTCGAGGAGCCGCGCGCCGTCGAGGTCATGGAGCGGCTCGGCCGTGTGCTCGCCGGCATGGCGCTGCCGGACCTCGGGGCGCTCGGCGGGGCGAAACTCGATCACCTCGCCGACGCCATCGTCGCGCTCGAGTACTACATGGAGATGTTGCAGGCCGGGCGACGCGATCCCGCGCGGATGCTCGAGAACGCCGAGCTGTCGGTCGCGGCGCTCAAGCCGCCGTTCGGCAAGGTCGTCAGCCTGCGCCCCGCGCGGGCCGAGCCCGAGGCCGCCGCGTCGGGCCTGCCGCCGGCACCCGCGCCCGTCGAGCCCGTCCCGGCGGCTGTGGCCCCGGCCAGCGCCGCAGTCGCGCCTGCCCCGCTCGCGACCGACGGCGTCGAGCCCGAATTCCTGCAGCTGTTCGTCGAGGAAGCCCGCGAGCATGTCGCGAGCCTCGGCGCTTTGTTCGCCCAGTGGCGCGAAGACGCGCTCGACGCGGATGCGCTGCGCAACCTGCGGCGGATCTTCCACACGCTCAAGGGCAGCGGCCGCATGGTCGGTGCGCAGCGGGTGGTCGAGCTCGCCTGGTCCGTCGAGGACGTGTTGAACCGGGTGATCAGCCGGACCCTGGCCCGCTCGCCCGACATCGTCGCGCTGGTCGGTGACGCGATCGACCTGCTCCCGCAGCTGGTCGACGAACTCGAGCACGGCATTGTGGCCGTCGATCACGATCGGCTCGTCGCCCGCTCCGCGGCGCTGGCGAGCCGCGAGGCCGCAGCCGTGCCCGTGCCCGCTGCGACCGAGCCGGAGCCGGAGCCGGAGGAGGCGCAAGCGCCGTCCGGCATGGACCCGGTGCTGCGCGACATCTTCCGCCACGAGACGGCAGGCCACGTCGAGGTGGTACGCGACTTCATCGAGCGCTGTCGGCACGGAGCGGCCCCTCATTCGGTAACCGAGGCGCTCCATCGCGCCTGCCACACGCTGAGCGGGATCGCGAAGACCGCGGGTGCGCGCCAGGGCATCAAGGTGTCCGAGCCGATGGAGAACTACGTCCGCAAGCTCCACGAGAGCGGGCACGGACTCCCCGAGGAGGGGCTGTCGCTGCTCATGGACACGGTCCACAGCCTCGAGAACGTGGTCGGCCACATCGACGAGGACACGGGCTTCTTCCCCGATCACGGTCGGCTGATCGCCGGCTGGCACGTCCTCGAGCGCGCGCTCGATGCCGAGCTCGCCCGTCTCGCGGAAGCCGCGGAACAGACGGTCGGCGCTGGCTGGACGGCACCGCCGGTAGAGGGGCCCGATGCACTCGGGCCGCAGGCACCGGTTGAAGTGCCGGCGGGGTACGGCGCCGCCCCCGAGGCGCCGGTCGCCGCTTACCCGGTCGACGGCGAGGCCCCGACATCACCCGTCTCCCCGGCGCTCGAGCCGACGGACGGGATCGAGTTCGACGCGGACATCGCGGCGATCTTTGGCGAGGAAGCAGGCGAATTGCTCGAGCGCTCCGACGCGACCTTGCTGCAGTGGAGCCGCGACCGGGCCGATCGCAGCCACGTCATCGAGCTGAAGCGCCTGCTGCATACGCTGAAAGGCGGTGCGCGCATGGCCGGCATCCGTGCCATGGGCGACCTGAGTCACGAGATGGAGTCGCTGCTCGCGGAGGTCGAGGGCGGCAGCGTCGCCTCCGAGCCGGACGCGATCGCGGTGCTGCAGGCGTCGCTCGACGAACTGCATCGCATGCGTGAGGCCGCCGCCGCCGGTCAGCGCATCGCACCGGCGCACGAGCTGATCGCGCGCGCGCGCGCCGTCGCCGCGTCGCGCCCGCTCACGGAAGCGCTGGCGCCGTCGGCTGCCTGGACGGCACCGGTGACCGCGCAGCCGGCCCCGGCGATACCCGAGACCCCTGAGCTGACGGTGCACCAAGCGGCCCCGGAGTTCGACGCGGCGGCCGCGGAACCAGCCACGGAGCATGCCCTCGGCGGACTCGTGGAAGCGTCCGCGGTCGAGGTGGTGGCGGCGCAGCCCGCGGAACCCGCGTACGGGATCGTGGCGAGGGAGCTGCCGCCGGAACAAGTCGATGCGGCCGGACCGCCCCCGACCCTGCCGGGCCGCGAGCCGGTCGCGCCCGCGGAGCGCCACGAGCTCGCACGCGTGGCGGCGGACCTGCTCGACGACCTGCTCAACAACGCCGGAGAGGTCAGCATCTTCCGGGCCCGCATCGAGCAGCAGATGACCTCGGTCGAGTTCAACCTCGTCGAGCTCGGCCGCACGGTCACGCGGCTGCGCGAGCAGCTGCGCAAGCTCGAGATGGAGACCGAGGCGCAGATCCTGTTCAAGCACCAGGAGGATGCCGAGCACCGCGCGGACTTCGATCCGCTCGAGCTCGACCGCTACTCGACCATCCAGCAGCTCTCGCGCGCCCTGGCCGAGTCGGTGAGCGACGTCGCGAGCATCGAGGGCCTGCTCGGAAACCTCAATCGCGAGGCCCAGAACCTGCTGCAGCAGCAGGGGCGGGTCGTCGCCGACCTGCAGGGCGGGCTGATGCGCACGCGCATGGTGCCGTTCCAGCGGCACGCCCAGCGGTTGACGCGCCTGGTGCGTCAGGCCGCGCAGGAGTCAGGCAAGCAGGTGGAGCTCGTCCTCGAGGGTGGCTCGGGCGAACTCGATCGCCAGGTCCTCGAGCGCATGTTGCCGCCCTTCGAGCACATGCTGCGCAACGCCGTCGTTCACGGCATCGAGTCGGCCCCTGAGCGACTGGCGCGCGGCAAGCCGGAGGCGGGCCGGATCACGGTGAGCCTGCAGCGCGAGGGCGCGGACGTGCTCATCCTCGTCGAGGACGACGGCGCCGGCGTCAGCATCGAGGCCATCCGTGCCAAGGCGCGGCAGACTGGCCTGCTGCGGCCGGACCAGGACATCACCGACGAAGAAGCGCTGCAGCTCATCCTCGAGCCCGGCTTCAGCACCGCCGACCGCCTCACCCAGCAGGCCGGCCGCGGCGTGGGCATGGACGTGGTGGCCACCGAGGTCAAGAAGCTCGGCGGCGGGCTGTTCATCGAGTCCGATCCCGGCCGCGGGACCCGTTTCACGATCCGCCTGCCCTTCACGCTCGCGATCACGCAGGCGCTGATCGTGCGGGTGCACGACGAGCTCTACGCGCTGCCCGTGGCCACGGTGGAGGGCGTTGCGAGGCTGCCCCGGAGCGACGTCGCGCGGCACCTCGCCGAGGAGCAGCCAACCTTCGAGTACGCGGGCCAGCTGCATCGATTCCAGCACCTGTCCTCGTTCCTCGGCGGCGACCCGGCGGCACTGCCCGAGACCGACGCGGCGCTGCCGGTGATCCTGGTGCGTGCGGGCGAGCGTTCCGCGGCGCTCGTGACCGACGAGCTCGTGGGCAGCCGCGAGGTGGTGCTCAAGTCGGTGGGCCCGCAGATCGCCTCGGTCCGCGGCATCGCCGGCGCCACCATCCTGGGCGACGGCCGCATCGTCATCATCCTCGACGTGGGCGCGCTGGTGCGCTCGGAGTGGCGCGGCCGCGCGCCCGAGGCATCGGTGCGTCCGGTGCGCGACGATCGCATCTTCGCCATGGTCGTGGACGACTCGATCACGGTGCGCCGCGTCACGCAGCGGTTGCTCGAGCGCAACGGCATGCGCGTGCTCACCGCGAACGACGGGATCGAGGCTCTGTCGCAGCTGCAGGAGCACGTCCCGGACGTGATCCTGCTCGACATCGAGATGCCGCGCATGGACGGCTACGAGGTCGCCGCCCACGTGCGCAGCGATCCGCGGCTGGCCGACGTGCCAATCATCATGATCACTTCGCGGGTGGGCGAGAAGCACCGCGCGCGGGCCATCGAGCTCGGCGTGGACGACTACCTCGGCAAGCCGTACCAGGAAAGCGAGCTGCTCGATGCGATCGAGGCGCTGGTGCTGGCGCGCCGCGCGCAGCCGTTGTAGCCAGGAGACGCCCATGAATGCCGCGGTGGACGAACTCTATTGCCTCCTGGTTCCGCTCGCGGACGAACGGCTGCTGGTGCCCCGTTCCTGCGTCACCGAGGTGATCAACTACCAGGCACCGACGCCGCTCGAGGGGCAGCCGCCCTGGTATCTCGGCACGGTCGCGTGGGGTGGCCGCCGCGTTCCGCTCGTTTCGTTCGAGGCGGCCTGTGGGCGCAACCCGCCGCGCACCTCGGGCCGCACCCGCATCGTGGTGATGCAGGGCATCACGACTCACGCCGGGACCATCGGGGGCCATTTCGCCGTGCTCACCCAGGGCTTTCCGCAGCTCGTGCGCCTGAGTCCGGACGTCGTCCACGCCGACGACTCGCGCAGCTTCGGGGAGCGCGTCCCGGTGATCTGCCAGGTGCGCATGGTCAACGAGCACCCGCTGGTGCCGGATTTCGAGCGCCTCGAGCGGCAGATCGCCGAGGAAACCCGTCCCGCCGCCTAGCCGAGGTCGCCCGCGAGCGCCTGCAGCACGGCCAGCGCCGCGATGCCGGCCGTCTCCGTGCGCAGCACGCGCGGCCCGAGTCGCACCGCCTCGAATCCCGCAGCCACGGCCGCCGCGAGCTCCGCCTCGTCGAGGCCTCCCTCCGGACCGATCAGCAACTCGACGCCCGTGAGTCCGCCGGCGAGGCCACCGATCGACACGGCGCCGTCCGGCGCCAGCACCATCCGCCGGACGTCGCCGCACGGCCGCTCGAGGTAGCGCGACAGTTCGAGCGGCGCTTCGACGCGGGGCAGCACGCTGCGGCCGCACTGCTCGCAGGCACTCGCCACGATGGCCTGCCAGTGCCGCAGCCGGCGCTCGGCCTGCTGCGCGTCGAGCCGCACGACGCTGCGTGCCGAGAGCACCGGCTGGATCCGCCGCACGCCGAGCTCCGTCGCCTTCTGCAACGTCCAGTCCATGCGCTCGCCGCGCGACACGGCCTGCACCAGCGTCACTGCGAGCGGCGACTCGCGCAGCCCATCGACGCGCTCGAGGATGCGTGCACGCACCCGCGATCCGGCGATCTCCGTGATCTCGGCATGGAAGTCCGACCCCGACCCGTCGAACAGCACGAGCCGGTCACCGGCGCGCAGGCGCAGCACGCGCGCGAGGTGGCCTGCCGCGGCCTCCGGCAGCGTCACCTCGGCCAGGGCGACGAGTGGCTGGGGCACGTGAACGCGGGTCAGTCGCACGTCGCCGCCTCGATGCCGTCGCGGGCGGTCGCAACCAGACGGTCGATTTCCTCCGGCGTGATGACGTAAGGAGGCATGAAGTACACGACGCTGCCGATCGGTCGCAGCAATGCCTCGTGAGCGAGCCCGTGGCGGTACACGCGCAGGCCGCGCCGCTCGGTCCACGGGAACGGTCGGCGCCGGTCGCCGCCCTGCGCCAGCTCCACCGCCACGATCATGCCCTGCTGGCGCACCTCGGCGACGTGCGGCAGATCGGTGAGTTCGGCGGCGCGGGCCCCGAGGTGGGCCGCGAGCGGGCGGTTGCGCGTGATCACGTCGTCGGCGGCAAAGAGGTCGAGCGTGGCGATCGCCGCGCTGCAGGCGAGCGGGTTGCCCGTGTAGCTGTGCGAGTGCAGGAAGGCCCGCAGGCTCGCGTACTCATCGTAGAACGCCTCGTACACGCGCTCGCCGGTGAGCACCACGGAGAGCGGCAGGTAGCCCCCGGTGAGTCCTTTGGACAGGCAGAGGAAATCCGGCGCGATGCCGGCCTGCTCGCAGGCGAACATCGTGCCGGTGCGCCCGAAGCCCACCGCGATCTCGTCGGCGATGAGGTGCACACCGTGGCGATCACAGGCCTCGCGCAGCAGCGACAGGTACGCCGGGTGGTACATGCGCATGCCGCCCGCGCACTGCACCAGTGGCTCGACGATCACCGCGCAGGCCTCCGCCGCGTGCCGCTCGAGCGCGGCCTCCATGGGTGCGAACATGCGCCGGCTGTGGGATTCGAGGGTCTCGCCGTCCTCGCGCGCGTAGCCGTCCGGCGAGGGCACCGCGATCACGTCCATGAGCAGCGGCTGGTAGATCTCGCGGTACAGCTCGACGTGGCCCACGGCGAGCGCGCCCAGTGTCTCGCCGTGGTAGCTGTTGGTTAGGGTGATGAACCGGCGCTTCGCGGGTCGACCGCTGTTGCGCCAGTAGTGGAAGCTCATCTTGAGCGCCACCTCGATCGCGCTCGAGCCGTTGTCGGCGTAGAAGCAGCGCGTGAGGCCCGGGGGCGCGAGCGCGGTGAGGCGCTCGGCGAGCGCGACGGCGGGCTCGTGGGTGAACCCGGCCAGCATCACGTGCTCGAGGTGCCCGAGCTGGCGCGCGATCGCGGCGCCGATGCGCGGATTGGTGTGGCCGAACAGGTTCACCCACCACGAGCTGATCGCGTCGAGGTAGCGGCGGCCCTCGGCGTCATACAGCCAGACCCCCTCGCCGCGAACGATCGGGATCATCGGCAGCCACTCGTGGTCCTTCATCTGGGTGCACGGATGCCAGACCGTGGCGAGATCGCGGCGGGCGAGGTCGGTCGAGGAGGGCATCGGGTGGTGCGGGTTCACGGCGGCTCGAGGGGCCCCGATTCTAGCGCCGCCGCGCGTCCGGCTCGGGCCTCACGGCGTTTGGCGGGCGGGGCGGGCTGCGGGCATGATGGCGGGATGCTGCGCTCCCCGACCGGCCCCACCGGCCCGAACGACCCGAGCGGACTGCGCGTCGATGCAGCGAGCGGCCGTCTGCACGGGGCGCGCCAGGTCGAATCGCCCAACAGCGACGATCGACCTCCGGGACAGGCGCCCGAGTTGATCGTGGTGCACGGCATCAGCCTGCCGCCAGGCGATTTTGGAGGTCCATGGATCGACGCGCTGTTCACGAACCGGTTGCCCGTCGATGCGCATCCCTATTTCGAGACCCTCGCCGGACTGCGGGTATCGGCGCATGCACTGGTGCAGCGCGACGGGTCGGTCGTGCAGTACGTGCCGTTCAGCCGTCGCGCATGGCACGCCGGACCTTCGCAGTGGCGCGGTCGCGAGCGCTGCAACGACTTCTCGATCGGCATCGAGCTCGAGGGCACGGACGCGGGCGGCTACGAGCCTACGCAGTACGCGGCGCTCGCGCGCATCGTGGCGGGACTGTGCCGCGCCTACCCGGCGCTGTCGCCGGAGCGGGTCGTCGGTCACAGCGACGTCGCGCCCGGCCGCAAGTCCGATCCCGGCATCGCCTTCGACTGGCCGCTCCTGCGTACGCTGGTGCGCTTCGACCTCGAGGCGGGAACGACGTGAGCGTGCTCGCGCTGCTGCTCGCCCTTGCGCTCGAGCGCGGCCTCACGCACCTGTTTCACCTGCGCGAGCCCCGCTGGCTGGACGGTTACTTCGACCGGGTCGCCCGCGCCGTGGCGGGCAGTCCGCGCGGACTGGCCGCCGTCGGGGCGGTGCTGGCGCTGGCACTGCCGGTGCTGCCGGTCGCGGTCGCCGACCGAACGCTCGGCGCGCATCTGTTCGGTCTGCCGCAGCTGGCGCTGGCCGTGCTGGTGCTGCTCATGTCGTTCGGCCCGCGCGACTTGCGCGACGAGGTCGACGACTACGTGGACGCGCTCGGGCGAGGCGACCGTGAGGCCGCCAATCGCCGGGCCAAGGAATTGCTGGAGGGTGATGCCGCCGGCCGCGGTTCGGGGCTGCGCGAGGCGATCGAAGAGGCCATCTTCGTCCAGGCCAACAACCGCATCTTCGGCGTGGTCTTCTGGTTCATGCTGCTCGGACCCGCCGGTGCATGGCTTTTCCGCGTCAGCGACCTGATGCGTCGCCGCGCTGCGTTCGAAGCCGCTCGGCGCGGCGGTGTGCCGCAGCCGACCGGCGGCGCGCTGGCGCTGGTGCACGGCCTGCTCGCCTGGATCCCCGCCCGGCTCGCGGCGCTCAGCTACGCACTCGCCGGCGGCTTCGAGGACGCGATTGGCAACTGGCGGATCGCGGTCGACCGCGCGTCGAGGGGGCTGCTCGACCGCACCGAGGACCTGCTGGCCCGGGTCGGCAAGGGGTCGCTGCAGCCGAGCCTTGCCGGTGTGCCGAGCGAGGCACTCGACGCGGCAACCGCACACGGCGCGTGGCGTATCGTCGCGCGATCGGCATGGATCTGGCTCGCGGTGATCGCGCTGCTGGTGCTGGCCGGCGAGGCCGCGTGAGGCCAGCCGCATTCGTCGCGCTGTGCCTGCTGATCCTGCTGCCCGGTTCCGCCGAGCCTGCGGACGCGGCCGGACGCCTGCGCATCGTGAGCCTCGCCCCGAGCCTGACGGAGATCACCTACGCGGCCGGTGCCGGCGCGGCGCTGGTCGGCACGGTCGAATACAGCGATTACCCGGCGGCTGCGCGCCGGCTGCCGCGGGTCGGCGACGGCTGGCGCGTGGACGTCGAGCAGGTGCTGGCGCTGCGGCCCGACCTGGTTCTCGCCTGGACCTCCGGCACGCCCCAGGCGACGATCGAGCAACTCGAGTCCGTCGGGCTGCGCGTGGTGCAGGTGTCAACGTTCCGGCTGGCCGACGTGCCTGCAGCCTTGCGGCTCGTCGGCCGGCTGGCCGGTACGCGGTCGGTCGCGGAGGTCGCGGCCGTTCGCTTCGAGGTCGAGGTCCTGCGGCTGCGCGAGCGCCACGCCGGCGCGCGCGTGCTGACGGTGTTCATCCAGATCGACGACCAGCCGCTCTACACGGTCGGTGGCCGCCACGTACTGAGCGAGGTGGCGGAACTGTGCAACGGGCGCAACGTCTTCGCCGACCTGTCGCAGGTCGCGCCGCAGGTGGACGTCGAGGCCGTGCTCGCCCGCAACCCGCAGGTGATCCTGAGCACCGACGACACGGTCGCTGATCCGGCCGCAGGGTGGCGGCGCTGGCCGCAACTCGCGGCCGTGCAGGCCGGGGCGATCTATGCGCTGCCCTCGGACCTCGTCGCGCGGGCGACGCCGCGCCTCGTGGAGGGGGTGGCCGCAACCTGCGCGGCACTCGACGACGCACGGCGCCGGCTCGAGCGGCCCGGCACGGCGCCCTGAGCGTTGCGCGATCGGCTCAGCGCGGCCGGTGGCGCCAGAGCACCTCGACGCCGTTCTCGTGCCGCGCGAGGACCCGCGCGATCACGAACAGCAGGTCCGACA
>Ga0209391_10000791_pt1 | contig 15685 bp, 14 predicted proteins | sample PPLLak3March2015_FD_187246 | JGI IMG/M metagenome (GOLD analysis project Ga0209391, IMG submission 187246) | Freshwater sediment microbial communities from Prairie Pothole Lake near Jamestown, North Dakota, USA - PPLs Lake P7 Core (1) Depth... | ecosystem: Environmental > Aquatic > Freshwater >... | reverse complement strand
TGGGACCTGGCGCACAGCGTCGGCGCGTTGCCGCTGGACCTGCACGGCGACGGCGCCGACTTTGCCGTCGGCTGCGGCTACAAGTACCTCAACGGCGGCCCCGGCGCGCCGGCCTTCGTGTGGGCGCACCCGCGGCTGGCCGGTCGCTTCTGGCAGCCGCTGGCAGGCTGGATGGGGCATGCATCGCCCTTCGAATTCACCCCCGGCTACCGGCCGGCCGCCGGCATCTCGCGCTATCTGTGCGGCACGCCCGCGGTGCTGTCGCTGGCTGCGCTGGAGTGCGGCGTCGACACCGTGCTCGCGGCGACGGCATACGGCGGCATGGCGGCGCTGCGGCGCAAGTCGCTGGCGCTGACGCGGCTGTTCGCCGACCGTGCGCAGGACACCTGCCCCGAACTTGCACTGGTTTCGCCGCGGGACGACGCGCAGCGCGGCAGCCAGGTCAGCCTGTCGCACCCGGAGATCGCCTACCCATTGGTCCAGGCGCTGATCGCGCGCGGCGTCATCGGCGACTTCCGCGCAGGCGACAGATCGCACCCAGCGGGCGCGGTGGACATCCTGCGCTTCGGCTTCACGCCCCTGTATACGCGTTTCGTCGACGCCTGGGACGCCGCCGAGCACCTGCGCCAGGTGCTCGACAGCGGCGAGTGGCGTCGCCCCGAATTCAATCGGCGGCAGGCGGTGACATGAGCGCGCACGGCCGTTCCGAAGCGCTCATCCCGGAGCGCGCAGCGCGAAGGATGGTCCAGTGAGCGGCTGTCCTGTCGACCCTCAGGGGGCCAGACTCGAAGGCGGCGCCGGCGACGGTGCCCTGGTCGACTTCAGCTCCGAGATGAGCTACGGCGACTATCTGCACCTGGATGCGGTGCTGAACGCGCAGCATCCGCTGAGCCCCGACCACAACGAGATGCTGTTCATCGTCCAGCACCAGACGAGCGAGCTGTGGATGAAGCTGATGCTGCACGAGTTGCGCGCGGCCATCGCGGCCATCGCCGCCGACCGCATGGCGCCAGGCTTCAAGATGCTGGCGCGGGTGTCGCGGATCATGGAGCAGCTGGTGCACGCCTGGGACGTGCTGGCGACGATGACACCGCCGGAGTACAGCGCCATCCGGCCCTACCTGGCCAACAGCAGCGGCTTCCAGAGCTGGCAGTACCGCTGCATCGAATTCAGCCTGGGCAACAAGAATGCGGCGATGCTCAAGCCGCACGCGCACCGCCGCGAGCTGCTGGCGCAGGTCGAGGCGGCGTACCGCGCCCCTTCGCTGTACGACGAGGCGCTGCGGCTACTGGCCCGACGCGGCCTGCCGGTGCCGGCTGGCCTTGTCGAACGCGACTGGACGCGACCCTACGCCGCCAGCGACGAGGTCGAAGCGGCCTGGTTGACGGTCTACCGCGAGCCGGAAACCCACTGGGACCTCTACCAGCTCGGCGAGGAGCTGACCGACCTCGAGGACGCCTTCCGCCTCTGGCGCTTCCGCCACGTCACGACGGTCGAACGCATCATCGGCTTCAAGCGCGGCACCGGCGGCACCAGCGGCGTCGGCTACCTGCGCAAGATGCTCGACGTGGTGCTGTTTCCGGAGATCTGGAAGCTCAGGACCGACCTCTAGCTACAGCAGCGCGTCCAGCGCGCGCTCGAGACCTTGCACCGCGCGGTCGACGTCCTTCAGCTTGTCGATTCCGAACAGCCCGATGCGGAAGCTGCGGAAGTCGGCCGGCTCGTCGATGGCCAGCGGCACGCCGGCGGCGATCTGCAGGCCCTGGGCGGCGAAGGCGCGGCCGCTGTGCCATTCGATGTCATCGGTGTAGCAGACGACGACACCCGGCGACTCGAAGCCCGGCGCGGCGACGCTGCGGATGCCCTCCTGCGCGAGCAAGGCACGCACGCGATCACCCAGTTCCTGTTGCGACGCCTTCGCGCGGTCGAAGCCGAAGGCTGCCGCTTCCTGCATCACGTCGCGCAGGTGCAGCAGTCCGTCGGTAGGCAGCGTGGCGTGGTAGGCGTGGCCACCCTTCTCGTAGGCCTGCATGATCTGCAGCCACTTCTTCAGGTCGAGCGAGAAGCTGGTGCTGGTCGTCGCCTCGATTCGATCCAGCGCGCGTGCACCCAGCATCACCAGGCCGCAGCAAGGTGGGCCGCTCCAGCCCTTCTGCGGCGCGCTCACCAGCACATCGACACCCGTGGCCGCCATGTCGACCCAGATCGCACCGCTGGCGATGCAGTCGAGCACGAACAGGCCGCCGCATTCGTGCACCGCGGCGGCGACGGCGCGCAAGTAGTCGTCGGGCAGGATCATGCCGGCCGAGGTCTCGACATGCGGCGCGAAGACGAGGTCGGGCCTGGCCTGGCGGATGGCATCGACCACCTCGTGCAGCGGCGGCGGCGCAAACGGTGACTGGCGCTCGGGCGAAACCATGCGCGCCTTCAGCACCGTGGTCGCCGACGGGATGCCGCCCATCTCGAAGATCTGGCTCCAGCGGTAGCTGAACCAGCCGTTGCGAATGACCAGCACCTTCTTCGCGGTGGCGAACTGGCGCGCCACCGCCTCCATGCCAGTGGAGCCACTGCCGGGCACGACCACCGCCGCCTGTGCGGCGTAGACCTGCTTCAGGGTCGCCGAGACGTCGCGCATCACGCCCTGGAAGCGCTGGCTCATGTGGTTGAGCGCGCGGTCGGTGTAGACGACCGAATATTCGAGCAGGCCGTCGGGGTCGACGTCGGGGTGCAGTCCGGGCATTCGTCTCTCTTCTGGAGTGAGTTTCAGCCACGGGAGCTTATCAGCCGGCCGCCCGGTACGCCGCGCGCAGCCACCGCGGCTTGCGGGTCGGCCATGTTCACTGCGGGGTTGGTGGGGGCCCGGTCGTTCCACGACGCACCGCCCTTGCCTAGACCCGTTTCCACGGCTGCATGACCGGCGGGGGCGACCTAGAATCGACGGCTTTCCGCAACCGCTGCCGGAGCAGAGATGGACACCCGCACCTCACCGATCCGCTTGCGCCTCACGCAGTTGCGCGAGCTGCTGGCACGCGAGGGCGTGCACGCGCTGTTGGTGCCTTCGGCCGACCCGCACCTGAGCGAGTATCTGCCCGAACACTGGCAGGGGCGGCAGTGGCTGTCGGGCTTCACCGGCTCGATGGCGACGCTGGTGGTCGGCGTCGACCGCGCCGCGCTGTTCGCCGACAGCCGCTACTGGGTACAGGCCGAGGCCGAACTCGCCGGCACCGGCATCGAACTGGTGAAGATCCCCACCGGCAGTTCGCCGGCGCACATCGACTGGCTGGTGCGCCACGTGCCGCGCGGCGCCGTGGTGGCCGTCGACGGCATGGTGCTCGGGCTGGCCACCGCGGGCGCGCTGAAGGCGGCGCTCGACGCCGCCGGCGTGCAGCTTCGCACCGACATCGACCTGCTCGACACGCTCTGGCCCGAACGCCCCGCGCTGCCCGCCGCGCCAGTCTACGAACACGCCGCGCCGCATGCGACGCAGCCGCGCAGCGCCAGGCTCGCTGCGGTGCGCGAGGCGATGGCCGGCCATGGCGCCACGCACCACTTCGTCTCCACCGTCGACGATGTGGCCTGGCTCACCGGCCTGCGCGGCAGCGACGTCCCCTACAACCCGGTCTTCCTGGCCCACCTGCTGCTGGACGGCAGCGCCGGCACGCTCTTCGTCGGCGCGGGCAAGGTCGACGCGGCGTTGGCCGCCACCCTGGCCGCCGACGGCCTGCGCCTGGCGCCGTATGCCGACGCCGGCGCGGCACTCACCGCGCTGGGCAGCGGCGCGCGCCTGCTGGTCGACCCCAAGCGCATCACCCACGGCCTGCGTGCGCAGGTCGGCCTCGGCTGTGTCGTCGTCGAGGCCATCAATCCGAGCACGCTGCTCAAGAGCCGCAAGAGCGGCGCCGAGGCGGCCTTCGTGCGCGAGGCGATGGTCGAGGACGGCGCCGCGATGTGCGCCTTCTACGCGTGGTTCGAAGCCGCGCTGGCAGGCGGCGAGCACATCACGGAGCTGACCGTCGACGAACGCCTGAGCGCCGAACGAGCCCGGCGCAACGGTTTTGTCGGCCTCAGCTTCAACACCATCGCCGGCTTCAACGCCAACGGCGCCATGCCGCACTACCGTGCCACCGAGGCGTCGCATGCGGTGATCCAGGCAAAGCCGGGCGAAGGTGGCCTGCTGCTCATCGACAGTGGCGGCCAGTACCTCGGCGGCACCACGGACATCACGCGCGTCTGGCCCGTCGGCACGCCGAGCGCGGCGATGCGGCGCGACTACACGCTGGTGCTGAAGGGCACCATGAACCTGTCGCGTGCGCGCTTTCCGCGCGGCACGCTCAGCCCCATGCTCGATGCGCTTGCGCGTGCGCCGCTGTGGGCCGAGGGCCTCGATTTCGGCCACGGCACCGGCCACGGGGTCGGCTACTTCCTGAATGTGCACGAAGGGCCGCAGAGCATCAGCAAGGCGATCCCCGACGCTCACATGGCGATGGAGCCCGGCATGATCACCTCGATCGAGCCGGGCGTCTACCGGCCCGGGCAGTGGGGCGTGCGCATCGAGAACCTGGTGCTGAATGTGCCTGCGGCCACGACCGAGGGCGACACCTTCGGCGAGTTCCTCGAATTCGAGACGCTCACCCTGTGCCCGATCGACACCCGCTGCATCGACCGCAGCCTGCTGCGCCAGGACGAGGTCGACTGGCTCAACCGCTACCACGCCACCGTGCGCGAGCGGCTGGCGCCGCGCGTGAGCGGCGCCGCGCTGGCCTGGTTGCAGGAACGCACCCAGTCGATCTGAGGCGCCGACGCCATGGCGCCGGACACCGCGGCACTGGGCATCGACCTCGGCGGCACCAAGATCGAGGCCGTGCTGCTGGCACCCGACGGCGCCGAACGCTGGCGCCAGCGCGTGGCCACGCCGGCGGGCGACTATCCCGCCACGCTGGCCGCCATCGCGGCGCTGGTGGCGCAGGCGCGCCTCGCGGCGCCGGCGCCCTTCAGCATCGGCATCGGGACGCCCGGCGCGGTGGCCGCGTCGGGGCGGATGAAGAACTGCAACTCGACCTGCCTGAACGGGCAGCCGTTGCAGCGCGATATCGAAGCCTTGGTTGGCCAGCCCGTGGTGCTGGCCAACGACGCCAACTGCCTGGCGCTGTCGGAGGCCACCGACGGCGCCGGGGCCGGCGCCGCTGTCGTCTTCGCGGCGATCCTGGGCACCGGCGCCGGCGCCGGCATCGCCGCGCACGGCCGTGTGCTGCAGGGGCCGAACCGGCTGGCCGGCGAGTGGGGGCACAACCCGCTGCCCTGGGCCGATGCCGGAGGCGACCCGGCGTTTGCCTGCTACTGCGGGCAGCGCGGCTGCATCGAGACGCTGGTCAGCGGCTCGGGGCTGGCGCGCGACCATGCGCATGTCTGCGGTGAAGAACTGGCCGGCGAGGAGATCGTGCGCCGCGCCGCTGCCGGCGACGACGACTGCCGCGCCACGCTCGACCGCCATGCGCGACGGCTGGCGATGGCACTGGCCGCGGTCGTCAACCTGCTCGACCCGGACGTCATCGTGCTCGGCGGCGGCCTGTCACGCCTGCCGCATCTGTACGCACAGGTGCCAGCGCTGTGGGCGCACTGGATCTTCGGCGCCGGCCGAGACCCGGTGCGGACGCGCCTGCTGCCCGCTCGGCATGGTGACGCCTCGGGGGTGCGCGGCGCCGCCTGGATCGGCCGCGCAGGGCATCCCTGAGCCCGCTCAGGCGTTCTTGGCGATCAGCGCCTTGGCGGTGGCCAGCAGGTCCTTGCCCTTGAAACCGCGCTTGTCCATGTCGGCGACCCACTCCTCGTCGATGGCGCTGGAGAGCTTGACGAATTCCTGCGTCTGCTCGGCGGTGAAGGTGTACAGCGTATTGCCGCGGTCCACCGCCGGCTTGCGACCCGGCACGTCGTTGCCCTGTTGCGTCTTGCCCAGCCAGGCGCTGGTGGCCAGGCCCGAGTTGGCATCGATGACCTTCTTCAGATCGGGCGCCAGACCCTCGTAGCGGGCCTTGTTCATCGTCATCACGAAGGTCGTCGTGTAGAGCGCCGGGCTGCTGGCGGGGAATTCGCTGTGAAACTTGGTCAGTTCGTGCACCTTTACCGAGGGCACCACCTCCCAGGGAATGACGCAGCCCTCGATGGTGCCCTTGCTCAGCGCGTCGGGGATCTGCGGCAGCGGCATGCCTACCGGAATGGCACCCAGGGAGCCCAGCAGCTTGGTCACCTGGCGCGTGGGGCCGCGCACCTTCATGCCGCGCAGGTCGGCGGCCGACTTCACCTGCTTGGCCACGGTATGGAACATGCCCGGGCCGTGCACGTGCAGCGCCAGCACCTGCGTCTCCTTGAATTCGTCGGGGCACTGGGTCTGGAAATACTCCCAGTAGGCCTTGGACGTGGCCTCGGCGTTGTTCATCATGAACGGCAGTTCGAAGACCTCGATGCGCGGGAAGCGGCCGGCGGTATTGCCGGGCAGCGTCCAGACGATGTCGACGACGCCGTCGCGCGCCTGGTCGTACAGCTGCACCGGCGTGCCGCCCAGTTGCATGGCCGGATAGGCCTCGAACTTGATGCGGCCGCCCGATTCCTTCTCGACCTTCTCCATCCACGGCTTGTGCATGCCCAGCCAGACATTGCTCATGGGCGCCATGAAGGTGTGGAATTTCAGCGTCACGCTCTGCTGGGCCAGGCCCGACAGGTGCGGCACACCGAGCACGGTGGCGGCGGCGGCGCCCTGGACGAAGGAACGGCGTTTCATGGGTCATCTCCGGTTGGATGGACAAAGGCGAGAAATTAACGGCATGCGGCGGCTGCGGCCGTCATGGTTGACCCTAGGCCGGGAGACGAGCCTCAGCCCACGAACTGCACCAGCCACAGCGACAGCACGGGGAAGAACAGCAACAACGCCAGACGCACGAGGTCGCTGGCCAGGAAGGGCAGCACGCCGCGGTAGCTCTCGGCAATGGGCACGTCGCGCGCCATGCCGTTGACGACGTAGACGTTCAGGCCCACCGGGGGCGACAGCAGGCCGAAGCTGACCGTCATCAGCACCAGAATGCCGAACCACAGCGCCACGCTCTCCTGCGGCATGCCGAAGTCCAGGCCGATGACGACCGGAAAGAAGATCGGGATCGTCAGCAGCAGCACCGACAGCTCGTCCATCAGGCAGCCGAGCGCGATATAGAGGGCCAGGATCGCCACCACCACCATGAAGGGCGACAGCCCCCAGCCCTGCACCAGCTGCGCCAGCTGGTTCGGCACCTGCGTCAGCGTCAGCGCCGAGTTCATGAGGTCGGCGCCGAGGAAGATCATGAAGATCATCGCCGAGGCCTCGGCGGTGGCATAGAAGCAGTATTTGAACTTCTTCCACGTCATCTCGCGCTTGGCCAGTGCCGCGAGAAAGGTCGACGCGGCGCCGACGGCCGCGCCTTCGGTGGGCGTGAACTTGCCGCCGTAGATGCCGCCGAAGACGATGGTGAAGATGACCAGGATCGGCAGCACGCCCCACGCGGCCGAGGCGTTCAGGCGCGGCGCATCGTCGTCGTGCTCGGGTGCCTGGCCCGGCACCAGCCGCACGTAGATCGCCACCGCGACGACGTAGCCGAGCATCGCGATGGCGCCCGGGATCATCGCCGCGGCAAACAGCTTGGCGATATTCTGCTCGGTAAGGATGGCGTAGATCACCAGTGGCACCGACGGCGGAATCAGGATGCCCAGCGTGCCGCTGGCGGCCAGCGTGCCGGTGGCCAGTCGGCCCGAATAGCCGTGGCGCTTGAGCTCGGGCAGCGCGACCGAGGTGATCGTGGCCGCGGTGGCCACCGACGAGCCGCAGATGGCGCCGAAGGCCGCGCAGGCGATCACGGCGGCCATCGCCAAGCCGCCCTTGAAGCGCGACATCGCCGCCGCCGCGACCTCGAACAGCGCCTTGCTGATGCCGCCCTGGGTGGCGAAATTGCCCATCAGGATGAACAGCGGGATCACGCTCAGGTCGTAGCTGGCGAAACGAGCGAAGGCCTGGGTATTGAGGAAGCTCGCCAGGGGCAGCCAGCCCGCCTGCGCCACGTAGCCCACCGCGCCGGCGACGAACATGGCCACCGCGATCGGCGTGCGCAACGCCATCAGCACGATCATGATGGCGAAGATCGCCACCGTCAGCTGCACCGGCGTCATGCCGGCCCCGGGCGCTGGAAGCCGCGCGCGGCCTGCGCGAAGCCGATCATTGCCGCCAGCACCAGCGGCGGCACGATGCCGCAATAGACCACCCACTCCGGGAAGCCCAGCATCATCGAGCTCGAGTTCGAATGCCAGGCGCTGACGCCGCCGATGGCGCTGCGCCAGGCCATCAGCGCCATCACAGCGCCGACCATGAAGGCGCCGAGGCGGTCGAGCCACTCGCGCGTGGCGTCGCTGGCACGTGCGGTGAAGAAGTCGACGATGATGTTGCCGCGCCGCGCCTGGCACCAGGGCAGGAAGAGCGCGATGGCCGCGCCGGCGGCCGAGCCCGAGAGCTCGAAATCGCCGACGATGGTCCAGCCCGTGGTGTTGCGGCCGATGACGCTGACGCAGGTCATCAGGGTGATGACGGTCAGCAGCACGCCGGCGAGCACCGCGCACAGCTTGGCCAGGGTTTCGAGCAATCTCAAGGCGTGGTCTCCGGCACTGCGCAGCTCAGTATTGTGTCGCCGCCACGCGCGCCACCAGCCCATCGAGTTCAGGGGTCAGCACGATCTGGCACGACAGGCGGCTGTTCGGCTCGCGCGGCGCGGCGGTCATCTCGAGCATGGCTTGCTCGTCGGCGCCTGGCGCCGGCAGCCGCGCCGCCCACTCTGGCGCGACGACGACGTGGCAGGTGGCGCAGCTGAGCACGCCGCCGCAGTCGGCCGCGATGCCGTCGATGCCGGCAGCGATCGCGGCGCGCATCAGGCTCTGCCCGCAGGGGCTGCTGATCGAGCGGCGCGCTGCGCCGGCGCTGTCGAGGTGGACCGTGATCGCTGCCATCATCGCTGGCAGTTCTCGACCAAATGTGGCTTTGCCACTTTGGTCGACCCCCTCGGGGGCGGGAATGTCGAAGACACTTCCCGGGGGCACTCAGTAACGGCCGAAATATTCACGGCGCTCCCACAACGCCTTGTCCTCGGCCTGCGCGTGGCGTCGGAGCTCCTGCTGCTTGACGGCCTGGAAGACCTGCGCCATCGGCGCGCCCAGGCCCCTTTGCAGCACTGCGTCGGCCGCCAGCGCCTGCAGTGCCGCCTCCAGCGAGGCCGGCAGCGGCGTTGCGGTCGACGCATAGGGTGCGCTGGTGGCCGGCCCGGGGTCCAGCCGGCGCGCCAGGCCGTCGAGTCCGGCGAAGATCTGAGCCGCGATGCACAGGTAGGGGTTGGCCATCGGCTCGCCAAGCCGGTTCTCGATGCGGGTGCCGGCGTCGCCCGGCTCGCCGATGACGCGCAGCATGGCGCCGCGGTTGTCGCGGCCCCACAGCGCCGCCTGCGGCGCCATCACGCTGCCCTGGTAGCGGCTGTAAGCGATGAGGGTCGGCGCACACAGCGCGGCCATGCCGGCGGCGTGGGCCAGCAGGCCGCCCAGCCAGTGTGCGCCGGCTTCCGACAGCACCCGCAGGGCACTGTGCGCGTCGCCGCGGGCGGTTTCGCTGCACATCGCGTTGCCGCCCTGTGCATCCACCAGTGCATGGTGCAGGTGCCAGCCGCTTGCGACGGCACCGGCGAAGGGCGGCCGGCAGACGAAGGAGGCATGGTAGCCGGCGCGGCGCAGCGCCTGGCGCACGCCATTGCGGAACAGCAGCATCTGGTCGGCAGCGGTGAGGGCGTCGGTGGGCGCGAAGACGGCCTCGACCTGGCTGGGCCCGAGTTCCACCTCCAGCGAACGCAGTGGCAGGCCGAGCCCGAGCGCGGTGCGCTCGACGATCGCCAGCGGCTCGTCGCACAGGTCGGCCCAGCCTTCGCTGAGCAGCTGGTAGCCGGGGTGGATGAGCGCCACCGCGGGCGGCTCGGCCGGCCAGGCGGCGGCGTCGGGTGCCTGCAGTGCGTCGGTGATGCGGTAGATGTGGAATTCGACCTCGAGCCCGCAGCGCAGGCCGAAGCCCGCGGCCGCCAGCTCGCCCAGCGCCCGCTGCAGCACGCGGCGCGGATCGACGGCTACGGCGGTGCCGTCGCAGAAATACGGCTCGGCGCGCAGCCAGGCCGTGCCGGGAGCCCAGGGCAGCACGGTGAAGGTCGACGGATCTGGCAGCAGGACGACATTGTTGGCGGCACCGAAGCCGGGCAGACTGTCGAGCGCACCGGGCTCGAAGACGGCGAACGCGGTGCGGTCGGCGGTGTCCTTGAGCAGCGTCGTGCTGACCATGCCGACGCCGACCTCCAGCACCTCGGGAAGCGCCCCGCCGTCGCCGCCGCAGACGAGCGTCTTGCCACGAAAGGTGCCGTGCAGGTCGCCCCAGGCGAAACGCAGCCGCTCGATGCCCTCGCCCTGCACGCGCTGCAGCAGCTGCGCGCACGCCGCCTGGCGCGCCGCGTCGTGCACGCCGCAGCGCCGGGCAATACTCATGCCGCGGCGGCCCCGACGGCTGCGGGCTGCAGCCAGGGCGCTGCGGCGCGCTTGGCGGCCGCGGCCTCCTGCCAGAAGTCCTGCCAGCGCGCGGTCGGCGCGATGCAGTCGATGGTGTCGGGGCCGGTCAGTGCCGCCGCGACGTCGGCCGCCAGCGCCAGCGGCGGCATGCCGCCGGCGCGCACGGTCTCGATCGCCTTCAGCAGCTGGCGCCGGTGGGCCATGATGACCTTGTCGCTGGTGCCGAGGTGTTCACGCGTGCGGTCCTGGATCGCGCCCATGCTCTCGACGGCCCACTGGTCGTGCAGGTTGATGTCCTCCTCGCCCATGCCGAGGTAGGTGCGCGTGCGCTGCTCGGCGGGGTCGAAGTGCCAGTCGTTGTGGCGGCCGTTGACCGGTACGTAATCGGGCAGGCTGATATGCGCCAGGCGCTGGCGGCGCATCGTCTCGCGCTCCAGCGGGCCGGCAAAACTGGTGAAGAAGGAAACCCAGTAGGTGCGGGTGTCGTCCACCGGCACGTGCATCTGCGTGATCGTCAGCGTCTCCGACAGCGGGATGACGAAGGTGTTCGGAAACAGCGCGTTCGTCACGCGCACATGGGTCAGCGCCTCGTCGATGACGCGCAGCGTCGTCAGCCGGGTGTGCCCCGGCGACAGTTCCTCGTGGCGGATCTCGGGGCGCTGGCACTCGCGCATGACGCGCGTCATCGGCCAGCGTTCGCCGCCGACCTCGCCGACGCTGGCGGCGCGGAACTGGCGACCGTAGGCGCGCGCGGCGTCGACGCCGTCCTCGTCCTGCAGGTAGCGGTGCAGGAAGGATGGATGCGCCGGGTCGATGCCGACCTCGAAGGCCTGCAGCCAGTTGCACTGCCAAAGCCCCTTGAAGGCGAAGGTGTGGCTGGCGGGAGCGACGAAACAGTCGAGCGCCGGCAGCACCGGCGGCGTCATGTCCTCGGGGCCGAGCCAGGCGAAGACCACGCCAGCACGGACCTGCACCGGGTAGCTGCGCTGGCGCACGCGCTGGCACAAGGTGCTGCCCAGGGGCTCGGCCGGTGTCTCCAGGCAGCGGCCGTCGGCAGCGAATTTCCAGCCGTGAAAGGGGCAGCGGATGCCGTCGGGTTCGTGGCGCGCGAATTTGAGGTCGGCGCCGCGGTGCGGGCAGTCGCGGTCGAGCAGGCCCCAGTGCCCGGCGCCGTCGCGGAACAGCACCAGGTCCTGCCCGAGCAGGCGCACCGCCTTCAGCGGCCGCTCGCGCATCGCGGGGTCGAGCGCGGGGTCGAATTCGTCGAGCAGCGCGGCGGGATGCCAGTAGCGGCGCAGCAGGTCGCCGCAGGGCGTGCCGGGGCCGATGCGGGTGAGAAGTTCGTTCTGGGCAGCTTGCATGGTGCGCCGCAGTCTAGGCGGCGCCTGGGGGTGGGGCAAGCTGCGGGAAACACCGGCCGGTGCCCGGGGCGGCGTCAGAGCAGCACGATGTCGTACTGCTCCGGATTCATCGTCTGCTCGGTGCTCAGCGAGATCGGGCGGCCGATGAACTCGCTCAGCCCCGCCAGGTGCACGCTCTCCTCGTCGAGCAGCATCTCCACCACGGCGGCGCTGGCGACGACGCGGAATTCCTTGGGGCTGAACTGGCGCGCCTCGCGCAGGATCTCGCGCAGGATGTCGTAGCAGACGCTGCGCGCCGTCTTCACCTGGCCGCGGCCCTGGCAGGTGGGGCAGGGTTCGCACAGCATGTGCGCCAGGCTCTCGCGCGTGCGCTTGCGCGTCATCTCGACCAGCCCCAGCTGCGTGAAGCCGCTCACCGTGGTGCGCGTGCGGTCGCGCGCGAGCTGCTTGCGCAGTTCGGCCAGCACCGCCTGCTGGTGGTCCTCGCGCGTCATGTCGATGAAGTCGGCGATGATGATGCCGCCCAGGTTGCGCAGCCGCAGCTGGCGCGCCAGCGCGCCGGCCGCCTCGAGGTTGGTCTTGAAGATGGTGTCGTCGAAGTTGCGCGCGCCCACAAAGCCGCCGGTGTTGACGTCCACCGTGGTCAGCGCCTCGGTCTGGTCGATGATCAGGTAGCCGCCGCTCTTCAGGTCCACCCGCCGCGCCAGCGCACGCACGATCTCCTCCTCGATGCCGAAGAGGTCGAAGATCGGCCGCTCGCCGCGGTACAGCTCCAGGCTGGCCAGCGCCCGCGGCATGAAGGTCTCGCCGAATGTCCGCAGCGCGTCGTACTGCAGCCGGGAGTCGATGCGGATCGTCTGCGTGGCGTCGTTGGCCAGGTCGCGCAGCACACGCTCGGCCAGGCTCAGGTCCTGGTGCAGCAGCGTGCCCGGCGCCGAGCGCTGCGCGCGATCGCGGATCAGCGCCCAGGCGCGGCGCAGATAGGCGATGTCCTCGGCCAGTTCCTCGTCGCTGGCTTCCTCGGCGTTGGTGCGCAGGATGAAGCCGCCCCCCTTGTCCTCGGGGTCGGCGCCGGCGAGCAGCTGAACGCGGGCGCGCAGCTGCTCGCGCAGCTCGGGTGAGCCGATCTTCTGGCTGATGCCGATGTGCTTGTCGTGCGGCAGGAAGACCAGCATGCGACCGGCGATCGACACCTGCGCCGACAGCCGCGCGCCCTTGGTGCCGATGGCGTCCTTGATGACCTGCACGGTGAGCGCCTGGCCCTCGAAGACCTGGCGCTCGATCGGCACCGGCGGCGCATCGGTACGGCCATCGGACCGCGGCGCGATCGTGTGCAGGTCGGCCACGTGCAGGAAGGCGGCCCGCTCCAGCCCGATGTCGATGAAGGCGCTCTGCATGCCGGGCAGCACGCGCACCACCTTGCCCAGGTAGACGTTGCCGACGAGCCCGCGTTCGAGCGTGCGCTCGATGTGCAGCTCCTGCACGACGCCGTTCTCGACGATGGCGACGCGCGTCTCCTGCGGCGCCCAGTTGATCAGGATATCCTGGCCGGCCATGGGTCAGAGGTCCAGTCGCACACGCGCCCGCGACAGCAGCCGTCTCGTCTCGTACAGCGGCAGCCCCATGACGCCGGTGTAGCTGCCCTCGATGCGGTCGATCCAGGCCGCGATGCGGCCCTGGATGCCGTAGGCACCGGCCTTGCCGGCGGGCTCGCCGCTTTCGATGTAGCGCCGGATCGTGTGCTCGGACAACTCGGCCATGCGCACGCGCGACACGTTCATCTCCAGAAAGGTCTCGCGCCCGGCACTCACCGCCACCGCCGTCAGAACGCGGTGCGTGCGACCCGACAGGCGCCGCAGCGTCGCCGCGGCAGCGGCGGCGTCGCCGGGCTTGCCCAGGATGTGCCGGCCGACGGCCACCGTCGTATCGGCGCACAGGATCGGTGCCTCGGGAAGCCGGCGCCGCGCCAACCGCGCGCGCGCCGCCAACAGCTTGACCAGGGTGACGCGGCGCACGTAGTCGGCCGGCAGTTCATTGCTGCGTTCTTCCTCAAGCCACTCGACATTCTCGCTGCGGTCGGGCAGCAGCAACCGGTGCGCCACCCCCAGCTGGTCGAGCAACTGGCTGCGGCGCGGGCTCTGCGACGCGAGGTAGACGAAGTTGTGCGGCAGCATGGACCGATTGTGTATGCGCCACGGCGGCGCCGCGTCGGCGGCACTCACTCGCGGTGGTAGGGGTGACCCTCGATCACCGACCAGGCGCGGTAAAGCGCCTCGGCCAGCAGCACGCGCACGAAGGCGTGCGGCAGCGTCAGGTCGCTCAGGCGCATCGTCTCGTCGGCGCCGGCCTTCAGCGCCGGATCCAGGCCGTCGGGGCCGCCGATGAGCAGCGCGACATCGCGGCCTTCGCCACGCCAGGCGCGCATGCGCCCGGCCAGCTGCGCGGTGCTCAGCCGCGCGCCGTGTTCGTCCAGCGCGACTCGGCGCGCCCCCTTGGGGCAGGCGACCGCCAGGCGAACCGCCTCGGCGGCCATGCACTGGGCGGCCGTCCTGCCGCTGCCGCGAGGCTCAGCCTTCACGGCCTTGATCTCGAGCCGCATTTCGGGTGGCAGGCGTTTTGCGAAGTCGGCCCAGGCCGCGGTGGCCCAGTCGGGCTGCCGCTGGCCGACCGCCGCCACCAGCAACTTCACGGCCGCTAGCGCGTGCGGGGAGCCTGGCGCGCCGGCGTCTTGCCAGCCGCCCTCTTGCGCGCCGCCTTGCGCACCGGTGCCGCCTTCGTCGCCACCGCCTGGCCGGCCGCAGGCCGGCTGGCGCCGGCCGGCTTGACAGGGCGTTTGCGTACCGCAGGCTTCTTCGCCGCCGGCTGCCGTGCAAGTGCCGTCTTCGCCGCTGGCTTGCGTGCCGGTTCGGGCTCGCTCGCCTTCACCAACGAGGTCTTCGCGTCGCCGACCTTCATCCGCACCGGCTTGCCGCCCCAGATCTCTTCCAGGTGGTAGTAGTCGCGGATCGACGGCTGCATGATGTGCGCAACGGCGGCACCGCAGTCGACGATGATCCACTCGCCGTTGTCCTCGCCTTCGGTGGCCATGACGGGCAGGCCGCGCGACTTGACGCTGTCGCGCACGCTGGCGGCCAGCGCCTTGGTCTGCCGGTTGCTCGTGCCCGAGGCGATGATCACGCGTTCGAAAAGCGGCGAGAGGTGCTCGGTGTTGAAGACGACGATGTTCTGCGCTTTGACGTCTTCCAGGCCATCGACGATGGCGCGTTGCAGCTTGCGGATGTCCATTCAGCTCCCGGGTGAGGCTCGGTAGAGCCGGTGTTGGTCAATATAGCGTGCCACCTCGGGCGGCACCAGCGACGCGATGTCGGCGCCCGCGGCGATGCGCGCACGCACCGCCGTCGCCGAGATGTCGAGCATCGGCAGCGGCACCACCCGGTGGTCGAAGCGGCGCACCTGCTCGTTCGCCTCGCGCGGCTCGCCCGGCCGGTTCGCCACCGCCAGCGTCACCAGGCCCAGCAGCTGCTGCCAGCCGCTCCAGGTGTGCAGGCCGGCATACTGGTCGTGGCCGATGACCAGGAACCACAAGGTGCCCGGCCGCGCCGCGGCCAGCGCGCGCACGGTGTCGAGCGTGTAGCTCGGGCCGGGGCGCTCGATCTCGATGCGGTCGAGCACGAAGCGCGGCTCGCCCGCGATGGCCAGCCGCAGCATCGCCTCGCGATGCACGG
>Ga0209391_10000790_pt1 | contig 15692 bp, 13 predicted proteins | sample PPLLak3March2015_FD_187246 | JGI IMG/M metagenome (GOLD analysis project Ga0209391, IMG submission 187246) | Freshwater sediment microbial communities from Prairie Pothole Lake near Jamestown, North Dakota, USA - PPLs Lake P7 Core (1) Depth... | ecosystem: Environmental > Aquatic > Freshwater >... | reverse complement strand
GGATTCGCCATGAACGACAAACGCCGGATCGTCTGCCCGAGCTGCAACGGCATCGTCGGCGTCCCCGCCGGGCGCCTCGCCGACGGCCCGAAGTGCCCCCGCTGCCAGACCCCGCTGTTTGCAGGCCATCCGGTGGCGCTGACGAGCGCCAACTTCGACCAGCACGTCGCGAAAAGCGACCTGCCCGTAATCGTCGATTTCTGGGCGCCGTGGTGCGGTCCGTGCCGGATGATGGCGCCGGCGTTCGAGGAAGCAGCGCAGCGCATGGAACCCGGCGCGCGGTTCGCCAAGCTCAACACCGACGAGTCCCAGGACATCGCCGGGCGCTACGGCATCCGCAGCATCCCGACGCTGATCGTGTTCAAGGGCGGCCGCGAAGTCGCCCGGCAGCCCGGCGCCATGGGCGCCGAGGCGCTCGTGCGCTGGGTCACCGGCGCGCTGGCTTAAACGCCCTTCTTCATCGGACAGGTATTGACCCCGATGACGGAGTAGAGCGGGCAGGTGCTGAACAGCCCGGTGAACAGCGGCACAAGGCCCAGGAGCGCCCAGTAGCGCGCGTTGCCTTCGAGCACGAAGAACAGCGCGAGCACCGCGATGCCGACCACGATACGCAGGATGCGATCGATTCCACCGACGTTGGTTGTCATGACGAATTCCTTCTGTTGAGGCACGGTAATGCTAGGCCCGGCTGCCAGCCCCGGTCAGTAACCTAAGTCACCGAGATTCAGATCCCCTCCGCCACCCGGCGCAACCCGCCGGCGTCGAGCACCTCGACCGAGCCGCGGCTCAACCTGACGAGTCCCTGGTCGGCGAAGCTGCGCAGTATCCGAGTAACGATCTCCCGGACGCTTCCGACCTCGTCGGCCAATTGCTGGTGCGTCAGTTCGACGACGCGGCCGTGTCCGAGCAGCGCGCCCGCCACCCGCCGGTCGAGCTTGTGAAACGCCACGGCTTCGACCAGCGCCATCAGCTCCGTGAGGCGCTCGGCGAACAGCGAGAACACGTACTGCCGGAATGGCGCGTGGGTCGCCAGCAGCTCGTCGAACACCGGCTTCGGCAGGACCACCAGTCGCGCGTCCTGCTCGACGACGCCGGTGGCCGGATAATCGCGACCGCCGACCAGGCAACCGCCCGTGAGGACGCAGCTCTCGCCGGGCATGACGCGATAAAGCTGCAGTTCCCGGCCCTCGCTGCTCTTGGCGACGCGGATCGAACCCTCCAGCACCAGCGGGAACTGCCGGCAGGGCGAGCCCTCGCCGAACATCGGCGTGCCGGCCGGCACTCGCAGCAGTTGCACGCGGTCGAGCACGGCTTCGAGCGCCGCATCACCCAGGCTGCCGAGGGCGGGATAAAGCGAGCGAAGTTCGCGCGCCACGTTGCGAGTCTCTTGCGGTGTCACGGCAGTCCGGCGCGGCCTGGGGTGGGCGGATGATAAGCTGATCGGCGACGCTCGAAGCACCTCCCCGCAGGACCCCGCGATGCACGCGATAGCCATTCACGGCGGCGCCGGAACGCTCGCCCCCGCCGACCTGACTCCGGAGAACGAACGCGCCTATCGCGCCGGCCTCGAGCGCGCATTGCGCGCAGGATTCGCGGTGCTCGACGCTGGCGGCATCGCCCTCGACGCGGCGGTGACTGCAGTGCAGGTGCTGGAGGACGAACCGCTGTTCAACGCCGGGCGCGGCGCCGTCCTCGCGGCCAACGGCCTGCACGAGCTCGACGCCTCGGTCATGGACGGGCGCGATCTCAACGCGGGCGCCGTCACCGGCGTGCGGCACGTGCGCAGCCCGATCGAGCTCGCGCGGCTGGTCATGGAGCGATCGCCACACGTGATGCTCGCAGGCACAGGGGCCGAGGAGTTCGCGCTCGAGCAGGGCCTGCCGCCGGTGCCGAACAGTCATTTCGCGACGGAACGCCGGCGACTCGAACTCGAGCGAATGCTGCAGGGGCAGGCAGAAGCGGGCCGCGAATCCCTGATGGGCACCGTCGGCGCCGTGGCACTCGATGCCGCCGGCAATCTCGCCGCTGCGACTTCGACGGGCGGCATGACCGGCAAGAAATGGGGGCGCGTCGGCGACTCACCGATCATCGGCGCTGGCACTTACGCGGCGAACGACTGCTGCGCGATCTCCGCCACCGGGCACGGTGAATTCTTCATCCGCGCGGCCGTCGCGCACGAGATCGCCTCGCTGATGCGTTACCGGGGGCTCGGCGTGGTCGAGGCCGCGGACGAGGTCGTCATGCAGCAGCTCGTGCGGCTCGGCGGATCCGGCGGCGTGATCGCCGTGGGTCGCGATGGGCGCATCGCGATGCCGTTCAATTCGGAAGGCATGCTGCGCGGCGCGATGGACTCGCGCGGCCTGTGCGTGACGGGACTCCTGCGGGAGTGAACCGCGTCAGGTTGATAGCGCTGGCGAGAGCGTAGTCCGGTTCGAGTCGCTGATCTCGCCCGGAGCGGCACGCCCGGCAGGACTCGACGCCTTCCGGGCACTCCGCTCCCGCGGCTGCTTCACGCGCGTCAGCCAGACCTCGTAGGGATCCCAGGAGGCTCCGGCGGCTGGCGACGAATTCACCACGCCTGCGGCCCCATCGTGCGCAGCCTGATCGAGTGAATCGGCCGCGGCCGAGACCGGTTGGTCGGCTTTCCTGCGCGTCGTCATGTTCGCTTTCCCTGTCCCTGCCGCCCTTTGCGGGCGTGCGTTATGTCAAGTGCATCCAGCCGTAGTGAAGAGCGTACCCGCTCCACGTGACAGCCTCGTTTCACCTGCGTCCCTATCGAGCGCGATTATATGCCGGATTCAGCACGGCCGCCGCGGCGGCGCGTTGCCGCGTTGCAAGAACGATCAGCCGGCGAAATAGCGGGCGAGGTATTCGTCGAAGCCGATGCGGTCGGCCGACTCGATCCGCGCCTGCTCGTGCAGCGAAGCGTCGGCCTCGCCGACGAACTCGTCCTGGCGCGACTCGTTCGGCGAATGCAGCTCCAGGAAATAGGACTTGTGCAGCGCCGACATCCTGAGCGCGAAGTGGAAGAACGACTCCTCGTTGGTGCGCATCTCGAGCAGCGTGCGCGCAGACGGCGTCAGCGACACGTCGTGCACCTTGGCCGCCTGCACGTCGAGCGCGGTCGTGTACGGGCGCTGCGCGTCACCGTCGTCGAGCAACTCGCAGACGCCGCGCATCGAGTCGACGATCTCGAGCGCCCAGTCACGCAGCGGCACGTCGCGCCCTTCGCGGCGCAGCGTGAGGCCGGAGCGCCGCCCCTCGCGCGCGACGCGCCCGTGGTTGCCGTCGAGCTCGGACTGCTCCGAAGGCTCGATCGGATCGCTGGCGCGCAGCACGCAGAAAGCCGCGAACGCCTCGAGGAAGCGCAACTTGTTCTGGTTCACACCGACCGGGTCGAACGGGCCGACGTCGAGCGAACGCATTTCGACGTATTGGACGCCGCCGCGTCGCAGCGCGCTGGTCGGCCGCTCGCCGGACGACGTGACGCGCTTCGGCCGGATGAAGCTGTAGTACTCGTTTTCGATCTGCAGCAGGTTGGCGTTCAACTGCTGGTATTCCCCGTCGACCTTGACGCCGAGCTTCTGATAGTCGGGGTGCGGCGTGCTGGTGGCCAGCGTCAGGTCGCGGATGTAGTGGTCGAGGCTGTTCACCGAGACGTTGAGCCCCGCCTGGCTCTTGTTGCGATAGCCGAGATCGCTCATGCGCAGCGACGTCGCGTGCGGCGCGTAGACGCTCTCGGGTGCGAGTTCCTGCAGCCAGTCCACCTTGCGACCCTGCAGGAACGACGGGCAGACGGCTGGTGAGTTGCCGAACAGGTAGAGGACGATCCAGCCGTGGCGCCGGTAGTTGCGCAGCAGTGCGAAGTACGCGTCAGAGCGGAAAGCCTGCCCGGCGTCGCGGCTCTGGAACAGGTCGGCGAGCACCGGCCAGGCGTGCTCTGGGAACGAATAATTGAAGTGGACGCCGGAGATCGCCTGCATGACCCGCCCGTAGCGCAGGCCGAGCCCGCGACGGTACACGGTCTTCATGCGACCGACGTTCGATGAGCCGTACTCGGCGATCGGGATGCTCTGCTCGCCCTCGATCGCGCACGGCATGCTGGTCGCCCACAGCAACTCCTCGCCCAGGTGCCGGTAGACGAACTGGTGCAGGTCGCAGAGGTACTGGGTGAGCTCCCAGGTCTCCGGGAACGCCGGCGTCACCAATTCGATCAACGCCTCGGAATAATCGGTCGTGATGTGCTCGTTGGTGAGCGCCGATCCGAGAGCCTTGGGGTGCAGGGTCGCGGCGATCCGGCCCTTCGGGGTGACGCGCAACGACTCCTTCTCGACCCCTTTGAGGCCGCCCTGCAGTGCGGCGCCCGCCTGATGATTGACCAGGCCGGCGAGGCGACGTTCGTAAGCGCGGTCCATAGACATCACGGCGACCTTGCGTCGGGGGCGCGTAGGGTAACAGGAGGCGAAAACCCCGTGCTGCTGCGGATCAGGCGCCAATGGAAGGGTCGGGAACAGGCCCGGACCCACCAACGCGACCCCGACTGAACATATTGTTCTAATTGATTGTTACATAAGGAATTTTTGGCGTCGAAATTCTTCACGATCCGCGGCCGCAGGGCTCGTCGAGTCATACATTTTCTCAATATAAACAGGCCGTTAAGGGACTGGCACGGATCCTGCTTCTACTCGGGCACCAGAGCCGGCATTGTGCCGGGCTCGCCAAAGGTCGAAAGACCGTTGATTCAGCAGCAGAAGAGGAAAAGAGCCATGCGTAACTTCAAGATTGCAATCGCCGCATTCGGCGCCACGGGCCTGCTGGCCCTGGCAACGCCGGCCGCGGCCCTGACCTGCGGGTCTTTCACCGCCGACCCGGCGCTTTCATGCCAGGGCGGCCTCGACCAGACGGACAATGCGGCCGATGTCGGCACGCTGTATCCGCCGAGCAATTGGACGTTCATCGACAAGGACGAGGCACTCGTGGACGATCCCGGCGCGACCCCGCCTTGGGGCGAGATGGACTTCTTCCTGACGGATGCAGATGGCAACGCTTACGACCCGGGTAATGACACCTCGGGGTTCTTCTATCTCAGCAGCGCGCTTCACTCGGCCTTTGGCGAGATCGTGTTCGTGATGAAGGGCGGCAATCAGGACCCGCGTTGGGCCGCGTTCCTGCTCAACCTCGCAGCAATGGTCCCGGTCGACGGCTACTACCAGGGTACCTGGAGCAGTCGCCAGGGCCTGTCGCACGCCTCGCTGTATGCACGCGGTGAGGGCAACCAGGTCCCGGAGCCGGGTTCACTGGCGCTCCTGGGTCTTGGCCTTGCCGGTCTTGGCATGGCTCGCCGGAGGAAGGCTGGCTGACCTCCAGGATCGAATAGTCCGGCTTCAGGAACGGCCCCGTGGGCAACCACGGGGCCTTTTCTTTTTCTTTGTCGGAAAGCTTTACACGGCACCCTGATCGGGGGTGTCGGCCTGACGATTTTCTGTTACATAATCAACATATTACATATTGCGGCACGGAACGTGCATATAGATAGGCAAAGGTGTGAGCGCGAGGCACGTTCGTCTTTTCGCTGGATCACCTCGGGAGGAGCCTGCCGTGCGCAAAATTTTCAAAGCTCTTGGATTGGTGGCCAGCCTTGGCCTTGCCGGAGCTGCATTTGCCCCGACCGCCAGCGCTGTCGAGATGACTTGCGGCCAGTTCACGCTCGGTGACGCAACCCAGTGCGCAGGACCGTTTGCCGGCAACGATCCCTACCCGGGTTCAGTCGATCTGTTCGGCACGATCTGGGCGGCCATCGACAAGGACGACGCTGCCGACGTTACGGTTGGCACAGATGTGGATACCGGCAACCCCGAAAGCTGGTTCTTCTGGTCGGCGGCCGCGGGCCAGTCGCCATCCGATGCCCGCGCTGGCACGTGGACACTCGACCCGGCGATCTGGACCCTTTTCGACCAGCTGGCGATCGCCCTGAAGGCTGGTAACGAGTTCTCCGTGTTCGTGCTGGAGGCCGGCGACATCAGCGGCATCTGGAGCACCACACAGAACGGCCTGTCCCACGCCAGCCTCTACGGTTTCAGTGACGACGGTCAGCAGGTCCCGGAGCCTGCAACCCTGTTGCTGCTCGGCCTGGGAGTGCTCGCCATCGGAATCGCGACCCGCCGTAAAGCGCGCTGATCCAGCGGGCGCTTACTTCCTCGGCTTGCCAGCGGCCTTGCCGAAGCTCGCGCTGACCGTCCGGTCCGCGTTCATCGTGATCGTGCACGTGGGACTCGTGCCGCTGCAGGCTCCACCCCAGCTGGTGAAGCTCGTCCGTGAGCCTGCAGCGGCCGTCAGCGTGACGGTCGGTGCAGTGCTCCCGATGTAATCGACGGTGCAGGACGACGAGCACGTCCTGACCGGCGTGCTGACCGATACCGAGCCGTTGCCGCTGATGTTCACGGTGAGCCGATTGGTCGGCTCGACGACTGTGACGCTCTGGCTCGCCGACGCGCTCATCGCCGAGGCTGCGCTCGAGGCCGAACCGGTCACCGTGTAGGTGCCCAGCGCGTACGGGCTCGGCACAGCGAGCGTCAGGTCGGTCTGCATCTGCTGGCCCGGGCTCACCGTCAGCGCTCCTGCGGCGAAGGTCTTCGACCACCCGCTCGGCGCCGTTGCCGCGAGATCGAACGTCTCCGGCGCACAGCCCGTGGAACTGTTGTTCTTCACGGTCACGACGAACCGGGTCGAGCTGCCGTACTCGGTCGCCACCGAGGCGGGAGAGGCGGTGACGGTCGGCGCCGACCGTGCGCAGGGCACGGCACCGTAGTTCACGGTCACCGTCATCGCGCCGACGGTCACGCCGTTCACGGTGACGCTGACGCTGCTGTGGGAGTCCGTCCAGGTCTGGCCGGCCTGCAGGGCCGAGTCGGAAAAGGAACTGGTGCCGGGCGTGAAGTCGAGCAGGTGGCTCTTGTTGCCCGTCGTCGAGTCCTGGTACCGAATCAACGCGCCGGTGAACAGGCTGGAGTTCAGTCGCGAACTGTAGAGGCCGCTGTTCTGCCGGCTCTCGATCCAGAGCCAGGCCTCGTTGCCAGTGCCGCGACGGACCTTGAGCGCCTTGACGCCGGCGGGACGCCCCTCGTAGTTCTGGATCGTGTACGTGCCGCTCGATTCCACGACCTGGAAATTCGCGCCGGAGCTCAGCCAGCCTAGCTGGTTGGCGGCGTGCGAGGCCGCGTAGAAGCCGAAATTCCACGAGCCCATCGTCGAGTGCGTATCGCCGTACTCCGAGAGGCTCCCCGCCGTGCCGACGCCGCCGAGCGTTTCGGCACCGAAGTCACGGCTCGAGGCATGCGACATGCCGAGGTTGTGGCCCATCTCGTGCGTGGAGAGCTGTACCGCGCTGGAGCGCGACTGCATCGTGTCCGCCCTCTGCCAGGCCGACGAAGCCGTGAACGAGCCGTCGCCAGCCGTGCTCTGGCTGCGGCAGCCGATGTTCGCGACACCTGCCCAGCTGCACACGCCGTTGGGCGGCACGATGAACTTCACGCGATTGAACTGCCGGAAGTCGACCTGGCCGTCGACCGCCGCCATCGCGGCAGAGCCCATGCCGTAATAGTCGCAATAGGCGTTGCCGTTCGCGTCCGTATTGAAGTCCTTGGCCAGCGTCACCGGACCGACGACCGTTGAACCGGCCGCATCGACGTAGGTCCTGCCATCGGAACCCTGGCGCCAGAAGTCGTCCACGGACCAGTCCGTCGCGCTCTGCGACCCGCCTGCGTAGGCGTTGCCGAGCAACACGCCCCGCGCGAAATCCGTGGTCGTCGCCGACGGCAGCTTGTAGCCGGGCAGGTTGACCAGGATGGACACGACCTTCTGCGGACCGACGGGTCCGCAAGTCGTCGCCTCAGCGTCGGCCGTCGTGCTGCCGCCCTGTGCGGCGTCGAGCAACTCGACTTCGCTCGCGACCACGGCCTCGCCAGCGCGAATCCCGCCCACGCGGATCACCTTGCCGCTGGTGAGTCCCGGCGGTTCGCGCCCGGGGAAATGGATCGAGAGCACTTCGGACGCGCGGTGCAACCTGAACACCGCACGATGCGTCCTGAGGTCGGCGCCATCCTCGACCAAATACTCCAGCTCGCCCGACCAGCGGCCACGCTGCTCGAGACTGCCGGCCGCCGCCGGGAAGGACGCGGCCAGCGACTCGAGCACCGACTGCGGGAAAGCGAGCTTTTCCGCAGCCACCGGATCCGATTCCATCAGCGCTCGCAGCGCCGTTGCGCGGCCCGCCAATGCCCTCGCACTGGCCGTCACGGAGGCGTTACCCCGCCGTGCGTCGGCCTGGAGTTGCAGCACTTGCGCATTGAGCGCGCGCACTTCGTCGGCCTGGCTGGAGCCCGCGGGCGCGGCCAGCGCTGGATTCAGCGCGGCCGCGAGCAGCAGCGCGCATGCCAATCCGGCCCGACCGTTGACGCGGCGACGAAGTGCGTTTGCGTGTGCGTTCATTTGCTTCCTGCCCGAGCCCGAGTGACGTGATTCCAGACGCAAGCCGGGCTTGCGTCGCGGGCTGCCATCGAAGGACGGTGCAGGAGCGCGCGCAGGCACGGTCGCCCCCACCTATCGATGGGTTTGCCCTTGAGCGTGATTCTGTTCCCGGAATGGCGGGCGTCCCAGAGCAGCGCGTCACGGATTCACTCGAGCGCCACCGGCCGTGCAGGGCAGCGTTATGTTGCATTCCACAACTTTATGTCCGAGCCGCGGCTGACATAGACTGCATCGGATGCAGATCAGGACCCTACTCGCCTGCGTTTCGTTGCTGCTGCCGAGCCTTGCATCGGCCGACGACACGATGCGTTGCGGCAGTCGCCTCGTCAGCACCGGCGACGGCAAGGACAAGGTGCGCACGCTCTGCGGCGAGCCGACCGACGTCGCGTTCGTCGGCACGATCAAGCGACGCGGCTTTTACAACGAGGGCCCTTACGATTACTCGTTCTTCGGCCCGGCGTGGATCGAGCAGCCCGTCGAGATCTGGACCTACAACTTCGGCTCGAACAAGTTGCTGCGCAAGCTGCGTTTCGTCGGCGACGAACTCGTCGACATTCGCACGGACGGTCGTGGGTACTGAGCGGCTCCTGCTCGTGATGGCCATCGGGCTGCTGCCGTGTGTCGCCGCGGCGGACACGATGCGCTGCGGCAGTGCACTGATCAGCGAAGGCGATACGATCGAGAAGGTGCTCGACCAGTGCGGTGAACCGCGCGAGCGCACGCGCACCTGGATCCAGCGCCCGCCGCGTTTCGAGTTCGGCGGCCAGGAGATCCCGTTCGAGGGCACGGAGGACGTGCCGGTGGACGTGTGGACTTACGACTTCGGATCGAGTCGGCTGATGCGGCGAGTGCGTTTCATCGCGGGCAGGGTGCAGTCGATCGCGACGCTGGAGCACGGCACGAATCGTTGACTCGCTACGTCTGCGTGGCGATCCAGCGGTCGATCTTCGCCTCCAGCACGTCGAGCGGCAGCGAGCCGCCGGCGATCACCTGCTCGTGAAACTCGCGCACGTCGAACCGCGGCCCGAGCTGCTGTTGCGCGCGGCGCCGCAGCTCGAGGATCTTGAGCTGCCCCACCTTGTAGGCGAGCGCCTGCCCGGGCCACGCGATGTAGCGCTCGACCTCCGCGGCGATGTCGGCTTCGCCGAGCGCGGTATTCTCACGAAAGAACTCGATTCCCTGCTTGCGGGTCCAGCCCTTCGCATGCAGGCCGGTGTCCACCACGAGGCGCACGGCGCGCCACATCTCGGTGGTCAGCGCGCCGAAGACGCTGTACGGATCCGTGTACAGGCCGAGATCCTTGCCGAGCGACTCTGCGTAGAGCGCCCAGCCTTCGCCGTAGGCGGTGTCCCACGCGAAGCGGCGGAAACGCGGCAGGCCCGCAGCTTCCTGGGCCAGCGAGATCTGGAAGTGGTGGCCCGGCACGGCCTCGTGCAGATAGAGCGCCTCCATCGAATACCGCGGGCGTGAGGGCAGGTCGAACGTGTTGACGTAGAAGACGCCGGGCCGCTTGCCGTCCGAGCTCGCCGGCTGGTACGAGGCCGCCACTTCCGACGGCGCGCGAAACGCCTCGACCGCGCGGATCTCGAATGCCGCACCCGGCTTGCGCTGGAACAGCAGCGGCAGCGCTGCATCCACGCGCTGCTGCAGCGCGCGGTAACCGGCGAGCAGTTCCTGCGGATCCGTGTAGTACTGGTTCGGATCGGCGCGCAACGCGTCGAAGAAGCTGCGCAGGTCGCCCGGGTGGCCAACCTGCTGCTTGATGCGCTCCATCTCGGCGCGGATGCGCGCCACCTCCGCGAGTCCCAGCTCGTGGATTTCCTCGGGCGTCAGCGACGTCGTCGTGTGGTAGCGGGCCAGGTACGCATACCACTCGGCGCCGTTCGGCAGCTCGCTCCAGCCCACGAGCTCGCGCGACTGCTCCAGGTACTCGTTCTTCAGGTAATCGTGCAGGCGACGGTAGGCCGGCAACACCTGCTTGCCGAGCTTGTCGCGGTAGGCGGCCACCAGTCGCTCCCGGTCGCCGACCGATACTGCGTTCGGAAAATTCTGCAGCGGCTGCCAGAAAACGCTTTGCTGCGGGTCCTCGACGGCGAGCGCAGCGAGCTGCGAAATCGTCCTTTCGACGACGACGCTCGGTTGCACGATCCCCTTCGCCGCGCCGGAACGCATGTTGTTGATCGACTGGTCCACCCACTCGACGAAGCCGTCCATGCGCCCGAGGAAGTTGTCGTAGTCCGCGGTGGTATCGAATGGATGAATGCCCTCGCCCGAGCCCAGCACCGCGAATAGCGTATGCAGGCCCGAGAACTGGTGGATCGGCAGCAGCTCGCTCGGATAGCGGAAGCCTTCGACGGCGATCGTCCGGCCGCGCTTGAACGCCTCATAGGTGACGAGATCCTCGCCCGAGAGCTTCTGCGGATCGATCTTCGCGAGTCTCGCCAGCGCTTCCTGCTCGGTCGCGAGCCAGTCCGCCATCCACGACGGGCTGACGTAGTCGCCGAAGCGATCGTCGAAGCGGTGATCGCCCTGCGCCGTGGCCGAGAGCGGATTCAGCGCGAGATACTCGTCGTAATACGTCTCGGTGATCTCCAGCAGGAGCTGCGCTTCGGCCGCCGCGGCCTTCGCGACGGCGGCGGACGAAGCCGGGGCCCGATCTGCACTGCCCGACGGCGAACGGTCGCAGCCGGTGAGGACCAGGCAGCCGACCAGCAACGGAAGGAGACGAACCCTCACGCTAGCGTTCGTCCGCGATCCAGCGCTCGATCTTTGCCTCGAGCACGCCCATCGGCACGCCGCCGTCGCTCAGCACCTCGCGGTGGAAGTCGCGCACGTCGAACTTCTCGCCGAGCTCGGCCTCGGCCCGGCGCCGCAGCGCCTGGATAGCCAAGTCGCCGACCTTGTAGCCGAGCGCCTGTCCCGGCCACGCGATGTAGCGCTCGACCTCGGATTCGACGTCGGTCGGCGCCAGCGTCGAGTTGTCGAGCATGTACTGGATCGCCTGCTCTCGCGACCAGCCCTTGGCGTGCAGGCCGGTATCGACGACGAGGCGCATCGCGCGCAGCTGCTCGTCATTCAGGCGCCCGAACCACTGGTAGGGATCGGTGAACATCCCGAGTTCCCTGCCGATGTATTCGGCGTAGAGGGCCCACCCTTCGACGTAGGCCGTGTAATCGCTGCCGAAGCGGCGGAAGCGCGGCAGGTCCTCGAGCTCCTGCTGGATCGTCACCTGGAAGTGATGGCCCGGCGATGCCTCGTGCAGCGACAGCGTCTCCATGCCGAACTTCGGCTGGGCCTTCAGGTTGTAGGTGTTGACGTAGAAGATGCCGGGGCGCGAGCCGTCCGCCGACGGCCCCTGGTACGAAGCGCCGGCCGCCGACTGCGCGCGGAATGCCTCGACCTCGCGGACCTCGTAATTGGCCTTCGGAAACACCGAGAACAACTTCGGCAGCGCGGCGTCGATGCGGACCTGCAGGTCGCGATAGCCTGCGAGCAGGTCCTCGCCGTTCGTGAAGTAGAACCGCGGATCCGTCTCGAGGTGGGTGAAGAACGCCTCGAGGTCGCCGTCGAAACCGACCTGCTGCCGCACGCGGTCCATCTCGCCGAGGATCCGCGCCACCTCGCTGAGCCCCAGCTGGTGGATCTCCGCGGCCGTCATGTCGGTGGTCGTGTGCTCCTGCACGTAGTGCGCGTACCAAGCCTCGCCATCCGGCAGCGCGCTCCACGCGACCGTCGAACGGGTCTTCGGCAGGTACTCGTCACGCACGAAATCGCGCAGGCGCCGGTAGGCGGGCACGACGTCGTCCTCGATGGCCCGCGTGTAAGCCTTGGTCAGTCGCTCGCGATCCGCGGGTGACACCGCCTCCGGGAACGTGCGCACCGGCGCGTAGAACGGGCTGTCCTCGGCCCGCTCGACGATCATCGCCTCGAGCTGCGGCAGCACCTTTTCCATGACCGGCCGCGGCTGCACGACGCTCTTGGCGACGCCTTCGCGCATGTTGACGATCGCCTGGTCCAGCCAGGTGACCAGGCCATCGAGGCGCTGCAGCCAGTTCTCGTAATCCAAGGTCGTCGCGAACGGCTGCGCATTGGTGCCGGAACCGAGCGCCGGCATCAGCGTGGTCAAGCCACCCGTCTGGCTGACCGGCAGCAGGTGGTCGGGAAAGCGCTCGGCTGCGCGCATCCGCTCGCGCTCGTGCACGAAGATCTCGTGCGAGATGCGGTCGGCGGGGGAAAGCTTCGCGACGTCGATCGCTCGCGCCTCGGCAAGGTAGCGCTCGTTCATCGCGCGCGCCTGGGCGCGGTGCTCCGGCCCGATGCTGTTCGGCAGCCGATCGTTGTAACGCGGGTCCCCGATGAACGTCGCGAGCAGCGGGTTGAGCTGCAGCAACTCCTCGAAATAACGCTCGAGCATCGCGTGCAGCTGCTGGCCCGCGTCGGGCGCGGACGTTTCAGCTGAAACGTCGGCGGCCTGTGCCGTCATGGGCGTCGCACCGATCGAGGCCAGGGCGCAGAAGACGAGGATGAGCGGGCGGCTGACGTGCATGAGGCGAACCGGGACAGCGGTGAAGGCCGCGGATTATACGGGGTCACTTCTCGACGATCGCGGTGACGCCCATTCCGCCAGCCGTGCAGACCGAAATCAGGCCCCGGCCGCCGCCGCGCTGGTCGATCAGCTTCGCGAGCGTCGCCAGGATCCTGGTACCGGTGGCGGCGAATGGGTGCCCCACCGCCAGGCTGCTGCCCTTCACGTTGAGCTTCGTCCGGTCGATCGCGCCGAGCGGGGCGGCGAGGCCGAGTCGCTCGCGGCAGAACTCGGCCGACTGCCACGCCTGCAGCGTGCACAGTACCTGGGCGGCAAATGCCTCGTGGATCTCGTAGAAATCGAAGTCCTGCAGGCCGATGCCGGCATCCGCGAGCATCCGCGGCACCGCATAGGCGGGCGCCATCAGCAGGCCCTCGTCGTTGACGAAGTTCACGGCCGCCACCTTGCCGTAGCTCAAGAAGGCCAGCACGGGCAGCCCGCGCGCTTGCGCCCACTCTTCGCTCGCGAGCAGCACCGCCGACGCGCCGTCGGTCATTGGCGTGGAGTTGCCGGCCGTCAGCGTGCCGGATCCCTCGATCGGGAAGGCGGGCTTCAACTTCGCCAGGCGCTCGCGGGACGTGTCGCGCCGCAGGTTGTTGTCCTCGCGCAGTCCCTGGAACTCGACGATCAGGTCGCGGTAGAAGCCCTCGTCGTAGGCTGCGGCGGCCCGCCGGTGACTTTCGCAGGCCAGCTCGTCCTGTGCCTCGCGGCTCACCTGCCAGCGCCGCGCCATCAGCTCGCAGCTCTGGCCCATCGACAACCCCGTGCGCGGCTCCGTCATCCCCGGCAGGTTCGGCTTGAAGTGGCGCGGCCGCAGCCCCAGCCAGGGTGTCAGCCGCGGGCCGAGCGATCGCCCGCGTGCGCTGCGCAGCATCAGCTTGCGCAGGCCCTCGCTGACGCCGATCGGTGCGTCGCTCGCCGTGTCGACACCCGCCGCAATGCCGCTATCGATCTGGCCGAGCGCGATCTTCATGCCGACGATGATCGCCGTCTCGAGGCTCGTGCCGCAGGCCCGCTGCAGGTCGAACGCCGGCGTCTCGGGCGCGAGCCCGCTCGACAGCACGGCCTCCCGCGTGAGGTTGAAGTCGCGCGGATGCTTCAGCACCGCACCGGCCCCGACGTCCCCCAGGCGCTCCCCGGCCAGGCGGAACTTGTCCACGACACCCTTCAGCGCCGCCGTCAGCATGTCCTGGTTGCTGCACTCGGCGTAGGCGCCCATCGCCCTCGCAAACGGAATCCGGGCGCCGCCCACGATGGCGACGCGACGGATGTTCTGGCCGACGAGCATTGGCAACTCCGGTGAGTGATCGGGAGGCGCGATTATAGGCGCGGCTGCGCCAGCCACGCCGTGCACCTGATATCCTAACGGGTCTCCCGACGACGTTTTCCCGCCCTCCCGGAGTCCGCCATGAGCACCCTGCAACTGAGAGCCGCCGACGGCAACACCCTCTCCGCCTACCTCGTCAAGCCCGAGGGCGCGCCCCGCGGCGCCGTGGTCGTGATCCAGGAGATCTTCGGCGTGAATTCGCACATCCGCCGCGTCGCCGAGCAGTACGCCGCCGAAGGCTACCTCGCGATCGCGCCGGCCATGTTCGATCGCCTGCAGAAGGGCGTCGACCTCGGCTACGACTCGGCCGGAATGCAGGCCGGCATCGAGCTGATGATGAAGGCCAGCAACGAAGGCGCGCTGGCCGACGTCAACGCCGCGATCGACGCCGTCTCGCACGCCGGCCGCGTCGGCATGGTGGGTTATTGCTGGGGCGGCCGCGTGACGTACCTGGCCGGCTGCCACACCAACATCGCCGCCGGCGTCGCCTATTACGGTGGTGGCATCACGCAGCTGCTGCCCGCGACGCCGCGCTGCCCGATGATGTTCCACTTCGGCGAGCACGACTCGCACATCTCGCGGGCCGACGTCGAGAAGATCCGCGCGGCTTTCCCGCAAGGCACCTATCACCTGTATCCCGCCGGGCACGGCTTCAATTGCACCGACCGCGCGGATTTCGACCCGGCGAGCGCTCGCCTGGCGTTCGAGCGGTCGATCGAGTTCTTCCGCAAGCACATCGGGTGACCGCCATGACGATCTCGCTCAAGGACACGACGCTCCTCCGCCAGCAGTGCTATGTGGACGGCACGTGGATCGATGCCGACGCCCGGGGCACCACCGAAGTCACGAACCCGGCCACGGGCGACGTGATCGGCACGGTGCCGAGCCTCGGCGCCGCCGAAACGCGACGCGCCATCGAAGCCGCTGCCGCCGCCTTCCCGGCCTGGGCGGCGAAGACGGCCAAGGAGCGCTCGACGATCCTGCGCCGCTGGCACGACCTCATGCTGGCCAACGTCGACGATCTCGCGGTGCTGATGACCGCCGAGCAAGGCAAGCCGCTGGCCGAGGCCAAGGGCGAGGTCGCCTATGCGGCAGCCTTCCTCGAGTGGTTCGCCGAGGAAGGCAAGCGCGTCTACGGCGACGTCATTCCTGGCCACCAGCCCGACAAGCGGATCCTCGTGCTACGCCAGCCAATCGGCGTCGTCGCGGCGATCACGCCGTGGAATTTCCCGGCGGCGATGATCACGCGCAAGG
>Ga0209391_10000788_pt1 | contig 15716 bp, 16 predicted proteins | sample PPLLak3March2015_FD_187246 | JGI IMG/M metagenome (GOLD analysis project Ga0209391, IMG submission 187246) | Freshwater sediment microbial communities from Prairie Pothole Lake near Jamestown, North Dakota, USA - PPLs Lake P7 Core (1) Depth... | ecosystem: Environmental > Aquatic > Freshwater >... | reverse complement strand
TAATCTCAATATCGGACGCCTGTCCCTGGGCACCACCCATGGGTTGGTGTATCATGATACGGGAATGTGTCAGGGCGGATCTTTTTCCTTTTTGTCCTGCACACATCAGTACAGCAGCCATTGAAGCTGCCATACCTGTGCAAATGGTAGCTACTTCGGGCTTAATAAATTGCATGGTATCGTAAATTCCAAGTCCGGCATAAACTCCACCGCCAGGAGAGTTGATATAGATAGAAATATCCTTGGAAGAATCGACACTCTCCAAAAACAGCAACTGTGCCTGAATGATATTGGCCACGTGGTCATTTACTCCGGTACCCATAAAAATGATCCTGTCCATCATCAAACGGGAAAACACATCCATCTGAGCGACATTCAGCTGTCTCTCTTCAATAATATACGGGGTAACGCTGCTGATTAAATTATTTACATAAAGACTGTTTATTCCACGGTCTTTCACTGCGAAATTTCTAAATTCTTCTCCGAAATTCATACCTTGTTTTCTTTTATAAATGAGTGGTAAATATACTTAAAAAAACTTGTTCCCATCTTTAATAAATACGATTACCTGATTAAAAAAAACCTCAGAGACTTTCATCTTTGAGGTAAACTTATTGCATAAAACCAGCTGTCTATTTATAAACTTCCTTTATAAAATCCTCGAAATTTACTTCTTTAATTTCCAGATTTACATTTTCCCTGAAGAAATTCAGCAATTTTTCATTCATCAGTTGTTCCGATAACCTTTTGACTTCCTGCTGGTTGGAAAGTATTCTTTTGGCTATTTCTTCCAATTCGGAGTCTTCCGGATTCAAATGACCGTACTGGGCCATCTGGGTTTTGATAAAACCTTTGGCAAAATCTTTCAGATCCTCAAAGTTTATTTTAATATTGTTGTCTCTGCTCAGCTTGTTTTCAATAAGCTGGTACCTCAGGCCTTTTTCTGATTTTGTATACTCTTCCGAAGCCTGCTCAGGTGAGAGTGTTTTTTCACCTGCCACAGCCAGCCATTTTTTGAGAAAATCTGCAGGGAGATCAAATTTGGTGTTTTCGATCAGGCTCTCAGTTACTGCATTCAGCATGTGCTGGTCTGCCTGTTGTTTGAACTGAAGCTCGGCATCTTCCTTAAGTTTAGTTCTAAAATCTGCCTCATTATCCACCTTTCCTTCGCCAAAAATTTTCGCAAAGAATTCATTGTCCAGCGGTGCCTTTTCAGTATGCGCTATCTCGTCGATCGTTATTTGCAGAGGGATATCCAATCCATGAACTTCATCATGTGAAACTCCCAATACATGCATCAGTGTATGTTCATCTTCAAACAATCCCCTGGACCGAAATTCAACCGTTTCGCCTGCTTTTTTACCCAGCAAACTTTTCGCATTTTTCTTGTCTTTTAAATCGGCCAGCTTAAAGGTAGACTTCTTTTGTATGTTCTTCTCTGTATTTTCAAAAGTAGCCGTTATGTTGTCGGCTTCTCCTATTTTCTCCTTTTGCTCTGTTTTTCCGTATTGTTCCTGCAAACGGGAGATCTGATCATCAATCATTTTATCGTCAGCAACGATTTTAAATACCGAAATGGGTTTTTTCGGCTTCAGATCGATCTCAAATTCAGGTGCTAAACCCAATTCGAATTCAAAAGAAAAGGTGTCCGCATCCCAGGAAAAATCGTCTTTTATTTTGGGTAATGGGTTACCCAAAACATCCAGTTTTTCCTCGATCAGGTAGTTACTCAGCGCATCTTGCAGCAATTTATTGACTTCATCGATCACTACCGATTTTCCGTACTGTTTTTTTACAAAGCTCATGGGAACATGACCTTTTCTGAATCCCGGTATATTTGCCTTGTTTCTGTAATCTTTTAAAACGCTTTCAACTTTATTCTGATAATCCTCAGTTGTTATGTCAATTCGCACAACAGAATTCAGTTTATCTATGCTTTCTTTTGTAATATTCATCAGGTAATTATTTAACTTTTTTTATTTAGAGCCTGCAAAAATAAGAAATAAAGCTTATTTATCCATGTTTTTGAACCTAAATAATGGTAAAATACCCGTTAACGGATTGTTAAATATCGTCAAGGGCAATTTTGAATTTTTTAAAAAATATGCAAGTCCTTTCGGCTTGAGCTTTAATCCAGTATCTTGTACAGAAAAGATTCCACAATGGAGAGCAGGATACTAAAGAGCAGCGCCCACCAGAAGCCGTCAACATGAAAGCCATCGACCAGCCTGCTCGCCAGCATGATAATCAATGCATTGATCACCAGTAAAAAAAGTCCGAGGGTGATAATTGTAACCGGCAAAGTCAAAACAACCAGGATCGGTTTTAAAAAAGTAAAGAGGAGGCCTAAGATCAGCGCCACCCAAAGGGCCGTAACCACGTTGTTGCTTTCGATCTCTACCCCGGGAAGAAAATAACCGATGATCAATACGGCTATTGCAGAAAGTAATATTTTAAAGATAAATTTCATGAGTCTTGGATTTGATAAAACGAATTTAGGCCTTTTTTAAAAAACTCATAGCATATTCATAGAATTTTTCCGGGTTTTCTGCGTGCAGCCAATGCCCTGCATTTTCAACAGAACGGATCTCGGCTTCAGGAAAATGCTGTCTGATCAAATCTTTATCTTCTTCTGCAATATAGCCTGAATCTGCTCCTTTTAAAAATAAAACCGGACCTTTATACACCGTATAGGCAGGCAAAGGATCACCTATATCGTTGATATTCTCTTCAATAGCTGCCAGGTTAAACCGCAGGGCAAAGGAATGATCATGCTTCCTGTACACATTTTTTGACAGGAATTGCCTCACTTCAGGTTCCTTTATGCGGGCGCCGAGGATCTCATCCACCTCACTGCGCTGAGTGATCTTCATAAAGTCGATGGCATGAAGTGTTTGAAGAATGGTTTGGTGATGGGGCGGGTAGTATTTTGGAGCAATATCTGCAACTATAAGTTTTGAAACCAGGTCAGGAAATTCCACCGCGAACAACATGGCCGTTTTACCTCCCATGGAATGGCCCAAAATACAGGCCTGTTCAATATGATGTCTGCTGAAATAATACAACAGGTCATGTACCATCAGTTCATAGGAAAAATCATCGCTGTGAAAACTGCGTCCGTGATTGCGCTGGTCAACCACATGTACTTCGAAGTCGGCTGCAAATTTTTTGGCCAGTGATTTCCAGTTGTCACCCATCCCAAAAAGTCCGTGTAAGATGACCAGGGGCTTGCCTTGGCCTGTGATGACCGAATGTAATAACTGCATTATTTTAATTTGTTCAAGTACATGTTCACCACATTCTGAAATCCGTAATACAGGGATTCTCCCATAAACGCATGTCCGATGGAAACCTCGAGCAAATGGGGTATATTTTGGGCAAAGTAGGCTATGTTATCCAAACTCAGGTCATGCCCTGCATTGATACCCAGTCCGTATTTGTTCGCCAGTACAGCCGTTTCCCTGTAGTTTTTTATCCCGTCCCTGTTGCCTTCAGCATAGGCTTTTGCATAAGCTTCGGTGTAGAGTTCAATTCTGTCTGTTCCGGTTTTGGCAGCACTTTCAACCAGGTTTATATCCGGATCGAGAAAAATCGAGGTTCGAATGCCATTTCGTTTAAATTCGTTCACGACCTCCTGTAAAAAAGCCAGGTTCCTTTTTGTATCCCAACCTGCATTTGAGGTAATAGCATTAACGGCGTCGGGCACCAGGGTAACCTGCTCGGGTTTGGCTCTGAGCACCAGATCGATGAATTGTTTCTCCGGATTTCCTTCAATATTGAACTCAGTTGTAACGGCGGGCCTGAGGTCAAAGACATCCTGATACCTGATATGTCTTTCATCCGGCCTCGGGTGCACGGTGATTCCCTCCGCGCCATAACGCTGTATATCGACAGCACACTGAACCACATTCGGGTAATTACCGCCGCGCGCATTTCTCAGGGTGGCTATTTTATTAATGTTTACACTGAATTTTGTCATGAGAGAAATTAATAACCCTTTAAATAATTAGGAACAAAAGTAAGTAATTCCCTATAAATTTAGTTATTTTGTACCGCAATATGACGGTAACGGAAATCTATATATTAAAAGAAACCAAGCCTCTCAGACTGGAGGATAAACTGGAAAAAGCGGTTCAGTTGCTTGAGGATTCAGGTTATTCTCATTTGGCCGTGGTGCGCAAGGGCGTTTATGAGGGAACGATCAGTTTGAAACAAGCTGAAGAACGCACCGACCTGTCAACCAAAATAGGCGATGTACGAAGTCTGCTCAACCCGGTTTATGTGCTCAATACCATGGATTGGTTTGATGTACTCCAGGTATTTGCTACCAATAATTGCAATGCACTTCCTGTAATTGACAAGGAAAAAAACTATTTGGGTTATTACGAAATTGAGGATTTTTTAGGTCTGTTCAGACAAACACCGTTTTTGCATGAAAATGGGATGACCCTGGTCATATCCAAAGGGGTTAACGACTACTCATTCAGTGAAATTGCACAGATCATAGAATCCAACAATGCTACCCTGTTTGGAGCCTTTGTTTCAGCTATTGACCAGGAAATGGCGGAGATCATACTAAAAATAAGTTTACACGACATCAGCAACACCATACAGACCTTCAGGCGCTACGGTTACCATATCATCAATGAAATTCATGAAGACAGGTACCTTCAGTATCTGAAAGAAAGAGCCGATTATCTCGAAAAATATCTAAATATTTAAGAATGAAAGTCGGGATCTTCGGGCAAAAAGACAATAAGACCACTTTAAAATACATCCATATACTGGTTGAAGAGCTGTTAAAATGCAACACGACCATACTCTTTGAAAAAAATATTTACGACTATTTCATTCAGAAATATCCTGGCTATACTTTTGATACTTTTACCGGTTATTCAGATCTCGACCGGTCCTGTGATATGTTTTACAGTGTGGGCGGAGACGGTACCTTTTTGAGATCGGTTTCTTTTGTCAGGGATCTGAACATTCCCATTATTGGAATCAATACCGGAACCCTGGGTTTTTTGGCCAATGTGCAGAAAGAACAGATCTCTGAGGCAGTAAAGCAGATCAATCAGGGTGCTTATATCATAAAAAAACGTTCCCTCCTCAAGGTAGAAGCCAGTGAAAAAAATGCCGATCTGGAGGAAATTAATTTTGCCCTGAACGAGGTTGCGATCACACGCAAGTATACGGCCTCCATGATCACGGTGGAAACCTATCTGGACGATGAATTTTTAACCACTTACTGGAGTGATGGTCTGATTATTTCGACCCCGACAGGTTCAACCGGGTATTCCTTAAGCTGCGGAGGGCCGATCATTTCGCCCAATTCCAAAAATTTTGTCCTGACCCCTGTTGCCCCACACAGCCTTGGAGTAAGGCCTCTGGTCATACCCGAAACAACAAAAATCGAACTGCATATGGGCAGCAGGTCCAAAGAAGCTGTTTTAACACTCGATTCACGCATCACTACCATCAGCAATACCACCAAATTACTGATCAGGAAATGTGATTTTCAGATAAGAACGCTGCACCTGAACAACCAGACATTCATCAAAACTTTGCGTGAAAAATTGCTTTGGGGACAGGATAAGCGGAATAACTAACAGAAAATCAGGAATAAAGCACAATTTATACAAGATAAAATGTTCTTCAAAAATTGAAAACAAGCAATTAATTGCTTGCTGTAATTTTATATATTTGCAAACTATTTTTACGATGAAGAAATTTATTCTCTTATTTAGTATTTTATTTTGCTGTTTTGGCATTTCACATGCGCAGATCAACGAATTAGGTGTCTTTGCCGGCGGAAGCAATTTTATTGGCGATATTGGCAGCACCAATTATATCTACCCCAACAGCATGGCCTATGGCGTGGTGTATAAATGGAATGCACACCCCAGGTATTCGCTGAGAGCAAATTATATCTACAGCAAGATAGAAGGAGATGATGCCGATTCCGGCAATTCGTACAGGGAATTCAGAGGATGGAATTTTTCGAGCCCCACGCACGAAATTTCTGCGGGTATAGAATTTAACTTTTTTAAATACAATTTATCCAAACTGGGTTACCGGCAAACACCTTATATCAATGTAGGTGCATCTGTAGCCTTCAGTGACGTGACCTCGAATCAAACCCTCGCAGATCCCTTTGGAGGTACTATACCCAACACGATCACCGGAAGTATCATCACCTATTCTATACCGGTTGGAATTGGCTATAAGTTTCCCTTGTGGAATAATATAGGAATTGGCATTGAGACCTCTTTCAGATACACCTTCAGAGATGATATGGACGGATATCCGTATGACAGCACCGACAATGCCGATAATACGGTTACTATAGGCAATTCCAACGGCAATGACTGGTATGTATTTACGGGCATAACCCTTGTTTACGCATTTGGAAGAGAGGGCTGTTACACGGGTAATTTTTAACGAATCATGGATCTGAAAGCGCAAATCAATACAGCTCATTTACCAAAACACATTGCTATAATCATGGACGGCAATGGCAGGTGGGCAAAAAAACAGGGAATGCAACGCGTTTTTGGACACAAAAAAGGAGTGAATGCAGTTCGGGAAGTCGTTGAGGCCTCAACTGAGTTGGGCATTCAGGCCTTAACCCTGTACACTTTTTCCACAGAAAACTGGAGTCGCCCGAAAAGCGAAGTCAGTACTTTAATGAGCATTCTGGTGAGTTCTTTGAGAAAGGAACTAAAACTCTTTCAAAAGAACAATATTTGTCTGGGGGCCATAGGTAACATTCAAGGATTGCCTGAAAAAGCCCAGGATGAGTTGATGCAAACTATAGAAAAAACTAAAAATAATACGGGTCTTTCATTAAACCTGGCCCTCAATTACGGAGCAAGGGAAGAGCTCATCCGCGCGGTGAAATCCATTTCTAAAAGAATTGTTAATAATGAGCTCCGGATCGAAGAAATCAATGAAAATACTATAAATAATCATTTATATACCTTTAATTTGCCCGACGTTGATCTTTTGATAAGAACCAGCGGTGAATTGCGTTTGAGCAATTTTTTATTATGGCAGATAGCCTATGCCGAGTTGTATTTTACAGATGTACTTTGGCCCGATTTTAGGAAAGACGATTTTTACAGAGCAATTATCAATTTTCAAATGAGAGAACGACGGTTTGGAAAAACAAGTGAACAAATTGAGAACATTAATGAATAGGTTAAAAAGCGTCTTTTTCATTTTTCTTTTGGTTTTTACTATACAATCGGCAGCACAGCTCGTTCCGGCTTCAAATGCTGTGCCAGTAATCAGCGATACCATTCCGCCTTCAAAAACAGCAGTAACCGATACGATCCCAAAAATAAAAATAACAGGTCCGGTAGTGCTCGACAAGAAAAAATATATACTCGGAGGTGTCAGCACAACAGGTAACGAATCCATTTCTGAGCAATCGATCCTGATCTTTTCAGGATTGGTTACCGGGCAGGAGATCAAAGTTCCGGGTGACAAACTGACCAGCGCCATTAAAAAATTATGGAATTCTAAACTGTTCAGCAATGTGGAGATCTACGCTACCAAAATAGATGGTGATGCCATATACCTGGAGATTGCAGTCAAGGAACTCACCAAGGTAGGTAAGGTAGAAATTAAGGGCGTTAAAAAAGGGAAAATCGATGAAATCAAAAAGGAAATTGAATTTCAGCCCGGATCTATGCTAACAGAAAACCTGGTTACAACCACTAAAAACAAGATCGCTGATAAATTCAAGGAAAAAGGCTATCTGAAAACAAAGGTCAATATCAGTACGAAACCTGACAGTGCCGGATCGAAAACCGAAGATGCCCTGATCATGATTGATATTGGAGAAAAAATAAAGATCAAAGAAATCACTTTTAGCGGCAATGACATTCTTTCAGATGAGAAGCTGAAAAAAGCGATGAAAAAGACGAAGGAAAAGAAACTCAAGAACATCTTTAAATCCTCAAAATATGTGGATGACCTGTATGAAGAAGACCTGTTAAAAGTGGTCGAAAAATACCAGGAGAGCGGTTTCAGGGATGCCATTGTCATAAAGGACAGCATCTCGTATAACGATGACAACACCATCAATCTGGATATCACGGTCAATGAGGGACAACGATACAAATTCGGCACGATCACTTTTCTCGGCAATACCGTATTTACCAATGAACAACTTCAGGCCATATTAAAGATACAACCCGGAATTACCTACAACGGAAAATTTCTGAACGAAAGGGTGAAGGGAGATGGCAAGCCGGAATCAAACGACATTACCAATACCTATCTCGACAACGGTTATTTGTTCTCCAGAATTGATCTGGTAGAAACCGGAGCCGATGACAATATTATTGACATTGAGGTCAGGATTATTGAAGATGAACCCGCACGAATCAATAAAGTGACCGTAACAGGAAATGATGTAACCAACGACCATGTTCTGTTCAGGGAAATTCACACGCGGCCAGGAGATCTGTTCAGCAGATCGGATATTATTCGTACCGTTCGTGAATTGGGTCAGTTGGGTTATATCGATGCTGAAAATATCGTTCCGGATGTACAGCCAAATTACACCGACAAAACAACCGATATTGAATACAGTGTTTCTGAAAAGGGTTCGAGTCAGATCGAATTGCAGGGTGGATATGGAGGAGGAGCCTTTGTGGGTACCCTGGCCTTGTCTTTCAATAACTTTTCTATAAAAAACATCTTTAACTGGGATGAATACAATCCTGTACCGCGTGGTGACGGGCAAAGTATTTCCCTGAGGTTACAGGCGAGCAGGTTCTCCAAAACGTACAGTGTATCTTTCAGCGAACCCTGGTGGGGCGGAAAGCGACCAAAAGGATTTAGCTTTTCTGTTTATAATTCAACCCAGTACGCTTATGATTACAATGAAAGGGAAGTAGATAAAGACCAGAGTCTGGATATTATTGGCGCCACTGTGGGTTTAAGCCAGCGTCTGAAATGGCCGGATGATTTCTTTACCTTGTCAACGGCACTGAACTACCAGCGATTTGATCTGAATGATTTCTTTCTGGCTACTTTTGGCTATAACAACGGTACTTCCAATAACATAAACTTTACCGCCAATTTTGGCAGAAACTCTGCCGGACCCAGTCCGGTATATCCGAGGTATGGTTCGATGTTCAATTTTATCGTTGAGGCTACCCCACCCTATAGCCTGTTCAACGATAAAGATTATACCATCATGTCGGATCAGGATAAATACGAGTGGCTGGAATATTATAAGGTCAACATCACGGGCAGGTGGTTTACCACGCTTTGGAAAGAATTGGTGTTGATGTCGAATGCGGAATTCGGGTTTTTGAATGCATATAACGATGATATCGGTCCGCCTCCGTTTGAAAGGTATTATGTAGGTGGGGATGGTATGGCCACAGGACAGTTCGACGGCCGGCAGGTTATTGCCCTTCGCGGGTATCCCAATTCGAGTTTAACACCCTCTGCGGGAGGTACTGCCTACAACAAAATATCGCTTGAACTGCGCTATGCAATTACATTAAAACCCTCTGCCTCCATCTATGCCCTGACCTTTTTGGAAGGAGGTAATTCTTTTTACGATTTTGAAAATTTTAAACCCTTTGAAATGAAAAGATCCGCCGGTGCCGGTGTAAGGGTGTTCATGCCTGCTTTTGGATTACTCGGAATTGATTTCGGTTATGGATTTGACAACATACCGGGTACTCTGGAAAAATCAGGTTGGCAAACCCATTTTATTCTTGGTCAGCAGTTTTAAGGATTTTAGTATATTTGCCTAATATTATCGTTTGGCACGATATTTTCTAGTACAATCATATTATGATAAAAAATATCTTTTTTATCGCAGTTTTTCTGACCAGTTCTTTGACAATCGCTCAAAAACAATTACGTATTGGATATATTGATATGGAGTACATTCTGAACAATGTTCCGGAATATACCGATGCGCAGGCCAAGTTAAACGACAAGGTAAAAGTCTGGCAACAAAAATTGGACAATCTCTCTATCGAGATCGAAAAAATGGAAACGGACCTGATCAATGAAAAAGCTTTGCTCACCCCAGCCATGATCCTGGAGAGGGAAGAAGATATTGACATCAAAAGGAAAGAACTCAAAAAGTTGCAGGAAGGCTATTTCGGCCCCACCGGCGATCTGTATCAGATGCGTAAGCAATTTGTAAAACCCGTTCAGGACCAGGTTTTTAATGCCATTCAAACAATCGCGGAAACCAAGAAATACGACTTTATCTTTGACAAATCCAGTGATCTGATCATGCTGTACAGCAACAGCAATTTCGATGTAAGTGAACTCGTTCTGAACAGCATCGTTAAAGACAGGAAGCGCCAAACCCTTGAAGATAATAAAAATACAAAAGCCACAAAAACCAAAGCTGTGGAGGCTGCCGCCATTCCGGACCCTATCGAGGTTGAAGAAGTGAGCAACGATACGCTGACAGGTGCCAGGACAGAAGGGGAAGTAAAATCACCTGAGCAGATCAAAGCCGAAGAAAAGGCGGCCAAACAGGCTGAATTGAAGGCCCGTATAAAAGAACAACAGGAAGCCAGAGAAAAATTAAGAGATTCCTTAAAAAGAGTATCTGAAGAAAGACGGGCAGCCAAACTGAAAGAAATTGAAGAAAAAAACAAAAAAAGGGACGAATTATTAAAGGAAACAAACAATTAAAAAAGGAAAATTATTTAACTATTATTAACAAATTATTTACAAATGAAACTATTCAGAAATTTAGTATTAGCGATTATTTTATTTGCGGGATTGCAGGTTGCTCAGGCGCAAAAAATAGCGCACATCGACAGTGAAACCTTATTAATGGCTATGCCTGAAGCCAAAGCCATGGAAAGTGAATTAAAGAAACTATCTGAGACTTATGCCACAGAATACAAAACACAAGCCACTGCTTTACAGGCAAAATTGAAAAAATACAGTGAAGAAGCTCCTACGCAAACGGATGCAGAAAACACCAAGCGCCAGCAGGAAGTAGAAGATTTGCAGGCCAGATTGCAAAAATACGGACAGACTGCCGATCAGGAAATTCAGAAAAAAAGATTTGATCTTTTGAAACCCGTCCTTGAAAAAGCGCAGGGTGCTGTAAATGCGGTTGCCAAAGAAAAAGGTGCTCAGTACGTTTTGGATTCTTCACCCGGAAAAGGACTTTTGGTTTTTGAAGGAGAAGACCTGATGGCTCCGGTTAAAGCTAAATTGGGTATTAAATAATACCGAAATCATTTATGAGGTTGATCTTTTAACCTGTCAAAGCCAGCAAAAACTGCTGGCTTTTTTATTACTGCTGCTTCTATATGATATGATCGAAATTTTCCTTGGCTTTCTTAAAAATTCCTGACAGAGCAAACTACTTATACCAACCCGCATAGGTGATATAATTATCAGCAATACGCAGGATTTCACCTGTGATCAGCTCAGGGCTGATGTCCTTAACTTTTTTCGCAGGGACTCCCGCAAAAATGGTGCCTGAGGGCACATGGGTATTCTTTGTCAGTACCGCCCCGGCAGCAATTATGCTGTTGCTCTCGATCACACAATCATCCATCACGATAGCGCCCATGCCGATCAGTACATTGTCGTGAATGGTACAACCATGAACCAGGGCATTGTGGCCTATTGATACGTTGTTGCCTATGTTGGTGGGAGAGGTTTTATAAGTGGCATGGATCACCGCTCCGTCCTGCACATTTACCTTGTTGCCCATTTTAATATAATGCACATCTCCGCGAATCACCGCATGGTACCACACCGAACAAAAATCGCCCATGACAACATCACCAACAAGTACTGCATTCTCGGCAAAAAAGCATTCCTTACCGTATCTCGGGCTAAGGCCATTCAATTCTTTGATGATCATATTTACAAGGAGTTTAACAGAACATCAAATTTACTAAATAAAATCTTTCGTATTTTTGTCTTCTAACTTAAAAATTATCCCATGACCACTGTAAAAATTGAAACTACAAATAATCCCAAAATCATCAAATTTGTCTTTAACAAAATGCTCACCGAAGGGGCTTTTGAATACAATGCCATAGACGAGGCCCAGAATTCTCCGCTGGTACAGCAACTTTTCAAACTGCCATTCGTAAAAAGGGTCTTTGTTTCTGCGAACTTTATTGCGCTGGAAAAATACGATATGCTGGAATGGGCTGATGTTCAAAATGACCTGGCAGAAATTTTGCAGGCTTATTTTGACCAGGGCAAGGAACTGTTTCAGGAAAACAAAAAGCAGGTAGTGGAAGTGTATGCGGAAGAAACCCCGAATCCGCTTACCCAGAAATTTGTAACCAACCGTTTATTGCACGCAAGCGATATAGAAATACTGAATGCCGAAGAAGCGGTGGAAGTACCGTTAGCCCTGGCCTTGTACAAATTTCCCTTTGTTAAGGAAATTTTTATTTCTCAGAATTATATTTCGGTTACAAAGGACAAATCGGTGGACTGGTTTGAGGTCAACACCGAGATCAGACAATTCATCAAGCAATATGTGGAGGATCAGAAAGAGATCACTACAACTGCATTTTTGCCCAAAGACAAAATAAACCAGACCAACACCGGAACTACTGCCGTGTACGATGACGAAATATCGAATCAGATCATCAGTATACTGGATGAGTACATCAGACCGGCTGTAGCAAGCGATGGAGGAAATATCCAGTTCCAATCCTATGATGCCGAAAACAAAATCGTGAACGTAATTCTGCAGGGAGCCTGCAATGGTTGCCCCTCTTCAACTTACACTTTAAAGAATGGCATCGAGGCTACCCTGAAGCAGTTCTTACCGGGTAAAATTGAGGGTGTAAATGCTTTAAATTAATTCTGAATTTCTTACTTTTAAGGTTTAAAACACATTATAATGAAACTAAGTTCAATCATGTTTGCGGTGCTTGCAGTCTTGCTAACCAGCCCGCTTTTTTCTCAAAAACAAGCTATGAAAATTACTTATCCGGCAACGGCAAAAGGCAATACGGTAGATGCGTATTTTGGCACCCAGGTAGCCGACCCCTACCGCTGGCTCGAGGATGACCTCTCTAAAGAAACCGAAGCCTGGGTAATTGCTCAGAACAAAGTAACCTTTGATTATCTTTCCAGAATTCCTTACCGGGAAGCTTTGAAGGAAAAACTTACCAAAATATGGAACTACGAGAAATTCTCGGCACCTTTTAAGCGCGGTGAGTACACTTACTTTTACAAGAACGACGGCCTGCAGAACCAGAGTGTGCTTTACAGGCAAAAAGGAAATGGGGCTCCGGAAATATTTTTGAACCCAAATACTTTTTCCAAAGACGGGACCACTTCCCTCACCAATCTATCATTTACCAAAGATGGCAGCATCGCGGCTTACGGAATTTCCGAGGGCGGGTCTGACTGGAATAAGATCATAGTAATAGATGCCCTGAGCAAAAAGATGATCGGCGATACTATACATGACGTCAAGTTCAGCGGAATTTCCTGGTACAAAAAAGATGGTTTTTATTATTCCAGCTATGACAAACCCACAGGATCAGAACTTTCTGCAAAAACCGACCAGCACAAATTGTATTACCATAAGCTGGGTACAGCACAAAAAGAAGACCAGCTCATTTTTGGCGGGAATATCAAGCGCAGGTATGTGGGCGGTTCTGTAACAGAAAACGAAAAATACCTCATCGTAAGTGCAGCAACTTCTACTTCCGGAAACGAATTGTATTTTAAAGACCTCAGCAAACCGGACAGCAAATTGATCCATATGGTAAACAATGTGGAAAATGATTGTGATGTGATTGAAGCAGATGATGAGTATTTGTACATCTTTACCAACAAGGATGCCCCTAACAGCAAGGTGATGAAAGCTCCGGTGAAGAACCCTACTATAGAAAACTGGCAGCCCTTTATCCCTGAAACAACAGAAGTATTAAGTGCTACAACCGGAGCAGGTTATTTCTTTGCCCATTATATGAAGGATGCTGTATCAACAGTGAAACAATATGACAAAACGGGTAAACTCCTGCGAACCATTGAATTACCGGGTATCGGAACAGCCAGAGGCTTCGGTGCAAGGCAGGAAGACAAAGAGGTTTATTACACGTTTACAAATTATGTTTTTCCACCATCTATTTACCAGCTGGATCCTGTGAGCGGCAAGTCAGCTGTATACAAAAAACCCAATGTTCAGTTCAATCCGGAGGATTACGAATCCAAACAGGTATTTTATAACTCCAAAGACGGGACCAAAATTCCCATGATCATTACCTATAAAAAAGGAACTGTGCTCAATGGAAAAAATCCTACCATTCTATACGGCTATGGCGGTTTTAACGTAAGTCTGACTCCTTCATTCAGCGTGACAAATGCGGTTTGGCTGGATCTGGGTGGTGTTTATGCAGTGCCTAACCTGCGCGGTGGCGGAGAGTACGGAAAGACCTGGCATGACGCAGGAACCCAATTGAAAAAACAAAATGTTTTCGATGATTTTATTGCTGCAGCACAATATTTAATAGATAACAAATATACTTCTTCCGATTACCTGGCCATTTTTGGCGGCTCAAACGGAGGCTTGCTGGTTGGCGCCACCATGACCCAGCGCCCTGAACTGATGAAGGTAGCGCTACCCGCTGTTGGTGTACTTGATATGCTCAGATACCATACCTTTACAGCCGGTGCCGGTTGGGCCTATGACTATGGTACCTCAGAACAAAGTAAGGAGATGTTTGAATATATCAAAGGATATTCACCTGTACACAATGTAAAAAAAGGTGTGCAATATCCGGCTACCATGATCACAACAGGAGATCATGATGACCGTGTGGTACCTGCCCATTCCTTTAAGTATGCTGCCGAACTGCAGGATAAGCAATCGGGTAACAACCCTGTACTGATCCGCATTGAGACCAATGCCGGACATGGAGCCGGTACACCTGTTGCCAAAAGCATTGAGCAGTATGCTGATATGTTCAGCTTTACGCTGTACAACATGGGCTTTGAAACACTGCCTGGTACTGCAAAATAAGAAATCAACTAAACAAGTGCATAAAACCGTTTCAATTTTTGGAACGGTTTTTTTATGGGATATCCTTACCTTTGTTCACTGCGGAGAATGAAATCAGTTTAATTGAACCAGCCCTAACCCCAGCATTTTGGACAAAGAAAAGATCATACAGGAATTGCAGTTTAAGGCGATCAGAAGCGGAGGCGCCGGCGGTCAGCATGTGAACAAGGTTTCCTCAAAAGTAGTTCTGAGTTTTGATGTGGACAGTTCCGAAGCTTTGACTGAACAGGAAAAAAAGCGAATCTGTCTGAAACTGGAAAACCGGCTTACTTCTGATCATTTCCTTCTGCTACAATCAGATGAAAGTCGCAGCCAGCACAAGAACAAAGAACTGGTTACAGAGAGGCTTTTGATGCTGCTTGAAAATGCCTTAAAGGTTTCCAAAAAAAGGATCAAAACCAAACCCTCTGGTTCAGCTATTGAAAAAAGGCTGAAGTCAAAACTGATGAAGTCGCAAATCAAGAGCACACGGAGAAAGGAAAAACCTGATCATTAAATTAAGGTTTGACTGAACAAGGATAAAGCCTGCCTGCCGGCCTTTAGATTAGCAAATCAAAAACAACTATACTTTTTATAATAATGATGATGTTGAAAAGAGGGGGTCTGGGGGAGACTAACAACTTAAGAAAATTGTTTATAATTTTAATAAAAAAAGAATGGG
>Ga0209391_10000787_pt1 | contig 15730 bp, 14 predicted proteins | sample PPLLak3March2015_FD_187246 | JGI IMG/M metagenome (GOLD analysis project Ga0209391, IMG submission 187246) | Freshwater sediment microbial communities from Prairie Pothole Lake near Jamestown, North Dakota, USA - PPLs Lake P7 Core (1) Depth... | ecosystem: Environmental > Aquatic > Freshwater >... | reverse complement strand
CTGGGCCTGGATGCGACGGTCGGGCGGGATCGGTGCGTTCAGTTCCTCGATCAGGATCTCGCCCGAGCCGGCGTCCTCGACCCGGGCCAGCAGCTCGCGCAGGACCCGGAAGCTCGACGGAACGATGCCGCTCGCCGTGCCCGAGTGCACGCCCTCCGACAGCACGTCCACGCGCAACGAGCCGATCAGGTTGCCGCGCAGCGAGGTCGTGCACCACAGCTGCTCGTAGTTGCCGCACTCGGCGTCGAGGCACACGACCAGGGTCGGCGAGCCGAGGCGCTCGCCCAGCGCCTCGATGTGGTGGGCGAGATCCGGACTGCCGCTTTCCTCGCTGGCCTCGATCAGCACCACGCAGCGCGCGTGGGGCACGCCCTGCTCGTGCAAGGCACGGATCGCGGTGAGTGAGGCGAAGAGTGCGTAGCCGTCGTCGGCGCCACCGCGGCCGTACAGCTTTCCGTCGCGCACCACGGGCGTCCAGGGCTCGAGGCCGTCCGACCAGCCGGAGAATTCCGGCTGCTTGTCGAGGTGGCCGTACATGAGCACGCAGTCGTCCACGGCGCCCGGGACGTCCACCATCAGCACCGGCGTGCGCCCGGCCAGTCGCAGCACCTCGACCCGCGCGCCCGGCAGCGTCCGCGCTTCGGCCTCGGCCCAGCGCCGCATCAGTTGTACGGCGGCCTCCATGTGCCCGTGGGCCTCCCAGTCCGGGTCGAACATGGGCGACTTGTTGGGGATGCGGACGTACTCGACGAGTTCGGGAAGGATGGATTCCTCCCAGCGTCCATTGACGAATTCCCGGGCATTTTTGCTGTCCATTACTTTCACCCAATCAATCAATTAAGCGAGGTTTCTCGAAACCGAAGAACGCGACCGCATTGCGGGTCGTCGCCTCGGCCACGGCCTCCGGGCACTCGCCGCGGCTGGCTGCGACCGCGCGCAGGATGTGAGGCAGGTATTTTGGCTCATTTCGTCGGCCGCTGGGCTTCGGCCGCAGGTCGCGCGGCAGCAGGTACGGCGCGTCCGTCTCGATCATCAGCCGGTCGAGCGGGATGAGTCGCACCAGCTCGCGCAGGTGGAGGCCGCGCCGTTCGTCGCAGATCCAGCCGGTGATGCCGATCGAAAGGTCGAGGGCGAGGTAGTCACGCAGTTCGCGTTCATCGCCCGTGAAGCAGTGCGCCACGCCGGCTGCGAGCCGCGGCCGGTACTCGCGCAGGATCGCCATGAAGGCGTCGTGCCCGTCGCGCTGGTGGAGGAACACCGGCCGGCCGGTCTCGGCAGCGAGCTCGAGTTGCAGCCGAAAGGCCCGTTCCTGGTCCTCGTGCGGCGAGAAATTGCGGAAGTAGTCGAGACCGCATTCGCCGGCAGCGCCCACCTCGGGCTCGAGCATCAGCGCACGCAGCGCGGGGACGTCGGCATCACGGAACTCGCGCGCGTGGTGCGGATGGATGCCCGCGGTGGCGCGGAAGGTGCCCGGCGCCGAGCGGGCGAGTTCGATCGCGGCGCGGCTGCTCTCGAGCGTGCTGCCGGTGATCACCATGTGGTGCACGCCGGCGGCGCGTGCGGACTCGACGACGTGGTCGCGGTCGTGGTCGAAGCTGTCGTGCGCGAGGTTGAGGCCGATGTCGACGAGGGGCGGGATCATGAAATGGCCGCTGTGGTAAGGTTCGCGTCCTCGCGGCGCAGGGCCGGCGATTGCGGCGACCCGGCATTCTAGCCAGCCCGGCCGCTGCGCGCCCGATCCCAAGAAACGAAGAAAGTCAGAGAAGCACATGGCGCTCGACAAGCAAGCCCTGGAGAGCCTGCGGCTCGATACCGGCTCCGACCCGAAGCGCTATCGCGACGCGCGCGGTGGCGGGCGCCGTCGACTGTGGATCGCGGTCGCCATCCTGGCCGTGTTCGCCGCAGCACTCGCGTGGCGCGTGGTCAATTCCCCGGTCGCGGTGCAGACGGTGCTGGTCGAGACGCCGGAAGGCGCCGCGGATGCCGCCGTGCTCAACGCGTCGGGCTACGTCGTCGCGCGCCGACTCGCGACCGTGAGTTCCAAGGTCACCGGGCGGATCACCGAGGTGCTGTTCGAGGAAGGCGCGGTGGTGGCGGAGGGCCAGGTGCTGGCGAAACTCGATCCATCGACCGGAAAGGCGGAGCACGCCGTCGCAGAAAGCAGCCTCGAGGCTGCACGCCGCAACTTGCGCGAGATCGAGGTCCGGCTGGCCGACGCCCGCAAGACCCTCGCACGCACCCGCAGCCTCGTCGAGCGCAAGCTCGTGGCCGAGAGCGTGCTCGACGGATCGGAGGCCGAGGTCGCCGCGCTCGAGGCACGACTGTCCGCCGCCGGGGCCGAGGTGGGCGTGGCCCGCAGCCGCCTCGCCTTGAACCAGCAGGGACTCGACGACCTGCTGATCCGCGCGCCTTTCGCGGGTGTCGTGCTCTCGAAGGATGCGCAGCCGGGCGAGACGGTGTCGCCGATGTCGGCGGGTGGCGGCTTCACGCGCACCGGCATCGCGACCATCGTCGACATGGACTCGCGCGAGATCGAGGTGGACGTCAACGAGGCGTACATCAACCGCGTGCAGGACGAGCAGCGCGTCGAGGCCGTGCTCGACGCCTACCCCGACTGGACCCTCGCGGGCCGTGTGATCAGCATCGTCCCGACGGCCGACCGGCAGAAAGCCACGGTCAGGGTTCGCATCGCGTTCGAGGCCCTCGATCCTCGCATCCTCCCCGACATGGGCATCAAGGTGCGCTTCCTCGAGGAAGGCGCGGACCGCGAGCGCGCTCATCCAACGGTGCCTGCGAATGCCGTGCTGCGCGAGGGCGATGCGGCGAGCGTTTGGGTGGTCCGCGACGGCAAGGTCGAGCTGCGCAAGCTCACGTTGGGACCCGCGGACGGCGACCGTGTGCCCGTGCTGGAGGGCCTGCAGGGCGGGGAGGCCATCGTGATCGACGCACCGCGCCGGCTGCGCGACGGGGCCGCGGTTGAATTGAAGGCCGACTGAACGTGGCCGAGTCGATCGTCCGCATCCGGGAGCTGGTGAAGGAATACCGGCGCGGCGCCGAGGTCGTGCGCGTGCTCGACGGCCTGTCGCTCGAGATCGAGGCCGGGGATTTCGTCGCGCTGATGGGGCCGTCCGGGTCCGGCAAGTCGACGCTCCTCAACCTGATCGGCGGCCTCGACCGCCCGACCTCGGGGATGCTCGAGGTGGACGGGCTGCGCGTGGACCAGCTCGGCGGCGGCGCACTTGCGCGCTGGCGCGCGGACCATGTCGGCTTCGTGTTCCAGATGTACAACCTGCTGCCGGTGCTGTCGGCGGAGCGCAACGTCGAACTGCCGCTGCTGCTCAAGGACCTCACGCGGGAGCAGCGCAACCGGCGCGTCGCAGCGGCGCTCAAGCTGGTCGGGCTGTCGGATCGAGCGCGGCACCGTCCACGCGAGCTCTCCGGCGGCCAGGAGCAGCGGGTCGGCATCGCGCGCGCGATCGTCACCGACCCCACGCTGCTGCTCTGCGACGAGCCGACGGGCGATCTCGACCGCAAGTCGGGCGATGAGATCCTCGACCTGCTGCAGGCGCTCAACCGCGAGTACGGCAAGACGATCATCATGGTGACCCACGATCCGCACGCCGCCGAGCGGGCGCACCGGACCGTGCACCTCGACAAGGGCCTGCTGCGGGAGGATGCGGCGTGATCGGCCGCTACCTGCCGCTGCTCGCCGCCAGCCTGCGCCGCAAGCGCCTGCGCACGTTCTTCACGCTGGCCTCGATCGCGGTCGCCTTCCTGCTCTACGGGCTGGCCGACTCCATGCGCCACGCGCTGCAGTCCGGTGTCGACATCGCCGGCGCCGACCGGCTGATCACCATGCACAAGATCTCGTTCACGCAGCTCATCCCGCAAAGCTACGAGAACCGCATCCGCGCGATCGACGGCGTCGTGGACGTCACGCCGCAGACCTGGTTCGGCGCCTGGTACCAGAACGAACGCAACCAGTTGCCCGCCTTCCCGGTCGAGCCCGACGCGTTCCTGCGCATGTACCCGGAGTACCTGATGCCGGAGCAGGAGCGTCTCGCCTGGATCGCTGAACGCACCGGGATCCTGATCGGCCGCGGGGTCGCGGACCTGACGGGCTGGAAGGTTGGAGACAAGGTTCCGCTCCGCTCCTCGATCTGGCGGCGCGCCGACGGCAGCGATGCGTGGGAGGTCACGGTGAGCGCCATCTACGACCTGCCGGAGGGCGGGGACACGCGCCAGATCCTGCTGCACCAGGATTATTTCGACGAGGCGAAGGCGCAGGCCAAGGGTCTCGTAGGCTGGTACCTGGTGAAGGTGGACGAGGTGGAGCGCGCCCAGTCGATCGCACGGCAGATCGACCTGCAGTTCGCGAACTCCCCGGCGGAAACCAAGACCTCCTCCGAGCGTGCCATGGCGCAATCGTTCGTGAACCAGGTCGGCAACATCGGCGCCATCCTGCGGGCCATCGTGACCGCCGTGTTCTTCACCATGCTGCTGGTCACGGCCAACACCATGGCGCAGTCGGTGCGCGAGCGCACCAACGAGATCGGGGTGCTCAAGACCCTCGGGTTCTCGAACGGCGGCGTGCTGGCGCTGGTGCTGGCCGAGGCCGTGCTGATCACGGTGCTGGGCGGTGCGATCGGCCTCGCCGGCGCGTGGTGGCTCGGAGTGCAGTTCGAACCCGTGTTCGCCCAGTACCTGCCGGGGTTCAGCCTGCAGGTCGAGGCCGTCCTGATGGGCGTGGCCTTCATGCTGGGCCTCGGGCTCGTGGCCGGCGCCGTGCCGGCGGCGCAGGCCATGCAGCTGCGGATCGTCGAGGCGCTGCGACGCGAATGACGCTGCGATGACGAACTGGCTCAACCAGCTGGCGGCGGTCACGCTCATGAACCTGCGCAACCTGCCGTCGCGCCTCGGCACGTCGCTGGTCGCGGTCGTTGGCATCGGTGGGGTGGTGGCGGTGCTGGTCTCCCTGCTGTCCATGGGGGAGGGCTTCCGTGCCGCGCTCGACCTGTCGGGACGCGACGACGTCGCCCTGGTGCTGCGCGGCGGCTCGCCCGACGAGCTTTCGAGCGCGTTCAGCCGGGAGGAGGTCAGCGTCATCCTCTCGGCGCCGGGCATCGTGCGGGACGCCGGCGGCCCGATCGCCTCGCCGGAGTTCTACACCATCGTCGACCTGCCCATGCGCAGCACCGGCACCGGTGCGAACGTGCCGTTCCGCGGCGTGACGGCGCGTGCCGTCGGCGTACGCGAGGATTTCCGCATCGTCGCCGGCCGCATGTTCGAGCGGGGCAGGGACGAGGTGGTCGTCGGCCGCGGCGTCTTCGCCCAGTTCGGCAACGTGGACCTCGGGCAGGAGGTCAAGTGGGGCTCGCACGTCTGGCGGGTGGTGGGCGTGTTCGAGGCCGGCGGCAGCGTGTCCGAGTCCGAGGTGTGGACGGACCTCAGCGTGCTGCAGGGCGTGTATCGGCGCGGGAATTCGGTGCAGGTGGTGCGCGCGCAGTTGCTCGCACCGGATTCGATCGAGGAACTCGAGCGGTGGCTGGACGCCGATCCGCGCGTCAACGCGACGGTGCGCAGCGAGCGGGAGTTCTACGCGGACCAGTCGCGCATCCTGATCACGCTGATCCGCTACGTCGGCACCGCCATCGCCGTGCTGATGGGCATCGGTGCGGTGTTCGCCGCACTCAACACCATGTACTCCGCGGTGTCGTCGCGCACCCGCGAGATCGCCACCCTGCGCGCGCTCGGCTTCGGCGCGGGACCGGTGCTCGCCTCGGTGCTGCTCGAGGCCGTCGTGCTCGGTCTGCTCGGCGGCATCGCGGGAGGCGCGCTCGTCTACCTGGCCCTGAACGGTTACCAGGCCTCCACGCTCAACTGGGCGAGCTTCAGCCAGATCAGCTTCGCGTTCACCGTGACGCCGAGGCTGCTGGTGACCGGCCTCGGCTATGCCCTCATACTCGGCCTCGTCGGCGGACTGCTGCCGGGCCTGCGGGCCGCGCGCATGCCCATCACCGCGGGCCTGAGGGAGTTGTAGACGGATGCGAAGACGAGGCGGAGAAGCCGCCGCAAGAAGCTCGGACGGCAGCCCGCTGCAGATGTCCCTCTGGGCGCCGCGCGATGCGACGCCGGGCTGGAACGTCCGCATCAGCCGGCGTGCCCGACGGCTCTCGATGCGTGTCTTTCCCGGCGGGCGGGTCGAGGTGGTCGTGCCGCCCGGCACCGGTCTACCGGCCATCGAGCGCTTCGTCGCGCGGCACCGGCAGTGGGCCGAGCGCCGCGCACGTGAATTCGCACTTCTGGTGCCGGTCGGCGGCCAACACCGACCGGACCGGATCGAGATCCCGTTGACGGGGCAGCAGTGGACCGTGGAGTACCAGGTCGCGCGCCGTGCGGCGGTCGTCGACCGGGGCGACGGCGTGCTCGGCGTGTGCGTGACCGACGACACGGTCCAGACCGTGGCGCCGGCGTTGCTGGGTTGGATGGCCGGGGTCGCAGCGAACGAGCTGCGGCAGCGACTCGATGATACGGCGCGCGAGACCGGCATCGACTATGCGCAGATGCACTTGCGTCGGCAGCGCACCCGATGGGGCAGCTGCTCGGCCAAGGGGACCATCAGCCTCAACATGTGCCTGATGTTCCAGCGGCCGGCCGTGGTGCGCTACCTGCTGGTCCACGAGCTCTGCCACCGCCGGCAGCTGAACCACTCGCCGCGCTTCTGGAGCCTCGTCGAGTCCTTCGAGCCAGCGTGGCGAACCCTCGACGCCGAGCTGCTGCGCGGCTGGCAGAACGTGCCTGGCTGGGTGTTCCCGCACTGAGGCGGACCGGACACGCGATGCCGGGCCACGCTGTGTAAGATACCGGCCGAACCCCGACCCGGTGCCTAGCCCGATGCCAGACCGCCTGCACAATATCAACGTCCTCTCGAGCGAGCTGCTGCCCACGCCCGAGGAGATCAAGCGCGTATTGCCGCTGCCGCCCGCCTCGGAAGAGTTCGTCTATCGCAGCCGCGTCGCCGTGCGCCGCATCCTCGACGGGGAGGATCCGCGGCTGTTCGTGGTCGTGGGCCCCTGTTCCATCCACGACCCGAAGGCCGCCCGCGAGTACGCCACCCGGCTGCGCGGCCTCGCCGGGCGCGTCGAGGACACCATGCTGCTGCTGATGCGCGTGTACTTCGAGAAGCCGCGCACGACCATCGGCTGGAAGGGACTGATCAACGACCCGGACATGGACGACTCCTTCCACATCGAGAAGGGCATCGGGCTCGCGCGCGAGCTGCTGCTGTTCCTGGCCGACATCGGTCTCCCGGCGGCGACCGAGGCACTCGACCCGATCATGCCGCAGTACCTCTCGGAACTCGTCACCTGGACCGCAATCGGCGCGCGCACTACCGAGTCGCAGACACACCGCGAGATGGCGAGCGGCCTCTCGACGCCCGTGGGATTCAAGAACGGCACCGACGGCTCGCTCGCCGTGGCCATCAACGCGCTGCAGTCTGCCGGTCACCCGCACCACTTCCTCGGGATTACCCAGCAGGGACAATCGGCTGTGTTCCGCACCCGCGGCAACCGCTACGGGCACATCGTGCTGCGCGGCGGAGGCGGCCGCACCAACTACGATTCCGTCAGCATTGCCTCCTGCGAGCGCGAGCTCGAGCAGGCCGGCTTGCCGGCGCGCATCGTGGTGGACTGCAGCCACGGCAACTCGAACAAGGACCCGGGACTGCAGTCGCTCGTCGCGGAGAACGTCGCGAACCAGATCCTGCAGGGCAACCGCTCCCTCGTCGGGCTGATGCTCGAGAGCAACCTGCACTGGGGCAGCCAGCCGATCGCGGGCAACCGGGCCGCACTCGAGTACGGCGTGTCGGTGACTGACGCCTGCATCGACTGGGAGACGACCGAGGGGCTCCTGCAATCGCTCGATGCGCGGCTCAAGTCGGCGCCGCGATTCGCGAAGGGGCCGGCGGCCGCAGCCTGACCCGATTTCACTGAGGGCCGCGCCGAGGACTCGGTGATCGAGTACCGGTCGCCTCCCGCTGGTACCATCCCGTCTCTTTCAAGCCCGAGTTCGCAAGGAGAGTTCCATGACCATCAAGGCCGGCGACAAGATGCCTGCAGGCGTATTCACGATCCCGGGCCCCGACGGTCCGCAGAAGCTCACGACCGAACAGCTGTTCGCGGGCAAGAAGGTCGTGCTGTTCTCGGTGCCCGGCGCGTTCACGCCGACCTGCGACGCACGGCACCTGCCGGGCTTCGTGCAGCACGCGGCCGACTTCAAGGCGAAGGGCGTGGACACCGTCGCCTGCATGGCCGTCAACGACGTGTTCGTCATGAAGGCCTGGGGCAAGGCGTCGGCCGTCGAGGGCACGGTGCTGATGCTCGCCGACGGCAACGGCGATTACGCGAAGGCGCTGGGCCTCGAACTCGATGCGACTGGCTTCGGCATGGGCATGCGCGGCAAGCGCTTCGCGATCATCGTCCAGGACGGCGTCGCGCAGAACGTCCTCGTCGAGGGTCCGGGCGAGTTCAAAGTGTCGAGCGCCGAGCACGTCCTCGGCCAGCTCTGACCCAGTCCGGGGCCGATCGTGCGGCAGTCGGCGGCGGCAGGTCCGCCGGCCGCCGCTCGACCCGAGCAGGAAAGCACCCGGACGGGTAGCCTCAGCTGCCCAGCTGCTTCTCGAGTTCCGGCACGATCGCGAACAGGTCGCCCACCAGACCGATGTCGGCCGCCTCGAAGATCGGCGCCTCGCCGTCCTTGTTGATGGCGACGATCGTGCGGGCGTCCTTGATGCCGGTCATGTGCTGGATGGCGCCGGAAATGCCGATCGCAAGGTACAGCTCGGGCGCGATGATCTTGCCGGTCTGGCCTACCTGCAGGTCGTTGGCCACGTAGCCCGCGTCCACCGCCGCGCGCGAGGCGCCCACGGCAGCGCCCATCTTGTCAGCGAGGGCGTAGATGATCTTGAAACCGTCGGCACTGCCGAGCGCGCGACCGCCGGCCACGACGCGTGCGGCGCTCTGGAGGTCCGGGCGGCCGGTGGCGGCACTGGAGCGCGACACGAAGCGGGTGTGGGCGGGCAGGGCAACGCCGGGGTCCACCTTCTCGATTGCGGCGTTGCCGCCCTGCGCGGCCGCCGCGAAGGATGCCACCCGCACCGTCGCCACCACGACGGCGTCAGCGGGCACCTCGACGGTGAGCACGGCATTGCCGGCGTAGATCGGGCGCTTGAAGGCGTGGGATCCCTCGACGGCCATGATGTCGCTCACCTGCCCAACGCCGAGCAGTGCGGCGACACGCGGCATGAGGTCCTTGCCGAAGGTCGTCGAGGGGCCGAAGACGTGCGTGTAGCCCGCGGCCAGCTTGGCCACCTGCGGCGCCAGCACGGCCGCCAGCGGCTCGACGTTCGCGGCATTTTCGGCGACCAGTACCTTGCCGACGCCGGCGATTTCGGCCGCCTGCGATGCGACGGCCGAGCCGTCCGCGGCGAGTACCAGGACGTCGATGCTGCCGCCGCCGATCTGCGACGCACAGCTGACGCACTTCGAGGTGCTCGGGTTGAGCCGGGCACCATCGTGTTCCGCAACGATCAGGATCTTGCTCATCACACCAACCCCTTCTTCTTGAGCGCGTCAACCAGCTCGGCGACATCCTTGACCATGATGCCTTTCTGGCGCTGCGGCGGCGGGTCCACGCGGACGGTCTTGAATGCCGACGCATCGGTCAGGCCGAAGTCGCCGAGCGCGAGCGTGTCGAGCGGCTTCTTCTTGGCCTTCATGATGTCCGGCAGCTTCACGTAGCGCGGCTCGTTGAGCCGCAGGTCCACGCTCATGACGGCGGGGAGGTCGAGCTCGAGTACCTCGAGGCCGGCGTCCACCTCGCGGGTCACCGTGGCCTTGCCGTCGGCGATCTCGATCTTCGAGCAGGAGACCGCCTGCGGACGGTCCCACAGCGCGGCGAGCATCTGCGGCGCCTGGCCGTTGTCGTCGTCGATGGCCTGCTTGCCCAGCAGCACCAGGAAAGGCTGCTCCTTGTCGATCAGCTGGCGGAAGATGCGCGCCACCGACAGCGGCGGCACGGAGGCATCGGTCTGCACCAGGACGGCGCGATCGGCACCCATGGCGAGCGCAGTGCGCAGCTGCTGCTGGGCGTCAGCCGGCCCGATGCCCACCGCGAGCACCTCATCGGCCAGCCCTTTTTCCTTGATCCGCAGGGCTTCCTCCAGCGCGATCTCGTCGAAAGGGTTGATGCTCATCTTCACCCCTTCCGTGACGACCCCCGTGTTGTCCGGCCTCACCCGGACGCGGACGTTGTAGTCCACCACGCGCTTGACGCCCACCATGATTCTGCGCATGCGCCCGACTCCTCTCTGACCCGGTCAAACCGTATGTTTGCAATGCAGCATCATACCAGCCGCGGCTCGCCAGCCGCTCGACCACGGCCCGCACGGTGGCGGTCAGGCGCCCCAGCCGCGACGATCCTCGAGTTGGCGGTTGAGGTTCAGCAAACGGCGGTAGCTCTCGTAGCGCCGCGCGTCGATGGCGGCGGAATCGACCGCAGTTCTTACGGCACATTGCGGTTCCCGCAGGTGCAGGCAATCTGGGAACCGGCAGCCTGAGGCCAGCGCAGCGATCTCCGGGTAGCCGCGCTGGACCTCCCGGCTCGGGGCGAGGGGTGGGGTGTAGTCGCGGACGCCCGGGGAATCGGCGATCTCGCCCCAGGGCGTCTTAAGGATCGCCGAGGAAACGGTCGTGTGCCGTCCCTCGCCGGATCCGGTGGAAAGATGACCGGTGGCCCGGACCGCCTCGCCCGCAAGGGCATTGAGCAGGGACGACTTGCCGACGCCGGACTGCCCGGCAAGGAGGCTCCGGCGCCCGGACAGGCGCGCCACCAGCTCGTCGAGGCCGGTCCCGGTGCGCGCCGACACCGCCACGACCGGGAGCCCGATGGCCCGCAAGGGCTCGAGGAACGACAGGTCGTCCGAGTCCGCGGGCAGGTCCTGCTTGTTACAGATGAGCAGCGCCGCGATGCCGGCCTGCTCCGCACCGGCGAGGTAGCGATCGACGATGAATGGATCGCAAGCCGGGCGGGGCGCGATCACCACTCCGAGCTGATCGAGGTTGGCGGCGAGGGACTCGCTGCGGCCGCGGCTGTCGCTGCGGCAGAAGACGTTCTTCCGCGGCAATCGCTCGATCACCGTCCACTCGTCGTCGCCCGCGGAAACCGCGATGCGAACCTCGTCGCCGGCGACGAGGTCGAGATCGCGCCGCTTGAGCTTGCAGGCGACGCTACCCGACTCACTGCGGGCAACCACCACCCGGCGGCCGTAGGACTCGACGACGCAGCCGGTGTCGGTCTGCCCGGTCACTGGGCGTGCGCGGCAGGGCGGCCCAGGGCCAGCAGTTTTCCGATCCGGACCGCCGGCGGCGGATGCGAGTCGTGGAACGCGGAGTAGAGCGGGTCCGGCGTCAGGGTGGTCGCGTTGTCCTTGTAGAGTCTGGCGAGCGCATCGGCGAGGGCGCGGGCATCGCTGTGCGTTGCGGCGAATGCGTCGGCCTCGAACTCGTGGCGACGGGACCAGGCCGCGAGCAGCGGCGATACGAGCCAGGTGAAGGCGGGTGCGGCAACCACGAACAGGAGCAGCGCGGAGGAGTCGCCGGGTCGCGACACCCCGAGGGCGGAGTAGAACCAGTCCTGGCCCGCCAGCCAGCCCAGGACGGCAAAGCCCGCCATGCTCAGCAGCGCGCCCGCCACGAGCCGCTGCGGAACGTGGCGAAGCTTGAAGTGGGCGAGCTCGTGCGCCAGCACCGACTCGATCTGCGGCGGCGTCAGGCTGCCAAGCAGCGTGTCGAAGAACACGATGCGCTTCTCGCGGCCAAGGCCGGTGAAATAGGCGTTTCCGTGCGAGGAGCGACGCGAACCGTCCATGACGAACACCGCCTTCGCCCGGAAGTCGCAGCGTTCGAGCAGGGCGTCGATGCGTGCCTTGAGCGACGCGTCCTCAAGGGGCGAAAATTTGTTGAACAGGGGCGCGATCAGCCGCGGCCAGGCCCATGTCACGAGCAGGCTGAAGCCGAACCACGTGCCCCAGCCAACGAGCCACCAGTAGGACCCGGCCGTCGCCATGATCCACAGCACGCAGGCTGCCATCGTGCCGCCGAGGATTAGTCCCAGGGCCCAGCCCTTGAGCCGGTCGGCCACGAATGTCGCCGGGCGCGTCCGGTTGAAGCCGAACCGCTGCTCGAGGACGAACGTCCGGTAGAGGCCGAAAGGCAGTTCGAGGAGCGCGAGCGCCGCAAACACGCCGAGGAGATGCAGGGCGCCCGCCGTGACGCCGCCGCCGGCCGCGGCCGAGGACCAGGCCGCGACCACCGCGATGCCGCCGCCGAGAGTCAGCGCGAGCGCGACCAACGTGTCGTACACCGCCTCCACCATGACGAGCCGCTCGCCCGCGGCCACGTAATCCGCTGCCCTGGCGTGTTCCGCTGGTGAAACGATGGATTCAAATGCGGCCGGCATCGAGGTCCGGTGCTCTTCGACGAACCTGATCTGGCGCCTGGCGAGCCAGAGTCGCACGACAAGATGCGCTGCGAGTGCCACCAGAAATAGAAGCGTAAAGGTATGCATGGTTCTGGGCTGGCGCCTGTCCTTTGCTAGAATCCGGGGTCAACGCCCCCAATGGTACCGGTTCAACGCTCGTGACCACTCGGTCGGAAAACCTCATTTGGATCGACCTGGAGATGACGGGCCTCGACCCGGACCGGGACCGCATCATCGAAATCGCGACGATCGTGACCGATTCGCAGCTGGAGGTCGTCGCCGAAGGCCCGGTCATCGCGATCCACCAGCCCGACGCCGTGCTGCACGCAATGGACGACTGGAATCGAACGACCCACGGTGCCTCCGGTCTGCTTGAACGCGTCCGAAGCAGCGTCGTCACGGCAGTGCAGGCCGAGGAGCTTACACTCGAGTTTCTGCAGGTTCACGTCGAGCCCGGTGCGTCGCCGATGTGCGGCAACAGCATCTGCCAGGACCGGCGGTTTCTGTACCGGGAGATGCCGCGTCTGGAGAGGTTCTTTCACTACCGCAACCTCGACGTCAGCACGCTCAAGGAACTTGCGCGACGCTGGGCGCCGGACGTCCTGGCCGGGATGAGCAAGGAGTCGCGGCACCTCGCGCTGGATGACGTGCGGGAGTCGATTCGAGAACTGGAGTATTACCGGAGGACGATGTTCGTTGAGGCGTGCGAATTGAAGCAAGACAGTCACGCGCGTTAGTGCTGGGTTTTAAAGCTTCGGTTACCGCTGCAACTGACCAAAATGTGCAGCGAGTCAAGAGCACGTGCGACCGTCACTCTCGTGAAGCACTCGCGGCACGCTACGTTGCACCGACTTGGCGTCAACTCAAGGCGCAGTATGGCTAGTTTTCTTGCGCAACAGCGCAACAGCGCCGCAGCGCGGAAGGGTGACTTTAGAACACGAACTTGAAGCGGCCCGAGAGCGGCGACACGTAGATACTCGATGTTGTGCCGTATATTAAGTGTCAAAGACCTTGACTCAACGAGCGAATGTGTCGAGTCATCGATCGTGCCGGGCCCCTCGTGCACAGCGGTAATGGTTGGCTTCGTTGAAGTCCTATCGACCATCGAAACGAATAAATTCAAGCTGAAGTAGTTCGATACGTCTGTGATCTATGAAGAGCTCTGTGCAAGTTAGGTTATGCAATGCGCTAGAGCCATGTCTGAGGCTCCTCGCCAAAATCATGCTGCGTGCAGGAATTGGTTACACGCAGTTTGCCGAGTTGGCCAAGACGGCTTATGTGGCGGAAGCACTTGGTGATCGTGACCCTCGCGGCAGGGCCACGAATTTGTCTCGTGTGGCAATACGTACCGGTGTGTCGAGAAAAGAGGTCTCGCGCATTAGATCGCTTTTATCGTCACCGCATATTGAAAGGCATTCATCGGCTACTGATACTGACGAAAGTGGGCATGCGGCGAGAGTCCTACAGCTGTGGCACGCGGATTCTAGATTCGTCGATGAACTCGGTCATCCAAAGGACCTCCCCTACAGTGGTGAAAAGGTTAGCTTTAGCGCCGTGGTGAAAGCCGCCGGAGGGGACGTACCGACTGGAGCAGTTCGTGCAGAACTCGTGGATGCAGGCGCCGTGGTGGAACTAGAAAATGGGCTACTTAGAGCATTGAAGCGATACTTTGTGCCCGCAGATGTGGGCGAGGATTTGCTGGTTGGCTTCACTCATTTCGTCAATCCAATTCTCGTTGGCTTAGTCCGTAACACGGAGCGCAATTGTGAGCGGCCGTTCGTCCAAAGGCTCGCGTATTCCGACAGGCTGACAGCAGCGACGGTGCCACTATTTCGTGAAATCTCGCTTAATCGTGCATCATCCTTTTTGCAAGGCATTGACGATTGGCTGAGCGTAAATGAGGCTACCGGTGACTCGCCAGCCGTTGATCTTCATCGCGTCGGAATGGGCGTCTTCTATTACGAAGCACCTTTGTTGAGTCCCAACGGTGATCTGCCCGACGGTAGTGCGCAAGATGTGTGATCTCGGGTCTTCGCGAGCAAATTGCGCGAAGTTCAGTTGGCGGCGGCGATCGGCGAACCGGCTTCCGCAAGGCACATTGCATAAGTGGTCTGCTCGTCGGGAATGGGGTTTCCGTTCTGGTCCTCGCTCACGGTTTCGTGCCGACCAGAGATTCTCGACACCGGCCAGGGGGCGCAGTTCACCAGGGACGAAAGCCCCCCGAGTCAACCAGTTGCGCTTGTGGCTAGCCACCTTCGCGCACGTGCTGGTCGAGGTGCTGCGCCGTCTCGCGCTCGCACGCAGGTAGAGCGGTCCTCACCAGACGGAGTTCATTGCCGCCTGTCGAGCGGCACGCTGAAGCTGCTCCCATGAACCAGGCAGCATCCACCCGCAATCGCTAAACCGCTCGCGCGTCGGGCGGTGCACGCCTGTCTCGATAATCAGACAAACTCTTGGGAAACAGCCTGTGTAAAGCTGCCAACGACAGACACGCCGGTCGCCGGGCTCAAATCACACGCGATAAGACCGTCCGTGCGAAAGCCGGGAAAGGTCCTGGAGTACCGGATGCCGGATGACCTGTAGTGCGAAGCCGTCTCCGTGAAACAGGGGCAAGGTGACAATCTTTCAGAGCGCCAGCACGGAAGATGCCAACAGGGGGGCATTCGCCGAAAACCGTACACCGCTGACCTCGACCACTGTGCCTGGCGAAAAATCGACTGGGCCGGAAGCAAGAAGCGGCGTGTAGTCCACGGTAACCCCGCCGACGACGAGCGTCGCGTGCGCACGGTCCACTCTCTGCACCAATCCCAAGACAGTCACAGTCGTCACGCCAGGAATCTGCGGCTCCTTTGAAAAACGGAGCGACTTCGGATTTGGCTTCCCGTTGGCCCTCAACGAGCCATATACAGTTGCGGTGACAACCTCACCGGCGCCGATACGAACCGACAAATCTTGCAGCAGACTTACCCTACCAACTGTTACAACCTCCTGCCCCATGACCTGTACGCGACCCGTAGTGGTGTCGACGTAATCAACTGGGCCGCGGGCAATAACTCGCAGTCGATGCGAGCCGGAACTGATCACATCAGTATCGCCGCCGATGATGGCCGACGGCTGTCGCGCCTTCTGGCGGTCGCCACCGATGATGGCATTGGTGTCGCCGCCGATGATGGCGTTGGTGTCGCCGCCG
>Ga0209391_10000786_pt1 | contig 15731 bp, 20 predicted proteins | sample PPLLak3March2015_FD_187246 | JGI IMG/M metagenome (GOLD analysis project Ga0209391, IMG submission 187246) | Freshwater sediment microbial communities from Prairie Pothole Lake near Jamestown, North Dakota, USA - PPLs Lake P7 Core (1) Depth... | ecosystem: Environmental > Aquatic > Freshwater >... | reverse complement strand
GGATGAACACCTTGTCCTGCTCGACCAGCTGGCGGGCATTGGCCTCGGCCAGGTTGCCCTTGTTGTCGTCGTCGAGCGTCTTGAGAACGATCTGGCGTCCGTTCACGCCGCCGCGCCCATTGATGAGGTTCAGGTAGGTCTGGATGCCTTCCTGTACCGCCACGCCGTAGTCGTTCTTGCCGCCCTGCAGCGTGATGTTCTGGCCGACAAGAATCTGGTTTTTCGTGACGCCATCAGCGGCCAGTGCCCACGACAGGGTCAGGGCCAAGCAAGCGGCAAGCAGGCGGGGCAGAAAACGGGGCATGCTGGAGGTTCCTTCAGGTCATATTTTTCGGGCGACGGCCATGCGATCCACCTTGGGCTCGCTGCTGGCTGCGCGAATCTGAAAATACTACTGCAAAAGGTTTACAGCAAAAGCCTTGTCTGCTGAAAAATCGGACGCGGCCAGAAAAATGCCCGGATCGGGCCTGGAGTTTGCGCTCAATGCACCAGCACCGGATGCTGGGCCAGCCCGCTGTAACTCTCCAGCGTGTCTTCCACTTCTTCCTGGGTGGGCGTGTTGACCTGCCAGGCATTGATCTTCTGCTGGAACATCTCGGCCCATGAGCCATCGAGGTAGACCTCTTTTCCACGGCGCTTGTCGACGATCTCGAAGCCGTGACGCGCCAGCATGGGCACGCTGGGCTCCGGCGCGCCGTCTTCCTGCGCATTGGCCAGCAAATGCATGACGGCAAAAGTGTCGGACTCGTAGAGCGTGTTCATGGGATCATTCTCCTTCACGGTTGCCTGTCATATTGCAACGACTGTGCCAGTTTCAAGGTTGACAGGGCAATCTGGTGCGAGATCACCACACTTTTTCCATGTATTCGGGGTCCTCGGGGCCGGGCAAAAGGTCACTTCAGGTCTTCTGCAGGCTCGGTGGCACGCAATTCCTGGTCGATGAAGTCGCCATTGGCCTGGGTGACGCGGATGCGCACGGGCAGGTAGTTCATCGACGGCGCGTACCACAACTCGACCCGGGTGTCGAACTCGCGCCGCGGGGCGCGGGTGAGCTTGAAGGCCATCACTTCACCGATTGGAAGGTTCAGCCGTTCCTCGCCTTCCGAAAGTATCACCCAGGATTCGGCATCGCGCGGGCTGACGGTCTGGAGCGTGAGGCTGTTGCCAGGCGCCAACTGAGCAGGCTGGGCGGCCATGAGCGCGCCCAGTTGAATGAACAGGCTGAGCCGGTCCTGCGCGCCGGGAAGCAGGGGCGCGTCGGGGGTGTTGGCACTGAAAGTGATGCGCTGCGTTTCACGGTTGAAATGCGCGGCTTGCTCGCCCCGCCACTTGTCGGCATAGCGCAGCGGTGCCAGCCCCTGCGGGGTGATTTCGCCCTCGCTGGTCTGCGAGCGTGAACCGAACAGGAAAGCGCTGACGTACAAACGGATCGCGTAGCGTCGGCCATCCTGTTGCCAGAGCACCTCGCCACGGACGTTGTAGTCCATCTTGCGCGCCTGGCCGGTGAGGTTGTACAGCAGGCGCACCGAAGCCGGCGCAGTGGCGATCAGGTTATTGCCATCCGGTGGCCGGCTGCCGGACACCGCCGACGCTGGCTCGGCGGGGGCAATCGCGGTGTCATCAGGGGCCGATTCAGTGGTCGTGGAATTTGCCATTGGATCTGTTGTGGATTCGCTCTGCTCGGGTATCGGTTCCCCCTGGTTTGATGCGATGTCCGCTTCTGGCATCGGGCTGGGAGTTGCCGCAGCGGGGAGGGGCGGCTTGTTTACGACGGGTGGCCGCTTCTTCGCTACGGGGGGCGCCGGCGGTGTGCTGACAACATCGGGGGGGGTGGGCGCGGGTGTCAGGGTGCGGGTGTTGATCGCGGCCGCGCGAACGATCGGCGCCTTGTCGGGAAGGAGCGACAGGGAGGCCTCCTGAAGCATCAACAGATGCGCGGCCAGGACGAGGGCCGTCAGGGCCGCCAGCGGCCGCAGCGCGACCGGCGCCCACGCTTTCATCGCCGGGCGTACCCAAGGTCATTCGAGAGCCGGTTGGCCATGGCACGCAGCGGCACCTCGACCGCGCCGCCCCATTCGGCGTCAAAGGTGGCGGCCGAACCCAGCGCCACAACGCCCAGCACCATGCGGGCATCGGAATCGAAAACCGGCGCGCAGAAGCCAACCACACCGGGTAGCAGCGTATCGACCACCCGCGCCATGCCGCGCTGGCGTACGTCGTCGAACAGCGCCTCCACCTGTGCCAGGGTCGTGGGCAGGTCGGCGCGGCACTGCGCGTGCGGAATGGCCTGCAGCCGCCGCAGCTCGTCCTGAATCATCGGTGCGATCTTGTCCAGCGTGCGGTCGGGCGTGAGGTGCGCAGCGAAGCAGCGCCCCGTAGCCGAGGTCAGCAAGGGCATCACGTCGCCCAGGCGCAGGTTCACCGGGCTGGCCAGCGGCGACTCCTGCCAGTGCACGATGGTCGGCCCATGATTGCCCCAGACCGCCAGCGCCAGCGTATGCCCAACCTGCTCGAGCAGGGCCGGCAGGCGCTCACGCCCCATCTGCACGGCGTCCAGCCGGGAAAGTGAGGCCAACCCGAGCTTGAGCGCTGCGGGGCCCAGGTCGTAGCGCGTGGTGCCCGCGTCCTGCATCACCAGTCCCAGCCGCTGGAAGCTGACGAGGTAACGGTGGGCCTTGGCCGCACTCATTTCGGCGGCGGCGGCGAGGTCGCGCAGCATCAGCGGCCCGACGGCGCGGGCCAGCACGTCGAGCAGCGCAAAGCCGACCTCGACGGACTGGATGCCGGCGCGTTCCTTGTCGTGCGGAGCCGCAGGTTCGTCGTTCTGATGGCCTGAGCGCGAATCGTTCATTTGAACTAGAATTCCTGCTGCGTTTCGTTTAGTTAAACAAGTTTACCAATACGTAATTGTTGCGCAAAACGCGCCGGCACGTATGGTTTTGATGGAGACACCGCTTTCATGAAGCTCGCCACCTACAAGGACGGCTCGCGCGACGGGCAACTCGTCGTCGTCTCTCGTGACCTGAGTACTGCACATTATGCGACCGGCATTGCCAGCCAGCTGCAGCAGGTGCTCGATGACTGGGGCTTCCTGTCGCCCCAGTTGCAGGACCTCTACGAGACGCTGAACAACGGCAAGGCGCGTCACGCGTTCCCGTTCGACCCGAAGATGTGCATGGCGCCGCTGCCGCGGGCCTACCAGTGGGCCGACGGCTCGGCCTACCTGAACCATGTCGAGCTGGTGCGTGCCGCGCGCAATTCCGAAGTACCGGCGAGCTTCTACACCGATCCGCTGATGTACCAGGGGGGCAGCGATGATTTCATCGGCCCCTGCGACCCTGTGGTGGTGCCCAGCGAGGCCTTCGGCATCGACTTCGAGGCCGAGATCGCCGTGGTCACCGGCGATGTGCCCATGGGCAGCACGCCCGAGCAGGCCCTGGAAGGCATCCGGCTGGTGATGCTGGTCAACGACGTCAGCCTGCGCAACCTGATTCCGAACGAGCTGGCCAAGGGCTTCGGCTTTTTCCAGAGCAAGCCGGCCACGGCCTTCAGTCCCGTCGCAGTGACGTTGGACGAACTCGGGGAGGCGTGGGACCACGGCCGTGTCAACCTCACGGTGCAAAGCAGCTGGAACGGCCGCAAGGTCGGCATGTGCGACGCCGGCCCCGAGATGACCTTCCATTTCGGCCAGCTGATCGCGCACATCTGCAAGACCCGCAACGTGCGCGCCGGCTCCATCGTCGGCAGCGGCACTGTCAGCAACAAGGGGGTCGAAGTGAACGGCCGCACCGAGTGGCCCAAAGGCTACAGCTGCATCGCCGAGAAGCGCTGCATCGAGACCATCCAGGATGGCAAGCCCAGCACGGAATTCATGAAATACGGCGACACCATCCGCATCGAAGTGAAGGGGCGTGATGGCCAGAGCGTCTTCGGTGCGATCGACCAGGCCATCGCCGCGCCGGCGGTTAAGTGAGCCTCAGAGCTGCTTCGCCAGCGCCTTGACCCCGCGGATCATCATCTCCACGGAGATCGCGACCAGGATCAGGCCCATCAGCCGCTCGAAGGCCATCACCACCCGGGCGCCGACGAGACGCTGGATACGTTCGGCCAGCACCAGAACGACGGCGCACACCGCCATGGTCACGCTCAGGGCCGCCACCCATTCCAGCCGCCGCTCTGGCGCCTGGCTGACCAGCAGCATCACCGTGGCCAGTGCCGAGGGGCCGGCCAGCGCGGGGATGGCCAGTGGCACGATCAGCGGCTCGCCCTGGGGCTCGACCACCTCGCCGGGCGGCGGCGGGAAGATCATGCGCAGCGCGATCAGGAACATCACCACGCCGCCGGCGATCTGCAGCGACAGGTCGGACAGGTTCATCAGCCGCAGGAAGCCGTCGCCGACGAACATGAAGGTCAGCAACAGGCCAAAAGCGATCAGCACCTCGCGCAGGATGACCCACGGCCGGCGCGCCGCTGGCACATGCCGCAAGGCACTGGCAAAGATCGGGATGTTGCCAAACGGGTCGGTGATCAGCAGCAGCAGGATGGTGGCCGAAGCGAAGGTGTAAGTCATCTTTGCCCCCACGCTCGGCACTTCGTGTCCTCGCTGCCGCCCGAGGGGGCCGTTGGCCTGCCTGGGGCGGCCCGGCGCTGGTCCATGCCGCTCATGCTGCGTACACCTGTTCCAGGGAGACGAATCCCTTGACCTCGATCGGGTTGCCGAACGGGTCCAGGAAGAACATCGTCCATTGCTCGCCGGGCTGACCTTCAAAGCGCAGGTGGGGCTTCAGAACGAACACCGTGTCGGCCGCTTGCAGGCGCTGCGCCATCGCCTGCCAGTCCGGCAACGCCAGGATCAGGCCGAAATGCGGCATGGGCACGAGGTGCTCGCCGACGTGGCCCGTGGCAGCGGTCTGGAAGGGTTCGCCCAGGTGCAGCGAGATCTGGTGGCCAAAGAAGTCGAAATCAACCCAGGTGGCCGTACTGCGCCCTTCCTTGCAGCCCAGCACGCCGCCATAGAAGCGACGGGCGGTGTCGAGGTCAGTGACATTGAAGGCGAAATGAAACAGGCTGCGCATCCGGCGAAGGATAGCGCAGCCCGTAAAGCGGAGCGTCAGGCCCCGACGGGGCTATGAAAGCGAATCAGGCCATCGAAGGGTCGACGGCCATCGCGTCATACTTCTTGAAGTACTGGCGGGCCATGGCCACCAGCTGGCCATCCGTGGGGTGATCAGCGGCCAAGGAATCGACGATGACCCGGCTGATGGCGCCTTGGTGGCTCGCGCACCAGTCGCGAAACAGCGTGCGCGCCAGGCCGGGCCCGGCCAGCAGCACTTCGTGGGTGCCTGCGAGCGCTGTCGCGATGTCAGCAAAAAATACGGCGTTGTCGGCGGCCTTGCCCTGGTGCTTGTGATGGCTGCGCGATTTGATGCGCTGGGCCTCCATGTGTTCGCGGTCGAACATCACGACATGGGCTTCAGAATTGTCCATCCAGACGACGGCGTGGAATGTGCTCATACGGTACTTCCTTCAGATAAAAAATGCGGGGAATTCGGGTCTACCCGGTGACTCAGACCGGGTGTTTCTTCTCAAAGCTTTGCTGGCAATGAATGCAGCGCGAGGCCTCGGGAGTGGCTTGTAGCCGCGCTGGCGGAATGTGGACGCCGCAATCAATGCATTCGCCGTAAGTGCCGGCTTCAATGCGCGCCAGCGCCGCATCCAGGGCGTCCAGCTCAGCGACTTCGTGCTCGCCGATGGCGAACTCGATTTCCTTCTCGGTCGCCAGTTGTGCCGGCGAATCCTCAGGGTGCCCGAAATGGGCGGAAGCCGCCTCGGCGCGGCTGACCTGACCGCCGCGCTGTTCGGCCATCTGGGCCAGAAGGGCGGCGCGCATGGCGAGCAGACTTTTCTGGCTGGCGGTGATTTTTTGCTTGTCCATGGAAAGCGCTCCTTCTTTATTCGTGGATTCATCATGCGTCACGGCATGCGCAAGGTCTTTGATGAAAGTCAAGCTCACATGGTTTGGGCAAGCCTGTGGTAGCCGGCAGGTTTAACGTGGAAAATCCGGCTTAGCCCCTCAAGGCAATTTCGTTTTCAAGGAGACCGCATGACCCATTCCGCCATCGACTACACGCGCTACCAGACGCTGGCCATCACCCGCCGTGGCGTGAACGGCGCCGTGATCGACGTTCAGATGAAGGCGCAAAACGGCAAGCTGCCCACCGCAGGCCATGAAGGGCACTGGGAACTCAGCGAGATCTGGCGCGACATCGACAAGGATGACTCTGTGCGTTGCGCCGTGTTGCGCGGCGACGGCCTGGGCTTCTCCGGCGGTGGCGACCTGGCGCTGGTGCAGGACATGGCGAGCGACTTCGGCGTGCGCACCCGCGTCTGGAAGGAAGCGCGCGACCTGGTCTACAACGTCATCAACTGTGACAAGCCCATCGTCAGCGCGATGCACGGACCGGCCGTGGGCGCCGGGCTGGTGGCGGGGCTGCTGGCCGACATCTCCATCGCGTCGAAGACCGCGAAGATCGTCGACGGCCACACCCGCCTGGGCGTGGCCGCGGGCGACCATGCGGCCATCGTCTGGCCGCTGCTGTGCGGCATGGCCAAGGCCAAGTACTACCTGATGCTGTGCGAGGCCGTGAGCGGCGAAGAGGCCGAGCGCATCGGCCTGGTCTCGCTGGCGGTAGACGAAGACCAGTTGCTTCCCAAGGCCTATGAAGTGGCGGACCGGCTGGCCGCCGGCAGCGCCACCGCCATCCGCTGGACCAAGTACTCGCTGAACAACTGGCTGCGCCAGGCCGGTCCCACGTTCGACACCTCGCTGGCGCTTGAATTCATGGGCTTTGGCGGGCCCGACGTGCACGAAGGCGTGGCGTCCCTGCGCGAGCGCCGCGCGCCGAAGTACTGATCAGGACATCGCCGCCGCGCCGGGCCGCCCCAAGCAAGGCGAGCCCCCTCGGGGGGCAGCGCAGCACACGAAGTGGCAAGCGTGGGGGTTCGATCCACCGCCGCGCCGGGCCGTCCCAAGCAAGGCGAGCCCCCATGTGGGGCGCTGTTTCAGGCCTTGACCTTGGCCATCATCAGTTCGGTGTTGGTCTTGCGGTCCGCGTTGACCTTCTGCAGGTTGGGCATTTCACCCAGTCTCTTGAGGTAGTCGCGCACCGGCAGGTCGGCCAGCATGTCGCTGCCGTAGATGATCTTGGTGGCGGCGGCCACCAGAGGCAGGTGGACGGCGGCCGCGCAATCGGCCATCGTGAAGGTGTCGCCGGCGATGAAGGGCGAGAATTTTGCGAGTTTGCCGAACGCGGCAATGTTCTTCTCCAGCTGCTGCCGGGCCTTCTCCTTCGCGCCGTCGCTGACCTTGCCGCCGAAAAACGCCTCCGGGTACAGGTTGCGTGCGACCAGTTCAAGGTGCAGTTCGATGAAACGCAGCAACTCACGCACCTTGCAGGCGGCGAACGGGTCGGCTGGCAGCAGCGGGTGCTGCGGGTATTTCGACTCGATGTACTCCAGGATCACGGTGGACTCGCAAAGCGCACCGTCGTCGGTGATGATGTAGGGAACCTTGCCCAGGGGGCTGGCATCCGGGTCGGTCTTGCCCACCCAGGCCAGAACCTCCTCGAACGGCACGCCTTTTTCAAGCAGCGCGAATTTGACCTTGTTGTAGTAGTTGCTGGCGGCAAAGCCACAGAGTTTGAGCATGGTGAGGTGTCTCCGGAAAGTGAGGGTGCAGGCATCTGCGCCTTGGCCGGCGCAGCCCTCAAGCGTAACCGCGTGGCGGCGTCCGGGTGCGTCTCCAAGTTGACCTGTCCGGCCCGGCGCGTTCCGGCTTTCTTGCGGCTGGGCGATAATCCGCGCCATGCAGCCGCTTCGCAACGCCCGTCTCATCACCCGCCTGGTGCTGGTGTGGTTTGCGTTGACTCTGGGCGCGGCCATCGCTTCGCCGCTGGTGGCGCCCAAGGCCATGCTGCTGGTGTGTTCCGGCGCCTCCGTGAAAATGATCGTTCAGGGCGTCGACGGCGAGACGACAGAAATGGGGCATTCGTCGCTCGATTGCCCGTTGTGCGCGGTAATGAACGCGCCGCCGCCCGTGGCGAACGCCAGCGACCAGCCACCGCATGCGCTGTCACACGCCCTGCTCCCCATCGAGACCGCGCGCATCGCCGCACGTATCGGCACCCCCTGGCAGGCCCGCGCCCCGCCGCTCTATTCCTGAATTCCTGTATTCATAGCTGACCATGACCAGTTGACGCTGGGAAATGGCCTATTTGATCGGTATTTTCAGGAGGAAGCATGGCTTTCACCGCCCGGACCGCGTTCCGGTCTTTCCTTGTCCTCGCGCTGGCTGCGCTGATGGTGCTTCTGGCCGGCTGCAACCGGACGGACAATGCGGCAGCGCCCAGTTTCCGCGGCCTCGACCTCACGGGCGCGCCCTACGGCCGTGACTTTCGCCTGACCGACGCCGAGGGTCGCGAGCGCACCCTGGGCGACTACAAGGGCAAGGCGGTGCTGATGTACTTCGGCTTCACCCAGTGTCCCGACGTCTGCCCGACGGCGCTGATCCGTGCTGCCGAGGTCAAGAAGCTGCTGGGCGCCGATGGTGAGAAGCTGCAGGTGATCTTCATCACCATCGACCCGGAGCGCGACACGCCCGAGGTGATCAAGGCCTACACCGCCGCTTTCGACCCGAGCTTCATCGGGCTTTACGGCGACGCAAAACGCACCCGCGAGACGGCCGACGAGTTCAAGGCGTACTACAAGGCCGTGCCGACCGGCGGCTCCTACACCATGGACCACTCGGCGCTCTCGTATGTTTTCGATCCCCAGGGCCGACTGCGGCTGGCCATGCGCCATGAACAGACCGCCGACGACTACGCCCATGACATTCGCCAGTTGCTGGCCGGGAAATAGGTTTCACCGAAATACCCGCTGAATCCGACTCTCCGGCATTCATTCAATGTCCCTCAACTTTTCTTTCATCAACCCATGGAGTTCAACATGAAATTCTTTGCTTACCTGCTGCTTGCCCTGTCGCTGCTTGGCGGCACTGTCACAACCTCCGCCATCGCCGGCGCCACGGATCCGCTGTTCGTCAACCTGACGACCGACGACCCCCATCGCGCCAACATGGGCATCACCTTTGGCGGCAACCAGCATGATCGCGGCCACCCGCTGACCATTTTCCTCAACGACAAAGGCGTCCTGATTGGCTCAACCGCCAACACGGAAAAGTTCGCCGCGCACCAGAAGGCGCTTGCCGAACTCATGAAGAAGGGCGCGGTGGTCCTGATCTGCCCGATGTGCATGAAGCACTACGGCGTCAAGGAGGCCGATCTGTTGCCGGGTGTCAAAGTCGGCAGCCCCGAGGTCACGGGTGGCGCGCTCTTCAAGGACAACGCCAGATCGCTGACCTGGTAAGCCCATTGGCGGGTGGCCCGAAATGCGGGCCGAACTTTTTTCTTTAACCTGACTCAGGAGTTTTTCATGAAACGTTACGCACTCACCCTCGCCGCGCTGGCTTTTGCCGCTGCTGCCCATGCCCAGGTCACCGTCAAGGACCCCTGGGTGCGCGCCACCGTGCCGCAGCAGAAGGCCACCGGTGCCTTCATGCAACTGACGGCCACCAAGGAGGCCCGGCTGGTTTCCGCCGCCTCGCCCGTCGCCGGCGTGGTGGAAATCCACGAAATGGCCATGGTGGACAACGTCATGAAGATGCGTGCCCTGCCAAGCGGGCTGGAACTGCCGGCCGGCAAGGCGGTGGACCTGAAACCGGGCGGGTACCACGTCATGCTGATGGACCTCAAGGGCCAGGTGAAAGAGGGCGACGTCGTGCCGGTGACCCTGGTGGTCGAAGGCAAGGACGGCAAGAAGGAAACCCTTGAGATCAAGGCCACGGCCCGTCCGTTGAACACTGCCGCCAAGGCCGACCCGAGCCAGGGCGGCGCCCATGGCGCCATGAAGCACTGAAACCGCGTTGTCCGTCCGACCGGCAAACCCCATGACCTCCGTGCGCGCACGCCGCCTGGCCGCCTGGATCGCGATCTTCGCGATGGCGCTGGCCGCGCTCGCGCCCACGATGTCACGGGCGCTGGCGCGGGGGTCTGCCAGCCCGGCTTCCAGGACCGAGGTCTGCACGGCCTCGGGCAAACAATGGATCAATCTGGACACCGCCGCGATCACCGGGGCCACCGGGTCCACGGTTGCCGGTGAGCGCGACGGCAGCCAGCCCGCGCACAACCCGCTGGATCATTGTCCGTTCTGCCTGCTTTCTGCTGAACGCCTCGGCTCTGCGCCTGACGCGGCAGCCCGTTTCTTGGTTCCCGGCGACCCGGTGGCGCCGGTCATCGGGGTGCTGCCTGCTTTTCGATCCCTGGCTCCCCTGGCCGTCCACGCGCGCGGCCCGCCCTTGAACACACCTCCACCTTTCGTGGCCTGAACGCTCCCTGACCGGCGCGTGCGGCCGGTTTGTTGAGTTCTGGCTCGCGCCGCTTTGGCGTTGCGGGCCGTGTTCAGGAGCGTCGTTCGTGAAAAAGATTGAATTGAAGTCGGTGCCCGCCCTGCGCGGCACACCGACAGGTGTTGGCATTCCCCGAGGCCAGACGCTGTTGCAGGCTGGAACCGCCGGCACCGTCTGGCGCGTGCGCAAGGGTGCGTTCCGTCTGGAGCGCCCGGCCGGCGACGGCCAGACCGTGGTGCATCTCGCAATGGCGGGCGACCTCGTCGGCGTGGAAGCCCTGTGTGCCGAGCCCTATGCCTGCACCGTGACGGCCCTGGTCGACAGCGTGGTCACGCCAGAGTCCACGGTTGGTGAAGCGGCCCTGACGGCCACGCTCGCCGCCGCCCTCCTGCAGCATCAACGCCAGTCGCTCGACATGGCGTTGATGCGTTCGGGAACGGCGCCGGTGCGCCTGGGTCACCTGCTGCGCCTCCTGGCACGCGCCTTTGGCGTCCCGGCGGGCGGGCTGGAGCGCAAGGCGCTGCCGGCGCTCAAGGACATGGCGCAGATCATCGACTCGACGCATGAGACCGTGTGCCGCGAGCTGCCCCGTCTGCTGCCCGCCCGCGAACGCCAGACCCCGGCGCCTGCACGCTCGGCCTGGCGCGGTGCTGCCACGCCGTTCGCGCCGCAGTGCTGAAGCAGCGGCCATGGCGCGCCCTGCTGTTCGTCGATGGCCGGGCGCAGCCGCAGGCAACGAACTGACCCTGTGATTCGAGCCCGGGGGTCGCCGGACCGTCAAGGGGTGGGTGCCGGCGCCGCGTGGGGCAATAGGGTCCGGACGCCGTCACCAGAAGGCTGACAGCTTGTGGGCGGTTAAAACCTGCACCGTCCAAGTGGCCACTACCGGCCCCGACGGCGTCGAATCCGCACAAACACTGAGCCAGCCGGGTCGCCATGGGCAACGCGTTGGAGTAAGCTGTATTGTAGGTTCAACAAAAACGGAGCAGCCCATGAGCGATTCACCCCTTCCTGGTTTTGGCAAGTTCGTCCCTGGCTTTGATTTCCTGCAAAACCTGGCCAAGGGCGCCACGCAGAACATCCCCCAGATGCCCAATCTCGGCAATTGGGTGGCGCCCACGCTCAACGTGGAAGAGCTGGACAAGCGCATCGACGAGCTCAAGGCGGTGCAGTTCTGGCTCGACCAGAACGCCATGGCGCTGAAGGCCACCATCCAGGCGCTGGAAGTGCAGAAAATGACGCTGGCCACGCTCAAGGGCATGAACTTCAACATGGGCGACGTGGCGAATGCCTTCAAGCTCAAGGCGGCCGACAAGGTGATGTCCGGCGTGCAGAAGGTGACCGATACCGCTGCCGGCGCGGCGGGCGCTGTCTCCGGCGTGGCGGGCGCCGTGACCGGCGTGGCCTCGGGCATGGCGTCAATGGCGTCTGACGTGGCGTCGGCCGCGACGGGCAAACGGGCTGCGGCCAAGTCGGCGACCAAGGCTGCGGCATCGCCCGGTGGCATCGTCGATCCCCTGCAATGGTGGGGGGCCCTGACCCAGCAGTTCCAGCAGATTGCCGCCAGCGCCATGAAAGACGCGGCGAAACAGACCGCCGTGGACACCACCCGGCACATGGCCACCGGACTGGCCAAGGAGGCCATCAAGTCAGCCTCCGGCATGGCCCGCGCGCCGGCCCGCAAGGCGGCAGCCAAGAAGGCGGCTGGCAAGACCGCGGCCAGGACTTCCGCCGCGCGCAGGCGCTGATGAAACTGTTTCCCCACGCTCACGCGACGCATCCGCAGTGGCGCATGGCGGTGGGGCTGGTGCTGGCGCAGTTGCGCGCCCAGATGACGCTGCCCGGTTACGCGGGCGCGCCCACGCTGGCCCTGCTCTACATCACCGACCATTACGCGGCCGAGGCGCGCGAAATTCTGGACACCCTGAGCGCTGAGTTGCCTGAAGTCACCGACTGGGCCGGCACAGTGGGGGTGGGCGTGGCGGCCAACAACGTCGAGTATTTCGACGAGCCCGCGCTTGCGGTCATGCTGTGCGACCTGCCGGCCGACCAGTACCGCGTGTTCTCCGGGGTGGCGCCGCTGGGCCTGGGCTTCGAGGCGCACACCGCCCTGGTCCATGCGGATTCCAATACGCCCGACGTGGCCGAGCTGATCGCCGAGATGGCTGCGCGCACCGAGACCGGGTACCTGTTTGGTGGCCTGGCGTCGAGCCGCTCGACCTCGGTACAGTTTGCCGCCGGCGGCGACGGTTACATCAAGGGCCAGGGCGCAGCCGGCGGTGTGTTCAGCGGGGGGCTATCGGGCGTGGCGTTTGGCGAGGGCGTGCACCTGGTGTCGCGCGTCACCCAGGGCGCCTTGCCCATCGGCCCGGTGCACGAAGTCACCGCGGTGGATGGCCATGTGCTGCTCAAGCTCGACGGCGAGAGCGCGCTGGACGTGCTGGAGCGAGACCTTGGCGTCACCATTGACCAGCCCCAAGGGCCGGGGCTCAAGGCCGCGATCGATGTGGTGCGGGCCACGCTGGCGGGCCTGAGCGAACCGGGCAGCGACGCGGTCGGGCGCACCGGCAATTTCGGCAGCGACGTGATCGTGCGTCACATCATCGGCCTGGACCCGGCACGCCGTGGCGTGGCCATTGCCGCACTGGCGAGCGAGGGCATGCGCTTGGCGTTCTGCCAGCGCAACGTGCAGGCTGCGCGCGCCGACCTCACGCGCATCTGCGCTGAAATCCGCGAGGAACTGGAGCCCCAGGAGCTGACGCACGAAGCCGCCGCCATATTGTCAGCCTCCGGTTCTGGAACCCAGCAGCACCCTGCGCCGCATCCGGCACGGCGCATCGCCGGAGCCGTCTATGTGAGCTGCGCCGGTCGCGGCGGTCCGCACTTTGGCGGGCCCAGCGCCGAGTTGCAGATCGTGCGACGCGCGCTGGGCGACGTGCCGCTTGTGGGCTTCTTCGCCGGTGGCGAGATCGCCCGCAATCACCTGTACGGCTACACCGGCGTGCTGACCGTGTTCACTGACTGACCAGAGTGTTAGACCGGGTGGGCGCCGGGCTGAGCCCCGTCTGCCACCCGATAGGCACCACCCGCGTCAGCACGCTGCAGCCCTTCAAGGGCGGCATCGTGAAGGTGCTCAATCGCGCAGGCCGCCGGTCGGGCCGTGCCGGTGATTCCGATGGCAGCGCCCCGGCGCTGAACTATGAATAAAAATAGTACTTCCCCAGCGCCATCAGGTCATACTTTGCTAGTATAAAGATAGCATTTCTGAATTCTTCTGAAAGACCCCACCATGAGCAAAGCCCTGCGCCTGTCCGAGAAATGGTTCCACCGCGGCCTGTGGGTCGTGGCCTTCGTGTTTGCCGGCTTCCTGATCGGGCTGGGCGGCACCATCGTGGGCGACCTGCCCAAGGTGGAACAGCGCGCCACGCTGGAAGACTTCATGGACCGCAGCGCCGCGGCGCAGGCGCGCCAGACGGTCAAGGACGCCACCCGCGCCGGCCAGGAGGCACGCGACGCGCTGGCTCAGGCGCAGCTCAAGCTCAAGATCGCGCAGGCCGACAGCCAGAGCGCGCGCGAGACCTTTGGCAACTGGCTGGCCACGCGCCGTGCCACCGAGCGAGCCGATCAGGACCCTGAACTCATCGAGCGCACTGCGCGACTGGACGCGCTGAAGGTGGCCGAGCGCACCGCGCAGTCCGCGGTGGAGGCACAACAGCAGGCGGCCCTTGATGCCAGCCAGACGGTATCGCGCGCGCAGGCCCGCTTGCGGGACATGGAGCGCGACGCCCAGGATGCCCTGCGCAAGGCCCAGCGCGCGCAGGAACTGCGCGTGTTCCTCTACCGCCTGGCGCTTACGCTGCCGCTGCTGGTGGCCGCCGGTTGGCTGTTCGTCAAGAAACGCAAGGGCACGTACTGGCCTTTTGTGTGGGGTTTCATCTTCTTCGCGCTGTTCGCGTTCTTCGTCGAGCTGGTGCCGTACCTGCCGAGCTACGGCGGCTACGTGCGCTACCTCGTCGGCATCGTCATCACCGCGCTTGTCGGGCGCTACGCCATCCTGGCGCTGAGCCGCTATCTGGAGCGCCAGAAGCTGGCCGAGAGCCTGCCCGACGCCCAGCGCCGCGAGGAACTGAGCTACGACGTGGCGCTGGCGCGCCTGGCCAAGGGCGTGTGCCCGGGTTGCGAGCGTACGGTGGACCTGAAGGACGGGAAGAACGACTTCTGCCCGCACTGCGGCATCGGCCTGCACGACCACTGCGGGCATTGCCAGGCGCGCAAGAGCGCGTTTTCACGCTTCTGCCATGCCTGCGGGACACCGGCGCGGGCCACGGGCGGTACCGCGCCGACGTCGCCGGCCTGAGAGCCGGGGGCGGTGGCCCCTGAAGCCGAAATATGAACCAAAAACGGTGCGGCCCGGCGAGAATGGGTCACTAGATGCTATCAAGTCAGGACTGAATTCGGGCAGGTCGAGTCGGCTCAGCCCCGGCCCCACGCCCGTCGCCAGGCGTGCCAGCGCCGTCGAGACCGGTACTTCAGCACGCGAGCGGCGCGCCACGGGCGGGACGCGCGTACCTGCATCAACAGCGCGGTTTTCCAGGCTGTCCAGCGACCGTAGAGGGCAGCGAACCAGGCCAGGCGCACCAGGGACGGTTGCGTCAGGGTGAACAGGCGTGCCACCACGGCCGTGCCGACAAGCTTGGCCCCCACGATGACGGCGGCACCGGCCAGCACTTGGCCGTGCCCGATCAACCAGAGCGCGCCAAGCTTCACCGGAAAAAGCGCCAGCGTGGGCAGGACGAACAGCGCCAGTGCGGCCCATGGCGGCAGGCGGCGGATGACGTCCTCGAGCCGCCGCAGGTGCAGCCAGGCACCCAGCCGCGCCAACCCTGCTTGCAGCGGCTCCCAGCCCCATTCCTCGAACAGGATGAGCAGGGCCAGCAGCCAGCCGACGAGGTGTTCCAGAAGGCGCAGCGGCGCCAGCAGCGCGCGCCGTTTGGGGCCAGGGGGGTCGTTAGGGTTCATCCGGAACTTTGTTGGCACAACCCACCGTCATTAGGTCATGGTCTGCTCCTGGTTCAGGAGCAACCAGGTGACACCATTCTCATACCCCGCGCGCCCGCGCCGCCCTGAACTGCGCCCGGAAATCGCCAAAGCGTCCGGCGTCCAGCGCCTCGCGCACTTCGCGCATCAGGTTCAGGTAGTAGTGCAGGTTGTGCACGGTGGCCAGCATCGGGCTGAGCATTTCGCCGCAGCGGTCGAGGTGGTGCAGGTA
>Ga0209391_10000784_pt1 | contig 15753 bp, 12 predicted proteins | sample PPLLak3March2015_FD_187246 | JGI IMG/M metagenome (GOLD analysis project Ga0209391, IMG submission 187246) | Freshwater sediment microbial communities from Prairie Pothole Lake near Jamestown, North Dakota, USA - PPLs Lake P7 Core (1) Depth... | ecosystem: Environmental > Aquatic > Freshwater >... | reverse complement strand
GACCCGTACACGTAAACGGAGCCGCGGCATCGACGTCCAGATCGGATACTCAAACAGGCGCGCCTCCTTCGTCTCTGCCCATGCTTACTCGTCTTCGGTGGATCCTCCTGGCCTTCATTCCCTCGAGCCTTTTGTTGGGAGCGACAACTCATATCACGCTCAATGTCGCGGCGATCCCGTTGCTCTGGGTCGTCCCGTTGGCGCTGTATCTGCTGAGCTTCATCATTGTGTTTGCAAAATGGTCGGCTGCCAACCACCGGGCCATGGTAATTGGCCTCCCGCTGGTTTTGTTACTTATGGCCTTCGACGTAATGCCCGCCGCTCCAGCCTTGCCCTATTGGATGAAACTCATCCTCCCTCTCGTGGGATTGGGAATGGTGGCCATGGTCTGTCATGGCGAACTGGCGAGAACCAGGCCGTCGACGGACCGGCTCACGTTGTTTTATCTCCTGATGTCTGTCGGGGGAGCTCTCGGCGGGGTCTTCAATGCGCTGATCGCCCCAATGGTCTTCACGGACATCTATGAGTACGAGATCGTTATGGTGCTCGCCTGCTTTATTTTGCCACCCTTCGTGGAAAGGGATTGGCTCCGGACTGCGCGATGGTCGCCGTATCATTGGTCTGTAGGGAAGGGATGGGGAGGAGATTGGGCCTGGGTGTTTGGTGTGGCGATCGTAACCGGCTTCTTCATCTGGTTCATTCGCCCACTGAAAGACCCGGCCTTTCTCTTAGAGGTGGCCTGCACAGGGCTGCCGCTGTTCCTCTGCTACGCCACTGTGGGACGACCAGTTCGGCTGGGGCTGAGTCTCGCGGTCGTCCTGGTGATGGCGAATACGGTCAGCGCCTGGTTCGGAGATCCGGTGTTGTATCAAACCCGCACATTCTTTGGCGTCTTGAAAGTCGAACATACGAAGGAGAACAACACGCGCCAGCTGGTGCACGGCACGACCAATCATGGAATCCAACGTGTCGAACCGGAGGCCCGGCGTGAATCCGTGAGCTATTTTCATCCGACCGGTCCTTACGGACAGGTGTTTGCGGCATTTAGCGGACCGAATGCAAAGAAGAACATTGCCGTGACAGGGTTGGGCATCGCGGCGTTGGTGAATTATTGCGAACAGGGGCAATCCTTAACGTATTACGAAATCGATCCAGCGGTTGTGACGATCGCGCAAGACCCCAAGCTCTTTACGTATTATGACGACGCCATACACCGCGGGGTCGATCTGCGGGTGGTCGTGGGTGACGCCCGGTTGAAAATGCTGGAGGCTCCCGACGGTGCGTATGACATGATCATCCTGGACGCATTTACCTCCGATGCGATCCCGGTTCATCTACTCACTCGGGAGGCCATGGAGATGTATCTGCGGAAGCTGGCTCCTGGTGGACTTCTGGTGGCTCACATCTCAAATCGGTACCTGGCCCTTGAGCCGGTGTTGGGCAATCTTGCGCAAACGCTCGGGCTTGTGGCTCTCAAGCAATTCGATTTTGCGAACGGAGTGCCCTTTAAATCCGGAGCCGATCTGGTCGTGATGGCGAGACAGCGTGAGGCACTAGGTCCACTCGCGACGGACCCCCGGTGGACACCTGTCAACCAGATCCTGTCCGTTGGGACCTGGTCAGACGATTTTTCAAACGTGGTACGTATCATCAAATGGAGCAACTAGCGCGTAATGGATTGGTTAGCGAGCACCTTTCGGTCTTCTCCCATTTTCAGGCTGGGTGATCGAGGGATCACTGGGGGGCTCAGGGATACATCTGACAGAGTGTTCCCGTACGACAGATAACCCAGATATTCGTCTGCGCAGCGGCATCACCTCGTTCGCTTCCACCTGTGATTGCCTTATCCTCCCTTTCCCCGCCCATTCGAACAAGACCGTGACGATGAATCCCACGAGAAATCCTGAAGCGTAAAATGCTCCAAAACTTTGACACCCCAAAAGTCTCTATGCTAATGTCCGCGAAACTGTTGGGGTTCTAGTCACTTTCTATTCACTTTTCCAGGGAACATCGCATGAGCGCACAAGGTAAGCATGTGATCATTGTGGCCGGAGCCGGACCAGCCGGAATGGCCGCTGCAAATATGCTGGCGAAGGCCGGCCACGATGTCATCATTTTGAATCGCGACATCAAGTTCGGCGGGCTGGCTGAATACGGGATTTTTCCGGCCAAGCTGAAATTGCGCGGCGGACTCAAGAAACAATATTGGGACATGCTGGAACAGCCCAATGTCCATTATTTCGGCAATGTCTCGATCGGCAAGGGGAAAGATCTCACGGTCGAGGACGTGCGTGCCCTCGGCGCCAGTGCCGTCGTGTTTGCGATCGGCGCACAAGGCACCAAGGCAATCGGCGTGGAAGGGGATTCTGCCCAAGGTGTGTTCCATGCAAAAGATGTGGTCTACCACTTCAACCGTCTGCCCGGCTTCGGCGACCGGCCGTTTGAGGTAGGCAAGCATGTGGCAGTGATCGGGGCTGGCGACGTCATGGTCGACATCGCACACTGGCTGATCCGCTATAAGAAGGTGGAGCGCGTGACCGCCATCGTGCGACGCGGCCCCTTGGAACGAAAGTACAATCCGAAAGAAATCCGGTCGGTCTGCGCAAACATGGATGTCGAGGGTATCACCAAAGAAGTCGCGCGCATCAAGGATCGTCTCGCTGCAGTCGGTCAAAATGCCGACGAGGTCTTAAAAGGTCTGACGGACGAATTCACGAAGTGTGAACCCGCGATCAGCGAAACCAAAATGGGCTTCAAGTTTCTCGCCTCTCCCAAGCGCATCCTGGTCGACGGCAACAATCGGGTGCGCGGGCTGGAGATGGAAGACAACAAGTTGGAGCCCAAGGGAACCGATACGGCAGCCGTCGGGCTCAAGCAGTATTATGAGTTCCCCTGCGACGCCGTCGTCTTCGCCGTGGGCGATAAGGTCGACGAGACGGTTGGATTACCCTATAAGAACGGACTCTTTGTCACCAATCCCAATAAGACGAACAACGATCCCGACGATGCACTCTTTCAGGCCTATGACGAGGCGACGGGGAAAGCAGTGGATGGGGTGTTCCTCACGGGATGGGCGCGCAAGGCAAGCGAAGGACTGGTCGGTGTGGCCAAGCGCGACGGGGAGTGGTGCGCGGAAGTGGTGACTCGTTATCTGGAAACCAAGAACCCTGGCCAGCCGGTCTCAGCCAAGATCGTCACAGATAAGCTCACCGTCCTGCTGAAAGAGAGAAAGAGCCGTCCGGTAAATCTTGCCGGACTCAAAGCGCTCGATGCCGCGGAGAAGGCCCATAGCGGCGCGACGGACTGCATCGGGGAATTCAAGTACGCCACCAACCAAGAGATGCTCAACTTGATCGAGCGGCACTCGCACTAGACAACCTCCACGGGGAGGCGGTTCAGCCGTCTCCCCACTTCAGCTTCTCCCGCAACACTTCATAGTATCGCGTCTCAGGAAACCGGATCAGTCTGGTCCGATGTTCTGAAACTCTGATCTCAATCGTATCCCCCTGCGAAATGGCGACACCCACCTGACCATCCATGGTGGCCATCGCTCCGTCATCCTTACTGGTCAACGTCACTTCGATTTCCGCTTCAGCAGGGACAATCAGCGGACGATGGGTGAGTGTGTGGGGACAGATCGGTGTCAGCACCAGCGACTGCACCGCCGGAGCCAGGATCGGGCCGCCGGCCGAAAGAGAATAGGCCGTGGATCCGGTCGGGGTGCTGACGATCAATCCGTCGCCTCGCAGATTCGTGACGAACTCGCCCTGGATCGCAATTTTCAATTCAATCATGCGAGCCAGCGTCCCCTTGCTGATCACGACATCATTGAGGACGCCCCCTTGCGCAACGGTTTCTCCGTGCCGATGCACATGCGTCTTGATCATGATCCGCTCATCTAACACAAAATCGTTGGCAAAGACCCGATCGAGCGAAGGATAGAGATTGTCCAAACGCACTTCTGTCAAAAATCCCAGACCGCCCATATTCACGCCGAGAATGGGAATGCCTCGCTCTCCGGCGAGCCGTGCCGCATTCAACATCGTCCCGTCACCACCTAATACCAGCAGCACATCGGCCTGACTGGCCAATTGCGTTTTCTGAATTCCTCCGGTCTCGCCAAGCAAAGCAGCGGACGTCGTATCCAAGAGCGCAACGATGTTCTTCGCCCGCAACCAGGAGACAACGCTCTGCAACGTTTCCTTCACCTCTGGAAATTTCGGCTTCGTGAGAATGCCAATGCTCTTACGTTGCATAACGGTGCCGGTGTGCCCTCAATGGTGGAGTGGTGGAAGGTGCGGGATTGTATCGGGACGCTTCTGAGACTGTCAACGCAACATCGACAGACGACATCGGGTGATGTGATGACAATGCCGGCACTCTTACATTCGTTTCACATCGCTGTCGGATTCATACGCAACCTTGACACTCGAAAAGACGCTGGTTACAATTAGCCAAGATTTTCCACAGGTTCGCAGACCGCAACTACGACGAGTCTATACCAGACCAGAAGGAGGCAGGATGTTCGAACGATTCACGGACAAGGGTCGGAAGATCATCATCCTGGCACGGGAAGAGGCCGAGCGGCACCAGAACGATTATCTCGGGACGGAGCACTTGGTTCTCGCAATTCTCCGTGAATCCGACGGTATCGCGCTGATGATCCTGAAAAAGATGGGACTCTCCACGGAACAGATCCGGCTCGAAATTGAGCGGAATCTTCCCGGCGGGGGTACCACGATGACCTTCGGGGAAATTCCCTTCAGCCCACGCGTCAAGAAAGTGATCGAATACGGTGTGGAAGAGGCCAGGCTGTTGGGCCATAACCATATCGGCAGCGAGCATCTCCTGCTCGGCCTCTTGCGGGAAGAGGAGGGGATCGGCGGAAAAATTCTCCGTAGCCTCGGAGCCAATCTGCTGACGGCCAGACAGTTAACCGTCACCTTCCTCAGAAAGTCTGCGCCACGCGAGCGAGATAGGAAAAGTAATACACCGGCACTCGATGAATTCGGACGGGATCTGACCCAGATGGCCCAAGAAGGTCAGTTGGATCCGGTCATCGGTCGCGCCGATGAAATCGAACGCGTGCTTCAGATTCTCAGCCGGCGGACCAAGAACAATCCGGTCCTCATCGGAGAGTCGGGAGTCGGCAAGACCGCGATCGTCGAAGGCTTGGCTCAACGAATCGTACAGTCTGAAGTCCCGGATAATCTCTTGTCGCGGCGAGTGATCGCGCTCGACCTTGGTTCACTGGTTGCCGGCACCAAATATCGCGGCCAGTTTGAAGAGCGGCTTAAGGTTGTGATGAAGGAAATTGTGCAGGCCGGCAATATCATCATCTTCATCGATGAATTGCACACGCTCGTCGGAGCCGGGGCCGCAGAGGGATCGATCGATGCCTCCAACATGCTCAAGCCCGCGCTGTCCCGTGGCGAGATCCAATGCATCGGCGCTACTACGCTGGACGAGTATCGGAAGCACATTGAAAAGGACGGCGCTCTCAAGCGACGGTTCCAGCCGATTCACGTGCAGCCCCCGAGCATGGACGAGGCGGTGCTCATCATCCAGGGACTCCGGGACCGCTACGAAGAACATCATGGCGTCGAGATTTCCGAAGATGCCATCATCGAAGCGGTGAAACTGTCAGACCGGTACATTACCGATCGGTTCCTCCCGGATAAAGCAATCGACTTGATCGACGAAACCGGCTCGCGCGCCAAACTCCAGACCTATGCCTTGCCGTCTGAGTTGAAGGCGATGGAGCAGGAACTCAAGAAGGTCTCCCGGGAAAAAGAACTCGCGATCTCGATGCAAAACTTCGAAGAAGCCGTGCGCCACCGTGAAGAAGAAGAGCGGTTGCGAAAACTGCTGGATGAATCGAAACGCGAATGGAAAAAGAGCCAGGAGAAGAACAAGCCGACCATCGGGAAAGAAGACGTGGCCTACGTCGTCTCGAAGATGACCGGCATCCCGCTCTTTAAATTGGAAGAAGAAGAGTCGAACAAGTTGTTGCACATGGAGGAGTTCCTCCATAAACGGGTCATCGGTCAAAACGAAGCGATCTCGGCCGTGTCGCGCGCGATCCGCCGGTCGCGGGCCGGCTTGAAGGATGCGAAGAAGCCGATCGGCTCTTTCATTTTCATGGGTCCCACCGGCGTCGGCAAAACCGAGCTGGCCAGGACGGTCGCAGAGTTCTTATTCAACAGCGAAGATGCGTTAATTCGCGTCGATATGTCCGAATACCAGGAGAAGTTTACCAGCTCGCGGCTCTTTGGAGCCCCTCCGGGCTATGTCGGCTATGAAGAGGGCGGACAGCTGACCGAGAAGGTCCGTCGCCGTCCCTATTCTGTGGTGCTTTTCGACGAAATCGAGAAGGCCCATCCGGACGTTTTCAATGTGCTGCTTCAGGTGCTGGACGACGGTGTGCTGACCGATAGTTTAGGCCGTAAAATAGATTTCAAGAACACCGTCATCATCATGACCTCGAACATCGGGACGAAGATGATTCAAAAGGGAGTATCGCTCGGCTTCCAGAGCACGGAAGGGGAGCAGGCGAGGAGAAAGAAGGAAGAAGTGATGGGCGAATTACGCCGCTCCTTCAGCCCTGAATTCCTGAACCGCATCGACGAAGTCGTGATCTTCCATCAGCTGGAGAAAGAACAGCTCTACACCATTCTTGACATCCTGATCCGTGAGCTGAACTCGCGTCTTGTGGAAAGAGGTATCGAGATTGAGCTGGATGACGAAGTCAAACAATGGCTGATCAAAGAAGGATATGAGCCGTTGTATGGGGCCCGCCCGATGCGCCGAACCATTCAACGCGCCATCGGTGACCCGCTCTCCGATGACCTCATCAGAGGACGGTTCAAGGACAGCCGCAAGATCAAGGTTGTACTTCGTGACGGGGCTCCAACCTTCATCGAGCAGGAGACGATGGCCAGCGTATAATCCGCTCACCGGAATACGCTCGTAGGAAAGATTGTGCGCGATTCACTTGCACCCCCTGTGGTCATTGACTGCAGGGGGTGCATGCTTTTCAGCGACGGATTGTGGTAACTCTACAGAGTCATGACGACGAGCCTATCCGCTGAAACCGGACACACCACCGCTTGGACCCCATGCCCGATACTGGGGATTGAATCCTCCTGCGATGAAACGTCTGCCGCGATCCTGAATCACGAGGGAACAGTCCTCTCGAACATCGTGTCTTCACAGGACTCGGTTCATCGCCCATTCGGCGGCGTGGTCCCTGAACTGGCCGCACGCGCCCACCTGAGTACGATTGACCGGGTTGTCCGGTCCGCGCTGACTGAAGCCGGTCTCTCCAGGCATGATCTTGGTGCCATCGCGGTCACACAAGGACCCGGTCTGGCCGGTGCCCTCCTCGTGGGACTCAATTACGCTAAAGGGCTGGCCTATGGCTTATCGCTCCCGCTGATCGGTGTGAATCATCTTGAAGGTCATATCGCCTCTGCCTGGTTGGCAGATCCCACATTCCCGTTCCCATGTATTGTCCTTGTCGTATCCGGAGGACATACGCATTTGTTCAGAAGAGAAGCCGACGGTCGAACATTCCTGCTCGGCTGTACGAGGGACGATGCCGCCGGTGAAGCGTTTGATAAGGGGGCACAGATGCTCGGCCTGGACTATCCGGGCGGGCCTGCGATCGATCGACTGGCGCGCCAAGGCAACCCCAAGACCATTCGCTTTCCCTTGTCCCGGTTACAGAAGAGCAGTTTGGAGTTCAGCTTCAGCGGGCTGAAGACCTCGCTGCTCTATCGGCTTCGCGGGATGGACGCAGCGGCACGCGCGGCCCAGGCCGCCGACCTGGCGGCGGGATATCAAGAGGCGATCGTCCGCGTGTTGGTTGATAGAGCCTTTGTGGCGGTCCGGTCGTCCGGCGTGACGGCGCTGGCGGTCGTCGGGGGGGTCTCTGCCAACTCACGCCTCCGCGCGCTGCTCACATCGAGAGCCCGGGAAGAGGGAGTCAGGCTCGCGTTGCCTCCAATGGCCTACTGTACCGACAACGCCGCCATGATTGCATCTGCCGGGAGACAATCGCTCCTAAGCGGGCAACGGCCCGTCGCTGATCTTGAGATTCTTCCTTCACTACGACCGGGGACCTACGCCGGTCGCACAACCGTCCACGCCCGTTAACCAAGAGGCCGCTTATTCCTGATATACAGGGCAAAACCCTCGGACTTCGTGCCGGCCAACTAGCCGCGATCGAGCATCTCTATCGACGACGGAATGCGGTCGATGAGGTCCTTTCACTTGAGCTGGCAACAGAGCTCTCAAAGCTCTCGGCTGAGTACCGGCGTCCGATCTCGCTGCTGCTTACCAGACGCGGTGTCGTGCAGGAAATCATCGTGGGGACCGATATGGTGTTGTCGCCCACCACACTGTCCAAATTTCGTGCAGGCCCCCGTTCACTGCGAGGACTTCGCCTGATTCGAACACAACTACAAGACCGGCCCTTGAGCCAGGAGGATCTGACCGACCTCGGCTACCTGCGTCTCGACCTTATCGGCCTCCTCTCGGTGTCACAAAATGGCACCCCCGGCACGCTCTATCTCGCGCATCTCCTGCCACCGAATAAAACCGGGCGGCTCTGCGAAATCCTCAAACCGACGCCGCTACAGGACTGCCCCATCGCCTTCGACCAGTTCATCAAAGACCTCGAAACGGACCTGCAGGAAGCGCTCAAGCATCACGCCGTAACCAGCGGGAGTGAGTCCGCCATGCTGGTCAGCGCATCGTCTCATGGCCGTGCCGAGCAGGAAGAACGGCTTGCCGAGCTCGCCGACCTTGCCGCCTCCGTCGGCGTCACCGTCATTGATAAGCTTGCGCAGCGAATCGGAGACGGCCACCAGCGATACCTGCTGGGAAGCGGAAAACTGAAAGAAGTACTGATACAAACCCTGCATAAGGGCGCGGATATGGTCATCTTTGATCAAACGCTCACGCCGGCCCAGGCACGGGCGATCGCCGAGATGACGGACATCAAAATCATCGACCGGACCCAGTTGATCCTCGACATCTTTGCGCGCCGTGCCCATAGCCGCGAAGGCAAGGTCCAGGTGGAACTGGCGCAATTACGCTATCTGCTGCCGCGCCTCTCAGGACAAGGCACACAGCTGTCACGCCTCGGCGGAGGAATCGGAACCAGAGGCCCGGGAGAAACGAAACTGGAAACCGATCGCCGGAAGATTCGCGACCGGATCACTCACCTGGAGCGCGAGATCGAACAATTCTCCAAGCATCAGGATCAACGCCGCGCGCGCCGGGAACGGCAGGGACTTCCGGTCCTCTCCTTCGTCGGCTACACCAACGCCGGAAAATCAACGTTGCTGAACATCCTCACGGAAAGTCATGTCTCGGCAGAAGACCGCCTCTTTGAGACCCTGGACACCACCAGCCGCCGCCTGCGCTTCCCGCAGGATCGGGAAGTCATCGTGACCGATACCGTCGGTTTTATCCGCGATCTCCCCAAAGAATTGGTCGGGGCGTTCCGGACGACGCTGGAAGAGCTACGCGAAGCCGATTTACTCCTGCATGTCGTCGATGCGAGCGCACCCGACATTGATGTTCAGATGAAGGCCGTCCTGGATATTCTCGAAGAATTGACACTCGACAAAATCCCGCAAGTTCTTATCTTCAATAAGTGCGACCGGCTCCCTGCGGCTCAAGCCGAAGCCTTGTGCCGCCGCTATGACGCGATCGGCATCTGCGCCTTGGACGCGTCGACATTGCGCCCGTTGATTGACCACCTGGCGACGCGTGTTCATGCCATGGCCAGCACGCAAGAGCCGGACGTTCCTCCGCTGCCGGCCTCCGATACTGCACTTGCATCTCCAAATTAACCGCGGCAGAATTGCACCACTTTCAATGAATGCTCATTCGCGCCGCCATTCATCAGTCATACCAAACCCCGCCACGCTGGCACGGCTGCTGCTCAAGCACCGGCCGAAGGCCGAGATGGAATTGACCCACCAATCGCCGTGGGAATTGCTCGTCGCCACGATCCTCTCTGCGCAATGCACCGACCAGCGGGTCAATCAAGTCACGCCGGCGCTGTTCAAACGATTTCGTCGTCCGCAGGACTTTGCATCAGCCGCTCCGCTCGAACTTGAAACTCTGATCAAATCCACCGGGTTCTATAAGAATAAAGCCAAGCACTTGATCGGATGCGGCAAAGCCGTCACGGAACGATTCGGCGGGACCGTTCCGCAACGCATGGAAGAATTGACGACCATCCCGGGGGTCGGCCGCAAGACCGCGAACGTAATCCTGGGGTCCGCCTTCGGGCAACCGTCAATTGTCGTCGACACTCATGTCAAACGAGTCGCGAATCGATTGGATCTGACCACCTCGGACAATCCCGAGCGAATCGAACAGGATTTGCAGCGACAATTCCCCGAAGCCCAATGGACCGCCATTTCACAGCGCCTGCTCCTGCACGGGCGCTATGTCTGCCTGGCTCGCAAGCCCCTCTGCAATTCGTGCCCGCTTTACGCGGAATGTCACTGGAAAGGAAAGCTCCCGCAATGATCACCAGCATGACCGGATTCGGACGACGACAAGGGGCCTGGCAGGACGGACAGGTGACGGTGGAAATTCGATCGGTCAATCACCGGTTTCTGGAAACCGGCCTGCGACTGCCGAAGACCATGAGTGCGCGTGAAGAACAGATCAAGAAAGCCATCCAGGAACACTGCCGCCGGGGTCGCGTAGACCTCACGGTCCTGGTGCAGGGCGGGCGGGGAGGGACACGCTCACTGCAACTTGACGCTGATCTGGCGAAACAGTACCATCAGGCCCTCCGAAATCTCCAGAAAACACTGAAACTCAAAGGATCGATCGATGTCGGGCTCCTGGCAGGACTCCGTGATGTCATTACGATTTCCGACCAGCCGGCCGATGACCCGAAACTTGCTGCACTCATTGAAAAACTCGTAGGCCAGGCCATCCAGGACCTGGTCAAAATGAGAAAAAAGGAGGGGACCCTCCTCGCGGCGGACATTCGGGCTCGCATCGAGACCTTGCGCGGACTGAAGGCACAAGTTGCGGCTAAAGCCCCGTCAGTCGCCCAAGATGTCTTTGACCGTATGAAAAGCCGGCTCGAAAAGCTTCTGGCGTCTGAGATCCCGGATGTGGCTAAGCTGCATCAAGAACTGGCGCTCTTTGCCGATCGCAGCGACATCACAGAAGAATTGGTCAGACTCGATGCACATATGATACAGTTCGACCATACGCTTCAGAGTTCGGAGTCCGTGGGCAAAACGTTGGACTTTCTCCTGCAAGAGATGGGGCGAGAGGTCAATACGATCGGCTCTAAAGCCAATGATGCCACGATCACGGCATCGGTCGTACAAATGAAGGCGGAGCTGGAGCGAATCAGAGAACAAATTCAGAACGTGGAATGACGAGCACCATGACCACCAGTACTACGCCGACCTCATCCGACCAGCGTCCTCATGTTCCCGAGCGCAGGGGGGTGCTATTTATTATTTCGGCCCCGTCCGGTACAGGCAAGACCACACTCTGCAAACAGATCGCCTCCACAGTTCCGGGAATTTGGCATTCTGTCTCCTACACCACCAGGCAGCCGCGCCCCGGTGAAGAGCACGGGCGTGAATATTTCTTCATTGAAGAAAAGATTTTTCAGGACATGGTGGCAAAAAATGAGTTCATGGAATACGCCCATGTCTATGGCAACTGGTATGGAACCCCGCGCAAAGCTCTGATGGATAAGATGGAGCAGGGGATCGACGTCCTTCTCGAAATCGACGTCCAAGGCGCCTTGCAGATTAAGAAGAAGGTGCAGGACGCGGTCTATATTTTCATTCTGCCGCCCTCGATGGAAACGCTGCGCACCAGGCTCCAGAGCCGGGCCTCTGATACCCCGGAGGAAATTCAACGCCGGCTGCAGAAAGTAAAGGAAGAGGTGTGGAGTTACCGCGAGTATTACTACATCGTGCGTAACGACAACCTGGAACAGTCTCTCAAGGAACTCCAGAGCGTGTTCCTGGCGGAACGCCTCAAGACGAAGCGACTTGATATGCATTGGCTCGAACAGAATTTTATCCTCGAGAAAGAATCCAAACCGGGAGATCGTGACCAATCTTCCATTGCTAAAGGGAGTACCGCGCACCATGATTGACATGCTCAACCTCTTGCCCCAGTACAAACTCGGCCAATTCGACTCACGCCACCGGCTCGTCATCGTCGCCTCTCAGCGGGCCAAACACCTGATCCAGGGAGCGAAGCGCTCCGGCCTCGTCCGGTTCACCAAGGAAACCACCTGCGCACTCGATGAAGTGCTGCGCGGAGAGGTCAAGTATCTCGTCGGCGAGGAAGCCCGTGAGGCCATGAAAGAAGCCAAGCGCGGGAAAGAAGGCGAGACCGAGCGGTTGGCGATGATGACCGGTGAAGACGCCAAGGAAATCAAGAAAGAGCTCAGCGTCTATGTCGATGACGCCGCCAAGCCTGCCCCCGCGGAGGAGTAACCATTGGATTCTGAGACAACGCCAGGAGCGTTGACCGGTAAGCGGGTGGCGCTCGGCGTCACAGGAAGCATCGCGGCCTATAAGGCCGTGAGTCTCCTACGTGCCCTCACACGACAAGGGGCCGGCGTCTCCGTCGTGATGACCAGGGCTGCGACTCAGTTCGTCACGCCGATGACTTTTGAAGTCCTGTCCGGCCAGGCGGTGACGACCGACCTCTTCGAAGCTCATCAAGAGATGAAACATCTGTCCATCCCTGAAGGGGCCGATGCCATCGTGGTCGCGCCGGCGACGGCCAACTTCCTGGCCAAGGCCGCTGTCGGACTGGCGGATGATGTCCTGTCGACCATGCTGCTCACGAGCCGCTGTCCCTTGATTGTGGCGCCCGCCATGGACGGCGACATGTGGACTCATCCCACAGTCCAAGACCATGTCAGGACGCTCCGCTCCCGGGGCACGATAGTCCTGGACCCGGAAGAAGGTCCGCTCGCCTCAGGGCAGGTGGCCCAAGGGCGACTTGCCGCCGAGACTCGAATTCTTGAAGCCATCGAACAGGTCCTCCTCCCGCTCGCCGATTTGAAAGGCCAGAGGATCCTCGTCTCAGCCGGTCCCACTCAAGAAGCCATCGATCCGGTTCGCTACATTTCCAATCGCTCATCGGGAAAGATGGGCTACGCCATCGCGGAAGCGGCGAGAAACCGAGGCGCCGAGGTGATCCTCGTCAGCGGCCCCACCGCGCTTACACCACCGGCCGGCATCCGCGTCGTCCCGATTACCACCGCCAAAGAAATGGCAGAGGCCATGTCGGCTCAGTTCGGCTGGTCCTCCGTCGTCATCATGGCTGCGGCCGTGGCGGACTTTCGCCCCGTCGCCCCCGCATCACAGAAGCTGAAAAAGGGAACCGCCGCCATCCCTCCGCTTGAGCTAGAACGGGCTCCCGATATTCTGGCGATGCTCTCGGCCAAACGGACCTCCCAAATCCTGGTCGGCTTTGCCGCGGAGACACAGCATCTCGTCCGGCATGCGACCGACAAACTCGCGGCGAAGGGTCTCGACCTGATCGTCGCCAACGATGTGACGCAAGCCGGAGGAGGATTCGGCAGTGAACAGAATGCCGCAGTCATCCTTTCCCGCACCGGAATCCATCATGCCTTCGACCTCCGTCCAAAATCACAATTGGCTCACGATATCCTCTCAACCATTGTAGAATTTGCGAAGAACGAACCTCGCAAACAGACTCAGGCTGCCGTACGATAGGAGCCTCAATGGCATCAGGATCCCGGGCCAACGCCGCTGAAATCGATCGCCTTGCCACCACCCTGGCGAAAGACCCTGCTTCCAAGGCCTTTATTCCATTGGCTGAAGAGTATGGCAAAGCCGGTATGTGGTCCGAAGCGGCAGGAGTCCTCGAAGACGGGCTGAAATACTACCCCGGATTTATCACGGCGATGGTCGCGCTCGGACGGGCCTATGACCAGCTGAGCCAACCGACGAAGGCCAAAGCCATTCTGGAAGAAGCCGTCAAGATCAGTCCGGAAAACCTCCGGGCGCATCGAACCCTGGCAAAGATCTACACAGCCGAAGGGTTCACGGCCGAGGCGCTCAGCTCATGCGACGTGATCCTGGCGCTCAATCCGTTAGATCAAGAATCGCTCTCGCTACGAGCCTCTCTGGGCGCCGCCGTCCAGAACGTATCCGAAACATCTAAGACATCATCGGCAAAAACAACCGTAGCCCCGCCCCAAGCTGCTGTTGTCCCCACCCCGGCAGCTGCAGAGCCAGCCACCCCGGTCCAAGAAGTAGCGACCACTGCTGCAGTGGTGGAGTCAACAATACCGGACGTCGTTGCTGATGCCACCGCCAGCATGGCCTCCGCTCTTGAAATCGACCGGCCTCAGGCACAAGAGCCGTCGCCCATTGACGCTGCAGTGACGACTACACTCGCCACCGAACAGACTCCATCGTCTTCTCCATCACGAAACCAGACAGCCACCAGTCGACTGGAGCAGATGCTGCAGTCCATCCACGCTCGCCGCCGTGACCGGCCTTCTCCAGAAGCCACCGCAGCCTCATCTCAATCCTGACCAAAAGTTTGACCCTCTCCGACGGGGCTGCTAGAATGCCGCCGCTGAACGTCAGGTTCATCCTATCAATCTTTTTCGTGACTTCGGAGGCAGTGCGTACCTGAGATGGTTCGGATCCTTGTGCTACATGGGCCCAATCTCAATCTGCTCGGGACCCGGGAACAATCAATCTACGGTACGACCACGCTGGATGAGATTGATGCCGCCATTGCTCAAACTGCCGAAAGTTTGAACATTGCAGTCGATACCCGCCAGTCAAACATGGAAGGGGAGTTGGTCACCTGGATCCAGGAAGCCCGGACGGGGTATCACGGCATCATCATCAACCCGGCGGCCTATACCCATACCAGTGTGGCCATTCGGGATGCCCTGGCCGCCGTCGCCCTGCCGACCGTGGAAGTGCATCTCTCGAATATTTACCAGCGGGAAGAATTCCGGCATCATTCATACATCGCAGGAGTCGCGATGGCGCAACTCTCCGGCTTCGGACCGGCCGGCTATCTCCTCGCCCTCCAAGGGCTCCTCGAACATCTCCTGGAGCAGGGCACCAAAACAGGCGGGGCCGCATCAAAACCCGTCCGCCGAACCCGCCGACGAAAAGCATGAGCACCACGCATTGGATCACCGTGTGAGGACGAAGGGAGTTTGCAGTGATTTCGACAGTTGATTTTCGCAATGGCGTTCGCCTCATGGTCGAAGGCGACCCCTTTTACATCGTCGAGTTTCAGCACGTGAAACCGGGCAAAGGCGGCGCCTTCGTCCGGACCAAGCTGAAGAGCTATCTCACCGGCAACGTGCTCGACCGCACGTTCCGATCCGGCGAGCGCTTTGAAGAACCGAAGCTCGAAGAACGGGAAATGCAATTTCTTTACGCGACCGACGACGACTACACATTCATGGATAACGAAAGCTACGAACAGCTGACGTTCGCCAAAAAGACGTTGGGGGAGAATGCGGATCTGATCAAGGAAAACATGATCGTGAAGATTCTCGTCTACGAGCATCGGCCGATCGATGTCGAACTGCCCAATTTTATCGAGCTCAAAGTCGTAGACGGCGAGCCGGGCGTGCGCGGCGACACCGCGTCAGGCGGCACGAAACCCGTCATCGTCGAAACGGGAGCGACCATCAAAGTTCCCCTCTATCTGGAGGTAGGCACCGTG
>Ga0209391_10000781_pt1 | contig 15789 bp, 15 predicted proteins | sample PPLLak3March2015_FD_187246 | JGI IMG/M metagenome (GOLD analysis project Ga0209391, IMG submission 187246) | Freshwater sediment microbial communities from Prairie Pothole Lake near Jamestown, North Dakota, USA - PPLs Lake P7 Core (1) Depth... | ecosystem: Environmental > Aquatic > Freshwater >... | reverse complement strand
CGATCACGCCCTTTACAGACGGATCCTTCGCGATGGCCTGGGTGGCCGCGTCGAAGTCCCGCAGGGCGGCGGCATTCAACTTGTTGACGGAGTCGCCGGCCAGGTCGAATTTCAGTTCGACGATGCCGTCGCCCAGCGCCGCGGCGCTGAAAGCGGGTCCGGTATAGAGCATGAGCAGATCTCCCTTCGTTGGGTACACGCGGGCGTGGACCGCAGTTTGCGGCAGCGCAACAGGATTGTTAACAGGGGTTTCCGAGATTCTTCGCCCGGCAGGCTCGGCGGAGCGACCGAGGATCGGCGACCCCGACCCGGCCGCCCACGGCCGTCGTCCCGGTAAACTGCACGCATGAACCGACCCAAACCCAACCGGGCGATCGCCCTGCTGCTGCTTGCCATCCTCGGGACGGCCCAGGCCGACCCGTTCGCCGACGCCCGCAGCGAGTTCATGGCCGCCTACCAGCGCGTCGGGGTCCCAACCTCGGCGCCGGCGGCCGAGGACAGCGCAGCGCTTCGAGCCTACCCGCTCTACCCGTACCTGCAGGCAAGCCGGCTGCAACTGCGCCTCGACGACCCGGCCGCCGCCGGCAGCATCGAGGCCTTCCTTGCCACCCACGGCAACGCCCCGGTCGCCCGCTCGTTGCGGCGCAGCTGGCTCATGTCGCTGGCCCAGCGCAAGGCGTGGGAGCCCTACCTTGCGGCCTACCGCGAGGACGTCGATACCGCCGCGGCCGCGCGCTGCAACACCCTGGCCGCCCGGGTGGCGCTCGGGCGGGTCGAGGGACTCGCCGAGGCCGTCACCGAGGTGTACCTGAATCCCAGCAGCCTGCCTCCCGCCTGCGACCCCGCCTTCGACTGGCTGCGGGCGCAGGGGCTGCTATCTCCGGAACTCGTCGAGCGACGCGCCCGACTGGCCCTCGCGGCCGGCGAAGCCGGCCTCGCGCGCTATCTCGCCCGGTCGTTGCCGGCGGAGCGGGCCGCACCGATCGAGCAGTGGGCGGCGCTCATCGAGCAGCCGCGGTCGTCGATCGAGGCCTTGATCGCGCAGCCCTCGCGCGGCGTCGAGACGGCCGCCCTGCTGGACGGCTGGAAGCGCTTCGCGCGCGCCGACGCCGAGGCCGCCGCCGCGCGCTACCCGGCCCTGCTCCAGGCGCGAGCGCTCGATGCCCGGGCGGCCAGTCCGTTCGCGCTCGCGGTGGCGCAGGCGCTCTCGTGGAGCCGGCTGCCGGAGTCGCTCGAATTCTTCGCGCTCGGACACCCCGACGACTTCGACGAACGCGCCCACGAGTGGCACGTGCGCGCCGCGCTCTGGGCCGGCGACTGGGCACGCGTCCGGACGGCCGTCTCGGCCATGCCCGAGGCGCTGCGCAACCAGAACCGCTGGCGTTATTGGGCGGCCCGGGCGGCCGAGCAGCTCGGCGAGCGTGACGCGGCGCGCGCGGGCTACGCCGCCGTGGTTCCGACCGACAACTGGTATGCGGCGCTCGCCGCGGCACGGCTGGGCCAGCGTTTCAGCCCGACGCTCGAACCGCTACCGCGCGACGAGGCCGAGTTCGCCCGCGTGGCCGCCGACCCGGCCCTCGTGCGCACCCGCGAGCTGATCCTCTCCGGGATGCAGAGCGAGGCAAACCTCGAGTGGCGCTTCGCCTTCGAAGCGCTCACGCCCGGGCAACAGCGGCAGGCGGTGCGGCTCGCCTCGGGCTGGGGCTGGCACCTGCAGGCGATCGCGGCCGCGGCGAGCCTCGGCCTGTTCAACGACTACGAGCTGTTCTACCCGCGCCCCTTCGACGAGGAGGTCCGGCGCGCCGCGAGGACCAGTCGCCTGCCGCCGTCGCTCATCTATGCGGTGATCCGCCAGGAGAGCCTGTTCCGCGCCGACGCCGCCTCGAGCGCGGGCGCGCTCGGGCTGATGCAGCTGCTGCCGGCGACGGCGCAGACCACGGCGCGCAAGGCTGGGCTGCCGCCCCCCTCGCGCAGCAGCCTGCTGCAGCCGTCCGTCAACATTCCGCTGGGATCGGCCTTCCTGCGCGACCTCATCGATCGTGCGGAGGGGCAGCAGCCGCTCGCCATCGCAGGCTACAACGCCGGGCCGGCCGCCGCCCGGCGCTGGCTGCCGGCGTCGCCACTCGAGACAGACATCTGGGTGGAGAACATCCCGTTCAACGAGACGCGCGCCTACGTGCAGCGCGTGCACTGGCACTCGCTGGTGTTCGACTGGCTCGAGGACCGCAAGCCGCGCGACACCGCGTCGTGGCTCGGCTCGGTTCGCCCGCTGGCGGGCGCCTCCTTGCAGGCCGCCGGCAACTGACGCAAAGCGACCGGCAGCCGGCGGAGATCCTGGGGTCGCCCCTCTTCCCGCTCAGGCCGCGCGCACGTCCCGGCCGCCCTCGAGAGCGGCGAGCAGCGCTCCACGTTCCCGCGGCAGCGGCCCGTCGGCGATCAGGGTAAGCCAGTCCCCGAGGAACCGCGTGGCGAGGGCGCCCGGCCTCGCGCCCAGCGTCCGGCAGACTGTCTCGATCTCGCTGGCCGACAGCCCCAGCCGCAGCGGCAGCAGTCGCTCGAAGGCGCGCTCGTCCTCCAGCTCGAGCAGCGCGCCAAACACCGCGCCGCGATTGAGCGCGAGGCCGCGGCCCACCCACTCGGCCGCCTCGGTCAGCGCCGTCGCTTGTTCTGATGCCGTGCCGGCCGAGACGACATAAGCCTGGGTCGCGACGTGGACGACCGCGTCGTCCACGTCGCCGAGGGCACAAGGCAGCAGTGCGGAGCGAGGCTCGAGGCCGCCGCGCACCTGCTCGCGCAGCGTCTCCAGTGCGCGGCGTCGTACGGCAGGCGACTCGGCCGGCAGCCGGCGCCAGTAGCTGATCAAGGCATTCGTCATCGGCGACATGGTCAAACCTCCAGGCCCAAACGAGGGCGTTGCAGACCTGACCGGGGGTCAAACGAGCGGCGCGCGACGGGCGGGAGGCAGGAACGAAAAACCCTCCGCGCCACGTGTCGAGCGCCGGAGGGTTCAGAAAGCTCTTACCCGCTTCGTTGCCTTCCGGCCGCATCCGCGCCTCGCGGCGCGCACCACCTTGCCCGGGGAGGCAGGTTGGCGGGGCGTGAGCCCCTTTCGTGATGCTGGGGTGGATTATGCCGGGCCGGCCGGCCGCCGATCAAGCGAAGCGCCTGAGAAGCCAGTCCGTGGGCAGGAACACGAACAGCACGAAGCCGAGGAACAGCACCGGTACGAACACCCAGGCCGGCCAGCGCACGCGCTGCGCGCCGAAACCGTAGGTCCAGTTGATGTTCTTCTCCGAGGTGCTGACGATCCGGCTCCACGGCAGCACGATGGCGGCGAGCACCACCGCACCGGGCAGCCCCACCGAGGCGTCGTAGCCGTAGGCCGCGATCAGCCACAGCAGCACCAGCGGCAGCGGCACGTGGAACAGCGACAGGCCGCGCAGCAGCAGCGGCCGCTCGGGCTCGAACATGTAGTCGGTGAGGCCGGTGATCCGCCGTCGCAGCAGCAGCCGCAGGGCGTAGTCGAAGTTCCAGAGCAGCTCGGGCACGAGCACGGCCACGGTGAGCACGCTCGACAGCGGAGCGCTCTCGAGCCACATGGCCGGTACTGCGCCGATGAACGCGATGTCGGAGAACCAGAGGAAGTTCTTCCAGCCGTAGTGCGTCCACCACACGGCCATGACGTACAGCACGAAGGCCGTGTACGCGAGCTTGAACCACAGCGGGATGATCACGCCCTCACCAGCCCATCACGGCGAAGTACACGAGGTAGACGATACCCCAGCCGGCGGCCCACAGCGTCCACAGCACGCGGTCGGCGTGCAGCACCCGCGCGCGGACGACGGCGGCCACGCCGCGCGCAAGCAGCACGATGAGCACCCAGCGCGACAGCCGTGCCGGCACGCTCCAGCCGAGGAAGGTCGCAAGGCCCCGCTCCTGCGCGCCCGACTGCACCGCCAGGATCTTGTACGGCACGCCGGAAAATCCCGCGCGCAGCATCTGGCGGCCGTAGTCGGCCTCCAGCGCCGCCCCGGTCTGCTCCACGAGGGCGCTGCTCACCGCCGGGACCGCATCGAGCAGGACCCGCATGCGGCCCGGTGAATCCACGGCCGCGAGGTACATCACGACGCCGCCCGCGAGCGCGCCGGCGAGGCAGGCGGCCAGCGCCGGCCAGGCAATGCGCGGACGGAACGCGGCGAGCCAGGTGAGGAGCACGTCGGGCACGACGAAGAACAGCGTTGCCTCCGCCAGACCCCAGGCCGCTGCCGCGACGAGCCACATGGCTCAGGTGAAATAGAAGCGCGTGAGGTGGAAGAAGAGCGGCGCCGAGAAGCACAGCGAGTCGATGCGATCGAGCACGCCGCCGTGTCCTGGGATCAGTGCGCCGAAGTCCTTCACCTGGCGATCACGCTTGACGGCCGACATCACCAGTCCGCCCGCGATGCCGGCGAGCACGATCACGAGCGACAGCAGCGCCGCCTGCCAGGGTGCGAACGGCGTCGCCCACCACAGCCCCGTACCGACCAGCACGGCGAGCCCGCCGCCGCCGAGGTAGCCCTCGACCGTCTTGTTGGGACTCACGCTCGGCACGGCCTTGCGCTTTCCGATGAGCTTGCCGACCGTGTACTGGAGCACGTCCGAGACCTGGGTCACGACCACGAGGAACAGCAGCAGCTTGGCGCCCTCGCCCGCGTAGCCCGGGATCTCGAGCATCAGCAGCGCCGGGGCGTGGCTCACGCAGAACACGCAGATCATCAGCACCCACTGCAGCCTCGAGGTGCGCGCGAGGAAGTCCTCGGTGTCGCCCGCCAGCACCTGCACTGAGGGCAGCAGCAGGTAGGCGTACACCGGGATCAGCAGCGCGAACATGCCGTACCAGCCGGTCGCGACGAAGTAGTACTGCGCCGGCAGGAACAGGAAGAACGTCCATAGCATCGCGCGGTGGTCCGCGCGGCGCGTCGGCAGCAACGTCATGAACTCGCGCAGGGCGAGGAACGACACGATCGCGAACATCACCAGCGAACCATAGCCTCCGGTCGCGATCGCGATGCCGAACACCACCACCATCGCCCACCAGGCGCGGATACGGGCCACGAGGTTGTCGACCGTGGCGCGGGCGGACTCCGATTGGGCGCGTCCCTTGAGCACCTGCGCGATCACGGTCGCAACGGCGAGGAACGCGAGGATCCCGCCGATCAGCCACACCAGTTCGCGGTCCGCCAGCAGCTTCATGCCCGCCCCTCCCCGAGTTCGAGCATCGCCCGTCGGCAACGCTCCAGAAACACCTGCTTCTCCTCGCCCGGGGCGATGTGCAGTTCCGGACCGAACACGACCTGGCCCTGCATCGGGACCGGCAGCGCGGCGCCCTTGGGCAGGATCCGCGCGAGGTTGCCGAGGTAGACGGGCACGAGCGGCACGCGGGGTCGCGCCCGGGCGAGGTGGTAGAGCCCGGCGCGGAAGGGCTGCACCGCCTCGCCGCTGCCGCGCGTGCCTTCCGGATACAGGATCAGCGAGCGTTCCGCGTCCAGCACCGCGGTCATCGCCTCGAGCGTCTCCTGTCGTTGCCGCTCGATGAGTTCGGCGCCTTCCGCGGCCTTGCGATCGATCAGCAGCGCGTCGAACACGCGGTGCGCGATGAAGCGCCGCACCGCGCCGTGGCCCCAGTAGTCCCGGGCCGCCACCGGCCGCGTGCGCTCGCGCAGTGCGTCGGGCAGGGTGCTCCAGACGACCACGGTGTCGAGGTGCGAGCAGTGGTTGGCGAAGTACACCCGCGGCCCGAGGACGCGCGGATCGCAAAGCCAGCGCGGCTGCGCGCCGGTGACCAGCCGGCAGGTGCCGCGCAGCAGCGCCGAGACGAGTTTCTCAAGCAGCACGCGAGCGCAGCTCCCGCGCGATGCGCAGCACGCGTCGCACCACCGTCACGGTGGACCCGACGAGGACGATCACCAGCGCCAGGGTGATCACCCGACCGGCCAGCGCCGGCGAGGGCATCGCGGCCCCGAGCAGCGCGGCACCCGTCAGCACCGCCATGCGCTGCGACTTCGATTGCGGCCCGATGAAGAACTGCGGCGTGCCGAGTGCGCCGCCCAGCACGCGCACGTAGGCCGTGAAAATCGCCATGACGGCCGAGGCCCAGCCGAGCATCGGGTTCCACGGGCCCGCCGCCACGGCGTGACCGGCCGCAACCAGGATCACGGTGTCGGCGATGCGGTCGGGGACGTCGTTGTAGAGCGCCCCCTCGGGCGTGGCGCACCCGTGCTCGACCGCCACCATGCCGTCGAGCATGTTGCACAGCAGGCGCAGCTGGATGCCCACGGCCGCGAGCACGAGCCACGCGCGCCAGGCCGGACTGTCCGACATCAGCAGCGCCGCCCCTGCGCCCACCGCGAACACGACGCCGAGAATCGAGATCGCGTTCGCACTGAGGCCCGTGCGCGCGATGCGCGCGGCGAGGGCCCTGGCCCAGCCCGTCTCACGCGTCGCGATGGGGCGGCGTTCGGCCATGGTTCATTATGACCCGGCGGAGTGGCGTTACGCGTGAAGCTCGAGCACGTCGCCGTCGGCGAGCCGATGCTCGCGCCCCACGTGCTGCCCATCGGCCGTCACCGAGCGTCCCCAGATGCGCGCGAACCTGAGGGTTCGCGCCATGTCGCGATGCACCAGCCGGGCCGCGTCCGCCACCGTCTGCTCGCCGGCACGCAGCGTGAACGGACGGTCTCGCTCTGCGGGCTTGCCCGGCGCCTTCGTGTACACGCGGATCAGCCCGAGCGCGCGCCAGAGCCAGGACCCGAGTTCGCCGAGGCCGAGCCCGGTCTGCGCCGAGACCAGCATCACGGGGAAGTGCGGCTCCTCGAGTTCGGCCAGCACCTCGAGGTCGGTCTCCGCGTGCTCCAGCAGATCGGCCTTGTTGGCGAGCAGCAGCGTCGGCAGGCCGAGCGCGAACACGTCTTCATCCGTCGCGGGCACGGTCACCTCGACGTCGGACGTGCCCGCCTCGCCGGGCCACCGGGTCACGAGGCTGGTCCTGCGCAGGGCGAGTTCCGCCTGCACGGCAGCGACCTGCTGCAGGCAGTCGGGGTCGGCCAGGTCCACGACCAGCAGGCAGGCGTCCGCGGTCTGCAGGCTGCCCGCGAGCCACGGCAGCGGGTGCCCGGCGGCAACGGCCGGCAGGTCCACGAGCTGGAAGTGCACGTCCTCCCAGCGCAGCATGCCGGGCTCGGGGTACTGGGTGGTGTAGAGGTACGGGCCGCTGCGGGCCCCGGAGCCCGTGAGCCGGTCGTGCAGCAGCGACTTGCCGCTGTTCGGGGGACCCACCAGCGCGATCTGCGCGGCACCCTCGGGCCGCACCATCAGCGCCGGCCCGCCGCGGGCGCCGCCCTTCTTCGGTCCCGTGGTCTCCTCGTCGAGTTCCTTGATGCGGCGCTTGAGGTCGGCCTGCAGGTGGTCCGTGCCTTTGTGCTTCGGGATCACGCGCAGCATCTCGCGCAGGTGCTCGAGCCGCTCCAGCGGGTCGCGGGCCTTGCGGAATGCGTCGGCGGCGGCCTTGTACTCGGGGGAAAGATTCGCGGGCATGGTCGGTTCGCCGGGACTGGGGCTCGAGCGGCCGGCTGTTACAAACCGGTACACGACCGCTCACGTGCAGACATCGCCACGATACAACGGCTCACTAGCCTGCTCACCGTCGGCATTGAAATTGTTCGCCGGCGGGAGACGAACATGGAGCACCTGGATTTCGGACGGCGGCTGTGGGCAGGCCTCGCGGCGGCGGCGGCATACCTCGTGAAGCGGCCGGAGGTCGTGAAGGGCGTGGCGAGCCTGACGGTCTTCGTGGGCAAGAGTTACCTGCTGCAGTTCATCCAGACGCTGTAGCGCGCCGGACGGCGGCCGGGGCTTGCAAGCGAGATCGAAAGCCGGTATCCGATCCGAACCGTGGCCGGTCTCGCGCCACCACCGGACAGGCAAAGCTTGCGAACCTCGAACCCGGCACTGAGCGATGCGCTGGTGATCTTCGGCATCACCGGCGACCTCGCCTACAAGAAGATCTTCCCCGCGCTCGAGAACCTGGAGCGGCGCGGGCGCCTGCCCGAGGTCGTGGTGGGCGTGGCCCGCGGCGGCACAGGGCGCGACGCGCTGATCGCCCGGATGCGCGAGAGCCTCGCCAGCCACGATGCGCACACGGACCCCGAGGCGCTGCGCCGCCTCGAGGCCAAGCTGCAGTTCGTGGACGGCGACTACCGCGACGACGCCACGTTCGCGGCGCTGCGCCGGGCGCTCGGCGACGCGTCGCGCCCCTGCCACTACCTTGCGATTCCGCCGAGCCTGTTTGCCGAGGTCGCCACGCGGCTCGGCGCGTCGGGCTGCGGTGCCGGCGCGCGTGTGGTGGTCGAGAAGCCGCTCGGACGCGACCTGTCGAGCGCGCAGACCATCAACCGCGCGCTGCAGCAGGTCTTCGACGAGGGCTCGATCTTCCGCATCGACCACTTCCTCGGCAAGGAGCCGGTGCAGAACCTGCTCTACTTCCGCTTCGCCAACTCGATCATCGAGCCCATCTGGAACCGCGTGCACGTCGAGAGCGTGCAGATCACCATGGCCGAGAGGTTCGGCGTGGAGGGCCGCGGACGCCTGTACGAGGAACTCGGCGCCGTGCGCGACGTCGTGCAGAACCACCTGCTCGAGGTGCTGGCGATCCTCGCGATGGAGCCGCCCGTGGGCGCGGGCTCGGAGGCGCTGCGCGACGAGAAGACCAAGGTGCTGCGCGCGGTCCAGCACCCCGAGCGTCGCGGCATCGTGCGCGGCCAGTACGCGGGCTACCGGGGCGAGGACGGCGTCGCGCCGAACTCCGACGTCGAGACCTACGCCGCGCTGCGCTTCGAAATCGACTCGTGGCGCTGGGCGGGCGTGCCCTTCTTCGTCCGCTCGGGAAAGCGGCTGCCGGTGACCGCCACCGAGGTCATGGCGACCTTCCGCCAGCCGCCGCAGCGGCTGTTCGACGAGGGACTGCCGGCCCGCCCGAACTACCTGCGCTTCCGCCTCGGGCCCGACCGGGTCGCGATCGCGCTCGGCACGCGCATCAAGTCGCCGGGCGAGGCGATGGCGGGCCGCGAGATCGAGCTGTACGCGTGCAACTCGCACGCCGACGAGATGACGCCCTACGAGCGGCTGCTGGGCGACGCCATGCGCGGCGACACCACGCTGTTCGCGAGGCAGGACTCGGTCGAGGTCGCGTGGGACATCGTGGACCGCCTGCTCGCGAGCGGCCCGCAGGCCGAGCCGTACGCGCCGGGCAGCTGGGGGCCCGAGACGGCCGATCGCATGGTCGAGCGCTACGGCGGCTGGTACGACCCGCCGCAGGACGGCGGGGGCCTGTGCGACTGATCGCCACGCCGGACGCCGGCGCCGCGGCCGTGGCCGCCGCGGAGGAAATCGCGGCAGCCTGCCGGGAGGCGATCGCAGCACGCGGCCTCGCGTTGATCGCGGTGAGCGGCGGCGAGACACCGTGGCGAATGCTCGAGCAGCTTCGCGCGCTCGACCTGCCGTGGGAGCGGATCCACCTCGCGCAGGTGGACGAGCGCATCGCGCCGCGGGGGGATCCACGCCGCAACCTCGCGCGCCTCGCGCAGATCATGGTGCACGACGGTCCGCTGCCGGAGCGGCAGCTGCTCGCGATGCCGGTCGAGACGGACGACGTCGATGCGGCGGCTTTGAGCTACCAGCGGCTGCTGGAGCAACGGGGCGGCGCGCCGCTGCAGCTCGACCTCGTCCAGCTCGGCCTCGGCAGCGATGGCCACACTGCGTCGCTCGTGCCGGGCGACGCGGTGCTCGAGGTCGCGGATCGCGACGTGGCGGTGAGCGAGGAGTATCAGGGGCTGCGTCGCATGACGTTGACGTATGCCGCGATCAACCGTGCTCGGCAGCGCCTGTGGCTGGTGACCGGTGCCGCCAAGGCCGCGCGGCTCGCCGAGCTGCTCAACGGCGAATCGGCGGATGGCGCACCGTCCGTCCGGGTCCGCCGCGCGCATGCGACGGTGGTCGCAGACCGCGAGGCACTCGCGCTCGCCTCGGCGCCGTGAGGCGGGCCGCGGCCCGGGCCCAGCGGCCGTTCAGCGGAACATGTTGTTCGAGGTGTGGTCGCCCGCCAGCCAGCGCTTGAGCTCGCGGTGAGCGTCGAGGCGGCGCCCGGCGTTGATTTTCTCGGCGTCCGGGTGGTCCAGCGTGAACTCGACGATCATCCCGTTGGGGTCGGTCACGTACACCGAGCGGCAGTAACCGTGCTCGAGCACGAAGCTGTCGGGCTCCCGGTAGCCGGCCGCCTTCAGCCGGCGCTCGATGTCCGCCTGCGCATCCTTGCTGACGTTGAGCGCGATGTGGTGGAACGGTGACGGCGGCATCTTCGGGCCGAACAGCTCGGCGTCCTCCTGGTTCGCGAACTGGAAGAACGCCAGCGCGCTGCCGTCCCCGAGACCGAAGAACACGTGGCAGTAGGTGCGCATCTTGCCGAACAGCTCGTCCGATTCGCACCAGGTCGCCACCAGCGGGAAGCCGAGCACGTCTTCGTAGAACCTGCGCGTGGCCTCCAGGTCGCGCGACACGTAGGCCGTGTGGTGCAGCCTGGACGGCAGCGAAGCTTGTGTAGCCATGATCCCCCTCCTTCAGAACCGATACGTGAGCTCGGCACCCCAGACCAGCGGCTGGGCCTTGAACACGAAGTTGTTGGTGTAGCCCGGGCTCGGGAAGAACTGCGGCCCGGGCGACCACTCGGCATTGTATTCCTCGTCGGTCAGGTTCCTGGCCCAGGCGGTGACGGTCCACACGTCGCTGCCGAAGCCCGCCCGCAGGTTGAGCAGGTTGACCGGATCGCGGACCGTGACGTTGTCCGGGTACCAGTACGTGTCGCCGATGATCTGGAAGTCGGGCCGGATGAAGTAGGTCAGGTCCTCGCCGAACGGCAGCGGGCCGTAGATCTGCGCGCCCAAGTTGATCGTGTATTCCGAGACCAGCGGCGCCTGGTTGCCGACGTCGTTCGGGTCGCGCCGGGACTCCTGGATCTCGCTGTCCGTGTAGCCGGCCCGGGCATAGAGGTCGAGCCAGTCGGTCGCGGCGGCCTGCAACTCGAGCTCGAAGCCCATGTAATCGACCTCGTCCAGGTTGCCGAGGTTCTGCGTGCCGGTGTTCGGGTCGTACACGAAGAAGTAAGAGCCCTCGGCCTGAGTGAAGAACGCACTGAAGTTCGCGCTCAGGCGCCGGTCGAGGAACAGCGCCTTGACGCCGGCCTCGTAGGTGTCGGCGGTCTCCTTGTCGAACAGGTCCTCGACGCCCGGGATGTTCGCGGCGCCGACGCCGGTCTGGTTGAAGCCGCCGCTGCGGAAGCCGCGGCTGTAGCCCGCGTACAGCGTGAGGTCGTCCGACGGCCGGTAGGTGAACGTGAGCTTCGGCTGCAGCTCGTCCCAGGTCTCCTTGCGGACCTGCCCCGTGAAGGCGTCGGGCGTCGGCAGGAACTCCTGCGGCGTCTTGGTGGTGTTCTCGCGCTCGTCCTCGTCGTAGCGCAGCGCGACGGCCACCTCGAGCTGGTCGGTGATGTCGTAGTCGACCTGGCCGAACACCGCCCAGGCAAAGTTGTCCTGCTCGTCGGCGAGGAAGGAGAACTGCGGGGCGAAGCGCGGCAGCGGATTGCGCTTGACTTGCGGCACCTTCCAGCCCGGGACCACGGGACTCAGGTCGAATACGTTGCCGGTCGAGATGAACCGATCGGTCTGGATGAAGTACAGGCCGCCGATCCAGCGCAGGCGCTGGTCGGACGGCGAGGTGAAGCGCAACTCCTGGCTGACGGCGCTCACGTCCAGCCACTGGTGCTGGGCCTGGTCGGCGCCGAAGAACGCGTACAGCACCGACTCCTCGACCGGCAGGAAGTCGAACTGGTCCCCGGTGAGGATCTCGTCGAGCGTGTCGTAGGCCGTGATCGAGGTGAGCGTGCCGAAGTTCGTCTCGTAGTCGAGCTTCATCGAGGCGCTGAACAGGTTGCGCTCGTTCACGCCGCGGTTGTTCACGCGCACGTCGAGGCTGGTGTCGTTCACGCTCTCGGTGATGTTGAAGTACAGCGCCTGAGTGTCCGTCTTCGACGCGGACAGGCGGAAGTCCGCGGAGAAGTCCTCGGTGACGTCCCAGATGAGCCGCGCCCGCCCGGAGAAGTCCTTGAACGGGTCGGCTTCCTCGTCGAGGTAGGGATTGTCGATGTAGCCATCGGTGTCGAAATAGGAGCCGGACACCTGGAAGCGCAGCGTCTCGGACTCCGCCACCGGCCCGCCGATGCCGCCACGCACGTAGTAGCCCGGGCCCGAGTCGAAGCCCGCGGTCACCCGGCCCTCGATCGCGTCGTAGCTCGGCTCGCGCGTCCGGATGATGATGGCGCCGCCGATGGCGTTGCGGCCGTAGAGCGCGCCCTGCGGACCCTTCAGCACCTCGATGCTCTGGATGTCGAACAGCTCCTGGTTGAACTGCGACGGGTTGGCGAGCAGCACCCCGTCGATGGAGACCGCCACCGACGGCTCGCTGTTGCGGGCCTGCGAGATGCCGCGCACCACGATGAACGAGGTGCCCTGGTTCTGCGTCTGCACCATCTGCATGTTGGGCGTCAGGGCGATGAAGTCCTGCGGGCGCGTGATGCCCGCCGACTCGATCTCCGCCGCGCTGAAGGCGCTGATGGCGACCGGGACGTCCTGAAGCGACTCGTCGCGCTTGCGGGCCGTGACCACGATCTCCTCGAGTCCCATCGACTCGGTCTCCTGCGCATGGACCGCCGCCGGCACGGGCACGGCCAGTGCCAATGCCGTCGCGGCCGTTCCGAGCCGCCTGCTCACCGCTGTCCTGATGTTCATCGCAAGTCCCCCTCTCCAGTGAGCTCGTCGGCTCAATTTGCCTGCAGTTCCGCACGGACGATCGCGGCGCCCGCGACCATCGACTTCATCTTCCCGATCGCCGACTCGCGCGGCAGGTACTTCATGCCGCAGTCCGGAGCGATGATCAGGTTCTCCGCCGCCACGTAGGGCAGCGCACGGCGAATCCGCGCCGCGACGGTGTCGGGCGTCTCGACCTCGTGCTTCGACAGGTCGATGACGCCGAGGACGATCTTCTTGCCCGGCAGGGTCGCGAGCACGCTGCAGTCGAGGTTCGACTGCGCGGTCTCGAGGGAGACCTGCCGGCAGCTGCAGCCGGCGAGCTCGGGCAGGAAGGAGTACGCCTCGGGACGGGCGTGGATGATGGCGGCGTAGCCGAAGCAGATGTGCACGGCGGTCGTGCCGCCGACGCCGTCGAGCGCCCGGTTCAGGGCCTTGAGCCCGAACACGCGCGCCTCCTCGGGCCGGGCCTGCATGTACGGCTCGTCGATCTGCACGACGTCGGCGCCGGCCGCGAACAGGTCCCTGATCTCCTCGTTGACCGCCGCGGCGTAGTCCATGGCCGCGAGCTCGCGGCTGCCGCCGTAGGCGTCGATCTGCGCCTGCTGCGCCATCGTGAACGGCCCGGGGACCGTGATCTTGACCCGCCGGGTCGTGTGCGCCTTGAGGAAGCGCAGGTCATCGACCTCGACCGGGCGCAGGCGCCGGATCGGTCCCACGACGCGCGGCACCGGGTTCGGGTGGCCGCTGCGGTCGAGCGCCGTGCCCGGGTTGTCGAGGTCGACGCCTTCGAGCGCGGTCGCGAAGCGATTCGAGTAGCTCTCGCGGCGGATCTCGCCGTCCGTGACGATGTCGAGCCCGGCCTCCTCCTGCGAACGGATCGCGACGATCGTGGCATCGTCCTGCGCCTCGGCCAGGAACGGCCCGGGAACGCGCCACAGTTCCCGGGCGCGCACGCGCGGCGGGAAACGACCGGCCAGCTTCGCGCGGTCGATCAGCCACTCGGGCTGGGGGAGGCTGCCGACGAGCATGGTGGGAAGAAGCATCTGCTTGTCTCCGGAGCGTCAGCGGGCCGAAGCCATGGCGGGGTTGGCCGCGACGGCAGGCGGTTCCGGCCAGCGACCGCCCTGCGTCACGCGGGCGCGGATGTCGTCGCCGTGCTCGCCGAGCAGCGGCGCTGGACGAACGCTGCCCGCGCGCAGGCCGTCGAACTGCACCGCCGGACGTACCGCCTCGCGCGCGGTGTGCGGGGCCTCCACGGGGACCACGAGGCCGAGATGTCGCACCTGCGGATCGCCGACGACGTCGGCGACGCTGTTGATCGGCGCGCCCGGCACGTCATTCTCGCGCAGGCGCTCGACCCACTCGTCGAGGGGGCGCTGCCGGAACAGCCGGTCGAGCTCGGCGCCGAGCGCCTCGTAGTTCTCGATGCGCAGCAGGCGGGTCGCGAAGCGCGGATCGCGGGCCAGCTGCGGCGCATCGAGCGCGGCGACGAGCCCGGTCCAGAACTTCTCGAGCGAGGAGAGGTGGATCGCCATCATTGCGCCGTCGGCGGTGTGCAGGATGTGCGCCTGCGCGAGCCGCGGACGGTCGCTCGACTTCGGCACCGTGCCGAGCGCGAAGTACGCCGCGAACGGCTCGACCGCGAAGTGGGCCATGGCCTCGAGCATCGAGACCTCGACCACGTGGCCGCGGCCGGAGCGCGTCCGCTCGAACAGCGCGCCGAGCACGCCGTAGGCGGCGTAGATACCCGTGATCGCGTCCGCGAGCGCCGGCCCGAGGAAGCGCGGCCGCTCGGGATCCACGACGACGCTCAGGAAGCCGCTCAGCGCCTGCGCGACGGAGTCGTAGCTCGGACGGTCCACGTACGGGCCGCTCGACCCGAAACCGCTGATCGAGCAATAGACGAGCCGCGGGTTGATCCGCTGCAGCTGCTCCGCCGAGGCGCCGAGCCGCTCGGCTGTACCGGGCCGGAAGTTCTGGATGTAGACGTCCGCCTCGCGCACGAGCTGGTTGAAGAGCTCGCGGTCGCCGCCCTGCTTGAGGTCGAGGCAGAGGCTGCGCTTGTTGCGGTTGTAGGCCTGGAAGTGCGGCGAGTACTGCCCCTCCTGGTAGGCGCGATACGGATCGCCGTCCGGGCTCTCGACCTTGATCACGTCGGCGCCGAGATCGGCGAGCATCATTCCCGCGCAAGGACCCGTGATGAAGGTGCCCTGCTCGAGGACGCGGATGCCGCGCAGCACCGTGGGCCCGATCACGACTGGCCCTCGACGAAGCCCGCGGGCGCTTCGCCGTCGTAGGCGATGGCCGTGGAGCCGGCGTGGGAGAGCACGAATCCGATGGGTCGCTGCTGTTCCTCGAGCAGATGCGCGATCAGGCCTGCGGTGCGTGCGAGGATCGGCACGCCCTTGAGGGCCAGCAGCGGATAGCCCGCGTCGAGCAGCACCGCCGGGATCGCGGCCGACACGTTCATGGTGAGGTGCTTGCCGGTGAGTTCCGGCAGCAGGCCCTCGACCACGCGGGCCGCCTCGATGTGTGAGCCGGAGGTACCGTTCTCCGCAGCCACTGCGAGCAGCCGGGCCGCCCGCGGATCGGCGCCCTTGTGCAGCGGATGCCCGTAGCCGGGAACGGGGCGCCGTGCGGCCCGGTACTCGCCGACCACTTCACGGGCCCCCGCCGCGAGGTTGTCGCCGCCGGCGCGCGTCACCACTTCGTCCAGGAAGCGGCCCGCCGCCTCGGTGGAGCCGAACACGACGGAGCCGCAGCCGAGGATGCCGGCCGCGACCGCACCCTGCAGCGCCTCGGGCGCCGCGGCGAGCGTCATGCGGCTCGCCTGAACGCTCGGCACGAGCCCGTGCTCGGCGATCGCGACCAGCGTGGCGTCGAGTGCGGCGCGCTG
>Ga0209391_10000778_pt1 | contig 15829 bp, 16 predicted proteins | sample PPLLak3March2015_FD_187246 | JGI IMG/M metagenome (GOLD analysis project Ga0209391, IMG submission 187246) | Freshwater sediment microbial communities from Prairie Pothole Lake near Jamestown, North Dakota, USA - PPLs Lake P7 Core (1) Depth... | ecosystem: Environmental > Aquatic > Freshwater >... | reverse complement strand
CCCTCGCCCACGAGGATGGCCGCCACGTCCTCGTCCACGTCGAGCTGCTTCATGAACAGATCGCGCAGCGTCTTCTGCTCCGACTCGCTCCTCTCCTCGGCCGCCTGCTCGCTCATGATGTTGAGCCGCCAGCCGGTGAGTTCGCTCGCGAGCCGGATGTTCTGCCCGCCGCGGCCGATCGCCTGCGAGAGCTTCTCCTCGGCGACGGCGATGTCCATGCTGTGCGCGTCCTCGTCCATGACGATCGAGCTCACCTCGGCGGGGGCCATGGCGTTGATCACGAACTGCGCCGGGTTCTCGTCGAACGGGATGATGTCCACGCGCTCGCCGGCAATCTCGTTCGAGACGGCCTGCACGCGCGAGCCGCGCATGCCGACGCACGCGCCCACCGGATCGATGCGCGGATCATTGCTGCGTACCGCGATCTTGGCGCGGGCGCCCGGGTCGCGCGCGGCGCCGAGGATGTTGATCAGGCCCTGGCCGACTTCCGGCACCTCGAGCTTGAAAAGCTCGATCAGGAACTCGGGCGCCGTGCGGCTCAGGAACAGCTGCGGGCCGCGCGGCTCGGGCCGGACGTCCTTGAGGAAGGCCTTGATGCGGTCCTGGGTGCGGACCGGCTCGCGCGGGATCATCTGGTCGCGCGAGATGAAGCCCTCGGCCGTGCCGCCGAGGTCCACGAAGATGCCGTTCCGGTCCACGCGCTTGACGATGCCCGAGACGAGCTGACCGACGCGGCCCTTGTACTGGTCCACGACCTGGGCGCGCTCCGCCTCGCGCACCTTCTGCACGATGACCTGCTTCGCGGTCTGCGCGGCGATGCGGCCGAAGGCCACCGACTCGAGCGGCGTCTCGACGTAGCCACCGGCCTCGGCCGAGGGCTCCATGTCGAGGGCGTCCTCGAGGCGCAGTTCCTTGTCGGGGAACTCGAGCTCGGTCGAGTCGTCGGCGAACACCTTCCAGCGGCGGAACGTGTCGTACTCGCCGGTCTTGCGATTGATCGCGACGCGCACGTCGATTTCCTCGCCGTACTTCTTGCGGGTGGCCGAGGCGAGCGCCGCCTCGAGCGCCTCGAAGATGATTTCCTTGTCGACGCCCTTCTCGTTGGAGACCGCGTCGACCACCATCAGGATTTCTTTGTTCATGTGCCGTCCTCCCGCCTTGCGGGGATCAAACGTCCGGCGCCAGGTGCGCCCTGCGAATTCCTTCGATCGACAGCGCGAAGCGCCGACCGTCTACCTCCACCTCGATCGTCCCGGCGCCGGCCGCTGTCAGCGGGCCCTTGAAGCGCCGCCGGCCCTCGAGCGGCTGCGCCAGCTCGACGAACACCGTCTCGCCCACGTAGGGCGCGAACTGCGCCGCCGTCCTGAGCGGCCGGTCGAAGCCGGGCGAGGACACCTCCAGGGTGTACTGCCCGGGCAACGGGTCGTCTGCATCGAGCCGCTCGCTCACCGCCCGGCTCACCCGCTCGCAATCCTCGACCGTGATGCCCTCGGGCGAGTCGATGTACAGGCGCAACACCGCGCTGCCGCGCCCCGACGTGTACTCCAGCTCCCACAGCGCGTAGCCAAGGTCCTCGACCACCGGCTGCAGGAGTGCGACCAGAGTGTCCCTGAGCATCGTCCCGTCCCTGCACAGTGCGGGAAAACAAAAAATGGGCCGGCGGCCCATTCGTTTCTTCGTGGACGGCGAACCCAACGGGTGGCCCCCACAAACGAAAAATCCCCACTCGGGGGATTTCTCTGGCGAATCTCCCGCCGCACCAGCCAGGCTCGAACGACGAGCCTGCCCGACCGGCCAGAAGCCCGAGGAATCAACGATTTACCGCCGACCTCCGACCCTCTGCGGCGCGGATTCTATCGTACGGGGCATAATCCGGCTAGTCCGATCCCCGACCGCGCCTGCTGCGCGCGGGACGGCGCGGCGGCAGCGACTCAGGGACGAGCATGAGTTCCCGAGGCAAACCGCTTAGAGTGACCGCCGGATTTCAGGCGAAGCGCCGACCCGGCGACCTGGCATGAACCTGACCGCAATCGAATTCCGCCGTGGCTGGCCGGTCCTGGTCGCCGCGGCGCTCGGCACCGCGTTCGGCGCCTCGCCCATTCCGTTCAATTCGATCGGGCCATTCACCAGGCCCCTCGCGGAGGAATTCGGCTGGGGCCGTGGTGACATCCAGCTCGCGCTCTTCTGGTTCACGGCCGCGGTCGTGATCACCGTCCCCTTCGTCGGCGGGCTCGCCGACCGCATCGGCGTGCGCAAGGTGGCGATCGGCGCCCTCGCCCTGTTCGGGGTCAGCTTCGCCGCCCTCGCCTTTACGCCGGCTTCGCTGTTCGCCTTCTACCTGCTGTGGGTGGTGATGGGCGCGGTCGGCGCCGGCTCGACGCCGGTCAGCTGGACGCGCGCGGTCAATGCCTGGTTCGTCCACAATCGCGGGCTCGCGCTCGCGCTGACGCTGATGGGCACGGGACTCACCGCGGCGCTGCTGCCGAGCCTCGCCACATGGCTCATCGAGCAGTACGGCTGGCGTCGGGCGTTCCTCGGCATTTCACTCCTGCCGCTTGCAGTCGCCCTGCCGGTGGCCGTGTGGCTTTTCCGCGAACCGAACGCGCGCGACTCCATGCAGCTCGTTGCGCCGGCCAGTCTCACGGGGGTCACGGTGCGGGCGGCCCTGCGCGACTACCGCTTCTGGGTGATCGCCGGGTCGATCCTCTGCGTCGCGATCGGCGTGGGCGGGTCCGTCACGAACTTCCAGCCGCTGCTGATGGACCGCGGCTTCGACCCGCCGCAGGCCGCGCGCGTCGCCGGCGTGATCGGCGTGAGCGTGATCGCCGGGCGCCTGATCGCCGGGGTCCTGATCGACCGCTACTGGGCACCGCTGGTGACCCTGCCGATGCTGGCCCTGCCCGCCCTCGCCTGCTTCCTGCTGGCGCAACCGAACGTAGCGATGCCGGCAGCGGTGCTGTCGGCGATCCTGATCGGGTTCGCCGCCGGCGCGGAGACCGACCTCGTCGCCTATCTCACGGCGCGTTACTTCGGCCTCGCCAACTACGGCCGGCTCTACGGCCTGCAGTATGCGGTGTTCGGCTTTGCCTCGGGCATCTCGCCGTTCATGTTCGGCAAGGTCTTCGACGTGACCGGCAGCTACCGGCCGATCCTGTACGTCGCCGCCGTGCTGTTCGTCGTCGGCGCGGTCGCATTGCTCTCGCTCGGGCGCTATCCGCGCTTCGACGAGGCGCCCCGCGCGCCTACGCCAGGGTGAGCCCGCCGGTCGCCTCGAGCCAGGACGCGATGCGATCGGCGGCACCCGGCACGTCGTCGTCGGAGACATCGACCTCGAACGAGGGCAGCAGCGATCGACCCACCTCGAATCGCATGTCTTCCTGCTCGGCGACGAACGGCGCGAGATCGTTGTACTGGCCCGGGTTGCCCGAGACCTTGAGCCGCTCCTCCCGCGCCCGGGCGAACGACTCGGGGCTGCGCGTGCAAAGGACCAGCCGGAAGCCGAGCGGCAGCAGGCGCTCCTCCAGCCAGCGGAAGTCGAGCTCGCGCCCGTGCACGCGCCGCTGGTAGACGATGGTCGAGACGTGGAAGCGATCGACGATCCACGAGTAGTAGCGCTGCAGCTCAAAGAGCCGCGTCCAGGTGGCGTAGGTCTCCATGGCCAGCGCCTCTTCCTGCGGCTCGAAGTTGATCAGGCCGCGACCCCAGGGGACGTTGGTGAAGGCACACCACTCGGCGGATATCACCGGCGAGTGGTAGCGGTAGCGGCGCGGCCCGACGACCCGCGGGTGCTCGTTGAGCGCGAAGGCGATGTCCGTCTTGTGGGTGAGGCGGGTGCCTTCGAGGATCAGCTTCGGGCAGAGCTTCATCGCCGGTCGAGTACCCGGACGATGCTGTCGGCCACCCGGTCCACGTTGGCGTCGCTCACGCCGGCGATGTTGATGCGCCCGTCCGGCGGCATGTACACGTGCTCGACCTCGCACAGCGCGGCAATGGCGGGCGGCTCGAGGCCGAGCAGGGAGAACATGCCGCGCTGCCGCGGCAGCCAGGAGAAATCGCGGTCGGGACGACGTGCCGCCAGCCGGTCCGCCAGCAGCAGGCGCAGCGACTTGACCCGCGCGACCATCGCGGCGAGCTCGTCCTGCCACGAACGGCGGAGGCTGGCATCGCCGAGGACGCGCGCGGCAATGGCGGCACCGTGGTCGGGAGGCATCGAGTACATGCGCCTTCCCGTGCGCGCCTGGTGGGTGGCGAGTGCGCGCGCGGTCGCGGCGCTGTCGGCCACCACCGCCAGCGCGCCGACGCGCTCGCGGTACAGGCCGAAATTCTTGGAGCAGGAAATGGCGAGCAGCAGCGTCGGCAGTCGCGAGGCCAGCAGGCGCAGGCCGGCGGCGTCCGTCTCGAGATCGTCGCCGAAGCCCTGGTAGGCCAGATCGACGAACGGCACCAGGTCGCGTCGCTCGAGCAGGTCGGCCACCCTCGACCACTGCCCGGGGTCAAGATCGACACCCGTGGGATTGTGGCAGCAGGCATGCAGCAGCACCACGTCGCCGGCCGGAACTGCTTCGAGGCGAGCGAGCATTCGCTCGAACGCCACATCGCGCGTCGCCGGGTCGTAGTACGGATAGCGCCGCAAGGTGATGCCGGAATTTCCGAGCAGCGGCTCGTGGTTCGCCCAGGTCGGGTCGCTGACGTGGACGACGGCGCCGGGCGCGGCCGCGTGCAGCAACTCGGCGCCCATGCGCAGCGCACCGCAGCCGCCAACGGTCTGGATGGTCGCGGTGCGCTCCTTGAGCCCTTCGGCCAGCGGGCCGAGCGCCAGGGCCACGATCCGCTCGTTGAACTCGAGGTTGCCGGCCGGGCCGACGTAGGTCTTGGTCGTCTGGGCGGCGATCAGTTCGCGTTCCGCCTCGCGCACGGCGGCCGGCACCGGCGTGACGCCGCCCTCGTCCCGGTACACGCCCACCCCCAGGTCCACCTTGCCGGGGTCGGGATCGCGCCGGAATGCGGCGGTGACGCCGAGAATCGGGTCGGGAGGCAGCGCTTCGAGATTGCCGAACATGTCCCCTTCCACCCCTGCACCGCGCGGGCGTCAGCGTCCCGGCACGACTCGCTGGTCGATCGCCCCGAAGATGCTTCGGCCATCGCGGTCGAACATCTCGATGCGCACGCGGTCTCCGAAGCGCAGGAACGGCGTGGCCGCACGACCCTGCTCGAGCTGCTCCAGCATGCGCCGCTCCGCGAGGCACGAGGAGCCGCGGGACCGATCATAGTTCGAAACCGTGCCCGATCCCACGATCGCGCCCGCGCCGAGCCGCCGCGTCAATGTGACGTGCTCGATCAGCGTCGGGAAGTCGAAGGTCATGTCCACGCCGGCGTCGGGACGCCCGAACAGCTCGCCGTTGATGTGCGACACGAGCGGCAGCAGCACCTTGCCACCGTCCCAGGCGTCGCCGAGCTCGTCCGGCGTCACCGCGACCGGCGAGAAGGCCGTCGCCGGCTTCGACTGGTAGAAGCCGAAGCCCTTGCCCAGCTCGGCCGGAATGAGGTTGCGCAGCGACCAGTCGTTCACCAGCATCACGAGCCTGATGTGCCCGCGCGCCTCGGCGGCGGACGTGCCCATGGGCACGTCGTCCGTGACCACGGCCACCTCGGCCTCGAGGTCGATGCCGAATTCCTCGCTCGGCACGGGCACGTCGGCCGTGGGCGCGAGAAAATCGTCCGAGCCGCCCTGGTAGACGAGGGGATCGGTCCAGAAGCTCGGCGGCATCTCCGCGCCGCGCGCCTTGCGCACGAGCTCCACGTGGTTGACGTAGGCCGAGCCGTCCACCCAGTGGTGCGCGCGAGGCAGCGGCGCCAGCACCTGGGTCGGCTGGAACGGGAAGCTGCCGGGCGCACGGCCCGCTTCGAGCTCGAGCGCCAGCTGCTCGAGCCGTGGCTGCACGCGCGGCCAGTCGTCGAGCGCAGCCTGCAGCGTGGGCACGACGTGCGGGACCGGCACCGCGCGCGTGAGATCGCGGCTCACCACCAGCAGCTGACCGTCGCGGCTGCCGTTGCGCAGGGAGGCGAGCTTCACGGTCGGCCCTTCCAGCTGTCCACGTAGCCGGTCCACTCGACCGCACCGGCGCCCGCCCCGACGTCGAGCGGGTCGCGCGTGTCGATCATGACCGCGTACTCGTCCGTGGCGGGCTTGGTCTGCTGGAACATGCGCGTCAGGGCCTTCGGGTGAGGCCCGTGCGTGAAGCCGCCCGGGTGGAAGGTCATCATGCCGGGGTGGATGTTGTCGCGGCTGAAGAAGTCGCCCGCGTGGTAGAAGATCACCTCGTCGTAGTCGTCGTTGTTGTGGAAGAACGGCACCTTGAGCGCACCCGGGTCGGTCTCGAACGGGCGCGGCGCGAAAGTGCAAACGACGAAACGGTTGGCGAGGAAGGTGGTGTGCGCCGACGGCGGCAGGTGGTAGCGGTGGCTCATCAGCGGCCGCAGGTCGCGCACGTTCAGGCGCACGACCGATAGTTCGCCGTGCCAGCCCACCGCATCGAGCGGGTTGAAGGGATAGGTGATGAGCGAGACGACGTTGCGCCGCTTCACCTCCACCTGCCAGGACGCGTCGTCCGACTGCTGCGCCAGGAACTCGGCGTCGATCCGCGGCGTGTCGAGCACCGCGGGGTCGAAGATCGCGTGGTTGCCCACCAGACCCTTGTCCGGCAGCTGGTAGCTCGAATTGGTGGCCTCGATCATGAGCAGGTCGAGCGACGCGGCGCTCTCGATGCGCCACATCGTGCCGCGCGGCAGCACGAGGTAGTCCCCTGGCTCGATGGGTAGTCGCCCGAAGTCGCAGTACAGCTCGCCCGCTCCTGCGTGCACGAACAGCAGCTCGTCGCCGTCCGCGTTGCGCGCCAGGCGCGGCATGCTGCCGGGCAGGCGCAAGTAGCGGACGCGGCAGTGCGGGTTGACCAGCACCTCGTGCGCCGACCACGGGCTCGCCTCGCCCGCCGCCAGTTTCGCAAGGTCGAAGGCCCGCGGCTGCAGCGGCCCGGTGAACTCGGTCCAGCCGGTGGGCGGATGGCGATGGTGGAAGAACACCGCCGGCCCGAAGAAGCCTTCCTTGCTCATCTCGCGCTCGTACGTGCCCTCCGGCAGGTCGCAGTGCGCCTGCCTCGAGGCGGTGCCCTCGACGCGCGAAACCGGGATGTATCGTTTCATCGCCCTGCCCTCTCCTGCCGCTCCTCGCCGATCGACCGGCTCGCCGTCAGATGACCCCGCGGCGCTCCTGGTCGAGCTCGATGGACTCGAACAGCGCGCGGAAGTTGCCTTCGCCGAAACCCTCGTTGCCCTTGCGCTGGATGATCTCGAAGAAGATAGGGCCGATGACGTTCCTGGTGAAGATCTGCAGCAGGATCCCGTCCTTGTCGCTGCCGTCGATCAGGATGCGCCGGCGCTGCAGTTCCTCGAGCCGCTCGCGATGGCCGTGGACGCGGGCATTCACGCCCTCGTAGTAGGTGTCCGGTGAATCCTGGAACTCGATGCCGTTCTGCCGCAGCCGGTCCACCGTGGCGTAGATGTCTCCGGTCGAGAGCGCGATGTGCTGGATGCCCTCGCCGTGGTACTCGCGCAGGTACTCCTCGATCTGCGACTTGTCGTCCTGAGACTCGTTGATCGGGATGCGGATCTTGCCGCAGGGGCTCGTCATCGCACGGCTGAACAGGCCCGTCTTCTTGCCCTCGATGTCGAAGTAGCGGATCTCGCGGAAGTTGAACAGGCGCTCATAGAAGCCCGCCCACTTGTTCATGTTGCCGCGCTGGACGTTGTGCGTCAGGTGGTCGATCACCTCGAGCCCCGCGGCACGGCTCGGCGCGGCCTGCGCGACCGGCACGAAGTCCACGTCGTAGATCGTGCGGTCGCCGTAGCGGTCCACGAGGTAGATGATGCTGCCGCCGATGCCTTCGATCGCCGGGATGTTGAGTTCCATCGGGCCGACCGGGCTCTTCACCGGGGTCGCGCCGAGCTCCACGGCGCGCGCGAAAGCTGCTGCCGCATCACGGACGCGGAACCCCATCGCGCAGGCCGAGGGCCCGTGCTGCTGCGCGAAGCGCTGGCCGAAGCCACCGGGCTCGGCGTTGATGATGAAGTTGATGTCGCCCTGCTGGTGCAGCGTGACGTTCTTGCTGCGATGGCGCGCGACCACCGGGAAGCCCATGCGCTCGAACAGCGTTCGCAGCAGCTCGGGGTCGGGCGCCGTGTACTCCACGAACTCGAAGCCGTCGGTGCCCATCGGATTGTCGAAGAGGTCGGCCATGGTCGCCCCCTGGCAAATGCTTTCAATTGAAACGGTAGGGGCGCGATGGTACTGCAGGTGCGCCGCAGCATGCCAATCAAGGCAGATCGAGACGCGCCGCGGGGCGCTGCCCGACGGCGCGGAATGCGACGGAATCTACCGCCCCTGGGTGAGTTCGATGAATCGAGGGTCGTCGCGCAGCGCGCCGGTCAGGCCTTCTTGAGGAAGCAGGTCTTGAGCACCACGGTATTCCGGCCCTGTCCGCACTCGATCGAATCTTCGTCGTCCTCGATCAGGCGGATCCCCTTGAACACCGTGCCGCGCTTGAGCGTCTCCGCCGAGCCCTTCACCTTGAGGTCCTTGATGACCTGCACGGTGTCGCCGTCCTTGAGCTCGTTGCCGTTGCTGTCCTTCACCGTCACGCCGAATCCTCCGCGGATGCCACGTTCGTTCTGCAGGCAGGTTCTGCCCGAGTCCGTGTCCACTCGCCGCGCCGACGGCGCTCACGATGCGCCGGATTGGTGGGCCGTGATGGGATCGAACCATCGACCAACTGGTTAAAAGCCAGCTGCTCTACCGCTGAGCTAACGGCCCTTGTGGAAGGCCGCGCATGATACCGGATCGGACCCGACCGATCACCGGTAGGGCGTCGGATCCGGCATTCCGGCAGCCTCGAAGCCCTCGCGACGCAGGCGGCACGAGTCGCAGCGGCCGCAGGCGCGTCCCTCGGCGTCAGCCTGGTAGCACGACACGGTGAGGGCGTAGTCCACGCCGAGGTCCACGCCGCGGCGAATGATCTGGGCCTTGCTGAGCGAGATGAGCGGCGCGCGGATGCGCAGGCGCTCGGCCTCCTCCACGCCGGCCCGCGTCGCTAGGTTCGCCACGCGCTCGAAGGCTTCGATGAAAGCCGGCCGGCAGTCGGGGTAGCCCGAGTAATCGACCGCGTTCACCCCGATGTAGATGTCGTGGGCGCCGAGCACTTCGCTCCACGCGAGCGCCATGGCGAGGAAGATCGTGTTCCGCGCCGGCACGTAGGTCACCGGGATGCCGGTCGACGGCGCCTCCGGCACGGCGATCGAGGCATCGGTGAGGGCCGAGCCGCCGAAAGCCGCGAGATCGATGGTCATCACACGGTGCTGCACGGCGCCGAGGGCAGCGGCGACCCGGCGCGCGGCGGCCAGCTCCGCCTCGTGGCGTTGCCCGTAGGCGAAGCTCAGCGCGTGGCAGGCGTGGCCCTCGGCGCGGGCGATCGCGAGGCAGGTCGCCGAATCGAGGCCGCCGGAAACGAGCACCACGGCGGACGTGCGCGACCCGGTACGAGGTTCGGACGGGCGAGCGACGCTCATCGGCCGGGCTCTTCGCCCCACAGGACCTTGTGCAGCTGCACCTGCAGGCGCACGTCGAGCCGGTCGGCGAGGATCCACTCGGCGAGTTCGCGTGGGCTCAACTGCCCCCAGCTCGGCGAAAGCAGCACCGGGCACGGCAGCGCCGCGCGGCCGCGCATGAAATCGCGGGCCCACTCGTAATCGGCGCGCGAGCAGACGACGACCTTGAGCTGGTCCTGCGCGCTGAGCAAGTCGAGGTTCTGCAGGCGGTTGCGCGCCGACTCGCCGGAGTCCGGCGTCTTGAGGTCCACGACGCGGCTGACGCGCGGATCGACGGGCGCCACGTCCATCGCCCCGCTCGTCTCGAGCGAGACACGGTAGCCACCATCGCAGAGGGCCGCGAGCAGGTCGAGGCAGGCCCGCTGCGCCAGCGGCTCGCCGCCCGTGACGCATACGTGACGCACGCCGCTGCCCCGCGCGACCTCGAGCAGCTCGTCCACCGTGCGCCACTCGCCGCCGTAGAAGGCGTACTGCGTGTCGCAATAGACGCAGCGCAGCGGGCAGCCGGTGAGGCGGATGAACAGCGTCGGCCAGCCGACGGCGTCCGCTTCGCCCTGGATCGAGACGAAGGTCTCGGTGACCTTGAGGCGGCTCACCGGCGCTCGACGTCCATCCTTGCCAGCCGCTCGCGCGCGAGCCGGTCGGCGTCGGTCCCAGGGTACCCGGCCACGACCCGCTCGAGCGTGGTCCGCGCGTTGCGGAACGCCTTCAGCTCGTACTGGCAGAAGCCCACCTTGAGCAGCGCGTCACCGGCCTTGGCCGAGTCGGGAAACCTGTCCAGCACGCCCTGGAATGCCTTGAGCGCGGAGGTGTAGTCCTTCTGGACGTAGTGCGCCTCGCCGAGCCAGTAGCTCGCGCTGTCGGCGCGCGGTCCGTCCGGGTACTTGGCGAGGTAGAGCTGGAAGCCCCGAACCGCGTCTTCGTAGCGCCCGGCCTTGAGGGCCGCGAACGCATCGCCGTACACCGCGGTCTCGTCGGCGGCGCGCAGCTCGTCCTCCGGGGTCGGTGCGCCCGCACCGGCTGTCGACGGCGTCGCGCCGTTCTCCAGCAGCAGCAGGCGGCGATCGAGGTCCGCGTACAGGTCGCGCTGCTGCTGGCGCAACGACTCCAGATCGTGGCGGGCTTCCTCGATCTGGCCGCGCAGGCTGCGCAGTTCGGAGCGGGCGGCCTCGATCTGCTGTTGCATCGGCACCAGGTTGGCGGCCGAGCGCTCGACCGTGGCAAGGCGCGACTCGAGCTCGTTGGCGCGCGCCTCGAGTTCCTTGTTGCTGGCCGTGCGCGCCTCGGCGGAGGCGCCCGTGACGAGCAGCACGGCCGCGAGGGCAGCCGGCAGCGCACGCGGATTCATTACACGTCCCCTCACTGCGCGTGGACGAGTTCAACGCGCCGGTTCTGGGCGTTGGCCGCCTCGTCGGTGCCCTCGACCGCCGGGCGCTCCTCGCCGTAGCTGACCGTGGTGATCTGTGCGTCCGCCACGCCCTGCAGCATCAGGGCGCGGCGCACGGCCTGGGCGCGCCGCTCACCGAGGCCGATGTTGTATTCCCGTGAGCCGCGCTCGTCCGTATGGCCCTCGAGCCGCACGCGCGCAGCAGGGTACTTCACCAGATAGCCGGCGTGCGCGGCCACCACCGGGACGTATTCGGGCCGGATCTCGCTGCTGTCGAAGTCGAAGAACACGATGCTCTTCTGCTGCAGGTCCGCAAGGGCCTGCTGTTGCGGGCTGAGGGGCTTGACGGCCGATCCGCCAGCCGCGCCGGCGTCGCCGATTCCGCTGGTGGCGGCCGCATCGGTCGTCGTCGCGGCGGCGGTTTCGTCCGGCTTGACCTGCTTGGGCTTCTGACAGGCCGCAAGGCCAAGGGCGAGGACTGCGACGGCGAGGATCTGGATCGGCTTCATGACTCTCGGGCTCCTTAGGATCGGATCAGACATCGACAGGCGCACGACGAAAAAGTGCGCGCCTTTTACCACAGCCACCGCCGCCCATCATCAGCGGACGGGAAACGGCGACCACGCCGGCTCGCGTACGTCGCCCTGGTCGGCGCTCAGCCGCTGCTGGAAGCGGCCGTCAGACGACGCGATCGCGAGCGACCCCCGGCCGCGATCCCGCGTGGCGTAGATCACCATGGCGCCGTTCGGGGCGAAGCTAGGCGACTCGTCCTGGCGCGCGCTGGTGAGCACGCGCAGGTTGCGCGAGGCGAGATCCAGGACCGCGATGCGGTAGCCGCCGCGGTCGAGGGTCACGAGCGCCAGTTCCTTGCCGTCGGGCGACAGGCGTGGACGTGCGTTGTAGCCGTTCGTGAAGGTGACCCGCTCGGCCTTGCGTGCGCCGTCGAGCGCCACGCGGTAGACCTGCGCGTTGCCGGCGCGGTCCGAAGTGAAATAGAGGCTGCGGCCGTCGCGCGCCCACTCCGGCTCGGTGTCGATCGCCTCGTCCGTGGTGATGCGCGTCAGGCTCTGGGTCGCGAGCTCGAGCGTGTAGATGTCGAGATTACCTTCCCGAGACAGCGTGAGCGCGAGTTGCCGGCCGTCCGGCGACCAGGCGGGCGCACCGTTGATGCCTGCACGCGCCGACACCCGTCGCCGCTCGCCCGTGGCGAGCCGCTGCACGTACACGGCCGATGCCTTGCTCTCGAACGACACGTAGGCGATCTCCTGGCCGTCGGGCGACCATGCGGGCGACATGATCGGCTCGGTGGACTCGGTGATCGTGCGCGGGTTGAAACCGTCGGCGTCCGCCACCACCAGCCGGAAGCGCTGGCTGGGCGGGCGGCCGACAACGGTGACGTAGGCGATGCGGGTCGAGAACGCGCCCGGAATGCCCGTGAGCCGCTCGAACACCAGGTCGGCGATGCGATGCGCCGTGGCGCGCAGGCCGCGCTCGGTCGAGGGCAGTCGCTGGGCGAGCAGTGCGGCCCCGGTGCGCACATTGAAGAGTTCGAAGGTCACCGCGAGCGCGGAGCCGTCGGGCTCGACCCGGCCCACGACGATGAAATCGGAGCGCAGCAGCCGCCAGTCCTCGAAGCGGATCTCTTCACCACGCGTCGGGCGCGACACGAGGTCGCGGCGCTCGAGCGGCGCGAAGCGACCGCTCATCTGCAGGTCGCCGGCGATCACCGCCGCCACGTCGGTGGTGGCACCCTCGGCCTGGCCCCCGAACGGCACGATGGCGATCGGCACCGCGTCGCGCACGCCCTGGGTGATGTCGATCCGCAGCTGCGCCCGGCCCGGCGCGGCCGCGAGCAGCAGCGCGCACGCCAGCAGCGCCATGGCCGCGAGCGGACGCCGAGTACCCGGGAATCTCAGCTGCATGTCATCGCTACTCCGTCGGCTTGAAAACGATCTCGAGGCGTCGCTGGAAGGCCCTTGGATCCCGCGGCGGCGGCAAGGGCGAGGCCCGGAACACGGCGTTCGTGATCGACTCCCGCACCGCCTGGTCACCGTTGCAGGTCCCGACCCGCACGTCAACGACCGTGCCGCCCGGGGCCTGCGTCACGTTGAGCGTGCACTCGAGTCCCGCGCGCGCCGAGGGCGGCCGGATCCAGTTGCGCTCGATCGCCTGCACCAGCAGCAGGCGGTACTCATCCACCACGCCCGAGCGCGCGACCGCCGCGGCCTCCTCCTCCGCCGCCAGCAGGCGCTGCAGTTCCGACTCGCGCTCGGCACGGACCGCGGCCTCGCGCTCGGACTGCGCCTTCGCCTCAGCCTGTCGTTTGGCCTCGGCCGCTTCGGCCTTCCTGCGCGCCTCGTCCTCGGCGGCCTTGCGTTTTGCCTCGGCTGCCTCGGTGCGCTTGCGCTCGGCCTCCTCGGCGCGACGCTGCTGCGCGGCGGCCTGTTCGCGCGCCTGCTGCGCCTCGCGCTCCTGCGCTTCGCGCTGACTCGCCGCCCGTTCGTCTGCCTGGCGCTGCTCGCGCTCGGCTTGCGCTGCCCGCTCGGCGGCCGCCGCCTGCTCGGCACGGCGCTCCTGCGGCGGCTCGACGACGGGTTCGACCGGCCTTGGCGGCACCTCCGCCGGCTTCGGGGCGGGCGCAGCCGGTGCAGGGCGCGACTGCGTCGCCGGCTTCGCCGGCGGCAGCTCCGTCACGAAGCCTTCGATCGCCAGCTCGACCGGCGGCTGCTCCGATTGCCATTTCAGCGCCGCGCCCGCGAGCAGCGCGAGCAGGGCCACGTGCAGCCCCGCGGAGCCCGCCAGGGGCCGCAGGTGCTGCTGGAAGAATCCGGGCATCGCTCAGCGTGTCCCGCTCTTGCGGCTCGGGGCCGCGGGCGACTCCGTGGCGAACCCGACCTTCTGCGCACCCGCCTGTTGCAGCAATGCCATGCCTTCCACGACGCGCCCGTATTCGACTGCCCTGTCAGCCTTGACCACCACGGGGCGCTCAGGTTCCCGACGCAGCACGGCCGAGACGAGTTCGAGAACCTGCTCCGGGTCGAGCGCGGCCTGTGGATCGCCGATGTTGAGGTACAGGCCGCCCTCGACGTCGATGCTGAGGACCAGCGGCTCGACGTCAGGTGCCAGCGGCTCGGCCGCCGCCTTGGGCAGGTCCACCTTGATGCCCTGGCTCAGCATGGGAGCCGTGACCATGAAGATGATCAGGAGCACCAGCATGACGTCGATGTAGGGGACGACGTTGATCTCCCCCATCAGCCTGCGCCCGCGACCGCGCGTGACTTGTGCCATGGCTCAGCCCTGCGCTCCGGCGTGTCGCTGCAGGATGGTGGAGAATTCCTCCATGAAGGCGTCGTAGCGCAGCTCGAGCCGTCCCACCTGGTCCGCATAGCGGTTGTAGGCGATCACCGCGGGGATGGCCGCAAACAGGCCCATCGCCGTGGCGATGAGGGCCTCGGCGATGCCGGGCGCAACCATCGCGAGCGTCGCCTGCTGCACGTTTCCAAGCCCCTGGAAGGCACTCATGATGCCCCACACCGTGCCGAAGAGTCCGACGTACGGGCTGGTCGATCCGATGGTCGCGAGCGTCGAGAGGTTTTCCTCGAGGCGGTCGGTCTCTCGCAGCTGCGCCACGCGCATCGCCCTGCGGCTGCCCTCGAGCAGTTCGGCGGCGCCGATGCCGGCCTGTTTGCGCAGGCGCGAGAACTCGCGGAATCCGGCCACGAACACCCCGGCCATCCCGGTGGGCGAGCCCGCCTCGAGCGACTTGTAAAGCCCCGACAGGTCGCCACCGGACCAGAACTGCTCCTCGAACTGGTCGGAGGCCACGCGCTCGGTCTTCAGGAGCTGGCGCTTGCGGAAGATGATCGCCCAGGACACCACCGAGGCGCCGACCAGCAGCGCCATCACGAACTGGACGATCAGGCTCGCCTGCAGGATCAGGTCGAGTGCGGAGTGGTCACCAATCATTAAGCATCCTCAGGCGTCGAACAGGCCGAGCGTGCCGCCGGCGCGCTCGACGGCGGGTGGAGTAAGGCCGAAGTGGAGATAGGCGTTGCGTGCGGCCACGCGGCCGCGGGCGGTGCGCATGATGTAGCCCTGCTGGATCAGGAACGGTTCTATGACATCCTCGATCGTGCCGCGTTCCTCGCCGAGCGCCGCCGCGAGGCTGTCCACGCCCACCGGGCCGCCGTCGAACTTCTCGATGATGGTGAGCATCAGGCGGCGATCCATCGGGTCGAAGCCCTGCGGGTCCACGTCCAGGAGGTCGAGCGCCGCCTGCGCCACCGGCTCGGTGATGCGGCCGTCGGCCTTGACCTCGGCGAAGTCGCGCACCCGGCGCAGCAGGCGGTTGGCGATCCGGGGCGTGCCACGCGAGCGCTCCGCGATGCGCGCGGCGCCCGCAGAGTCCGTCGGCACGCCGAGGATGCCGGCCGAGCGCTCGACGATGCGCTGCAGGTCCTCGCGGCCGTAGAACTCGAGGCGCTGCACGATGCCGAAGCGGTCGCGCAGCGGCGAGGTGAGGAGCCCCGCCCGCGTCGTGGCGCCCACCAGCGTGAACGGTGGCAGGTCGATCTTGATCGAGCGCGCGCCGGGGCCCTCGCCGATCATGATGTCGAGCTGGAAGTCCTCCATCGCCGGGTAGAGGATCTCCTCGACCACCGGGCTCAGGCGGTGGATCTCGTCCACGAACAGGATCTCGTTGGCCTGCAGGTTGGTGAGCAGCGCGGCGAGGTCGCCCGGCCGCTCGAGCACCGGGCCCGAGGTCTGCTTGAAGCCCGCGCCGAG
>Ga0209391_10000776_pt1 | contig 15832 bp, 11 predicted proteins | sample PPLLak3March2015_FD_187246 | JGI IMG/M metagenome (GOLD analysis project Ga0209391, IMG submission 187246) | Freshwater sediment microbial communities from Prairie Pothole Lake near Jamestown, North Dakota, USA - PPLs Lake P7 Core (1) Depth... | ecosystem: Environmental > Aquatic > Freshwater >... | reverse complement strand
CTCATCATCTCCGCCGTCTTCGACACCGAGCACGAAGTGCGCTTCGAACGCCACGGTTCGTCACGGGCGTCGAGCTGGAGCACGGCGACGAAGATCGTCGAGGTGGCCGACGCCGGCACGACGCGCGAGAGGCCGAAGCGGCCGGACGAGGACCGCGGTCTGCTCTGGCGCTGGAACGCCTACTGGCGGTACGAGCAGCTCGAGGAGGGTGTCCTCGTGGAGTGCGAGTCGGTGACGCTCAGCCGCACGACACCCCTTGTGCTGAGGCCAGTCGCCGGCCCGATTGTCGCCCACGTGGCCCGGGAATCGATGGACCGCACGCTCGCCGTTTTCCGGGAGCGGTTCCGCATACACAGGAGCCAGTAGCCAGTAGCCAGGCGCCGGCAGCGGCCAGCGCCTTGACCCTACCGTTTGGCGCCGGCTTCCGCTGAGGTCGCCGCACCGGGAGGCCCGGCCGCCTGTTGCTCGCCAATGGCAACCGACACCTGGGACCCGAGCCAGATCACGTGTTTGGTGATGGCGAGATCGGTGACCTTGATGCCCAGTGCGACCGGCTGGCCGCGCACCTCCATCGTCGGGTGAATGCCGACGGGCACCGCCAGCGGCTTGATCCTCTCGGTGGGGAGGCGGACGTTGAATCCCTTGTCGATCAGCCGCTGTACGTGCCCGAGGACGTTCACCCTATCGAGGACGAAGCCGCAGGCGCCGGTCTTGTCGTCGAGGATCTTCCGCGCCGCGGCCCAGGATTCCGCCGACGGGTCGATCTTCAGGTTGACCTTGATGAGCGGGAAAACCGGCTCGGCCAGGATCTGCTTGGCGCTCGCGGAGAACACGAGGGCGCCGGACAATTCATACCTGTCGGGCTTCACGCCGCCGTGGACCGCCTGGACGATGTTTTGATCGCCGCAGAGCACGCCGCTGATGTTCTTGCCGTCCCACTTGAAGTGGATCGTCGCGTTGCCGGTCCCCGAGGCAATCGCCACCGGGAGCTCGATGCTGACCCGGTTGCCGCCGAAGACGATGAGGGGCTTGCCCGTCCGGAGCTTCCCGATGACCCTGTGAATGTCGATGCGCAGGTCGTACTCGCCGAGCGTGACGACCTTCCTGATGGTCCCGTGTTTCCTGACCTTGAGGTTCTTCAGGTCCAGCGTGACGGAGTCGACGAACCCCGCCGCCAGCCGCTCGATGAGATCGGCGGCCAGCGCGGTTGGCACGCCAATCCGGACCGACGAGTCGGGCATGCCTTCCCGGCGGGGGTCTTTCCCGGCGAGATCGTTCAGCCTCGCTCTGAGGGTGTCGCGCTCCTGCTGGAGGGCGGCGATCTCCTCGCGCTGCTCGCGCACGCTCTGGCGGCCGTCACGCCGGAGGCTCCTGACGTACAGGGCGCCGGCAAAGGCCGCGATGAGGACGAGGAGAAGGGCGGCGATGGCGATCCGGCGCACCATGGTCACCTCTTCTTCCCGGGCGCCCTGGCGGGGAGCCCGGCCGGCAGGTCCTCTGCCAGGCTGACGCCGGCCTCCTCGGCCGTCGACTCTCCAGCCGCGGGCGCGTCGGCCGTCTTCACGATGGCTCCCGGCTCGACCCTGACCGCGATCCACAGGGTGCCCCGCGCCGCGACGATCTGCGAGACCGACACCTTGAGCGGCAGCCTCGCTCCGTCGATCCGCACCGGTCCCCTCGTCACGGCCGGGAGGTCGATCGTGTGCTGGACCTCCACCGGGATCTGGACCGGAGGCAGCTGATCCTTGATCCGCAACCGGATCATCCGCCCTACGTCATCGAGTGCCGAGGCGCTCACGTAGGCCTCGAGGCCAGCGGCCTTCTCGATACCCAGGTGATCGATCGCGATTCGGGCCCTCATTGTCGAGGTCTCGGGGTTCAGGTCGATGTTCTCGAGCGCCCCGATCACGAAGACCTGCGCCTGGATCGCGGGGTACGCCAGGAGGTTCAGCGTGCCGCGCAGGCGGACCACCGGGCTGCCGGTGAACTGGACCTCGGCTTCCCTCAGGCTGAGGTGGTACCTGTCCACGTCGGCGTCGAAGGGCAGCTGCGCGGAGAGGATGTCCTTGATCAGCGAGTCGTCGATGGCGATGGCGACATCGCCTTCGGGAAGCATCGTCTGCCCGCGATCGAGGCGTGCAGCGACGGCGCGCAAGCCCTGGACCTCGCGCCGCAGCACCACCTGCTTCGCGTGGAGTTCGCCGGCGCCTTCGAACTCGTTGCCGCAGGCGGCGGCGGCGAGGGCCAGCGCGGCGGCGGCCGCGCGCGATCGTCTGCCAAACGTCATTTCCGTGCTCCGGGGCTAGTATACGCGGTGCAGACGGCCGTCCGCGGATGTAGGATGGTGCGGGGGCCGAGCCCCGGCCACACGATGCCAAGCCGCCGAGCGTTCCTGCGTACTGTCGCCTGCGCCGCCCCCGCGCCGATCTGGCGCTGGTGGCCCCAACCCGCGGCCGGGCCAGGCGCCGCCGCGCGGTCCGGGGTTGTGCGGGCGTCGCCGGCCGTCAGGCCGGCGGCGTTTGCGGGGCAGTTCTATCCCGAGGATGCGGGCAGGCTTCGCGCGGCGATTGACGCGTTCATGCGGGATGCGCTGCCTGCGCGCGTGGACCAGCCGGTGGCGATTGTCGTGCCGCATGCCGGCTACGTCTACTCCGGCCAGATCGCGGCCGATGCCTATCGGCAGGCTGCGGCCGGCCCCGTGGACGTGGTCGTCATCCTCGGGACGAATCACACGAACGGCGCGTTTCGCCGGGTGTCGGTGTACGACGGCGAGGGCTACCGCACGCCGCTCGGCGTGGCCCGCGTGGACCGCCAGGCCGCGGAGGCGCTTGTCGGGGACGGCGGCGGGGTCTTCGACTCGCGCCTCCATGAACGCGAGCATTCCGTCGAAGTGCAGGTGCCGTTTGTCCAGCACCTGTTTCCCGGCGCCGCCATCGTCCCGGTGGTCGTCGGCGCGCCCGATCCGGAGGCGTGCCGCCGGTTCGGCCTCGCCCTCGCGGCGTTCGCCGCCGGCCGCCGCATGCTCATGGTGGCGAGCTCTGATCTCTCGCACTATCCGGACCGGCGGGTGGCCGCCGACCTGGATCGCCGTTCACTCGAGGCGATCGCGAGCCTGAACGCCGGCGCGCTCGGCGAGGCGCAGGCCGGGCTGGAGGGCCGGGACGGCCCGGGCGTCGAGACGCGCGCGTGCGGCGAAGGACCGATCCGGGTGGCCATCGAAGCGGCCCGCGCGCTCGGCGCCCTGAGGGGCACCGTGGTCAGCTATGCGAATTCGGGCGACACGCTCCTGGGCGATCCCAGGCGCGTCGTGGGCTACGGGTCGGTGGCCTTCAGCCGGGGAGCGGCCGGCGCCGATGTGAGCGCGATTCAACCCGTGCGTGCGGATGCGGCGGGCGCACTCGATGCCGACGACAGGAAAGTGCTGCTGCACTTCGCGCGGGAGACCATCACGCGCTACCTCCGGACCGACACCGTGCCATTGCCGCGCAGCGGGTCCGCGCGCCTCCTGCGCGAGACGGGGGCGTTTGTCACCCTCAGCTCCCGCGGCCAGTTGCGGGGCTGCATCGGGGAGATCCAGCCCGCCGGCCCGCTCATCCAGCTGGTCGGCCGCCTCGCGCTGGCGTCGGCCTTCAGGGACAGCCGCTTCAGACCCGTCAACGCCGCGGAACTCCGCAACCTCGACGTCGAAGTCTCGGTGCTCACGCCCCTCGCGAGCGTGACCGCGCCGGACACGATTCAGCCGGGCCTCGACGGCGTCGTGCTGATCGTCGGCGATCGCTCGGCGGTGTTCCTTCCCCAGGTGGCCGAAGAGCAAGGCTGGAGCCGGATGGAACTCCTCGACCAGCTCGCGCAGAAAGCCGGCCTGCCTTCGGGCGCCTGGCGCGAGAAGCGGGCGAAGCTCCTGACATTCCGGGCCGACGTCTTTGACGAGTCGCTCCTGAGGTAATGCCGCGCTTCGCCGCCAGCGCGCGACGCGGTCATCCCCCGCTCCGGTTCCGGCGGCCGATGACGACACGCCGCCCGTCGTAGGCCGGCGTTACGGTACCTTTCTCCCGCAGGTAGTTCGAGACGACGTCCGCCCTGAGGCGGCCCGTGTCCTCCTGGGCGACCTCCTTCAGGGCGAATGCCGCGAAGTAGGAGTTCGTGGCGGCGGTATAGGTCCGGCCGTCCTCGATTGGCGCGCCTCCGATGGTCGCTTCCTCGAGGGTGCCGTCGACGAGCCGGTAGCGAAGACCGGAGACGTACGGCGCGTGGCGCGCGAGCAGTGCCTTGATCTGCGCGCCGGTGGCCTTGAACAGGACGACCGTGTTGCCGAACGGGTCCATCGCGACGATGTCGGCGCGGGTGATGTCGCCAGCGAGCAGCGGCGACCGCACGCCTCCGCTGTTCTCGAATTCGACGTCAACCTTGAACGTCTCGCGCACGGCGTCGGCGACGAGATTGTACGGCGCGGCGTCGTCGCCCCGGCCGCTGAAGTCGGCGGTGGCGCGGGCGACCACCTCGCCGAACCGGGCCGCGATGGGCTTCCAGTACCTGTCGACGACCGCCGCCACCATCGGCTCCGCGGGAAGATCGGGCGTGATCGGGATGAGCCTCGCCCGGTAGCGGCTGACCCGCCATGCGCCGGCGTCATCTTTCTCGAACAGCAGGTCCAGCCGCCCGAGTTCGCCTCCCCACTGGTGCGCCTGGACGATCACGGTCCCGTTCACGTCGTTCGGCTTCAGGTCGTCGCCGCGCCAGACGAGCTGGCCGATCGGCAGGCGCGAATGGGAATGCCCGCCGATGATGACGTCGATGCCGGGCACCTGGGCGGCGATCTTCACGTCGGTTCCTTCGCCGGCATGGGAGAGGAGGATGACGATGTCTGCCTGCGTGCGCAGCGTCTCGACGATGCGCTTCGCGGTGTCAATCTCGTCGAGGATGTCGACGCCTTCTTTGGCGGCAGGATAACTGCCGGTGTCGCGCGTGACGAGCCCGAAGAGCCCCACGCGCAGGCTGCCGATCTTCTCGACGCGCCACGGTTCGCCGATCGGCTGCCTCGTCGCGCGATCGACGGCGTTGGCGAGGAGGACCGGGTGCCTGGTCGTCTGCAGGAGCTTCCGCAGGTGGGCCAGCGGGTAGTTGAACTCGTGGTTCCCGAACGTCGAGAAGTCGTAGCCCGCCGCGTTCATCGCCGCCACGTCCGCTTCGCCCTTGTACTCGGTCGAGAAGGGCGTGCCGTCCGAGAAGTCGCCGAGGTCCACGAACCACACAGGGATGCCCCGCCCCTTCTGTTCGGTCCGGATCCGCTGCGCGAGCGCGGCGCGGCGGGCGATGCCGCCGATATCGCGCCGCTGTTCCAGTGCTTCGAGATCCGAGCCGGCCGGCACGACCGCCGGATAGCTGAACGGGAGCAGGCGGCCGTGCGTGTCGTTGGTGTGGAGAATCGTCAGCCGGGCGCTGGCGGACTGCGCCGGGGCAGCCACCGGCAGCAGCAGGGTCAGCAGGCAGGCGGCAATGAACAGGCGTCTCGTCACGTCAGCTCCTGCGTTGTCAGAGAAGGTGATCCTACAGCGGGGGAAGGTCGCTTGCCGAGGCGCAGGGCCAGCATCGTCGCGTCGTCGGCCGGGTCGGCCTGGCCGCGGAACGCCCGGACGGCGCGCTCGACGCTCACAAGGATCTCGTCGATGTCGTCCGCCGACGCGGCGACGAGCGCCTGCTGGAGCCGGTCGGCGTCGAAGAAGTCGCCATCCTCGTTCGGCGCTTCGACGGCGCCATCCGTATAGAGGAAGAGCAGGTCGCCGGGATCGACGGCGACGGTTCGGGCCTCGAATCCGTGGCCCGGCAGCAGGCCTATGGGCAGGCCCGTCGAGCCGAGACGCTCGATGCCGCCGCCGGCCCGCAGCAGGAACTGCGGATTGTGTCCCGCGTTCACGTATTGCAGCTCGCGCCGCGGCGGGTCGAGCAGGCCGAGAAACAGGGTGATGTAGACCTCGGGAGGGGTGTTGGCCGCGATGTCGCGGTCGACGCTGTCGGCCAGGTGCGCGAGGTCGGTTTCGAGCTGCAGCCTGGCGCGCAGCGTAGCCTGGATATTGGCCATCAGCAGCGCGGCGCCAACGCCCTTGCCCGACACGTCCCCGACGAGCACCGCGATGCGGCCGTCCGCCAGCGGGAAGTAGTTGAAGAAGTCCCCGCCGACTTCGCGGGCCGGGATCGAGACGCCGGCGATCTCCGCGAGGCCGAGCTTCAGCGGTCCATGGGGGAGCATCTCGTTCTGAATCTGCCGGCATAGCTCGAGCTCCCGCGCCAGCCGCTCCTGTTTCGCGAGCAACCGGTCGTGGGCCTCGAGCTCGGAGGCCATGCGGTTGAAGGACCGGGCGAGCTCGCCGACCTCGTCGCCCGTTTCGAGGTGCACCCGCGCGGCCCGGTCGCCCGCCGCCAGCCGCTGGACACCCGCGTTGAGCGCGCTCAAGTGCCGCGTGAGCCGGGAGGCCAGCGGCAGGATGATGGCGAAGGCCCCGGCGATGAGCAGCAGGCCCATCGCGAGGTTCCGGAGCGACGCCTGCCGCATCTCGCGCAGCGACTCGCCAATCGGGCGCGCCAGGCCGAAGGCGATGCCCGACGGGTCGCGCCTGGTGACGACGACCCAGTCGCCCGCCAGCTGGGTCGACGAGGAGTCCAGGGCCGCGCGGGCCGTCTCGTCGAGGCCGAGGGCGCTGACGGTCCGGGCCGCGTCGGGGTCCACCGTGTGCAGCTCACCGCCGGCATCGAGGACGAACGGGATCTCGCCGCGATCGCGCCGCCCGAGCGACAGCACGGTTTCAATCATGCGGTCGCGATCGACGGTGGCGCTGATCGCCCCGACAGTCTGCCCGTTCCGCTTGACAGGAAACTGGAGCGCCTCGCCGCGCGCGAGGGCGACCATGCGATCGGCCCGCTCCACCCGGCGACGTTCGCGGTCCGCCTGCAGCGCCGCCTCCGCGGCGGCGGCCGGGACCGGCGGTTCGGCCGGCCGCCCGGCGGCCTCCCGCTCGACCTGCCGTTGAATCGCGCGCCGCCACGCGTTGATGGCTTCGGGGGACAGACTCTCGAGGGCGCTCCGTGCCTGGCTTGCGTCGGCGTTCACCCGCGTGTCTGGCATCTCGATCACGACGCGCGGCATGCCGGGCGCGACGACCGGCACGCCGACGGTGCCGGGACCGGGCGGCCTGCCCGGGGGAACGCCCTCGGCGCCGATCCACGTCTGGCCCAACGGCGGTCCGCCGCCCGGGCCGCCCGCCCGGGCCCTGCCGCCTCCGCCGCGGCGCCCGCCACTGCCCCTGGGCCCGACGCCCGGCTCGCCGACCGGCGGCAGCCCCGGCGCCGGCGGAGCCGGCTCAGCGACGGAACCTGCGGGCGAGGACTCGAACTCCAGGCGGCGCACCAGGGGAGCCGCCTCGGCCAGCATGGCCGTGGCGACCGTGCGCAACTCCGCGACGGGGGTGTCGGCGGATTCCCCGGTTGCGGGTCTGGCCGCGTCCGCCGTGGAGGAGTCCACCCGCAATCGCCACAGGCGCTCCACCCGGTCGCCCAGGTCAGTCATGACCCACGACATGCGGTCGCCCATCTCGGCGGCCATCCGGTCGGCCTGACTCTCGACCGCGCGGCGCAACGCGGCCGCCGACGAGTAGTAGGAGTACGCCGTGACCAGGCCGAGCGGGACGACGGAGATCAGGAAGAATGCGAGCGACAGCCGTGTCCGGATACGCATGGTGTCTCTTCACCTCTACGACGGTCCCCCGGCGGCCGTTTCCCCCGCACCGATTCCCGGCCACGGCCAGCATGCGGACGCGGAGTCCGAACCCCTTTCTGGCCGGTCCTGTAGAATAGGGCACTTCGCATGGACCTGCTGCTGACGATTCTCGCCGACGACCTGCTCCCGATCTTCGTGGTGGCGTCGATCGGCTTCGTGCTGGCCAGGCGGCTGCATGTGGACGCGAGGTCGATTTCACGCATCACCTTCAACGCGCTCGCCCCGTGCCTCGTGTTCAATCTGCTGGTCACGAGCCGCGTGGGCGCGGCCGAGTTCGGCCTCATCGTGGCCTACACGCTGCTCTTCGTGGCGGCGGTCGGGGTGATGGCGCGCGTCGCCGCCATACCGCTTCGGCTCGATCGGCCGCACATGGCGGCGTTTCTGATCGTCGTGATGTTCTCGAACGCGGGGAACTACGGGCTGTCGGTGGTGCTGTTCGCCTTCGGCGGCGAGGCGCTCGCGCGCGCGGCCATCTTCTTCGTGACCAGCGCCCTGGTGATGTACACCTTCGGGACGTTTCTCGCCTCGCGCGGGCGGCACGGCGGCCGGGCGGCGCTTCGCGGGCTGGCGCGGGTTCCGGCCGTCTGGGGACTCGCGGCCGCGGTGCTGGTGGTCTGGACCGGCGCCGACCTCCCGAAGGCGGTGTCCCGCCCCGTCGATCTGCTTGCGGCAGCGGCCATTCCCAGCATGCTGCTCGTGCTCGGCATGCAGTTCGAGAAGGGCGGCAAGCCGGAGCGCCCTGGTCTGGTCGCCCTCGCGGCGGCCCTCGTGCTGGTGGGGTCGCCGATTGTCGGCTTTCTGCTTGCCTCGGCGCTCGGCCTGACCGGCGTCACGAGGCAGGCCGTCCTGGTTCAATCGGCGATGCCGAGCGCGGTCATCACCACCATCGTGGCGCTCGAATTCGACATCGCCCCGTCGTTTGTCGGGTCGGTCGTGGTCGCCACCACACTCGCCAGCCCCGTCACGGTTTCCATTCTCATCGCGCTGCTTCAGTCGGGATTCTGACCGCTCGGCGTGCCCGCCGGCGGACGGTCATGGGGAGCCCCGAACGACCCGTTTCGGGGGTTCGGCTGACATCAGCCCAAGCTTCCGCTATACTGAAGAGATGCTGTCGTCAGGGTAGACGCCAGCTTCCGGCCATATCCGTGCTCGAGGACCTCGCCGCCCGCTCAGCGGCACGAGGACGGCGCCCCCGGCGCCAGCCAGACCTGTGTTGCGACAGGAGGAGGAACGAATGGCGTCCCGTACTCTCGCTGTGCTGCTCGGCATTCTGCTCGTGGCGGCGTCGTCGTCCGCGGCTTTCGCCCAGGCGGCGCAGGCCAATCCACCCGGCCAGGCTGAGGCCCAGGCCCCTGCGGACCAGGCCAGGCCGCCCGCCGCCGAGAAGAAAGAAACCAGGCCGGCCGAGGAGCAGGCGCCCCGCTACGAGGAGCAGGTCGTCGTCACCGCCTCCAAGGTCGAGCAGCAACTGGTGAACGCGCCGGCAACCGTCAGCGTGATCGGGCAGCGGACGCTGGCGAGCAAGGCGTCGCAGGACTACGCGGGCCTGTTCCGCGCCGTGCCGGGCGTCAATGTGACCCAGACGTCCGCCCGCGACCTGAACATCACGAGCCGCGGTGCCACCGGCACTCTGTCGACGACGCAGCTGGCGCTCATTGACGGACGCAGTGTCTACCTGGACTTCTTCGGGTTCGTGGGCTGGGACTTCCTTCCCGTCAACTTCGCTGAAATCAAGCAGGTCGAGGTCATTCGCGGCCCGGCGTCGGCTATCTGGGGCGCGAACGCGATGACCGGCGTCGTGAACATCATCACGAAGTCGCCGCGCGAGATGCAGGGCACGTCGGTCACCATGGGCTTCGGGACGTTCAACCGCTCGGTGGAGGGGCAGACGGTGGACCCGGGCAACGGCGGCTTGTTCTACACGAGCGTGAGCCACGCCACCGTCGTCAACGACCGGTGGGCGTTCAAGCTGAACGCGGGTTTCTACGGCGCGGATCCGTTCGCGCGCCCGGTCGGCAACATCGACAACGCCTTCCAGACCCCGTACCCGACGTTCTCGAACACCGGCACGGAGCAGCCGAAACTGAACGCGCGGGTCGACTATGATTTCGCCGACGGCCGGTCGAAACTGACCTTCGACGGCGGCTACGCGGGCACCAGCGGCATCATCCATACCGGGATCGGGCCGTTCCAGATCGAGCAAGGGACCAACACCAGCTACGCCAAGGGGGCCTACACCCGCAACGCCTTCCGGGCGCAGTTCTTCACGAACCTCCTGGACGGAACCGCGCCGGCGCTGCTGGCGATTGGCACCGATGGCAAGCCGATCCAGTTCGCGTTCAACACCAAGACGTTCGACGTCGACGTCTCGAACATCTCGACCATCGGCGCGCGCCACGTCCTGAGCTACGGCGGCAACCTCCGGTACAACACCTTCGACCTGTCGATCGCGCCTCTCGGCAGTTCGCGCAGCGAGCAGGGTGTCTACGTCCAGGACGAGATGTTCCTCAGCGAGAAGTTCCGCTGGCAGGTGGGCCTCCGGATGGACCACTTCGACGTGCTCGACGACGTGGTGTTCTCGCCCCGCACCACGCTGATGTTCAAGCCGGTTGAGCAACAGACGCTTCGCGCGTCGTACAACAAGGCGTATCGGGCGCCGTCGCTGACGAACAACTTCCTCGACGTGACCATCCTGAACCAGCTCGACCTCGGCGCGCTGAACCCCGCGCTCGCCGGCCGCCAGTACGCGTTCCCGGTCAAGGCGCAGGGCAACGAGGACCTTGGCCAGCATTCGCTCGACGCCTTCGAGATCGGCTACTCCGGCGTCATCGGCAACCGCGCCTCGGTGTCGGCGGCGTGGTACTACAACATCATGGACGACGAGATCTACTTCTCTCAGGTCGGCTCGTACTCGTCGAAAAACGTGCCGCCCGGCTGGCCGCTCCCGCCCGTCGTGCTCGACCAGTTGATCGCGGCGAACGCGTTCGGGCCCGGGCTTGGCCTGCCGTCCGACTTCTCGTACCTGAACTCCAGCAGCCTGCCCGGGTGCACGGGCGGGGCCGACTGCGGCAAGATCCGGACGCAGGGGATCGAGCTCGGCCTCGACATGGCCCTCAGCAGCCACGTCAACGCCTTCGCCAACTACTCGTGGCAGAGCAACCCGTCGCTGGCCGCGGGCGACATTCCCGACCCCCGCGAGACCGGCCAGTCGTCCGAGTACAACTTCCCGCCGAACAACCGCTTCAACGTCGGGCTGAACGCGTCGTACGGGAGGTTCCTCGGGGACGTCGCCGTCAGCTACCAGGGCGAGGCCTACTGGCAGGACGTGCTCGACGCGCGCTACGCCGGAACGACCGACCCGTTCACGCTGCTGAACGGGAGTTTCGGCGTCAGGTGGATGGGCGGCAAGCTCGTCACCTCCATCAAGGGGACGAACCTGGCGAACCAGGAGGTCATGCAGCACGTCTTCGGCGACGTGATCAAGCGCTCGGTGGTCGGCGAGGTCAAGATCAACTTTTAGTCCGTCGGCCGGACGACAGGCGTACGGGCCGCGAGCGGGTGACCGCGTGCGGCCCGTTTGCTTTTTCTGACTCATACACTCGGGATAACGCTTTCCCCAGCGCCCAACCCCTGGCGCCTCGTCCCTCGCATTGGGTCTGGCCCGCCGCTTGCAACCCGCCACCCCGTTACCGACATTTTCGCGGATTCCCGTCACTGGCACGCACCGGCACGCATGGGCACGCGGGGCACGTCCGCGGCCGAGCCAGCCGGCACCTCCGGGGCGGCGCAATCGGGGGCTTCATGGCGCGACGCACGTCCACGCATGCTCACCTGATACGGATGGCCGGCCTGTTCGTGCTCGGTATCACGGCGTTCGTGGTGCTGCGCTGGGTGATGGTGCCCTCCGACTTCGGTGAACTCGGCCACTATCGGAGCGGCGCGGTGCTCGACAACATGAACAGGCCCCGCGTGTTCGCCGGCCAGGCCGCCTGCGTCGAGTGCCACGCCGACGTGGTCGAACTGCGGGCGAAGGGCCGGCATGCCGGCGTGGCGTGCGAGTCGTGTCACGGCGCACTTGCCGGCCACGCGGCCAGCCCGATCGAGGCCAAGCCGGTCCGGCCCGATGCCCGCACCACCTGCATCGTCTGCCACACCGCCAGCATCTCGAAGCCGGCGTCGTTCCCGCAGGTCCTGCCCGCCGAGCACGCGCCCGAGGGCTCGTGTGCCGCGTGCCACGCCGTCCACAACCCGAAGATTTCCTGACGAGGCCCCGACATGGACCAGGATCGGCGGACATTTCTCGGGCAGACGGGCCGGCTGCTCGTGCTGACGGCGTCGGCCGCCGTGGCGTGGGAGCACGTGCTGGCGGGCCGGCCGGAAGAGGCCCCGAACTACCGCGCCACGGACCACTGGTGGGCGATGTCGATCGACATCGAGACGTGCATCGGCTGCGGCAACTGCGTGCGGGCGTGCAAGACGGAGAACGACGTCCCGCGCGAGCCGCACACGTTCCGCACCTGGGTCGAGCGCTACATCGTCGATCCGGCCGATCTCGAGCACCCGAAAGTCGAGTCCCCGGACGGCGGTTACGGCGGCTTCCACGAGCTCGAGGTGCGGGATCCGGACCTCAAGATGTTCTTCGTGCCGAAGCTCTGCAACCACTGCGCCCACTCGCCGTGCGTTCAGGTGTGCCCCGTCGGGGCCACGTTCGACAGCCAGGACGGCGTCGTGCTCGTCGACGGCGAGTACTGCCTCGGGTGCAGCTATTGCGTCCAGGCCTGCCCGTACGGCTGCCGGTTCATCGACCCGCGCACGCACACGGTGGACAAGTGCAATTTCTGCTACCACCGGATCACGAGGGGCCTGACAACGGCGTGCTGCGAGACCTGCCCGACGGGCACCCGCGTCCTGGCGGATCTCAAGGACCCGAAGGATCCGATTCACGCGTTCCTGCGCGACCACAAGGTGCACGTGCTCAAGCCGCAGCTAGCGACCGGATCGAAGGTGTTCTACAACGGCCTCGACGGGGCGGTGCGATAGGAAGGGAATCGTATGCCAGGCGTTGAAGGGTTCATCTACCCGAACGAGCTCGAGCTCCAGTGGAGCGTGCTCATCGTCCTGTACCCGTTCATCACGGGCCTGGTGGCCGGGGCGTTCATCCTCGCCTCGCTCGAGCGCGTGTTCAACGTCGAGGCCGTCAGGCCGACGTACCGCCTGGCGCTGCTGACGGCCCTGGCGTTCCTCCTGGTGGCGCCGCTGCCGCTGCAGCTGCACCTCGGCCACCCGGAGCGGTCCCTCGAGATGTACCTCACGCCGCACACGCAGTCGGCGATGGCGATGTTCGGCTTCGTGTACCTCTGGTATCTCATGGTCGTCCTGGTGCTGGAGATCTGGCTCGACTACCGCCGCGACATCGTCCTGCGCTGGCGAGCGAGCTCGGGGCTGCTGAAGCACCTCTACGGGGCGATGGCCCTCTGGTCCGACGACATCAGCGACGCCGCCCTCAGCCTCGACGATCGGATCGGCCGCGCGCTCACCGTCATCGGCATCCCGTCGGCGTTTCTCCTGCACGGATATGTCGGCTTCATCTTCGGATCGATCAAGGCGAATCCGTGGTGGTCGACGCCGCTCATGCCCATCGTCTTCCTGTTCTCCGCGATTGTGTCGGGCATCGCGTGCATCCTCCTCCTGTACTTCGTGACCTGCTGGTTCCGTCGGGTCCCCGTCGACATGGCGTGCGTGGACACGATCGCGAAGTACCTCTACTACGCGTTCATCGTCGATTTCTCCCTGGAGATGCTCGACCTGATTCATCGCCTGTACGAATCGGACGAGTCGTTCCGCGCGCTCGACTTCATGGTGAAGACGAGGCTGTTCACCTCGCAAATCGTCCTGCAAATCGTTGTCGGGACGCTCGTCCCGCTCGGCCTGCTGGCCGCGACCCAGCTCGTCGCCCTCAAGGAGCGGACGCGCCGCGTGATCTACGTGATCGCGGGCAGCCTGACGCTCATCGGGATATTCGCGATGCGCTGGAACGTCGTGATCGGCGGGCAGCTGTTCTCGAAGAGTTTTCTCGGCTACACGACCTACAAGATGCAGTTCGCGACGCGCGAGGGGCTGCTGCCGGCCATCCTGCTGATGATCCTGCCGTTCGTGATCCTGTGGGGACTCATCCGCCTGCTGCCGCCATGGGGGCACGACGACCGCGCGTCGCGCGCGCGCCCCCGGCTCTGAGCGTTTCGGTGCGCTTTGCTGGACTATCGCGACCTGGCGCGCCGCCGGGCGCGGCAGGAGGAGGTACCGTGACCGACAGGCTGGCGTCGACCGACTCCGCGCTCGAGGACCTCCGGAACGCCGTCCAGCGCCTCGAGGCCCGTGTGGCCAGGCTCGAAGCCCTTGCCCCCGCCGTCCAGGAAGCGGCGGCTGGCGCCGCGGGCTCGCCGGACGGCCCGGAGTCGCCTGCGGTGGAGACTGCCGCCAGAGGGTGGCGCGATCCGATCGCCCTGCTTGGGCTCCTTGGCCGACTGTTCATCGTCCTTGGCGGGGCGTACCTGCTTCGCGCGATGACCGATGCCGGCGCGATACCGCCGCCTGCCGGCGTGGGGCTCGGCCTCGCCTACGGCCTGGCGTGGCTCGTGCTCGCCGACCGCGCGGGCGCCCGTCAGCAGGTGCCGGCCGCGGTGTTTCACGGCATCGGCGCGGCGATGGTCGCGTATCCGGTCGTGCTCGAAGCCGCCATCCGTTTCAACGTGCTCCCCGGACCGGCCGCCGCGGTGGCGCTCGGTGCGCTGACCGCAGGCATCCTGGCGGTGGCATGGCGGCGACGGATCCAGGCTCTGGCGTGGATCGCCGTGGCGGTGGCCGTGCCCGTCTCGATCGTGATGCTCGCGAGGACCGGCATCGTCGTACCTCACGCCCTGTTCCTCATCCTGTTCGGCGTGGCCACGCTCTGGATGGGGTACTCCCTGGACTGGCTGTTCGTGCGCTGGCCGGTTGCCGCCGTGGCGAACGCCGTGGCCGTCGGCGTGACCCTGCGCGCGCTGGCGCCGCAGCCGCAGGAAACGCCCGGCGCCGCGCTGGTGGTGCAGGTGGCACTGCTCGGGGCCTACCTGGCCAGCATCGCCGTACGGACGCTGGTGCGGGGACGCAACGTGGTCCCGTTCGAGGTCGTGCAGACGGTGGCCGCACTGCTCGTCGGCCTCGGCGGCGCCCTGTCGGTGACGCGGGCCACCGGTTCCGGGGCCATCCCCCTCGGGGTCGCGAGCGCACTGTTGGGCGTGGCCTGTTACGGCGTGGCGTTCGCCTTCGTCGAGCGGACGCAGCGCCGCGGTCGCAACGTGTATTTCTACACGTCGCTCGCTGTCGTGCTCGTGCTCGTCGGCGTGACGACCCTGCTCCCGGGATCGGCCGTCACGGGAGTGCTCGCGGCCCTGGCCGTGATCTGCAGCGGGGCGTGGTCGCGGATTGGCCGTCTCTTCCTGTTGCTGCACGCGGCGGTCTACCTGCTCGCGGCGGCATTCGCATGCGGGGCCATCGGCTACGATCTGCGCGAGGTGGTCGCCGGCGCCGGGCCGCCGTGGCCGCCGCCGACACCGGCCATGCTCGTCGTCCTGATCGCGTCGGCGCTGTCGGCCTGGCTGGCCTCGAGAGAGCCGGAAGGGGACGGCAGCAGCTATAGCAGCGTGCCGAGGTTCGTGATCGTGCTGATCCTGGTGCTCTCGGCGGGCGGCACGCTGATTGGTGCCGTCGCGCCGGTGATCGGGCGCCAGGCTGACGGCGCGATGGACCCCGGCATCCTCGCCACGCTTCGCACGGGCGTGCTGGCGATCGCGACGCTCGTGGTGGCCTGGATCGGGCGGCACGCCAGGTTCCGCGAGTGGGGATGGCTGGTGTATCCGCTGCTGGTCGGCATCGGCCTCAAGATGGCCGTTCAGGACTTCCTGCACTCGCGGCCCGCCACGCTGTTCGTGGCGATGGCTCTCTATGGCGCGGCCCTCATCATGGCGCCGCGGTTGCGACGCCGTCAGGTCTGATCGAGCGCCGAGGCCGCTGCCCGCGTCC
>Ga0209391_10000775_pt1 | contig 15852 bp, 12 predicted proteins | sample PPLLak3March2015_FD_187246 | JGI IMG/M metagenome (GOLD analysis project Ga0209391, IMG submission 187246) | Freshwater sediment microbial communities from Prairie Pothole Lake near Jamestown, North Dakota, USA - PPLs Lake P7 Core (1) Depth... | ecosystem: Environmental > Aquatic > Freshwater >... | reverse complement strand
GATGCCGTAGGCATTACCCGCTAATTTTGCAGCACTGTTGATTTCGGGTAGATTCTTCACTACCTGGCCGGATGCAAACGCAAAGGCTGGACCATTGCCGCGCGCCTTGGCCTTGTTGGACGCAACATCCGAAGTCACATCCTTCGCCAAGCCCACGACGGTGTTGAGAATTGAGCTCTTGACGTTCAGCAGTGCCGAAATCGTTTTGAACACCTCGGTGACAACCGCGAGCTGATGGCAACCCAGATCGGCGGCTGACATATGCGCAGTGAGCTCGCGGACGCGCTGGGTCTCCGCCTCCGCATTTTTGATACCGCTCGATAAACGGTCGAGGCCTGGCCCGGCGACCTCGGCCATCGCATCATTCACGGCAATCGCACCGATAGTGCCGCGTATAGCAGCCGACCAGGCAGGATGCGTGGCCTTCAGTTTGGCAAGTGCATTCCTGGCGGACTCAACTTGCTTCTTTGCCTCCTGCTTTGCGGGCGAATCGGCTTGTTCGGCTATTTTCTTGTCCGCCTCGACAATGCCGTCCTCAGCCGCTTGCATGGCAGCAGTCAGGGTTGTGTCCAATTTGTCTGCAAGATCTTCGATCTCTATTGCAGTGACCTTTGCTGATGCTTCGCCTTTGCCATCCGGTGCGGTCGCTGTGATCACATAGTCACCGGCCTCCAGCGGGGCAAATTCGGCGAACGAAAACACTCCCTCTTCCCCGGGAACGATTTCTTTGGTTATTGCCGGCAGGTCTTCGTTTGCAATCACGATCGATACGGGCCGTTGACCGAGTGGCAGAGTGATGCCGGAAATCGTGACCTTATGAGCCGCCTTGGTTCCGTCTTTGGAGCGAATGATCACCAGGCTCGGCTCTGCCTCAAGGGAAATTGGAAGTGCTTCGGTATCCTCAGTGGGCGTCACTTCCTGCGAAGCTGAGGCGTTCATCTGCGAGCTGCTTTCAGCAAGCGCACTCGGCGGCAGGACGAGTTGTAATAGCATGATGAGGGAGGCTGATGCCAGAGCGGTTCTAAAGCGCAAGGCAGCCCCCGTTGACTGGGTTATCCCGCTCGCAGAGATGACCTGCCGGGTCGCTTGAGCGCGGTTCACCCAGCCTTGCGGCAGCAACGTCATCGATTGAGATTCTCGATGGCTGTCGCGACGAAGGCACTCGCCACATCCTGCATAAATGGGCCGCTCTCTACATTGACGAGCACATCACTTTTTACCGCCGCGACACCAACGATCGACTGGGCATACACATCCCACGGTCCAGGCTCCTGTTCGCTGGGGGGATTTTCCAATTCGGCGATGTCCATGCTTGCACCGAACGCCGCTTGTATGACCAAGTTCGTGCCCTGATCGAAGGCCGCCTGCATGACCGCCATTTCACGGAAGCCGTTGCGCCATTGGACTTTCAAGTCAAGGTCGAGCGTTGAACCCTGCATGTCGAGCGGAATCCGGTAAAGGCAGTGGTCCTCATCGCCGGCAGGTTCTGCAACCAGCGTTTTTTCGGTAAGGGCTTCTGCGTCTGCACGTGTCACCAGTTCGCACACAGAACGAACCCTTGGTCGAGCGGATTCGCGACTCTGTGCTGCGGCAACGGCGGCCGCATCATCAACCACCAATGGTTTTTCAAGACGCAGTATCGCTGCATTTGCCAAGCTCACTACTTGCGTCATATCAGCATTTGTTCCCGCAAAATCAATACTGACCAGTTGATCGCCGCGCAACGCGTTGAATTCGCAGCAGCCCATGAGGCGCGCCTCGTCCCACTCGCCGGTCAGCGTCGTGCCATTGACCAACTTGAGTTCGCCCGCCTCACTGTCCTTTATGGCACCTTGCATTGTGTTCATCATGCCTATGTTGCGTGCGCCATCGACCCACACCACACCCACTACCAGGGAGCGTAGGGTTTCAGTTTCGTAGCGACACATATCGCCGTCTAAAGCTGGCGGCATACCCCCTGCCCGGTATGGCGCACCTGCGAGCGGACCAATGACTGCAGACACTTCTTCTGCGGTGAGCAGTGAACACGGCCCCGGTGCATCTGCTGCGGTTGTGATTGGGGGTGAACCGGGTGGTGCCTCGGCAGTCTCTTGCTGCTGATCACACCCGGTGGTTACCAGCGCCATCATTAAAACGAGCGCGTTTGTCATGCGGTACATAGTTGCGTGTCTCCATTTATCCATCGAATACGTCACGGCGGACAATCGTGTGTGAGTTCCACTCGTCGATTGCGGGCACGGCCTTCAAGGGTTTCATTTGTTTCGATTGGGCGTGTTTCACCAAAGCCCTCCGTGGTCAGCCGATCCGGCGTGACATTAAACTGTTCAATCAGTGCTGTGCGCACGGCCGAGGCGCGTTGTTCTGAGAGTGCCTGGTTCGACGCAACTGCTCCAATGTTGTCTGTATGACCCTCGATAGTGATGCGCCAATCCGCATATTCGGTGAGCATGCTGGTGACACGTGCGAGTGCCGCATCGGACGCCGGCAGCAAGATGGCGCTGGCTGTCTCAAAGTAGATACCATGCAATTCGGCACGACAGGCCTCAGGCTTGAATATAGCTGCAGCCTTACCCGTCTCCGGCCTGTCGATGCGCACCACTTGCACGGTGTCGCCGAGAAACTTCCAGCGCAAGGTGAGCGGGTTGTCCGGCTGATCCAGCCACCAGAATTCCGCTTCGCCGGACTGCTGGCCGACCGACAGGGTACCGGTCGCGTGAACGACTGGCACCATCGTGCGAGCGCCGTCGAGCAATACGGGAAAGTGCTCTCTGGCCAGCATCCGAATTGTGCCGCGATAGTATTTTCGTGACGCGAACACATCGTTGGGTGGCCCTAGGTGCATGCCAAACACGATCGCGGTACCCGCGCCGGATTTGAGCGAACTCAAAACGGCGGTCGAGGCTAGTATGGAGGTGGTTCCGGGGAGCAGCGCGGGATCCCCCCAATGAAAAGACGCCACGATGCGGTTTGACGACGCCATATCTTCTCGCCGCATCACACGGGTAAGGGAGGGCAAGCCGTTGATCGTCTCCACGTCCGCCGCGCTGGTCTGATCTGATTTGGCCCAGTTCAGGCGCACGACCACCGTTTCATCACTCACGGAGTCTATGGAACGCAGACCTTCGTAGTCGACATTGGCTTGGCGAATGGCGGCGACGATGTTGAGACCTGGTTCAAGCAGAATGGGTGTATCGAGTTCCTGCGCAGTGGTCGATGTTGCGAAACAGAAAAGTATGACTATGAAGACGGTGCACGGACCACAGCATCTGTGTGCGCTGCGGTTGATTCTGATGGTCACTGCATTTTTGCTGCACTCAGGCATTTCGTTTGCCGGGGAAAGCATATTTTCAGGGAATCTCGACTACACGCGCCAATGGCGGGATCACCGCGTACTCTGTTGACCAAAGCGTGCCGTCATTTCCAAAGGTGATGGCGGTCGGCAGCACCAGGCCGGTTTTTACCTCGACGCACGCCGGGGTTGCGATTTCACAGGCGCTGATGGTGCCGGTGGTTGGCAACCCCAGGACCTCTGCGGCAAACCAGCCCGTTTCGGCGAGTTCCACCACGTACAATAGGCCGTCCGGTCCAAATGCCAGATCAATGATCGATGTGAATCCGCCATTGAATACCACCTCGCAATCATCGCTGGCGCCGCAATCGGCCCAGGACGCCCAGGGCGCCACGCGCCAGATGCGGGATTCACCGGCGGGTGCCGGAAAGCCCTTGAGTTCACCAACGTAATACCAGCCATCCGGGCCAACCGAGACGGAAGTGGGAACGGACTGGGTCATGATGGCCGGAGGTAATCCGCAGATATCCGGCGGCCCTGCCGGGCAGCCAAATAAGGACTTGATATTCGCAGTGGATGCCAGCGCGTTCGGGAAGATTGCAAGCACCTCGACGTGGCCCTCATTGTCCACGCGCAACAGGTCGTTGGCTGCGGCATCCACCACCAACGCCATTTCACCATCGAGCGCCTGTACATCGTAGGGGTTGGATTGAAGCTGGTCGGCCGGATGCGGGTCATTAGCCAATTCGAAGGCAAACAGGTCGGCGACGAGACGCACCTTGCCGTTGGACACGCGGTACAGACCTTGGCCCGTGTCACTTTCCGGATCCGTGCCGGTACGTGTAACCCACAACGAACCCCTGCCGATGGGGCTGATGTCCGTAATTCCCGGTAATGGCGGCATCTGGCCGGAATCACCATCCGTTTCGACCACTCCAGCGCCGGTGTCGGCAACCAGCAGTTGGCCATTCGGCGCCGTGGTCAAACCGAACAGCGGGCCGTTGAACGCTGCCGCTGCCGGTGAACTGCTCAGTATCGAAGTGAAGCCGAGGGTCACTGCAATACCGCTAGAAACTATCAATGAATACTTCATGGTGGACTCCGTTTGCCAATAATCCGATGGTCCCGGGCGCAGGGTGGGAAGTCTTTTAACGCCTGGTGAAGCCAGGGCGTTTTCATCGGGCTCGATCACCCAGGTGCCGGGGGATGCGTTGAAGTTAGAGTAAAACTATAAATAAATAAAATGAATTGTTTAAATTTGATATATTCATCACATGAATACATTAACTTTTGACTTGAATCTATTGCGCGTGCTGGATGCGCTGCTTCGCGAGCAATCGACCGTCAAGGCCGGAGACCGGCTCAGGCTGTCACAACCCGCGGTATCAGCTGCTTTGAGCAGGCTTCGGCAAACGCTGAATGATCCGTTGTTCGTGCGGCAGGGGCGGCGGTTGGTGCCGACCGCTTATGCAAGCAGCCTCGAGATTCCATTACGGCGCACACTCGATGAGTTGTTTGACCTTCTTGCAGGCCGCAAGGAGTTCGACCCGCTCGTCGCCACCGAAAGTTTTAAGATCGCAGGTTCCGACTACTTTGCGGAAATGCTGATGCCACCGCTCGCTTCGATGTTGTACAACATGGCGCCGGGAGTGCGCGTGCAACTCGTCGCACTCCTGCTCGACAAGCAGCTTTCCATGCTTGAAAATCACGAAATTGATGTCGTGCTCCACCCGCAAAAATCATTCCCGGACTGGGTGGATTGGGCACCGGTCTTTCGTTCCGGGTTTGCGGTGGCAGCCCGTCTGGGCCATCCCCGCCTACAACAGGCGGGGCTGGTGCCTGGCGACACCATACCCATTGACCTCTATTGCGATCTTGGCCACGTTGTCTTTTCACCCGAGGGCAATCTAAAGGCCATGGGAGATGCAGCGCTCGCCCGCATCGGGCGGGAGCGGCACGTCGTCATGACCATGCCGGTATTCGGTGGAATCTGTAATGCCGTATCCGACAGCGACCTTGTCACGCTACTGCCGGAAAAACTGGCGCAGAAGATGGCCGATAGGCTGGGCCTGGGTATTTACCGCGCGCCCGTCAGCATCGAGCCGGCCCAAATTTGCATGTACTGGCATAAACGCAACACCGGCCACCCGGCACATCGCTGGCTTCGTGAAATTGTGATGCAGGTACTTTCATCGCCCTGAGGCCACTTGCCGGGTGAGGGCGGGCGAAGACAGGAAAACCCGGCCACGGACTGGCGCCCTGTCACGCGTCCGATGACACTAGGCGGGTATCTGTAGCGGTTCTTCCTGCATCCGCCCCAATTGCTCACGCAGGCCGAGGATCAGGTCCTCCCAGTAACGCGGCGCGCCGAACCACGGAAACGCGATCGGGAAGGCCGGGTCCTGCCAGCGTTTTGCCAGCCAGGCGGCGTGGTGCAGCATGCGCAGGGTGCGCAGGGCCTCGATCAGGTTTAGTTCACGCCGGTCAAAGTGGTGAAACTGCGTGTAACCCTCCAGCACGTCCTTCATCTGCCCGGCCATTTCATAATTGTCGCCCGACAGCAGCATCCACAAATCCTGCACGGCCGGACCGCTGCGGCAGTCATCCAGATCGACAAACAGGGGGCCGTCCCGCCACAGGATGTTGCCGGGGTGGCAATCACCATGCAGACGTATTCTGCTGAAATTACCGGCGCGTTTGAACGAGGCTTCAATTGAAACCAACAGGTCGTCCGACAGGGTGGAGAACGCAGTTTCGAGGTGTGGCGGCAGCCAGCGTCCGTCGATCAACTCCTTGGCGGATTGGTAAGCAAAGCTTTCAATCGTCAGTTCCGGTCGCGAGCGGAATGGTTTTTCAGAGCCCACCGAATGCAGGCGGCCCAGGAAACGGCCTAACCACACGCGTGTGTTTTTTTGATCCAGTTCAGGTGCGTGCCCGCCGTGCCGTGCAAACAGCGCGAACCTGAAGCCGTTATGCTCGTGCAGGGTTTCCCCGTTGATGACCTTCGGCGGCACCAGTGGTATTTCGGCGGCGGCAATTTCGAGCGCGAACGCGTGTTCTTCAAGTATCTGTTCGTTGCTCCACCGGCCGGGTCTGTAGACCTTGGCAATGAGCGGCGCGGAATCCTCGATACCCACCTGGTAGACCCGGTTTTCATAACTGTTCAGGGCCAGCAGACGGCCGTCGCAGATCAGGCCGATGGACTCGACGAGCTTGATCAGTGCCTCCGGGTCCAGACGGTAATAGGGTGTGAGGATATCGTCTGGCTGATCCATTTTCTTCAGGCACCATTGAGCCGCTTTAAGCGCTCATAGGATACGCCCTATAAGACACAATAGCGCGGCTTGCGAAAGCGTTGGCAGCGTGAAATTGCATGCCCGGTCGTGGACTGACCGTGGCTCGGATCACTTGCACAAAAAAGCTGCATACCTGACATTCGCCCTTTTGGGAACCCATGTTTGGCAGTAGAATAGACCGTCCAAGCCAAGGTTAACCCCCCATGACCAACAAGACCACGAACCTGGCACTGTATTGCGATTTTGAAAACATCGCACTCGGTGTCCGCGATGCCCAATACGCGCGTTTCGATATCAAGGAAATTCTGGAGCGATTGCTGGTCAAGGGCAATATCGTGGTCAAGAAAGCCTATTGCGACTGGGATCGTTACAAGGACTTCAAGGCGGACATGCACGAGGCTTCATTCGAGTTGATAGAGATCCCGCATCTGCGCCAGTCCGGCAAGAACTCGGCGGATATCCGCCTGGTGGTCGATGCGCTGGACCTGTGTTACACCAAGTCGCATGTCGATACTTTCGTGATCATATCGGGTGATTCCGATTTCTCACCGCTGGTCTCCAAGCTGCGTGAAAACAACAAGATCGTGATCGGTGTCGGGGTCAAGGAGTCGACCTCCAACCTGTTGATCGCCAACTGTGACGAGTTTATCTACTACGATGATATCGTCCGCCAGAGCGAACGCCGCAAGCCCGTCAAGAAGAAAGTCAACGGTAAGAAGGAAGGCGCGGAAGAGGCTGCGCTGGCCCCGGCCAAGGGCGGACAGAAGCGCGCGGAACAGGCGTTTGAATGGGTGCTCGAGACGCTGGACGATCTGTTCAACGAGCGCGATCCCGAGGAAAAGGTCTGGGGTTCCATGGTCAAGCAAACACTGAAACGACGTAAGCCCGGCTTCAATGAGCGCTATCACGGGTTCCGCTCATTCAGCGAACTGCTGGAGCAGATGAAGGAGCAGAAAATGGTCACGCTGGAACACGACCAGAAATCGGGTGGCTATATCATTACCGACTATGTCGGCGCCTGAGGTCTTTGCGGATTTCCGCCCGGCGCCAGGATTTTAAAGATTCGATTCCATCGTTTCGGGCTGATCTTCTTACGGACAAAAAAAGACCCGTTTTTACACGGGTCCTTTTTTTAGCGGGCGATCGGTGGTTTTAGCCCAGATACCCACATTCCCCTATGTCGATCATGATGCCGATCCCCTTCGGCCATCAGATCACCCTTGCCTGTCCCCCAAGCTCATAACTTCCCGTACGACCCATTTCCCTGGGTCTGACGCCGTCTGTCGTTGTCGTTGGCACAACGCTTCAGTGAACTGTCGTTGGCACAGCTACGTCACAGGTGGTGACAAACTTCCTTGTCCATAATTCTATGGTCTGGAAGAAGATCTCTGTTCACAAAACATTAATCTTCCCCCTTAATGAAGCAAATTGTGTGCCAACGGCGGGATAGGATAAAAATGATGATATATTACAAAGGGATACTTAATTAAGGTAGCCCGCTTCAGGATTTGAAACGTCTCCGGCCTGACATGTACTGGTTAACAACTGACAATTATTGTCAGTCACTATTGTCACCCTGTTACAGGAAACTCAACCAGTTGTACCTGTCTTGCGTTGCACCGTTGAACAGGCCGAAAAATGTCGACTGGATGCGTTTCGTCAACGGACCGCAGCCACCGTTGCCGATGGTGATGTGGTCAACCTGGCGTATTGGTGTCACCTCGACCGCGGTGCCTGTGAAAAAGGCTTCGTCGGCGCCGTAAAGCTGTTCGCGTGACAGGGTTTGTTCAATCACCTGCAAACCGAGATCGGCAGCCAGCGTGAAGACCGTGTCACGGGTGATGCCGCCGAGTATCGAGGCCGAAGCCGGCGGGGTCAGGAGCCTGCCGTTCTTGACCAGGAACAGGTTCTCGCCGGCGCCCTCGCTGAGCAGACCGTCGTGACCGAGAGCGATACCTTCATCATAGCCACGCTCCTTGGCCTCAAAGCCGATCAATTGGCTCGACAGGTAATTGCCACCGGCCTTGGCGCCGGTCGGGACGGTGTTGGGCGCAAGCCGCTGCCAGGAAGTGATACAGGCGCGGATGCCATTTTTCAGACCCTCTTCCCCAAGGTAGGCACCCCAGGAAGCCACCATGACGGATATATCGACCGAGTTCATGTCCCTCGGAATGACGCCCAGTCCGCAGGCGCCGCGTGCGACCAGTGGCCGGATGTAGGCGCTTTCAAGACCGCTGCTCCTGACTGCTTCAAAACAGGCTGCGCGAATTTCCTCAAAACTGTAACGAATCGGAATTCTGTAAATCGATGCTGAATAAAACAGGCGCTTCAGGTGATCGTCAAGACGGAAAAAAGCCGTGCCCTGTGGCGTTTTGTAGGCACGGATACCCTCGAAAACCGAAGACCCATAATGCAATGCGTGACTCAGAACGTGGACCGTGCAATCTTCAAAATTGCGCATTTCACCGTTAAACCAGATCTTGTGCTGTGTACCCATTTCTATAAATTCCGTTTGGCTGTTTTCCGTTCGAGATATGCAGTATCTAACCATGCAGGGGTCAGTTCAAGTAACATTTGCAGTGTTCTTGACGCATATCATTCAGCCTCTGGAGAAAAGGAATTTTTTATGGAATGGAAGTTGTTCGCCACCGTCTTTGGAGCCATTTTCGTGGCTGAAATGGCGGATAAAACCCAGCTCGTCACATTGCTTTTCGCGGCGGACAAAGCCGCCGGCAAATGGACCGTCTTTTTCGCCTCCGCCCTCGCCCTGACGCTGGCCAGCGCGATCGGTGTGGCCGCAGGCGCATTGTTGTCACAGGTAATCAATGCCAGAATGATGTCGATGATCGCGGGCGCCGGGTTCATCGTCATCGGCGTCTTTACTTTTTATCACGGCTGGCAGAACGCCGCATAAGATCCAGACGGATAAATGGACCGGAAAGCACACCACCACCATCACCACGCCGCGCCGGACTACAACCGCGCTTTTGCTGTCGGGGTGGCGTTGAATGTCGGTTTTGTCGTGATCGAAGTATTTTACGGCATCGTCGCGGATTCGCTGGCCCTGATAACCGATGCCGGTCACAATCTGAGTGACGTGCTGGGATTGCTGCTGGCCTGGGGGGCGAGTTTCCTGGCCGGGAGACAGCCATCAGCCCGGCGTACTTACGGGTTCTCCCGTGCCACCATACTGGCCTCGATGTTCAGCGGGCTGTTGTTGCTGACGGCCGTGGTGGTCATCGGCTGGGAGGCCGTCAACCGCTTCATCACACCTGCCGAGCCGGCCGGGGTGACCATCATGGCCGTGGCCGGCATCGGCGTACTGGTCAATTCGATCACGGCCTGGTTCTTCGTTGCGGGCAAGGATCATGACCTCAACATACGCGGCGCGTACTTGCACATGGCGTCCGATGCACTGGTTTCACTCGGCGTGGTCATCTCGGGTTTCGTGATCTGGAAATTCGGCCTCAAATGGTTCGATCCGCTGAGCAGCCTGTTGATCGCACTGGTGATTTTCTGGTCCACCTGGGGTTTGTTGCGTGACTCGCTCAACCTGGCCATCGACGCGGTGCCGCGTGGCTTGGACCCTGTTGAGATCCGCGCATGGCTGTCCGCCCAAACGGGTGTCGAGGACCTGCATGACCTGCACATCTGGCCCATGAGCACGACCGAAACGGCGCTTACCGCCCACCTCGTGATGTCCGAGCCACCACCGGACGATAAATTTCTGCATCATCTCGCAATGCAGCTGGAGGCGAAATTCAAAATTTCACACGCAACGTTCCAGATAGAGCGGGGTGATGAAAAGCACCCCTGCATGCAGTCGCACAACTGCGCGAAATGAAAACCCGCGAGCACGTTGTTAACCCCGAATTGACCGGGTGACCCCGGCAAGAGAGAACCCGATGGCAGACGGCTATTTCGTGCAGGCATTCGTATATCTCGCCGCCGCCGTCATCGCCGTGCCGCTGGCCAGACGCCTTGGCCTGGGTTCGGCGCTCGGTTACCTGCTGGCGGGTGTGGTCATCGGTCCCAACCTGCTGTCACTGGTTGGCCACGAAGGCCAGGACGTCATGCACTTTGCCGAGTTCGGCGTGATCCTGATGCTGTTCCTCGTCGGTCTTGAACTGCAACCCCAGGTCTTGTGGCGCATGCGGGCGCAGGTCATCGGCATGGGTGGCCTGCAGGTGCTCGTCACCGCCATCACCATCGGTCTCCTGTGTGCCTACCTGGGTTTCGAATGGCAGACGGCCCTGGTCATCGGCCTGGTGTTGTCGATGTCATCAACGGCCATCGTCCTGCAAACACTGGAGGAAAAAGGCTGGCTGAAAACCATCGCCGGCAGGAGCAGTTTCTCGGTGCTGCTGTTCCAGGACATCGCGGTCATATTCATGTTGGCGGCCATCCCCTTCCTGGCGCTGCCGGTTTTCATGGACGGCGGCCAATCGGCGCAAGACGCTTCGGCCGTCGCCGCTCCGGCAAGGCCGGGATGGCTGAGCGCGGTGCTGATCCTGGGCGCCGTGGCAGGGATCGTGCTGGCGGGGAGGTTTCTGACCCGGCCGGTATTTCGCTACATCGCCAAGACCCGCAGCAGTGAGATTTTCATCGCCACGGCACTGCTGCTGATCATCGGCGTCTCGCTGGCAATGGATGCGGTCGGCCTGTCGCCGGCTCTGGGTACGTTCCTGGCCGGGGTGGTGATGGCCGAAAGCGAATTCAGACACGAGCTGGAAGTAAGCATCGAGCCTTTCAAGGGGCTGCTGCTTGGCCTGTTCTTCATATCGGTGGGTGCAAGTATCGACCTGCGATTGATTTTGAACGAACCGTTGCTGACCGCCGGGCTGGTGGTGGGTCTGATGCTGGTCAAGTTTCTGTTATTGCTGGTCCTTGGCCGGATCTTCAAACTGCAGATTGCGGATAACCTGATGTTCAGCATCGCACTGGCCCAGGGCGGTGAGTTTGCCTTTCTGCTGGTTTCGTTCGCGCTGCAGAACCACGCATTGAGTCTTGCCATGGCCAACCAGTTGATCTTGCTGGTTGCACTGTCCATGGTACTGACGCCGGTCACCTTCATCGTCTTCGAAAAGTTCATCCAGCCGCGCTTGATCGACACCTGCGGCCAGCGCGAAGATGACGTGATCGAGGACGCCGATAATCCTGTGATCGTGGCCGGCTTCGGCCGGTTTGGGCAGATTGTTTCACGTCTTCTCAAGGCCAGCGGGTTTGAATCGACCCTGCTGGACCACGACGCAGGCCAGATCGAACTCACCGAGCGTTTTGGCAACAAGGTGTTTTACGGCGACGCTGCCAACGGCGAGTTGCTGAAATCAGCCGGCGCGGAACGCGCCCGTCTGCTGGTCATCGCCATCGATGACCGCAGCAAGGCCGTCAGCATGATCCAGATCGCCCGCAAGCAGTTTCCGGGGCTCAAGATATTGGCCCGGGCGTACGATCGTACCCACGCCTATGAACTGATCAACGCGGGTGCAGATTTTGTAGCCCGCGAGACGTTTGGTTCAGCGCTGGCGATGGGCGAAGCTGCACTCAAGCTGCTGGGTCATACTGACAACCGTGCCAGGCGGATGGTGGAAAGCTTTGACAAACATGACACGGAAGGCATGCGCAAACTCGCGGACGTGTGGGGCAATGACCATGAATATGGTCTGCGTGTCCGCGCGAACCTCGAAGAACTCGAACGCGTTCTGCAGGCGGACATGGACGCGCCCGAGGTCTGAAACAAAAACCCGCCGGGACGGCGGGTTTATTGAGGGGTCACTGCAATCACCGCGGGCTGCTGTTACGAATTTCGCCGGCAGTGATCCGCGATGACCTGCGCAACGCAGGTCGTGAGTTTGCGCGCAAAGGGAATGTGCAGGAACTCGTTGGGTCCGTGTGCGTTGGATTTCGGACCCAGCACACCGGTGATCATGAATTGCGCCTCCGGGAAGAACTTACCCAGCATGGCCATGAAAGGGATCGTGCCGCCTTCACCCATGTACATGACACCGCGTCCATAGCTGCCCTGCGAACCCTTTTCCAGCGAAGTGTGCAGCCACGGCGCGATTTCCGGTGCATTCCAGCCGGTCGCCGCGTGATCGGACTCGAAACTGACCCTGGCGTTGCTGGGCGGATCGGCTTCGAGGATTGCCTTCATGACCTGGCTCGCTGCTTCCCCGTCTATGGTTGCCGGGATGCGCATCGAGAGCTTCAAAGCCGTATAGGGTCGCAGGACATTGCCGGCGGATTGCAATTCCGGCATGCCGCCGATACCGGTATACGACAGGGCCGGGCGCCAGGTGCGGTTCAAAATGCGCTCGACGTTGTTCGCCGCCATCGGTTCAACCCCTTCAGGGAACGGATAGGACTGCCAGATGCTGTCACCGAGTGCCTCCGCCATAGCCTGCGTTTGTTGCAGACGCTGTTCCGGGATCGCCGCGTACAGGTCATTCAACAGCACCTTGCCGGTTTTTTCATCTTCCAGCCTGCTCAGCAATTGCCGCAGGATGCGGAAGCTGGAAGGCACGACGCCAGAGGCGTAGCCGGAATGGACACCTTCATTGAGAACATCGGCGCGCAGGGTCCCGGCGGCCAAACCGCGCAGTGATACCGTCAGCCAGAGCTGTTCGTAGTTACCGGCGCCGGAATCCAGGCAGATCACCAGTGAAGGTGTGCCGATCCTTTCTTGCAGGTGGTCGATATAGAACGGCAGGTCATAGCTGCCGGATTCTTCACAGGCCTCGATGATGACGACGATCCGCGCGTGCGGCAGACCCTGCTTCTGCACCGCCATGATGGCGGCCAGCGAACTGAACGCGGCATAGCCATCGTCGGCGCCACCCCGGCCATAGAGCATGTCGTTCCTGATGACCGGTATCCATGGACCGAGGCCCTCGGCCCAACCGGTCATTTCCGGTTGCTTGTCGAGGTGGCCATACATCAGGATGGTATCCCCGGCAGCGGCATCACCGTGCGCCGGGATCTCCATGAAAATCAGCGGGGTGCGGCCTGCGAGCCGGACGACGTCGAGGCGCATGCCTTTGACGTCCTGGGTCTTGCACCAGTTAAAGATCTGCTGGACGGCGTCTTCCATGTAGCCGTGCTCAAACCAGCCGGCATCGAAATGGGGGGATTTATTCGGAATCCTGATGTATTCGATCAGTTCGGGAACGATGGAGTCCATCCATAATTCATCAATAAAGACCTGCGCATGCTTTTGATCCATGTTCCCTGCCCCGTCGATTTCAATGGTTAAGAAAGTTCTGATTAATGCCGTCCTGGCATTATCAGAACGCGGCAGCCGAAAAATGTCATTTTCGACTGCCTTACAAATCAACGGCGCAACGCCGCTGATTTGGCGACTCATCCCTGTGTCGCGGGAACCTCAGAATTAATCAGAGGTTCCTTAAGCCGATTATCGCATGCAAGCGGACACCGGTGTAAAGGTGATCACGGAATATGCGATCGGACAAAGCAATGGTATGCTTGCCACTCATTTGTCACGGCAGACATCCGTGGTAATGCAAATACAATCTCATAAAACAAAATTGGAGCTGTAAACGTGACCAATCAATCAAACGGGGAAAACACCCTGCTACCGGATCTGCCCAAGGGAGAATTCCTGGGACACCCCAAAGCCCTCTGGCAGTTGTTCAATATCGAGATGTGGGAACGCTTTGCCTACTATGGCATGCGCGCGGTGCTGGCTGTCTATGTCGCAACCACTTTTTTTGGCCACCTCGGCGCGGGGGCCAACGCGGAAGCCAGTCTCGTTTATGGCGGCTATACGGCGCTGGTCTACGCGACCGGTATTGCCGGCGGCTATATCGCCGACCGCATCCTCGGGTATCAGCGCTCGATCCTGCTCGGCGCCATCATCATGGCTGCGGGCTTGTTTGTGTTGCTGATTGAAGACCTGACCTGGTTCCTTGTCGGTCTCGCGCTGATCGTTTCCGGCAATGGTCTGTTCAAGCCAAATATCTCGACCATGATCGGTAAACTCTATGCCCCGGGTGATGTCCGCCGTGACTCGGGCTTTACCATTTTCTACATGGGCATCAACCTCGGCGCGATGGTTGCGCCGATCGTTACCGCGTCCTGGATCGGTGCGACCTGGGGTCTGAAGTGGGGTTTCTTTGCGGCCGGCATCGGCATGATCCTGTCGACCCTGTTCCTCGAAGTTGCCAAGAAAGCGCTCGGCCACGTCGGTCTGCCGGAAAAGGGCAAGGACGGTTGGGGGCGGTTTTTCGCCGTGGGCGCGGGCGCCATCGTATTGGCCGGGATCGTCTTCTTCCTGCTTTCTGAAAGCAGGATCCTGGGTTTTCTGCTGATTGCCATCATGCTGGCGCTGATTGCTTACTTTGTCCTTTCCGGCATCAGGTCGAAAAACAAGGTACAAATGCACCGCTACATCGCCATGCTCATCCTGTTTGCCGCCAACGCCTGTTTCTGGGCGCTGTTTGAACAGGCTGGCAGTTCCCTGAACTTTTTTGCCCGTGAGTTCGTTACACCCATGTACGGCACGACGGAAACCTGGCAAGCCGGCGGTTTTGGCATCTTCCAGTCACTGAACCCCCTGTTTATCCTGATATTCGCGCCGGTTTTCGCCATGATGTGGCCAAAACTCGACGCAATGAACATAAACCCTTCCATACCCCGCAAGTTTGCGCTGGGCCTGATCCAGGTTGCGTTGGGTTTTTACCTGCTGGTCTTTGCGATCGGCAACATGACCAACGCCGCTGGCCTGGTGCCGTGGATATTCCTGGCCATGACCTACCTTTTGCACACGACCGGTGAGTTGTGCCTGTCGCCGATCGGCCTGAGCATGGTGACCAAGCTGGCGGATGAAAAGGAGGTCGGACTCGCGATGGGCGGCTGGTTCCTGTCAATCGCGATGGCCCAGTACGTGGCCGGTATCATTGCAGCCCTCGCATCGGGTGGCACCAATGACGGCGGGCACGGCGAAATGGTGGCCGCGACCATCACCCAGTACTCGGGCGTTTACATGCAGTTGTTCGTGATCGGGGGTGTGGTCGGCCTGGCTTACCTGGTGCTCGCGCCCTTGATCAACAAGTTGATGCATGGCGTCAAATAGCCGTCCTTGACGTGTTGGAAAAAGCCCCGGCTAGGTCCGGGGCTTTTTTACGGTTATGTTCAGGATGAACGGTTATGTTCAGGATGAACGGTACACCGCGGGCGCAGGAAGCGCACGACTGCAGGGATGCAGGAGGTAGAGCAACGCAGGAGCAGTTGCCGAGGAGCGGTGCCTCT
>Ga0209391_10000774_pt1 | contig 15853 bp, 14 predicted proteins | sample PPLLak3March2015_FD_187246 | JGI IMG/M metagenome (GOLD analysis project Ga0209391, IMG submission 187246) | Freshwater sediment microbial communities from Prairie Pothole Lake near Jamestown, North Dakota, USA - PPLs Lake P7 Core (1) Depth... | ecosystem: Environmental > Aquatic > Freshwater >... | reverse complement strand
TGCCAGTGGTAAAAATCCGGAAAGCAATCTCGTAGAAATAATAGAGATACCTGGTCACCCTTTTTTCATTGGTGTGCAATATCATCCTGAACTCAAAAGCACCGTCGAAAACCCGCATCCCATCTTTGTTCATTTTATAAAAGCTGCCAAAGAATACGCCGAAAAAAAGAATGCAGTTAAGAATCCTTTGCTGCAGAGTGAAATGATTTAGAAAGAGTTGATAGTTGTTAGTTGGCAGTTGTTAGCAACAGCCAATACAGCTCATGCATTTTATGTATTTTGAATTTACTATAAACCAACAACTATCAACTAACAACTGTATTATTTGCCTTTGCTAACAACCAACAACTAACAACTGCCAACTAATTCTCCTGCTTACTCAGAATCCCTCTTTTGATCTTCTCCCAGGTGCTGTCGAAGGTTTCCCGTTGGTCATCTTTAAATTTTTCAGACAGGTCCTTTATCTTATCCTGCCTGTGTTCTTTGCTTAGGATAAAGAAATCCCTGATTGCCTGGCTGTCATTTTCTACAGCCAATGAATTATATAATTTTTTCAGTTCTTTTTCGTGGTTAATATTTTCATAAGCCAACTCCTTTTCCATTTCCTCCCGAAGAGCAACTTTTTCTTCATATGCTCCAGATGGCAAAAGAGATTTTACTATTACCGGCATGAGTTCAATAAGCATCAGGATCGCAACTATCAGGTAATAACGAAAGCGCAAAGCATTGTTTGCGTTTAAGAGGTTATTCAATCCCTGCATCCTGGTTAAAAATCCTGTATTGAGCAATTTTGCAAAGGCTGCTTCTTCCATTTGAATTATACTTTCAACATTACCCAGTGCCCGTTCTATTGAATCCAACCGGGGCTTCAGTTGCATCATGCTGTTATTTTTTTCAGCATTAAGTTGTTCGTACGCGATTTTTTTAGCCAGTGCAATTTTCTCTAAACCAACCTTGCCGGATCCACCGGTGCCATCGGCTTCTTTCAGATAATTATTCAAGGCTTCGTTTACGGTAGACTGTTGTATTGCCTGTGTACGTTCAATTTCCTGTTTTGCCCTGACGAGTTCAATTTTTCTTTGACCATACAAAGAGTCAAGCTCTTTTCTCTTCTGGGCTTTCCTGGTTTCATTATCCAGTGATATCTGTACTTTAATTTCCTTTTCGAATAAAAAAAGTATGGCCGGCTGGGCCATGAAGAGTCCGATTGTGAGAGCCAGTAATCCCCGAAAAAGGAATGGTGTAAACCGATTGCGGTTTTTCCGGTTAATTCCTTTGATCAGGGCCCTGTCAATGCATAAAACAATAAAGCCCATAAATATCCCCAAAGGAATATATATCCATGGATTTTCAATGGCAGTAGAAAAAAAGTAAGTCCATGCACCTGTGGCAAACAACCAGGTAGTAAGCACGATGTATCCAATGATCGAATATCGATTTCTGTCTATTACACAATCCGTGATGATCTCTTTTTCAGCCGTAGACAGCCACCATAAAAAATGGGTAAAAAGGCCATGTTCATAAGGTTCCCTTTGGGAAACCGATAAGGGGTTATTTGCCATGTTATGTCTGTTTAATTTCGTTTCAACAGACAGGAATCGGGAAATTCAGACAGGTTGATGTGAATCGTAAAACTAAGTGGAAAAACGACAGATTTCGGGCTAAAGTATCGAATTTTTGTTAAAACATCCCCAATATGGGGAACGCTAAATCATTGCCCCAAAGTCCGTATCCTTTGTTACCTTTGCCGCTCAATTTTCAGATATGAAACTGGATAAGAATTCGGTTATTGGTTTTGTTTTGCTTGCTTTATTGTTTTTCGGCTATTTTTATTTTACCCGTCAGGGACAGATCGAGTTGGAGAAAAAGCAGAAAGAAGTCCAGGACTCCCTCGCGAGGCTGGCCCCTCCAAAAGATACAACTGTTAATATTTCAACTTTAGCACCATCCGATTCATTAAAAATTCCAGTTGTTGTTGCAGGTCAATTTAACCAAAATGGTGCTGGTAAAGAGGAACTTAAAACAATAGAAACTGACCTGCTCAAAATCACTTTCACTAATAAAGGTGCCCAGCCTAAGTTGGTTGAACTAAAAAAGTATAATTCGGTAGATAGTTTGCCGGTTAAAATGGTCTCAACAGAATTCGACAGGATTTCTTATATTCTGAATACCGGAACCAATGCCACTGCAAATAGTGCTGATTTGTTTTATACGGGTGGTGAAATTTCCAGGAATTCCGATGGCAGCCAAACGATCACGTATTTGTTAACTGATTCTTCGGGAAAATCCATCTCCCATAAGTTTACCGTTAGGCCGCAGGATTATATGATCGACTGGACAGTTGATCTTACGGGTGCTGATAAATTGTTTTCCCAAAACAGCCTTAACCTTCTGTGGCAGGTGGAAGCAAAGCAGCATGAAATGGATATTGAGAGTGAAAAAAGGGAAACGCAGATTGGCCTGATGGAAAAAGGGGGATTCGATTACTTTACCATGGGCGAAGGACTGAATAAGAAATTTGAAGAAGGAGTGAAGTGGATCGGATTAAAGCAGAAATTTTTTATTTCTACGATTATTGCTAAAAATAGTTTTTCTTATGCGGATATCAGTTGTACTGTGCCACATGACTCAACAGGCATCGTTGCATCATCCATTGCCAACTTAAAAGCCACTTTTCCTTCAGGTACAAAAGCAACAATTCCTTTCCATCTGTATTATGGACCTAACGATTTTAAGATATTAAAAGGCTATAAAATGGACCTGGAAGATATGGTGAACCTGGGCCAGGGATTTTATGCTTTTGTGAAGTATATAAATCGTTGGATAGTATTACCGGCATTCAACTTTTTTGATAAAATGATCGGCAGTTATGGCCTTGTAATTGCGTTGCTTACCATATTTATCAGATTACTCACTTCTCCTTTAGTGTATACCAGCTATCTAAGTGGCGCAAAGATGAAGGCACTTAAGCCTGAACTGGACATATTAAAAGCAAAATTTAAAGATGATCAGCAGGCTTTCAGCATGGAGCAAATGAAATTATTCAGATCAGCCGGAGTTAATCCTTTGGGTGGGTGTATACCAGCCTTATTGCAGATCCCCATTTTCTTTGCGCTCTATAGTTTCTTTAATTCAAGTATTGCGCTTCGGGGCGAAAAATTCTGGTGGGCTAATGATCTGTCGTCATATGATACGATTATCACCTGGAATACTCATTTGCCTTTTATCGGAAATCATCTTAGTCTTTTCACAATCCTTGCAGTTGTTACCAGTTTAATGATCTCTTTATACAGCATGAGTATGACACCGGATCAAAACAACCCGGTTCTTAAATACATGCCATATATATTTCCGGTACTGTTATTAGGCATTTTCAATGGACTGCCAGCTGCATTGACATGGTATTACACTGTGTCCAACCTGATTACCCTTATTCTTCAGTTTATAATCCAGAATTATATAATTGATCACGATAAGATATTAAGCCAGTTGGAGGAAAATAAGAAAAAGCCTAAATCAAAGCCCAAATGGCAGGAAAGACTCGAACAGATGCAGCAAACGCAGCAAAAAGTGGAGGATATGAAAGCCAAAACCAAAAAAAAGTAAATTATTCCTAAGCTACAAGCAGGCCCGGTATCAATACCGGGTCTTTTTTTAACAATCAACAGACAACCCGCTAATGTAATTTCCTATCTTTAAGGATAGATATGAAAGGCGCAGATATATTGGATAAATAAATCTCCTTTCTTGTAAATTAAAAGACTGTTTTTAAATTTTATATTCAAACAATCGTCATGTTCAATAAAAGCTTTATAATCATGATTTCTTTCTTGCTGCTTCTCTCTATTGGCAGCTTTGCTCAGAAAATATTATCTGAGGGAATTATTTATTATGATATATCCGTTCAAACCGGGAGCAACGAACCTCAAATGGCCGATATGTTTGATGGCGCTAAAGCAACACTCTTTCTTCGCGGTAGTATGAGCAGATCCGAGTTAACGAGTTCATTGGGCAGTACAACTACTATTTATGATCACAGGGCTGGCAATGGTGTTGTTTTGCGTGATTTCGGAACACAGAAGCTGCTTATCAAAATGAACAGAGAAAACTGGGCAGACAAAAATAAAAAATATGAAGGCATTGAATTTAAACAAACTGCTGAAACAAAAATGATTGCCGGTTATATGTGTGAAAAGGCTGAAGCTATATTGAAAGATGGCAGCAGGTTCTCTGTTTTTTATACCAGGGAAGTCAAAGCAGAAAATGAAGACCATGATCCTCAGTTTAAAAACCTGCCAGGAACAGCTTTGGAATATGAATCTGTAGCAGGTAATCTTAAAATAAAATATACCGCATCAAAAATCAGTTTTGATCCTGTTCCAATGCAAAAATTTGAAATACCCAAAAGCGGATACAGGGAGCTTACCTATGAAGAGAGTACTAAAAAGGGATCCGGAAAATAATCATCTGATAACCGGGGCAGAAGGAGTTTTGAATTTCTGAAGCAGTGGCTTGTTGCGTGTTGGGAAAAAGTAAGTAACATTACCCTTTTGATATGAAACCACTGAATTGAACATGGCATTCTTACCACTCTTTTGAAATCCAAAAGATTTATTATTCTTAAAATTATAACCTGATCTGAGTGAGATATTCAGGTCTTTTTTTATATTGGAGAAAGTACTGTTTTTAGACTTGCTGTTTCCTCCGCCATTCATTGTTCCATCCACCGCAAATACATACTGAGTTAATCCGAAAATAGCCATAACGACCATGGTTTTTCGAACTATCCGGAGTGATTTTTTATGGGTAAGCAGCTTCATGATTTACAAATATAATAATTTTTTTTGCAATATTGTTAACCTTTTGCATCAGGTTTTAATATTCTATTAACAGTAAAACAATGTTTTTGTTGATATTATTTGCAAATTCCACTAATAATGTTAACTTAGAATAACCTGCAGAAACATGAGTTTACATCCATACCGCCAGGAACACGAAGACATAAGGGAGCTCCTCCGTCAGTACGACAACCTCAAATCCGGCCGCAGTCACAGTTTCATTAACGAAGAATCATTTGAACGTATTATCGATCATTTTGATGATATGGACGATTTGAGCAGGGCAATAGAAGCTGCTGAGACAGGTATTGAGCAATATCCCTTTTCTGCGTCTTTGCTGGTTAAAAAGGCCGATTTACTGATAGCCACAAGGAAATATGCAAAGGCACTGGTCTTATTGGATCAGGCGGAAATATTGGATAGTACGGATATCGATATTTATATTCTTCGAACCGATGCTTACCTGGCCCTTGACCAGCAGGAAAAGGCGGTAAAACTCCTGGAGAATGCATTGGATCAATTTGAAGGGGAGGACAGGCTTAATCTTTTATTTGAACTTGCTGATGTCTATGATGATTATGAGGAGTTTGATAAAATTTTTGATTGCCTCCGGATGATTTTGGAATATGATCCCAATAATGAGGAAGCTTTGTATAAAATATGTTTTTGGACAGATTTTACCGGCAGAAACGAAGAAAGCATCAGGGTTCATAATCAGATTATTGACGAATACCCATATAATGAACTGGCCTGGTTTAACCTTGCCGCAGCTTATCAGGGTTTGAAATTGTTTGAGAAATCAATAGATGCGTATAAATATGCTTTGGTCATTAATGAAAAATTTGACTATGCATATCGTAATATGGCCGATGCTTTTATCCGTTTAAAGAAGTATAAGGATGCCATAGAAGCACTGGAGAAAGTAATAGAATTAGCCAGGCCAGAGGATGTAATTTATGAGGCGATCGGTCATTGTTATGATAAACTAAAAAATTATGCTCAGGCCAGGTTTTATTATCGGAAGGCCTCACATCTCAATCCGGAGGACGCTAAACTTTTGTTCAAGATCGCGGGGACTTATCTAAATGAGAAAAACTGGACACAATCTGTAAAATACCTTGAGATGGCCCTCAGAATTAACCGGAATAATCCGGAATTCAATCTGGCAATGGGTGAGGCATTGATGAAACTGGATAAAACGAAAGAAGCCGTTCAGCATCTTTTATTGGTTGTAAGAAACAGACCCCGTAATTCAATGGGGTGGGAAGCGCTTATCAGATGCCTATATGAATCAGGGAATCCGGAAGAAGCAGAAAAATATGCTCAGATGGCGCTGCATTCCACTGGCTCCAAGCCATTATTTCTTTTTTATCAGAGTGCAATTCTTTTTGCCCTGGGTAAATCAAAAGAAGGTTTGCTTACCCTTGAAGTTGCCATGGAAAAATCTCCCAGGCTACTGAAAAAACTGATCGAACTCAACCCCGCTATATTACAAAACCAGCAGGTTGTAGATCTTGTCGCGCGGTTTAAAAGGAACAAATCCATTTAAAATTTTATTTCAGTCTAAATTACAGTGGAACTGTTCCGGCATTCTTTACTATTTTTGCCGGAATTTAACCCCATATACATGAATTTTAATTTAAGTCAAATCCCGGAACGTATTAAAAAGCCCAGGGCTTCAGGAATTACTATGATCATGGATAAAGGCCTGAGTCAGCAGGAAGTACGAAATTTTATGAGTATCGCACATCCTCATGTAGATATTGTAAAATTGGGATTTGGCACTTCATATGTTACACCCAACCTCAGGGAAAAAATTGAAGTATATCGGGAATATGACATTCCTGTTTATTTTGGCGGGACCCTTTTTGAAGCTTTTCTTATTCGTAACCAGTTTAATGACTATATCGAAATTTGTAAGGATTATGGAATAAGCCACATGGAAGTAAGTGATGGCTCTATCACAATTCCGCATGCGGAAAAATGTGGATACATTGAAAAACTCACCAAACATGGCATCGTATTAAGTGAAGTTGGCAGTAAGGATGCGGCACATATCATACCCCCTTACAAATGGATTGAACTGATGAAGGCCGAACTCGAAGCGGGTTCAACTTATGTAATTGCAGAGGCCCGTGAAGCCGGAAATGTGGGTATTTACCGGGGAAGCGGTGAGGTTAGGGAAGGGCTTGTTCAGGAAATTTTGACTCAGATTCCTGCCGAAAAAATTATCTGGGAAGCTCCTCAAAAAGCTCAGCAACTTTACTTTATTGAATTGATTGGCTGTAATGTAAACCTGGGGAACATCGCACCCACGGAAATCCTTCCGCTGGAGACCATGCGGGTTGGCCTCAGAGGCGATACCTTCAATCTTTTCCTGGATAAAGAAACGGTTTCATGAAAGTTTTTGGACTGATAGGTTTTCCGCTCAGCCATTCTTTTTCTAAAAAATACTTTTCTGAAAAATTCATCAGAGAAAATATAACCGATTGCCGGTATGAACTTTTTCCCCTGAAAGACATATCGGCATTTGCCGATTTATGGGAAAATAATCCTGAATTAATGGGCGTTAATGTTACCATCCCATTTAAAGAAAAGGTTATCCCTTTCCTGGATTCTTCTTCTGAAGTTGTTATCAAAACAGGAGCCTGTAATTGCATCAAAAAAATTAATGGTTTATTAAAAGGCTTTAATACAGATGTTATCGGATTTGAAAAAGTATTACTGCAAAACCTCAAGCCCAACCATCGCTCAGCTTTAATTTTGGGTACCGGCGGTGCTGCAAAAGCAGTTCAATATGTCCTTGAAAAAAACGCTATTAATTACCTTGTAGTCAGCAGAAACCCCCAAAGAGATCAGATTTCCTATCCTGACCTGGATCATGAATTAATACAGGCGCATCCTTTGATCATCAACACTACGCCTGTTGGAATGTATCCGGATATAGATAAATCGCCTGATATCCCTTACGAATATTTAACAGAGAATCACTTTTTATTCGACCTGATATATAACCCGGCTAAGACAATATTTCTGCAGAAGGGAGAGTCTCAGGGAGCGTTAATTCAAAACGGGGAAGGCATGCTTGTAATTCAGGCTGAAGAAAGCTGGAATATCTGGAACGCTAACAGTAATGACTAGATGTTAAAAGTGATTTTCCTGATTTTACAATGGAAGGATTAATGCCGGAAAATTATTTCTCCGTATTCAGCATTTCAGCCATTTCTGCAATGTCGAAAAAATTGGTACCGGAAGGAATAAATGTTGAATTGCCCATTTTCTCTTTCCATTCGTTGATTTTCCTGTTCCATCGCCGCGTGTCTGCCTGAGCGTTGCCGGAAGATTGATCGTTGGTATGCAGGGATTGGACCATATCTGCCAATTTATAGGATACCCTTTTTGATTGTCCATCATTCTCATACACAAGAATATAATTGCCGTCTGAATAACTTACTTTTTGTGAGGCTTTGTTTTGTGATGATTTGACAGGGTTTGTATTTTTTGCTATTGAAGCAGTGGGAGGAAACTTATCTTCCTCTTTTTGGCCATTATTTTCTAAAGTAATATTCTCCTGTGCGGGTTGAGTTAGAGACTGATTATTTTGGATATCCTGATTTGTATCTTTATTAGTTTCCGTTAAAGGGCTATCCTGGAAATTTAGTCCGGCTGCAAGGTCCTTAACACCTATTTCATTAGGTTTATTATTCACCAGAAAAACTATAAGGGCAATAAATAATCCAATTCCGGTTATTGCTGCTGCGTAAGAAAGTGCCGAACCGTTGCGGATCTTGTAGAGTAAAGGAATCGTTACAGGTATTTCTTTATCTCCGATATTATTACTTACATGTTCCCATACATTAGAAGGGGGAGTAACTGAATAATCATTGAGGGATTGCCTTATCTTATATGGCTCGTCGGCTAATACTTTTGTAAGTTCATCCCAAATAACGGTTGGGGGATTTTCTTCATGTTGATATAGTTTCTTTTGCCACTGCATTCTATAAAAAGGCGTTAGGAAGCCTGGTTTTTTTGGTTATTGATTAAGTTTTGCAGTATAGCCTTGGCCCTTGCTAATTGTGATTTACTGGTTCCTTCGCTGATTCCCATCATCTCTGCAATTTCCCGATGGGTATACCCTTCAACAACATATAAGTTAAAAACTGTCCTGTATCCTGGTGATAATGTTTGTATAAGTTTTACAAGGTCTTTTACCGCAAGTTTGTCAAATGCGTTCCATTCCTTATCCTCTACATTGTTTTCCTGTGATTCAGAAACAGGATAGAGATTAATCGATTTACGATAATGCTCAATTGCAGTATTCACAAAGATCCGGCGCATCCATCCTTCGAAAGAACCTTCCCGTCGAAATTTCTCCAGGTTACGATAGACTTTAATAAAACCTTCCTGCAAGATATCCTGTGCATCTTCCTGGTGGCCCGAATACCGGAGGCATACACCAAACATTTTAGGAGAGTATATTTTATATAATGTCTCCTGCATTTTGGGGTTTCCATCTATGCAACCCTGTATTATGTCGGTTTCCGGTATGTTTTGGTTGCTTGATTGATTCATTCGATGCAAAAAAACTTATTATTGGCCGATAACCAATAGATTTTTTTCCTTATTCGGCATTATTTTGTAAAAAAAGTATCAGTTTGTCCATTGCTTTTCGACGGTGGCTGAACTGATTCTTTTCATTTTTATCCATTTCGCCAAAAGATTTGTTTCCTCCTTCGGGTACAAAAATAGGATCGTAGCCAAAACCATGGGTTCCGGATGGAGATAGTTTGATCTCTCCCGGGCAAATGCCCGTAAACTGGAATTCTTTATTATTAAGTATGAGGGAAATGACTGTCCTGAACCTTGCCTTTCGGTTTTCTGAGCCTTGCAGGTTTTCAAGCAGTTTTTTCATATTTTTTTCCGGATCATTATTCTCTCCTGCATAACGGGCCGATTTTACCCCGGGTTCACCGTTCAATGCCTCTACTTCAAGACCCGTATCCTCGCTGAAGCAATTTAGCTTGGTAATTGCATGAATAGTGGTGGATTTTTCCCGTGCATTGTCCTCCAGTGTATCATGTGGTTCAGGGATATCTACATCAATACCCGCTTCTTTTAAGGTGATTATTTCAAACCTTTTTGCCAGGTGGTGCCTGATCTCATCAACTTTATGCTGGTTATTTGTAGCGAAAATGATTTTCTCCATTTCTTCAGGATAAAAAAAGTTGTTTTAGGCACGCCCATAGTTTTCGTTTTATTGAATCATCCTGTTGCAGGTTAAGCAATGGGGGGGAACTTAGAAAACGAATTTCCATAAAAGACTGTACCTGAAAGTCCGGGAAAAGTACCGGCATGTTGATACTGGCCTGCTTTACGCCAAAAAGTAAAACGACTTTGGACTTGAATTCCTGCATCAGCTTTTGGTATCCAATTGCATCATGCGAGGCCAAATTTAAAATGACTACGTCGTTTAATGTCAGTTTACAGGCATTCAGGATGGTTAAAAGAAAGGTCAAATCCGGATCAGAAATCATTTGTTTATCAGGGTAATTAACCAGGATAAGGATCTGTTTTTGATTGTTACCCAGCACGGTATCTTTTAATTCCGGTTTTTTATCCGGGAATTGCTGAATCTCGTTTAATTCAACAAGCGTTTCCTTATATAAATCCCGGAGCAGGAAGCCGGGCAGTTGAAATTGTTCAAAATTCATAATTACATTGGGCTTATTGAATATGAATTTGGCCTTAGGTACTGCCTTTTTTTGTTTCTTTGTATTAAATGCAAAGCTAATGATTGATGTATTGGAAATGAAAATTACCCTTGCCCAAAGATCAAAACTACAGGATATCAGCCTTGACCACCTTCCCTTTGGAAAATATTTTACTGACCATATGCTGGAGGCAGATTATGAAAACGGGGAATGGAAGCGTGTTGAAATCAAGCCTTATCAGCCCTTGTTATTGGAACCATCTCTTGCGGCGTTGCATTATGGTCAGGCTATTTTTGAGGGGATCAAGGCTTACCGGGATCAGGATGGCCATGCAGCTATTTTCCGGCCGCTGGATAATTTTAAGCGCTTTAATATTTCTGCAGAAAGAATGCAGATGCCGGCTGTTCCGGAAGAAATCTTTATGGAGGGGATGCGTCAATTGATTAAGATCGATCAGAATTGGATTCCAGCCATTGCGGATCATTCTTTATATATCCGTCCTTTCATGTTCTCCAGTGATCATATAATTGGGGTAAAACCTTCTGATTCTTATAAGTTTATGATCATTTTAAGTCCCACGGGGCCTTATTATATAGCCCCCATGCGGATTTATGTGGAAGAAAAGTTTGTACGTGCCGCTCCGGGCGGGGTAGGGTATGCAAAAGCGGCTGGAAATTATGGAGCTGCCATGTATGCAACTGCCCAGGCAAAAAAACAAGGGTACGATCAGGTTCTATGGACCGATGCTTTTGAACATAACTACGTGCAGGAAATTGGTACGATGAATGTGTTTTTCATCATTGGCAATACGGCGGTGACCCCAGACCTGTCATCAGGTACTATCCTGGCCGGAATAACCCGGGAAACTGCCATTACAATGTTGCGTGAGGCTGGTTTAAAAGTAGAAGAAAGGCCTGTTTCGATGGATGAAGTTGCTTCTTCTTACGATGAAGGCAAACTTACAGAGGTATTTGGAACCGGAACGGCAGCCACCGTATCACTTATTAAAGAATTGAAATTCAAGGAAAAAATAATGTTTTTTGATACCAACAATGCGCCAGTGTCAGCCGCATTAAAGAAAAACATGGCAGATATTAAAGAAGGAAAACTCCCTGATACACACGGCTGGCTATATAAAATATAGTAATTAAGGGGATGGAATGAGGTTATTAGGAGTAATGGGAAGAAAATTTTATAAATTCTATGTATTTTTTAGTATCTCCTTTTTGCTAATTACTTATTTACCCCTACCTTTGCCGTCCCGTTAAAATAAGGGTAGAATGCCAACTATTCAGCAACTAGTAAGAAAGGGAAGAGAAATCATCCGCGCCAAGAGTAAATCAAGGGCTTTGGATGCGTGCCCGCAACGCAGGGGTGTTTGTACCCGTGTATATACCACAACTCCTAAGAAGCCAAATTCGGCCCTTCGGAAAGTGGCCAAAGTACGTTTAACCAATAAAATAGAGGTGATTGCCTATATCCCGGGCGAAGGACATAACCTGCAGGAGCACTCAATCGTATTGATCCGCGGCGGCAGGGTAAAAGATTTGCCAGGTGTTCGTTACCATATAGTCAGGGGTAGCCTCGATACTGCCGGTGTAAAAGACCGCAAGAAGAGCCGTTCCAAATATGGTACTAAGCGTGATAAGAAAGGCGCCGCTAAAAAGTAAATTAACATACCAGAAATTTTAAATAATGAGGAAAGCAAGAGCAAAAAAATTACCCCTGGCACCAGATCCTAAATTCAATGATCAATTGGTTAGCCGATTTGTGAATAATCTCATGTGGCAGGGTAAAAAAGATGCTTCTCTGACAATTTTCTACGATGCAGTGGAAAAAGTAGCAAAGCAAACCGGTGAAAATGGTTATGAAGTTTGGAAAAAAGCCCTGTCAAATGTAACTCCGGGTGTTGAAGTTCGTAGCAGGCGTATTGGCGGTGCTACTTTTCAGATACCGGCTGAAGTTCGCGCAGACCGTAAAACATCATTAAGTATCAAATGGCTGATCCGTTTTGCACGTGAAAGGAATGGCCGTAATATGGCGGATAAACTTGCCAATGAAATAGTGGCTGCAAGTAAAGGTGAAGGTGGTGCTTTTAAGAAAAAAGAAGACACACATCGCATGGCTGAAGCCAACAAAGCATTTGCCCATTTCAGGATCTAATTATACCTTTTTTTATATAGTTTAAAGCCAGTTGGTAAATGCCAACTGGCTTTTTTGTTGTTTTTACAGCCTGATTAGAAAATCTACGCAAACTTTTCATCGAAGGAATACGCACATTGGTCGAATTACGTAAATGGGTATACGTAAAAACCCGGTTTCATAACTCCTTAATCCTCAATTTTTTCTTTACAGTCTTACATGGAATTCATGTTTTATCAGCATGTTCTCCAGGTATGTATGTATGTGTTACTACTTGCATCCATCGTAAAATCACTTTTTCTTTGTACTGTAATTGTACCTGTACCCGATCCTTAGAAAAAGCGTTACTTATGAAAACAAAAATTTTTATCCATGCAGTTCTGTTCAGTTTGATACTGACAGTTTCTATCGCTCCGGCTTTCTCCCAGGCCTGCAGCACTTTGGTAGTTTCCTCTGTTCCCAATGAATCACGTTGTATGTCTACCGGCTATATCACGGTAACGGCTAGTGGTGGTTCAGGGTCATATAACTACAAAGCAACCGGTCCTGTAACAACTTCTTACACTTCATCCAATGTGATTACTGGTCTGCCGGCCGGTAATTATACTGTTACGGTGAAAGACATTGTTTCAGGTTGTGTAAGAGACGAGTTTAATGTGATCGTAACTGGTTCTTATGTGGATCCGCGTTTTTCATTAATCAAAACTGATGAAACCTGTTTAAACAGTAATAATGGTTCTGTTACCGTTACTGGTCAAACCGGCGGTCGCGCTCCTTTCTCTTATACCATTGTTGCTCCATCACCATTTGGTGTAGGCACAACAAACGGAACCGGTGTATTTACAGGTTTACAGGGAGGTGAATATGCCATTCAACTAAGGGACTCATGTGGTGGTATCCAAACCAGGAGAGTTACCGTAAATGCATACGACTGGTGGATTGATAATTTAAGTGGGAATCGTAACAATTGTTCGAATGCAGATTTTTCTTTTACATTAAGGGATAACAGGGGTAATACAAATACCGCTGGTGCTGTATTTTCTGCATTCACTTATGGTGTTGTAAGATCAGCTGGTGATACCTTATGGTTTGCAACAAGAAATTTCACCTTTGATATACAGACCCGCCGTTCATTGAGACTGGTTGCAAAAGATGGTTGCGGAAATGTGAAATCAACAAACTGGAACGTTAACCCTGTACCAGGCGTTGCGGGTGCAGCAAGTACTTCACAGCAATCATGTAACAGTTTCTCTGCCAGCATAACAGGCCAGTCTGGATTGACTAATCCGCAGTATACATTGTTTACCAGTGCCAATGTGCTGGTAAGTACCAATACAACCGGAAGTTTCAACAGCTTTCCTGCAGGTTCATATTATATTGATATCAGGGATATTTGTTATGATACAACTATCCGCAGGAATTTCACGGTAAGTCAACCAGTGCCTTTCCTTAACCCAACTGTAACCATCGCACGTACTGGTTGTAAGACCTTCAATGCAACTGCAACCGGCCTTACAAATTTCACCAGTCCAACTTTCAGGTTATATGATGCAGCTAACACGCTTCTTGCAACTCAGGCTTCAGCAACATTTACCAACCTGACCAATGGAACATATAGCATCCAGGTTCAAGATGCCTGTACCGGAACTATTTTGACAAGATTTTTTACAGTAAATGATCTGGTCCCTTCTGTAAATGCCAACCTGACCATTTCAAATGCCAGTTGTACCGATGCAACAGTTAGTATAGGTGGCCAGACAAACCTGAATAATCCACAGTTCTGTTTATATAATGCATCAAATGTGTTAATTGCATGTAATACTACAGGAACTTTTAATAATGTGGTTTATGGTAACTATACAATGCGCATCATAAACAGCGCTGCTTGTTATGACACTACCATTGTGAGGACGGTTGTAATCAATAGACTTACACCTTCTGTTGCCCCAAGTATTTCGGTTACCCGTAGTTGTAATACTGTTAATATTAGTATCGGTGGACAAGCTAATCTTACTAATGCTCAGTATTGTTTGTTTGATGCCAGCAATGTACAAATAGCTTGTAACACTACCGGTGTATTCAATAATATGCCTTATGGAACATATTGTATAGATATTCAGAACGATGCAGCCTGTTATGATACAGTGATCCGCAGGTGTGTGAATGTAACAAAAAATATTCCTTCTATCGGAGCAGTTACTTTGAGCAGCACTTTTTGTAGCGGATTTACTGCAACAGTAGGTTCACTGAGTAACCTTGCGAGTCCTTCGTTTCAATTAAAGAACAGCCTTGGAGTTGTTATCGCAACAAACGGTACCGGTATTTTCACAAACCTGGCTTATGGCAGTTACAGTGTGGAAATGCAGAATGATGTGGCTTGTTATGATACATTGATCATCAGAAATTTCTCTGCAACAAGACCAGCTCCTAATGCCGGTCCGGTAACTGTGAACGGACAAACATGTACCACATTTAATGCTGATTTTACAGGTGAAGTAAATATTACAACTCCTGTGTATTACCTGGTGAATAGTGTGGGTGATACTATTGCAAGCAATGGTTCAGGTACATTTAATAATATTGCCTTTGGCAGCTATTGCATACGTATGCGTGATAATTGTTATGATACTTCTATCATTCGTTGCTTCACAGGTAATCCAATTCCTGTAAACACAACCGTAACCGCACAAGCAAGTTGTACTGTAAATGCTACTGATATTCGCATCCAGTTTACAAGCGGGTTTGCACCGTATACCGTGAATGTTTTTGATCCATTCAATGTATTGGTAGGAACAGTAACCACATCAAGTAATCCAGCCTGGGTAACAGGACTTCCAGGCCTTGCCCCAGGATTGAGATACCGTGTAGTTGCTTCCGATAATTGCGGAGGTACAACTACTACCATGGTTAATCCGGTTATTGCAACCTTTAACAAGTCGGCCAGTATTGTAGCTAAATGTCCTTCAGGGATGTACCAAAATGGATCATCAAACCTCGTGACAACTGTTACTTCAACTCTTGGTACTGTATATCCTTTAATAATTAGAAAAGATGCGTCTCCTGTTTCATTGGGTTATACTACCCAGGTTGGAAATACATTCACATGGGTTGATCTTGAACCGGCTACCTATGTGGTTCAGTATGACCTGCCGGGTTCATGTA
>Ga0209391_10000773_pt1 | contig 15868 bp, 19 predicted proteins | sample PPLLak3March2015_FD_187246 | JGI IMG/M metagenome (GOLD analysis project Ga0209391, IMG submission 187246) | Freshwater sediment microbial communities from Prairie Pothole Lake near Jamestown, North Dakota, USA - PPLs Lake P7 Core (1) Depth... | ecosystem: Environmental > Aquatic > Freshwater >... | reverse complement strand
GCATCGTCGGCCGGCATGTCATCGGGATGGTGCGCGGTGACGGCCCGCTCGCTTCGGAGAAACCACAACAGGCGCTGCTCGGCGACGCGCTCGGCGAGCCAGCCGAGGGCCCGGTCGCGGAGGCGTTGAGGACGGGTCCGGCGCTCCGCGGACGCCGCCTTCGCGAGCCGGCCGCGACGCTCGGCCTCGAGGTAGGCGAGGCCGCGATGGAACCGCCTGCTGAGTGCGGCGCGCCAGCCGGGCGCCTCGTCATCGGGCCCCTGGCGGCGGTCCTCGACCTCGCAGTACAACCCGTAGTGGTGGCGCCCGGCGGGAACGAGGAAGATGTCCATCGAGGCGTCGGCGCGGGCTAGCGGGCGTCGCGCCCGCGGATTTTCTGCGCCGGGCGCGGCGGCGCGGTCGTGAGGTCGGGTCGTCCGGCCTCCTCCCACGCGCCCAGGATGACGCCTGCCACGGCGGTGATCGCCTCGCTCATGCGCCGCTCGAGAACGGGCCGGGCCGCAGCGAACAACAGGTCGTAGTACGCGTCGTCGTACTCGGTCCGGCCCTCCGCGGCGCGACGGTCGGCCTCGAGCAGCCCGTCGACAAGCACCGCGCCCGAGGCCAGGGCCTCGAACATCGCGTCGCGCGTGTCGAAAATCGGCCGGGGAGCCGCGGGCACATAGGTCAGCCGCGACGCGAAGCGGGTCGGCAGCTCATCTTCGATCCTCGCGTGGATGCCGTGCTGGTTGGTCAGCTGTCCGTCGTAGTTCAGGACGGCGTGGAAAGGCTGGTGGGCATCCGCCACGTAGTGCGCGAGGACGGCCGAGAGGTAGAGGGCATTGTGCCGGCCGTAGCGCTGCCCGTCCTTGTGGGCCTTGAACGCGCGCAGCAGGCGGCCTCGCATCTCGGCGGCACGCCAGGGCAGCAGCCCGTTCTTCGTGACCGTCTCGGGGCCGAACTTCTCGATGGCCGCCCCCAGGTCGCGCGGCAGCGCGCTGAACGGCGGCGGTCCGTACGCGTCGATGTCGAGGAAGTGACGCGGCGCCTCCTCGTCGAAGCCCGCAATGCGCCACAGGTCCGGATCGCTGGCGTGCTCGAGCAGCGCCGCCCGATCCGCGTCGAACGCCGCACGGAGCTCCGGCGGCAGCAACTGGATCGCGCGATCGAGGATCAGCCGGTGCCCCTCGCCGCCCCACGCGCCGACCTGGGCGGCGCCAATCAGCCCTACCGCCACCGCCACGGCCGCCAGTCGTCGCATCACACGCTCCTCCATCCGGCGTCGGCGTCGTCGAACACCTCCGCTTCGAACTTGCTGATGGCCGCGCCCCGCTTCCAGGCATCGGGCGGCAGCCCGGCCTTTCCGCAGGTCCGCGACAGAAAGGCCTCCCGGTCCCACCCGTACTCGACCGCCACCTGCGGCAGCAGCAGCCCGCGGCGCCAGCCCTGCTCGGCGACGAGGCCGTCGCGGCCGACGACGATCTCGCCGGGATCGCGGACGTCGGTGATGGGGCCGAGCACGGAAATCTCGATCACGCACCGCGGCAACTCGGCCGGCCGGATGGCGTCGAAACGCGGGTCCCCCGTCGCCGCCGCCACCGCGCATTCCGGCACCACGGAGGCCAGCGGCTGATCGCCGGCAGGGTGCCCGATGCAGCCCCGGAGATCACCGTCGAGGTGGAACGAGACGAAGACGCCGGATCGACGCGCCAGAATCCCCGCCGGCTCGGCCCGGCGGGGCGGCCGGCCGGCGAGCGCGTCGGCCACGGCCGTGCGGGCCACGTCCAGCAGCCGGCGGCGGTCCTCTGCCGAGAGCGGAGCGTCCACGCCGTGCTCCTCGCCCGTCAAGCTGTCGCCCCGAACGTGCCGAGCACCGCCGCGCAGTATCCGACCACGGCGCTGCTGTCGCCCGAGACGGCGCCGGAATCCGCGTAGCAGAGTACGCGCGCGTCGGCCGCGCCGAGCGCGCGCGCCGCGCGCATCACCGCCACGATCGGCCCGCCGCCGCACGCGTGGCCGGGGTCGCGGGCAAGCGCCCGCTCGACGGCTTCGGGGTCGAACCGCTCGATGGCGTCCACGATCACGCGGTCGAGCAGCGCCGCGCGGCTCGAGTCCTGGTAGTGCGACAAGTCGCTGCTCGCCACGAGCAGCGCGCGCCTGGACGCCATGGCGGAGGCGAGCCCCTCGGCGAGCGCGTGGACGGTCGCGCGCGACTGGTGCCCCATGACGAGCGGCACGATCGGCACGCCGGGCAGCGCGCGCTGCAGGAACGGCAGCTGCATCTCGAGCGAGTGCTCACGGCGGTGCGCCGCGGGCAGTTCGAGCACCACGGGGCAGGACGCGATAATCGTGTCGGCATCGTCGGCCGACACCTCGACATCGCCGAGCGGCGTGTCGAACACGCCGCGCGCCACGATCGCCACGCCCTCGAAGCCGATGTGATGCGACGGCCCGACCAGGACGACGACGTCGTAGGCGCGGCCCTGGAGCTGGCGGTACGCGTGCGCCGCCACCGGTCCGGAGTACATCAGCCCGGCGTGAGGCGAGACCAGCGCGGTGATCTCGCCGGCGATGGTCTCGTCGACCTGGCCGAAGTACTGGTCGATGGCGGAGGCCAGCGTGGCGGGATGGGCCGGGTACCAGGTTCCAGCCACGGCAGCCGACCGGCGTGTTGGTTGCGGTGCCATGATCGTGAATGTTAGCATCGGCCATGCCCGCCGGACGCGAAGACTTCCCGGTTGCCCGCGTCGCGGCGTTGGCCCGGCTCCAGGTTTCCCCCGCCGAGTCCGCCCTCTTCCAGGCCCAGTTGACGCAGGTGCTCGCGTTCGTGGGCAGGGCCGCCGACGCCGCCCTGGACGTTGCGGCCCCGGATGATGGCGGGGAGCGCGCCCCGGTCCGGGAGCGCGCCGACGCGGCCGGGGAGTCGCTCGGGGCCGAGGCGGCGCTCGCGAACGCCCCTGACGCCATCGACGCTCCGCACCTGGTCCGCGTGCCGAAGGTCATGGGATGAGGGCGCCGCCGCCCGGATCCGCAGGGGCCCTGCGAACGGCGTTTGTCGAGGGCGCCACCACCGCCACCGCGATCTGCGAGGGGGCGCTGGCGCGCATCGCGGCGCAGAACCCGGAACTCGGCGCCATGCTCGCCGTCGACGAGGCGGCCGTCCTCCGCCGCGCGGCGGCCCTCGACGGCCTGGCCGACCGGCGCCTCGCCGGGCCGCTCGCCGGCGTGCCCGTCGCCGTCAAAGACAATATTTGCACGGCCGGCCTGACGACGACCGCTGGATCGCGCGCACTGGCGGGCTTTCTGCCGCCGTACAGCGCGACCGCCGTCGAACGCCTCGAGCGTGCCGGGGCGATTGTCATCGGCAAGACCAACTGCGACGAGTTCGCCATGGGTTCGTCGAGCGAACACTCCGCGTTCGGACCCGTACGCAACCCCTGGAATCTCTCGTGCACGCCGGGCGGGTCGAGCGGGGGTTCGGCCGCGGCCATCGCTGCGGGCCTCGTGCCGCTCGCCCTCGGATCGGACACCGGAGGATCGGTCCGGCAGCCGGCCGCGCTGTGCGGGTGTGTCGGACTGCGCCCGACGTACGGGCGCGTGTCGCGCCACGGCCTGATCGCGTTTGCCTCGTCGCTCGACCAGGTCGGTCCGCTGGCGCTGACCATCCGCGATGTGGCCGCCGCACTGGGGGCCATCGCCGGCCCGGACGATCTCGATGCCACCTCGGCGCCGGTGCCCGTCCCCGACTGGGGCGCCGCGCTGCGCGGCGACATCCGCGGCGTTCGCATCGGATTCCCGAGGCACCTGCTGGAGCGCGGCGTCGACGCCGAAGTGGCGCGCGCCGTCGCGGCGGCCATGGACGTCTTCGCGGCGCGGGGAGCCGTGGTCCGCGACATCACGCTCGCGCACGCGGACCTGGCCGTGCCGGTGTATTACCTCATCGCCACGGCGGAGGCCAGCTCGAACCTCGCGCGCTATGACGGCGTGCGCTACGGGCACCGCGCCGCCGGCGCGGACGGCCTGCGCGCGATGTACGAGGCATCGAGATCCGGGGGGTTCGGCGCCGAAGTCAAGCGCCGGATCATCCTGGGCACCTTCGTGCTCAGCGCGGGATACTACGACGCGTACTACCTGAAGGCGCAGGCGGCCCGGGCGCACATCACCGCCGCCTTCACGTCGGCCCTCGCCGAGGCCGACCTCGTCGCGCTGCCGACCAGCCCCACGCCGGCCTTCCCGCTTGGCGAGCGCCTGCAGGATCCGGTGGCGATGTACCTCTCGGACGTCTTCACCGTCGGCGCGTCGCTCGCCGGGCTCCCCGCAATCTCGGTGCCCTGCGGCTTCACGGGAGGCGGGCTGCCGGTCGGCCTGCAGTTGGTGGGCCGGCCGTTCGAGGAAGCGGCGCTCTTCTGCGCCGCCGACGCGTACGAGCGGGAGACCGGGCCCTGGCAGCCGCACGCGTCAGGCGCGCGTCGCCGTGGCGGGGCGTGAGAAGGCCTTCACGAGTCCCCAGACCACGGCGGCCGCGACAATCACCGGCAGGAGCGGCACGAGCACGCCCAGCAGCGCCACCAGCCCGAAGCCCACCAGCGCGATGACGCCGAGCACCAGGAACAAGGGCAGGAGCAACACGCCCACGACGAGCTTCAGCAGCGTCAGCGCCAGGCGGAATGGCAGGAACAGGAGCCAGAACGCCAGCTTCAGCAGGCCGCCGACAATCCCGACGACCAGGAGGCCGAACAGGAGGAGCGTTCCGAGCGCCAGCAACTCGACCATGACTGCCCCGCCTTCCCGCCGCGCCGGCTGCGCGGCATCGGCGCGCACGCCGCCGGCGGGGGCCGACGGTGCGCGCCGTCACAGGGATCTACGAGGAACAGCGGGGTGCGGGTTCCAGCACGCCGGCGGCCCGGTCAGGCCGAGCGCTGGGAATTGCCGAGCTGGTCGGTCGTGCCGCGCGGCGTCGACGGCGGCCGATACGTCTCCGGCCGCCCGAGCGCTTCGTCGAGGCTCCGGACCGTGAGGGTGCGCGGGCCGCTCGGTCGCAGCTTGAACACATCGATGGCGAGCGACGAGCCAATCATCAGCACGAGAATGAACACGGCGCCGACGCCCACCGCCTGGACTGTCGCGATCAGCAGCGCACCGGCCTCGGCTGGGCTCATGAATGATCCTCGGCCTTCGACTGGGGCACGGACTCGTCGCCCAGCCCGTACTGGATGAACCCGCGGCGGACTTCTTCCATCGCGACCCGCTCGGGCTTGTGCGCGGGCGCCGGCGTTTCCGGGGCGGCGCCTTCGGCAGGCGCGGCCAACGCCAGGCGGTTCAGGGCCCCGCGGCGGAGCTGCTTGGCCCGCTGCGCGGCCACTTCCACGAACAGGAAGCGGTTCTCGTTCGGGTTGAGGGCGAACCTCTCGTCGGCCCGGGGAGGGTCGGCAACGGGCGGCTGGACGTCGGTATCTTCGTTCACAACATTTTACCGTATACCACGCCAGATGCCGGATGCAAGCGGCAAACGCGGCACGAGGCGGGAGCGCGATCGAACGCCCCCGCCTCGCACCGCCCGTTCCGCCCGCGGCAGGGTGCTATCCCTGCACCTGGACCTGGATCTGCTTCGGCTTGGCCTCCTCGCGGGTCGGCAGCTTGATGGTCAGCACGCCGTTCCGGTAGTCGGCCGACACTTTCGAGGTATCGACGGTCGCCGGGAGTGAGAAGCTCCGGCTGAACGCGCCGTAGGTCCGCTCGATGCGATGGCAGCACTCTTCCTTGATGGCGCCGTCCATCTTCTTCTCTCCCCGCAACGTGAGCGTGTTGTTCTCGACGCTGATGTCGATGTCGTCCTTGTTCATGTCGGGCAGCTCGGCCTTGATGACGAGCTCGTGATTGCCCGAGTCGTAGATGTCAACGGGCGGCGCCCACGCCCCGCGGCGCATCACGTCGTCGTCGGCGGCGCGGTAGACGTCGCCGAGCAGACGGTTCATCCGGTCCTGGGCCGCATTGAGTTCACGGAAAGGATCCCATCGAACGATAGCCATGGTCGTGCCTCCTCTGAGAGTCTGCCTATTCAAGACAGCGCGCCGCGCCGCCTCGGCCCGGCACCCTGTTCGCTGTCCACGCCACTAGGATAGGATAAAACATGATACTTGTCAAATAATATTATCTGAGTCGTAGATAATCATATTTGTTGGTTTCAGGCGGTGTTCTCCGCAATGGCGGATATGCCGGCCCAGCCCCATGTCCCATGCCCCATGCCCCTAGCCCCCGGCCCCCAGTCTTGGTATCCTGTCAGGGCCCCCCGGCGCGGCGTTTCGGCCGTGGCTTCAGGACTCTTCCGCCGGTCCCGCCGTGTGTTCAACGCTCCCCCGTGTGACGAGGAAGGTGATGCATGTCGCGATACAAAATTGCCTGGCTGCCTGGTGACGGCGTCGGCGTGGACGTGATGGACGCCACGCGAATCGTGCTCGATCGGCTGAAGTTCGACGCCGAGTACATCCACGGGGACATCGGGTGGGAGTTCTGGTGCGCGGAGGGCGACGCGCTGCCGGCCCGCACGATTGAGCTGTTGAAGCACGTCGACGCGGCGCTCTTCGGCGCCATCACCTCGAAGCCGGTGAAGGCGGCGGAAGCCGAGCTGGTGCCGTCGCTGAAGGGCACGGGCCTCATCTATCGCTCGCCCATCGTGCGCATGCGCCAGCTGTTCGACCTGTACATCTGCCTCCGGCCGATGAAGGCCTACGCGGGTAACGCGCTCAACTTCAACGATCAGATCGACCTGGTCATGTTCCGTGAGAACACCGAGGACCTCTACGCGGGTGTGGAGTTCAACCCGGTGCCGGGGCCGCTCGCCGACACGCTGCGGGCCCTCTCTCCGGCGTTCAAGCCGTTCGCGGACCTGGCGCTCGATCAGTACGCCGTCTCCTGCAAGATCAACACGCGCAAGGGCTCCGAGCGCATCATCGACGCGGCTTTCGCGTACGCCCGCAAGTACGGGCGGAAGAAGGTGACCGTCGTGCACAAGGCCAACGTCGTGCGGGCCACCGACGGGCTGTTCCTCGAGACGGCGAAGGAGGTCGCGGCACGCTACCCGGACATCGCCTGGGACGAAGGCAACGTGGACGCCATCACGATGTGGCTTCTCAAGAACCCGCTGAGCTACGACGTCCTGGTCGCCCCGAACCTCTACGGCGACATCGTGTCGGACCTCTGCGCGCAGATGGTCGGCGGCCTCGGCTTCGCCTGCTCGGGCAACATCGGCACGAAGCTGGCGGTGTTCGAGCCGACCCACGGCTCCGCGCCGAAATACGCGGGCCAGTACAAGGTCAATCCCATCGCGACGATTCTCACGGCCAAGATGATGCTCGACTGGCTCGGCGAGACGGACATGGGCGCGCGCGTCGAACGCGCCACGGCGGCCGTCATCGAGCAGGGCCAGGTCCGCACCTACGACATGGGCGGCAGCCATACGTCGCTCGAGATGGCGGAGGCGATCGCCAGAGAGCTCTAAATCGGGACTCGGGATTCGGGACTCGGGGCTCGACCGAGAATCGTGCCGATTGCGAGCAGGGTCAACAAGCTGCGGGAAGCGCGTTCGGCGCGAGTCCCGGACCCCGGACCCCGAGGCCCGGACGTGCGAGCCCAAGGAGCGCAGCGTGCAGAGCGAGCGGGTTGTCCTACACGAAGTCGGGATGCGGGACGGACTGCAGATCGAATCGCAGGCCGTCCCGACGGAGCGCAAGCTCGACTGGATCGCCCGCCTCGCCCGCGCGGGACTCCCGATGATCCAGGTCGGCTCGTTCGTCAACCCGCAGAAAGTCCCCCAGATGGCGGACACTGACGAGTCGTTTCGCCGCCTGGCGGACGCCGAACGCCCGCCGGGCGTGGTCTACTCGGCCCTCGTCCTGAACGAACGCGGCCTCGAACGCGGCCTCGCCTGCGGCGTCGACTACTTCTGCATGGGCGTCTCGGCCAGCGACACGCACAGCCGGAAGAACACCGGGATGAGCACCGCCGAGGCCGCCGGCCGCATCGTCGCGATGGGACGGGCGGCGGCGGCGGCCGGCAAGGGCGTCCAGGTGTCGGTCCAGTCCGCGTTCGGCTGCGGCTTCGAAGGGGCCGTGCCGCCGGAGCGCGTGCTCGATCTCGCGCGGCGCTTCCTGGAGGCGGGGCTCACGACCATCAGCCTCGCGGACACGGCCGGTCACGCGAATCCCGCGCAGGTCGACGCGCTCGTTGGCGCCGTCCGGGCGCTGGATGACCGGCTGGCGATGACCTGCCATTTCCACGACACGTACGGGATGGGGCTGGCGAATGCGTACGCGGCGTTCCGCGCCGGCGTCACGTCGTTCGAGTCGGCGTTCGGGGGCCTCGGCGGCTGCCCCTTCACGGCGGTTGCGGCGGGCAACGTCTGCACGGAGGACCTGGCGCACCTGCTGCACCGCATGGGCGCGACCACCGGCGTCGACGTCGCGGCCGTCGCCGGCGTGACGAAAGACGCGGCCGCGTTCTTCGGCCGCGCGCTTCCCGGCGTCATTCACCGGACCGGCCCGATTCCCTCCCCGGCAGCCTGATCCGGCATCGAGGTGCGAACCGTGAAACTGCTCGACGGCGTCCGGGTGCTCGACCTGACCAACGTGCTGGCCGGCCCGTTTGCCACCATGCACCTGGCCCTGGCGGGCGCAGACGTCATCAAGATCGAGAACCCCGAGGGCGGCGATCTCGCGCGCAAACTGGGCAACGTGCCGAAGCTCAACCAGGAGCTGATGGGGACCAGTTTCCTCGCGCAGAACGCCAACAAGCGGTCGCTCACCCTGAACCTGAAGTTCGACGAGGGCCGGGAGATCTTCCGGCGTCTCGCGGCCGCGGCCGACGTGGTCGTCGAGAATTTCAGGCCCGGCGTGATGACGCGCCTCGGCGTCGGCTACGAGACGCTGCGCGCGCTGAACCCCCGTCTGGTGTATTGCGCGATCTCCGGATTCGGCCAGACGGGCCCAGACGCGAACAAGCCCGCCTACGACCAGATCATCCAGGGGCTGAGCGGCGTCATGGACGTCAACGGCGACGAGCGCCTGCACCCGCTCCGCTGCGGGTTCCCGGTGTGCGACACCGTGGGCGGCCTCAACGCGGCCTTCGCCATCATGGGCGCCCTGTATCACCGTGAGCGCACCGGCGAGGGCCAGTTCGTCGACATCGCGATGCTCGACTCGATCATGCCGCTGATGGGCTGGGTCGCCGCGAACCTCCTCATCGGCGGAGTGCCGCCGGTCCCGATGGGCAACGACAACTTCACCGCGGCGCCCTCGGGCGTGTTCGTCACCGGGGACGGGTACATCAACATCGCGGCCAACCAGCAGGAACAGTGGGAATCGGTCTGCGACGCGCTCGGCGTGCCGGAGCTGAAGACCGATGCGCGGTTCGAGAAGCGCGACGCGCGCAAGGCCAACCGCACGCAGCTCACGCCGCTGCTCGAGGCGAAACTCGCCGAGCACCCGACGTCTCACTGGGTGGAGGTGCTCAACGGGAAGGGCGTCCCGTCGGGCGAGATCCTCGGCCTCGGGGCCGCGCTCGCCCAACCGCAGATTGCGCACCGTGGTACGATCCAGACCGTGGCGGAGCCGGGCCTCGGCGATTTGCGCCTGTTCAACCTCACCGCGAAGTTCGAAAAGACGCCCGCGTCGATTGACGCGCCCCCCCCGCGCCTCTCCGCCCACACCGACACGATTCTCGGCGACCTCGGCTACACGGCCGAGGCCATCGCCGCGCTCCGCCGGAAGGGAGTCGTCTGACACATGGGCATGACCGTCGCACAGAAGATCCTCGCGCGGGCCTCGGGCCTCGCCTCCGTCAACGTCGGCGACGTCGTCGAGCCGGCGGTCGACATGGCAATGTCGCACGAGAACACGGCGCTTGTCATCAACCAGTTCCTGGAGATCTTCAAGGGCACGGGCCTCGAGCCGCGCGTCTGGGACCCGTCGAGCATCGCCGTGATCTTCGACCACCGCGTCCCGGCGGAATCGGCGAAGACGGCCACGAACCAGAAGAAGGTGCGCGAATTCGCCGCCGCCCAGGGCATCGCGAAGTTCCACGACGTACGCGGCGACTCGGGCGGCATCTGCCACCAGGTGATGGCCGAGGAAGGCTATGACCGGCCCGGCGCCGTGATTGTCGGCGCCGACAGCCACACGACCAGCCACGGCGCCCTCGGGGCGCTGGCCTTCGGCGTGGGCGCCACGGAGATGGCGTCGGTCTGGGCGCTCGGCCGCGCCGTGAACATCCAGGTCCCGGCGACCATCAAGGTCGTCCTCAGCGGCCGCTTGAGTCCGGCGGTCACGCCGAAAGATGTCATCCTCCACCTCGTCGGCCTGCTCACCGCGGAGGGCGGGAACTTCAAGGTCATCGAGTTCCACGGCGACGCGATCGCGGCGATGCCGACCTCGGGCCGCCTCGTGCTGTGCAACATGTCGGTCGAGGCGGGTGCCACGTCGGGCATCGTGCCCGCCGACGCTGAAACCGTCCGCTATCTCCGTGAGGAGGCGGGCGTCACGGACCCGCTCGACCTGGTCCAGCCGGATCCGGACGCGGCGTACGACCGCGTGATCGAGATCGACATCTCGACGCTCGGGCCGCAGATCGCGTGCCCGCACACGGTCGACAACGTGAGGGGCGTGGGCGCGGTCGCCGGCACGAAGGTCCACCAGATTGTCATCGGCTCGTGCACCAACGGGCGGCTCGACGACCTCGAGGAGGCCGCGCGCCGCCTCAAGGGCCGGAAAATCGCGAAGGACGTGCGCATGCTGGTTTTCCCCGCTTCCTGGAAAATCTACAAGGAGGCGATGACGCGCGGGTACCTCGGCGACCTGATGGAGGCCGGCGCCGTCATCATGAACCCGGGGTGCGGCTGCTGCCTGGGCATCCACGAGGGTGCCCTCGGCGACGGCGAGACGGCACTCTCGACGACGAACCGCAATTTCCACGGCCGGATGGGCAACCCCAATTCCGATGTCTACCTGTGCTCCCCCGCCGTCGCCGCGGCCAGCGCCATGCGCGGCGTGATCACCGACCCGCGGAAGGAGGACTGAGCGCCATGGCCACGGTTGTCTACAAGGTCGGCGACGATGTGTCGACCGACGCCATCTACCCCGGCCGTTTCATGGCCACGGTGCTGCCGTCGGAGACGCCCCAGTTCTGCTTCGCCGACGACAAGACGTTCAACACCGCGCTCCAGCAGAAGGCGATCGCCCCGGGCGGCATCATCGTCGGCGGACAGAATTTCGGCTGCGGCTCGTCCCGCGAGCAGGCCGCATCGACCATCAAGGGCCACGGCCTTGTCGTCATCGCCCGCGGGTTCGCGCGGATATTCCTGCAGAACTCGATCAACCTCGGGCTGCGGACCATCATCTGCCCGGCACTCGAGGCCGACGTGGGAGACGAGATCGCGCTCATGCCGGCGCACGTGCGGAACGTGACGCGGAGCGCGGACTTCCCCATCGTGCCGCTGCCCGCCGCCAGGCAGGCCATCATCGACGCCGGCGGGCTCATCGCCTACACCCGCACGCGGCTGGTGGCCGGCCGGGCGAGGTAAGCGCATGGGCGGCCGCCCGGCCGTGCCGCGCCGTAGCGCAGGGCGAGGTCCGAGCGCGAAGGCGGGTGGCGGGCCGCCGGGGTCTGTGCGATCATGGAGAGCATGCGCCAGATCGACGCGATGCTGCCGCTCGACGAGGTCCGCGACCTCGCCGGCGAAGTGCGGCGCCTCTTCGACGACCTCGACCGCGCGAGGACGCTGGACAGGCGGCTGCTCCCCGGCGTGTTCTCGCCCACCCTGGATGCCCAGGAAACGCCCGGGGCGATCGAGATCGTCGTCGATCTGCCCGGCGTCGCCCTCGATGACATCCGCATCCTCATCAAGGGCTGCGTGGTCATCATCGCCGGCGGCAAGATGCCGCCGAACCCGGGCGAACGCGCCGAGGCCAGCTTCCACCTCGTCGAGCGCGACTTCGGGAGGTTCGCCCGGGCGGTCCGGCTGACCGGCGCCTTCCATACCGCTCGCGCCACGGCCACGCTGGCCAACGGCGAGTTGCGCGTCACAGTCCCGAAGGTCGAGGAGCGCCGCGGCCGCGACATCCCCGTCCAGATCCGGCGCGGGCCGGACGCCTGACGCGGCGGCGCACACCGGTTTCCCGCATCATGCGCATCCTGTTCATCGGCGACGTCTTCGGCCGCACCGGGCGCGACCTCGTGCGCCAGGGACTCCCCGTGCTCGCCGCCCGCTACGGCATCGACGCCGTGATCGCCAACGTCGAGAACGCGGCGGCCGGCGCCGGCATCACGCGGGAAACAGGCGAGGGGCTGCTGAAGTCCGGCGTCGATGTGATGACCACCGGCAACCACGTCTGGGACAAGCGCGAGGCGCTCTCGTACATCGGCGTGGAGCCCCGCCTGCTGAGGCCGCTGAATATGGCGTCCGCCGCTCCGGGGCGCGGGGCCTTCGTGGCCCGCACCCAGGACGGGCGCCCCGTCGGCGTGATCAACCTGATGGGACGGGTCTTCATGCCGCCGGTCGACAACCCGTTCGCGGCGGCCGCCGCGGCCGTCGAACGGCTCGCGCGCGAGTGCCGCCTCATCGTCGTGGACATGCACGCGGAGGCCACCGCCGAGAAGATCGCCATGGGGTGGTACCTGGACGGCCGCGTGACGGCGGTCATCGGCACCCATACGCACGTGCAGACGGCCGACGCCCGCGTGTTGCCCGGCGGCACGGCCTACATCACCGATGTCGGCATGACCGGCCCGCACGATTCGATCATCGGCATGGAGCGCGCCGCCGTGCTCGACCGCTTCGTCACGGGCCTCCCGGTGAAGATGGAGCCCGCCTCCGACAACCCGCGCCTTCAGGCGATCCTCGTCGACGCCGACGAGCGCACCGGCCTGGCGCGCGGCGTCGAGCGCCTCGACTGGTCCCTTGATGACATTTCCGACGCGCGGCGCGCGGGAGACGATGCCCAGCCTCTTTGACCTGCCGTTCGACGACGCCGACGGCGGGCAGGCCGGCGGGCCAGTCGCCCCGCCGTCTCCCCGCGTCTACACCGTCTCGGAGCTGACATCCGAGGTCCGCCTGCTGCTCGAGACGACGTGGTCCGACGTCTGGGTCGAGGGCGAGATTTCCAATTGCCGGCTGTGGTCGACCGGCCACATCTACTTCTCCCTGAAGGACGCGGGCGCTCAACTGCGCGCCGTCATGTTCAAGGCGGCCGCCCGATCGCTCAGGTTCAGGCTCGAGGACGGGCAGCACGTGCTCGCCAGGGGCCGGCTCGGCGTCTACGAGCCGAAGGGCGAGTACCAGATTGTCTGCGCCGAGATTGAGCCCAGGGGCCTCGGGGCCAGGCAGCTCGCGCTGGAGCAGCTCAAGAAGCGCCTGCAGGCCGACGGCCTTCTCGACGCGTCGCGCAAGCGGCCGCTGCCGGCGCTGCCCCGCCGGATCGGCATCGTCACGTCGATTGACGGCGCGGCCATCCGCGACATCCTGAAAGTGCTGGGCCGGCGCTATCAGAACGCCCACGTGATCATCGCGCCGGCGCGCGTCCAGGGCGAGACGGCGTCGGCCGACATCGCACGCGCGCTTGCCGAACTCGGCCGCGTCGAAGGTGTCGATGTCGTCATCGTCGGGCGCGGCGGCGGGTCGATCGAAGACCTGTGGGCATTCAACGAAGAGCCGGCGGCCCGGGCGATCGCGGCCTGCCCGGTGCCGGTCATCTCGGCCGTCGGCCACGAGGTCGACGTCACGCTGGCGGACCTGGTGGCCGACCTGCGCGCGCCGACGCCGTCGGCGGCCGCCGAGATTGTCGTGGCGGCGAAAGACGAGTTCACCTCACGCATCGACGCCCTGGCCGCCCGGGCGCTGGCCGCGGCAGGCAGACGGATGCAGCAGGGGCTGCAGGCCCTGCAGCGCCTGGAAGCCAGGCCGGCGATGGCGGGATTCGCCGGCCGCCTGGCCCTGCGAGGCCGGCACGTGGCCGAACTGCAGCTCGAATTGCAGCGCGGCGGACGAGACGGCGTGGCGCGCCGGCAGCGGGCGTTCCAGGCGCTCAGAACCCGCCTCGACGCGCTGGATCTGCGGCGCAGGCTCGGCAGGATCGACACGCGGCTCTCGCAGGTCGACGCGCGGCTGAGGGCCGCGGCGGTCCGGACGTACCATGGTGCGGAGGGCCGGCTCGGTTCGCTGGCCGCGCGGCTCGGCACGTTGAGCCCGCTGGCGGTGCTCGGGCGCGGGTACGCCGTATGCTGGGACGGAGAGCGGCGGCAGATTCTGCGTGAGGCGGCGGCGGTCAACGACGGGGACGCCGTCCGGGTGACGCTGCATCGCGGCGAGCTGCGGTGCGTCGTGACCGGGCGCGAGGAGGAGCCGTAGGCTCTTGCAGGACCACACACCCATGGACGTCAACATCAAGGATTTCGAAGGCGCCATCGCCGAACTCGAGACCATCGTCCGGAAGCTGGAGGAAGGCGACCTCGCCCTCGAGCAGTCGCTCGAGCTGTACGAGCGAGGCGTGCGGCTCTCCCGCTACTGCCACGCGCGGCTCGAGGAAGCCGAGCGCCGCATCGAGGTGCTCGGTGAGGGCGGAGAACTCCGGCCCGCCCCGCCGTCGCTGGCGGCGGTCGGCGAAGACGACGGGCGGGATGCCGATGCCGACCCGTCGCGAAAGGGCCGGCGGGCGTGAGCGACACCCCGCCTCTGCCGCTTGGTGACTACCTCCGCCTGCGCCGTGACGAGGTGGAGCAGGCGCTGGCGCGGGTGCTGCCGCCGCTGGAGGGTAGGCTTGCGGCCATCCGTGAAGCCATGCGCTACAGCCTCCTCGCCGGCGGCAAGCGCCTCAGGCCGATCCTGGCGCTGACCGCGGCCGACGCCGCCGCCCCGGGCGATCCCGAGGCCTCCGTCCTCGCGATGCCCGCCGCGTGTGCGATCGAGATGATCCACACGTACTCGCTCATTCACGACGACCTGCCGGCGATGGACAACGACTCCATGCGGCGCGGCAAGCCCACGCTGCACGTCGTCCACGGCGAGGGCCTCGCGATCCTTGCGGGAGACGGCCTGCTGGCCGAAGCGTTCGTGCTGCTCGCGCGCGACCCCGACGACGACGGCCGGCCCGAGGTCGCCGCGCGGAAACTGGCGGCCATCCGGCGCATCGCCGACGCCGCAGGCGCCGCGGGCATGGTCGGCGGGCAGGCGATCGATCTGCAGGCCGTCGGGCGGAGCCAGGGCCCCGACATGCTCGATGCCACCGGCCTGAAGGACATGCACGCCCGCAAGACCGGCGCCCTCATCCGCGCCGCCGCGGTCGTTGGCGCAATCATGGCCGGTGCGCCACCGGCGCGCATCGACGCCGTGGATCGCTACGCCACGTGGCTCGGCCTCGCGTTCCAGATCGTCGACGACGTGCTCGATGTCGTGGGCGAGGACCAGGCGCTCGGCAAGACCGCCGGGAAGGACGCGGCGGCCGGCAAGCCGACCTACCCGTCCCTGTTCGGGCTGCAGGCCTCGAAACGCATGGCCCGGGAAGCCGCTGATGAGGCGGTCGCGGCCCTGGGCGCGGCGGAGCTCGATCGCGGCCGGCTCGCCGAGATCGCCCGCTGGGTTGTCGCACGCACGTCCTAGCCCCGCCAGCCCATGGCTTCCGCGCCCCGCACCCGCCTCGACCTGCGCCTCGTCGGCGAGGGGCTCGCCGCCTCGCGCGAGCGGGCGCGCGCGCTCATCCTGGCGGGACGCGTCACGGTAGGAGGTGTCATCGTCAGCAAGGCCGGCACGAGCGTCCCTGCCGACGCACCCGTCGCCGTGGTGGAACCCGATTTCCCCTGGGTGGGGCGCGGGGGCGTCAAGCTCGCCCACGCGCTCGACTGCTTC
>Ga0209391_10000772_pt1 | contig 15869 bp, 11 predicted proteins | sample PPLLak3March2015_FD_187246 | JGI IMG/M metagenome (GOLD analysis project Ga0209391, IMG submission 187246) | Freshwater sediment microbial communities from Prairie Pothole Lake near Jamestown, North Dakota, USA - PPLs Lake P7 Core (1) Depth... | ecosystem: Environmental > Aquatic > Freshwater >... | reverse complement strand
GGGCACGCTCGCACTTCTGGGGCTCGGGCTCGCGGGTCTGGGCATAAGTCGGAGACACCGACCCAGTTGACACACACAGAACCGGCACTGCTAGGAATATAGCCGCGAACAGAAGCGTCGGAAGATCATCCCGACTCGCGATAGAACACCAATTGCTGCCACCATACGAAAGAGCCCGGCCTCGTGCGTTAGTGCGGCTCCATCCATCCGCCGGCGTCACGAGTAGGCACCGGCGGGCGCACCTGTAGCCGGCCGACATCGCCACAAGCTCGACAGCGCACGGTAATCGGCAGCCGGCGCGCTCCGTGCCCCGTCGCGACGAGTTCGGCGAGCGGCAGCACGCGCCATCGGTCGCAGCGCGGGCAGTAGGCGGCGAGTGTGTGCTCGTGTTCGAGCAATCCGGCGAGGTTGCCTAGATCAATCACGGTGCAAGGATGGCACCGCGGCGGGCGCGCGTGGTGAGGCGATATCACCAATTTGGGTGAGTCGGGATTTTTTACATATTGCACCGCCACAAGACAGCGGCTGGTCCAACTCGACCATGTAAGTTATTGAGTTAATGAGCCCCGGGACCGGTTGGCAAGAGTCTTGCTTCCGACAATGGGAAACCCGACGGACGCGCCGGGAACGCACAACAGGAGGAGCGAGGATGAAATCAAAGATTCCGGGATTGCTGGCCGTGGGACTGCTGGCGGGGCCGATGGCGGCCAACGCTGTTGTAGTCACTTGGGAAATGCAGGGAACAATCACTGCGGTTACAGGCGTCGTCCCAGATTTTCCGTCTGCCCAGATAGGAGATCCCTATGTGGTCAGATGGTCGTTTGATACGAATGCTGCTCTCTTGGCGGCCAACCCGTTTCCGCCAGGGACAAGGTACGACTACGATAATTCGTCGCTCGTGATGACGGCACGGGTGGGATCAAGTGATCCGGTCGACTATGCTCGCGGTAGCGCATCTAGCTCCACGTCCAATCGGATCCTGCTCAGAGACGATTCGAGCGATCAACCGGTTGACGATCTGCCCGCCGACGGCATCAGTTTTGGTTTGTTTTACAACGACGTTCTGTCAAGAGTCGGCGTGGTCTTCCGAACAACCGACCTGAGTGTTGTAACTGGTCCGGGCCTGCCGGAGAACCCGTACCCCGGAATGCCGGGCTACCCTGTAAGTGTTTTCCAGATGAGCAGCAATAACTTCAGCTGGTTCCTTACCGGAGAAGACGTGATCTCCGTCTTGAGAGTGAATACGTCCGTCCCCGAACCCGGCTCGCTCGCACTGCTCGGCCTTGGCCTCGCCGGTCTCGGGCTGAGCCGGAGGCGCAAAGCAGCGTAGTCAATGCCAGCGACGCAACACGGAGCCCGGCCCAGTGCCGGACTTCTTGTTAGTGCGGCTCCATCCATCCGCCGGCGTCACGAGTAGGCACCGGCGGACGCACCTGTAGCTGCCCCGGCGATCCGCATGTCGAGCACTTCACCAGGACGGGGAGCCGCCGTGATCCGTGGCCGGCCGCGACCATTTCGGCAAGTGGCAGCACGCGCCGCCGATCGCACCGCGGGCAGTACGCGGCGAGCTGATGCCGATGCTCGTGAAGGCCGGCGAGGGTGCCGAGGTCGATCATGCGCGAGCGTAGCGCCGGGCTACTTGTTTCCGGTATGCCAGCAATACCAACCCTCGCTTTCACAACACCGAATTGCGCCCGCGCCGCACGCTGGTAACGTAAGCGTAAGGGCGGATGACGCGCCAATAGGCTCGGCCGGAAAGTCCGTTTGGACCTGCTTTCCGCAAGGCCGTACGAGACGAGGCACCGCACGCGATGGCACTGCTACTGCTCGAATGCCTTCTGGCGATTGTGCTGGCGCTGCTCATCATCTGGTGGGTGACGCTCGCGCAGGGCCGTCCGGACAAGCGCGACGACCGCGATCCGTAGCGCGATTGGCTGGCTCGCGCGGTAGGCCTCGAAAATTCGAGTGAACCCGGCAGATTTGCACCGCGACGCCGGCTGGCGTCCGCGGCATCGTGGCCGGCATGGACGACCATCCGCCCCTTCCCGACTTTGGCGACGAGCTGGGCCTGTACCGGCTGGTCCGGTGGGCCAAGGCCCGCGTCCGGGCCAGTGCACGGTCAACGGCCGAACGGGCGGCGACCTTGGCTGAGATCGAGCGGTAGCACCGGGCGGTGCTGGATGGCGGGGTGGCGGAGCGGCAATCCGGCAAGAAGCCGCCGGGCTGACGCCGGCCGCCCCTTTGGCCTAGCGCGTGTTATTGGGATGTTCCGGCGAAGGCCAGCGTAAACCGGGGGCAGCAAGGCCAACGCGGGGGTAGAGTTGGGGGTATGTTTATGGAGTCACTTCGACGACGACAAATACTATCAGGCACTTAGCCGAGCTTTGCGGTGGACAGCGGGCCCACCATTTCACCCACGGAGCTGAGGCCGCATGTCCCGGGCGTGCATACGGCCGCCTGCACGGCTCGCGGCCTTGAGCCTCGCGATCTATCGTGTCGTCGAGTCACGCGCGGCCATCGCCGCATCGAGCTTCGCGACGAAATCCTCCGCCGCGTCGATGCGCGCGACCTCGGCTCGCTGGCGGTCGATGTCCTTGCGGACGATGTCCATCTGCGCCCGGAAGCGCGGATTGTCCCCGAGCGAGGCCCAGTAGGGGTCGTTCTGCCGCAGGTAGTGGTCACGCCACCCCGCCGCGACCGCGGGCTCGAGCCAATCGAGCGCCGCGTCGGTCTCCCCGATCAGGAGAGCCGTCTCCGCGCAGTAGTGGAGAATCTCGCTGTTGCGCTCCGCGGCACTTACCGCTTCCGACTGGCATGCCTGCCAATCGCTCGACAGCAGCGCCTTCGCCTTGGCAGTGGCACCCGTACGTAGGTACGACCAGGCCAGTGCATGCCGAGTGTCGAGTTGCGGGTCGAAGACGTTTCCCGACAGAGTCGCCGTGGGGTCGATCAGCGGCTCCAGCAACCCGATGGCGGTAGTGTATTCGCCAGCGCGCGCGAGCAGCGCCCCGTACCAGGACTGCAAGCCGGCGTCCCCGCCCGAGATGTCGATTTCATTGGCCGCCAAGGCCTCGCGAAAGCGCTGCAGCGCTTCGCGATGGCGACCCTGCCAGCCCGGCACCTCCGCCGGTAGGTACGGGGTCCAACCGAGCTTCGGGAAGTCATCGATCTGTCGATCGTACCAGTATTGCGCAGCGCGCCGGTCTCCGAGCAATCCGTAACTCCACGCGGTGAAAAGGTGATGCAGGTCGCCGCGCAGTGAAACCTCCTTCGCAAGCGCATTCAGCTCGACCAATCGACCCGCTTGCCGGTGCAATAAGACCAGAGTCGTGAACGTCGTTTCGCTCGGATTAGGCTGCCGCAGCTGATTCTCGAGGATCTGAAGCGCTTCTCGCTCCCTGCCGCGCGAAACGAGTTCATTCGCGAGATTGCCGGCGATCGCTGGATGGAGTGGGTCGATTCGCACGGCCCGTTCCCAGACGGCCAGCGCCTCGTCGCGCCGACCCTGCGCGAGCAGCGAGTTGCCGAGCCAGTTCAGGGCGTCGCTCATGTTGGGATCCTGCGCCAGCACGTCCCGTAGGATCGCCTCGGCCGTGACCGGATCGCTAGGAACCGCCCCCAGCAGCAAGAATCCCTGCGCCGCCTGCGCGCGCAGCAGTTTCGGCTGCAGTTCGAGCGCGCGGTCGATGGCGGCGCGCACTTCCTCGAGGCGTCTACCGGAGACGACGCCGAACGAGTTGCTGATCGCCCACTCGGCATGCGCTTCCGCAAAATCCGGGTCGATCTCGATCGCACGCTTCAGCTCGGCCTGGGCGCCGCCAATTTCGCGCCTGTGGAGCAGCGCGCGGCCGGCGAGGAAATGCTGGTAGGCGTCGAGATCGGGATGACGGCCCGTGTCCGCGGCTTCCGGGACCTGCGACGCCACCTTCGCGGCCACGGCGGCGGCGATCTCGGACTGGATCTCGAAGACGTTGGCGAGTTCGCGGTCGAAGGTCTCGGTCCAGACCTGGCGTCCGGCCTCGTCGAGCAGCTGCGCCGAGATGCGCAGCTGGTTGCCGGCCTTGCGCACGCTGCCCTGCAGGACGTGGCCGACGCCGAGCACGGCGCTGATCTCGTCGATGCCGGTGTCGCCGCCTTTGAAGGCAAACGACGAGGTGCGACCGATCACGTTCAGCTGCCGGAAGCCCGACAGTGCATTCAGGATTTCCTCGGAGATGCCGTCGCAGAAGTACTCGTTGTCTGGGTCGTTGCTGATGTTGGCGAACGGCAGCACCGCAATCGAGTTCTCGAGACGCGCCACGCTCTCGCGAAGCGGAACGCCGACCGATACCGACGAGTCCGCGGGTGCGCGACGCACGCCCTCGGCCGCCCGATAGACCAGAGCCAGCCCGACGGCGGCGAATGCCGCAAGCAACAGGTAATCGGTGCGCGTGAGCGACTGGGGCGTGGCCGCATAGGAGCCCGAGGGCGCGGTGCGACGGATGCCGCCCGGACCGATGTCGAACAACCAGCCGAACACGAGTGCCACCGGAAGTCCGAGCACCGCTGCCCAGACCAGCGCCTGGATCGCGGCATTCGAAATTCCGAATCCCGGGAACAGCACGTCGGCGACCTGCAGCGCCAGCCACGCGCCCACAACGTACAGGGCCGCGGTGCGAAATACCTTGCGGCGGCGGGCCTCGCGGAACAGTCGAACGATCGCCGGTCCTTCGCTGCTCAATGTCCGGGCCCCGGCCGTATCGAGGGCAGATGCCGGACCGCGCCGATGCCGGGATACTCCATGGTCGCTTGCGGGGTGGTGATCAGAACCGGTACGTAAGATTGACGTAGTAGCGGCGCCCGAGCACGTCGTACTGTTCGGGATCCGTGTTTGCCCCTCCGTTGATGACCAGCGGTGGGTCCTCATCGGCCAGGTTCTCGACTCCGGCGCGCAGCGTGAGGCCGTCGAGCACGCCCTGGTCAACCACGTAACTGGCAAAGAGGTCCAAATAGTCGAAACTCGGCACGGTGTAGTCCTCGACCTCGTGGTCGCGCATGCCGTCGACGTAGCGCCAGCGGCCGCCGAGCGACAGGGCGTTCCACGTGTAGCTGAGGTTGAGATTCCACTTCCACTCCGGCAGCGTACGGCCGATGAAGTTGCCGCCGATGCGGCCGGCTTCATCGACCGGCGGGAGTCCTTCGGCTTCGATCGTCTCGACGTAATCCATCCAGGATGCCAGCCAGTTGACGCCGACATCGCCCGGCCCGGCGCCAAAGCTCCAGTCGAACTGCAGGTCGATGCCCGACACCTCGAAGCCCACGATGTTCTGGTAGATGTCCATCAGGTCGACGATGTCGCCGCTGGCCGGGTCGCGCGAGAACAGGCGACACATCTCGTTGTCCGTGCTGAACCCGGGATTCACCCGCGCATCGAAGCACAGCGGAATGTAGTTCTGCGCCGAGGCCTGGATGATCGCGTCTTCCACTTCGATTCGGTACCAGTCGAGCGACAGCTGCATGGATGACCACAGCGGACGCTCGGACCGGGACCGCAGCACCAGGCCGATGGTCAGCGTATCCGCGGCCTCGGGATCGAGATCCGGATTGCCACCATAGACTCCCTGGAAGAAGCCAATGGAGTTCTGGTAATCCGCCAGCAATGCCGCGGGCAGGCCTTGTGCGATGCAGAGAGCCTCGACCTGCGCGGAGTCTGGGCCGCTGCGCTCGTCGCTGCCGGCGGTACACGGATCGAGAACGCCGAAATCCGCCGATGCGTCGTAAAGCGTCGGCAGGAGCGGCTGGTACAACTCGAAGACGCTCGGCGCGCGAACCGCATGCTGGTAGGAGCTGCGTAGCGTCAGCGCCTGCACCGGGTCGTACAGCAGCTCGGCCTTGTATGCAGCCACGCCCCCCGCCGAGTCGTACTCCGAGTGGCGGTAGCCGAGGAGCACCTCGAGTCGCTCCACGCCGGTCGCCCCGCGCAGCACCGGTATCGCGGCCTCGGCGTAGATGTCGGTGTTGTGATCCGATCCCTCGATGTCGTCGCTGGCGTTGAAGCCCAGTATGTCTTCGAACCCGTCATCGAGGATCACGGACCCGATCGGATCCGCCCGGTAGAAGTACTCGTCGCGCTTGTACATGACACCCAGCGCCATCTTCAGGTCGCCGGCGGGCAGCGAGGCCGCCGTTCCGGAGAACGACACCTCGGCAATCGTCTGGTCGAAGCCGGCGCGATTCGTCCCGCCGACGGCGATGTAATCGGCGCACTCCCTGGAAACCGCGTCGGCGCCGAACAGGCGAAGGCCCCCGCAGGCCGCGAGTCCGAGTCGGCTGCATACGTGAGTTCGTGGATGCGGGAGCGCAGCGCGTTCCCGGACTGCGATTCGGTCGAATCGTAGCTGCCGGCCTGCACGTAGGCATCGTACGACCAGTCTCCGAACACCTGTCCGCGCAGGCCAATCGTCCCCTGGAATACGTCGTGCTCATTCGACGAGACGCGTGGTCCGAGCTCGACGAATCGCTTGAACATCACGATATCCGCCGCTGGATCCGGACGCGATTCGAACAGGAGCCGCAGGTCGGCGGGGAGATACGGATTCGTCATCGGCAGGTAGATGAAGAATCCGGGTGTCGGTGCGAGCGCGGTATCGGCCGTGTAGTCCGCGTACAGCGCCTCGCCGTAGATCTCTGCCGCGGAACCGACCTCGAGCGAGGCGCGCCCGAACGCCGACACGCGTTCCAAGGGTAGTTGCAGGTAGTTCCACGGACCGAAGTTGTAGGTGTACTCGCGATCGTTGAAGAGCAGCGGGTCCTGCTCGCCGCGGAAGTTGACCACGCTGCCCGGGCTGCCATTGCCGACCGAGAACACGCTGCCATCCGCATTGACGCTGTAGGCATTGTTCAATCCCGGCACGGTGCCCGGCACAAAGCCGTAACTCTCGAACAAGGCGTCGATCGCCGCCTGGCTGGGACTCTGAAATAGCCCGCCCGGACCCTCGGCAATAACCGCACTGCCCCAAGGCAGGAAAGCTCCGTCCGGTCCGACCCCGCCGGCGCCCGGCCCGAAATAGCCGAGCGTCACCTCAGAGAAGCGTCGTTCGGACTGTTTAACTGCCTCGCGCTCGGAATACCCGACGTATCCGTAGGCCTCGCCCCGGCCCTCGGCGAACGAAAGTCCGGCCGTGATGCCGGCGGAATACTCCGACCCGTCGCCGCGGTCGGTCTGACCCCAGCCGCCGTCGAACTGGACACCGTTGAATTTGTCCTTGAGCTTGAAGTTCACGACGCCGGCGATCGCGTCCGAGCCATAGACCGCCGACGCGCCGCCGCTGACGACCTCGACGCTCTCGACCAGCGAGGCGGGTATCACGTTGACGTCGACCACTCCATTGCCGTTGGCCGGCACGATGCGCCGACCGTCCAGCAGCACGAGCGTCGACGTCGCGCCGAGGCCACGCAACTGCACGTTGCCCTGGCCACCGTTACTGGGATTGTTCGAGGTGCTGGTGAAGTCCGGGGTGAACTGCGGCTGTTGGCTCACCACCGTATCGACGCTCGTTGAACTGGTGCGGGCGAATGCGTCCGCCGTGATGCTGACGGTCGGGCTTGCAGACTCGAAGTCCGGCCGCGCGATACGGGAGCCGGTCACGATGATCTGTTCGAGATCCTCTCCGGGCGCCTGCGCAGCCGCCGACGGGGGCAGCAGAAGGGACGCCGTGACCAGGACCGCGTGTGCAGCGAACCAGAACGGACCGGAAGGGAGCGGCAATGTCAGCGCGGCGCCAGGACTGTGTCGCTGCCGAACCGAAGCCGGCGCCGCGGTCGTGCCCATGCTCCCTCCCTCGGCCATGGGCGCTTGCAGAGATGACTGGCTGCTGCAGGCTCATGGGCACGGTTTGTTCTTCCGCTTCTTATAGGCGCGACAAGCTGACGCGCCAATTTTCGTCAAGTCGGATAGGTCGTTCTCCCGTCCAATGAGGCGACGGTTGGCAGGGCCGCGCTGCGATGGGTCACAACTTCGCCTCTGCGCATTTCCCGATCGCTTACAATCGCGATCGAGGTGGCACCGAGTCACCGGAGGGCGGGTGAAGTCGTACATCAGCATCCAGGGCTTGCTTGCCGGCCGGGATGAACCCGTGAGGCCGGTATCCTGACGTGGCCCCGCGAGTCTCGTATCTGGAATATCCGCGCGATGCTGTTACGGGCCTGATCCTGGCTGGCGGGGCTTCCCGCCGCATGGGTGGCGAGGACAAGGGACTCGCCGACCTCGCCGGGCGTCCCATGCTCGAGTACGTACTCGACGCGCTTCGCCCCCAGGTAGGTTCGATTCTGGTCAGCGCCAATCGCAATCGTGAACGTTACTCGGCCTACGGCTGCACGGTGGTTGCAGACACGCTCGAGAACTACCCCGGCCCGCTTGCGGGCGTGGCCAGCGCCCTTCAGCACCTGGCGACCGACTACCTGTTGGTGGTTCCGTGCGATGCGCCGCTGCTGGCGACCGACCTTGCACCCCGTCTCCATGCGGCCTGTGTCGCCGCAGGGGCGGAGGCGGCGGTCGCCAGTGATGGCCTTCGTGTACAGCCGGTCTTCCTGATGCTGCGTGCTACGGTTGCGCCGGGATTGCAGGCTTATCTCGCCGGTGGCGGGCGCCGGGTCGACGCCTGGTTGATGCAGCTGCGGCTCGCGCAGGTCGACTTCAGCGACGAGCCGGAGTGCTTCGTGAACGTCAACGACCCGACCGAGCGTCACCGGGTCGCGACGAGGCTTTCATCCACGACGGTTTCAGTCTGAGGAGCCTTGTCCGATGCACGGATCGGCGCGTCGATGACGGAAGCACGGCAACCCGAGCCGGCCTCGCCCGATTCCTGCGCCGGAGCTGGTCACGGCGACCGGCTGCTGCGACTCGACGAGGCGCGCGAGCGCATCCTCGCGGACGTCGTGCCGGTGACGGAGCGGGAAGTCGTCGGTCTTCGAGACGCGTTGGGTCGCGTGCTCGCGAGCGCGGTGCACTCGACCGTGGACGTCCCGTCGCATCGCAGCTCCGCGATGGATGGCTACGCGCTTGCCGGCCAGGACCTGCCGTCGTCGGGTGCGGCCGCCTTCGAGCTCGTCGGCAAGTCACTGGCAGGGCAACCCTTCGCCGGCCGAGTCGGGCGGGGGCAGTGCGTGCGCATCATGACCGGCGCGCCCGTGCCCGAGTCCACCGACACGGTGGTCATGCAGGAGCAGGTGCGTGTGGACGGCAATCGGGTGGTGATCGAAGCGGGCCAGCGTGTCGGCCAGCATGTCCGTCCCGTCGGCGAGGACGTGCATCGTGGGGACCTGGCGATCGGCGCCGGCACGCTCCTGCAACCGGCTCAACTCGGATTGCTGGCCGCGGTCGGGGCCGGGCAGGTACCCGTGCTGCGCCGGGTGCGGGTCGCGACCTTCTCCACGGGCGACGAGTTGCGGTCGGTCGGCGACTCGCTTGCCCTCGGACAGATCTACGACAGCAACTGCTATTCGCTGTACGGCATGCTGGCGCGCCTCGGACTCGAGGTGATCGATCTCGGGGTCGTGCCGGACTCACGCGAGGACACGATTCGCGCGTTCGAAGCGGCGGCGACCTGCGCCGATGCCATCCTCTCGTCGGGCGGCGTCTCGGTGGGCGAGGCGGACTACGTCACGGAGACGCTCGAGCGACATGGGCGGATCGGATTCTGGAAGGTCGCGATCAAGCCGGGCAAGCCCATCGCATTCGGGCGATTCGGGCCGGCGTATTTCTTCGGCCTGCCGGGCAACCCGGTGGCGGTGATGGTCACCTTCTACCAGCTCGTGCAGCCGGCGCTGCGCGCGCTCATGGGTGCCGTCCATTCGGATCCGCCGATCCTCGTGCGAGCCACCTGCAAAAGCCGGCTGCGCAAGGCGCCCGGGCGGATGGAGTTTCAGCGCGGCGTCCTCGAGCGGCAGCCGTCCGGCACGTACACGGTGCGCAGCAGCGGTCACCAGGGCTCGGGAGTGCTGCACTCGATGAGCGAGGCCAACTGCTTCATCGTGCTGCCGCTGGAAGGAGGCGACGTGGAGCCGGGGACGGAAGTCGAGGTGCAGCCGTTCGTCGGCCTGGTCTGATCCGGCATTTCTCATGCGGGAGAGTCGAAGCATGTCTTTTGCACACGGTGGCGGCGATCGTGAATTCGTGCCGGTCAGCATCGCGGTCCTCACGGTGTCCGATTCGCGCGATGAACAGAGCGACAAGTCGGGCCGGTTGCTGGTCGAGCGGCTGGTCGCTGCGGGTCACCGGCTCGCCGAGAAGCTGATCGTCCGCGACGACGTCTACCTGATCCGTGCAGCGATATCGCGCTGGATTGCCGATCCGCAGGTGAACGTCGTCATCACGACGGGCGGGACGGGAGTCACGGGGCGAGACGGCACGCCGGAGGCGGTCGAACCGCTGCTCGACAAGGTGCTCGAGGGGTTCGGCGAGATGTTCCGGTCGGTTTCGTACGCGGACATCGGGACGTCGACCCTGCAGTCGCGAGCGCTCGCGGGCGTGGCCAATGCAACCTACGTGTTCTGCGTGCCGGGCTCCTCCGGCGCCTGCGCCACGGCCTGGGATGTGTTGATCGCGGCGCAACTCGATTCCCGGACGCGGCCCTGCAACCTCGTCGAACTGATGCCCCGGCTGACGGAGCGGTGACCGCGTCAGGCGCAAGCGCGGACAGCGCGTTGCTCGACCTGCTGGAGGCACGCACCGGCGTCGTCTGCGCCGTCGGAGCCGGGGGCAAGAAGAGCCTGCTCAACCACCTCGCCACGATCCATCCCGGCAGGGTGGCGCTCACGACGACCGTCTTCATGACCCACTTCGCAGGCAAGCCGCGCTTTGCCGTCGCCGTGGACGAGGACGAGCGGCTGCCGGAGGCGGTCGCGGCTCTCGATCCTGCGCTCGGCGTCGTGTATGCCTGTCCGAGCGACAAGCCAGGGCGGTGGTCCGGCGTGAGCGAGGCCACTCTCGAGCGGATTCATCTCGAGGGCGGCTTCGCCGCCACGTACGTCAAGGCCGACGGCGCGCGGATGCGGTACCTGAAGGCGCCGGCGGATGGGGAACCCGCGTTGCCAGCGTGCTGCACGACCGTGCTGCCGGTCCTCTCGGCACTCGCCATCGGCGAACCGTTGACGGCGGCGGTAGCGCATCGGATCGAGCGCATCGAGCGTGTCACCGGGCTGCGCGAAAACGAACGGATCACCGCGCGGCATCTGGGCCAGTTGCTGGCCAGCGCGGACGGCTCGATCAAGGCGACCGAGGGGAGGTGGGTCGTTCCCGTCATCAACATGGTGGACGACGACCTTCGCGAGGCACAGGCGCGGGAGGCCGCCGAGGTCGCGCTGGAACTCTGCAGCCGCATCGACAGAGTGGTACTCGCCCGTCTTGCCCGCGCTGGGAATCCCGTGGTGGCCGTCGTACGACGCTGAGGCGAGCGCTGTGGCGAGCGCTGCGATGCGGACTCAAAGCTCCACGGTGACTCCGGGCGTACCGTCGCTGATGTCGCCGACGATTGCAGCTCGCTCGAAGCCGCGGCCCCGGAACGTTTCCAGTACGTCGTCGACGGCACCGGCAGCGCAGGACACGAGCAGGCCGCCCGAGGTCTGCGGGTCGCAAAGGAGTGCCTTGCGGACCTCGTCGAGACCGGCGGCCAGCTGCACGTCCGAGCCGTAGGACGCCCAGTTGCGTGCCGACGCACCGGTGACGAAACCCGCTTCGGCCAGCGCGACGACGTTGTCGAGGAACGGCAGCCGCGACATCTGGACTCGCGCATGCTTGCCCGATCCGCGGCAGATCTCGAGCAGATGGCCGAGCAGGCCGAAGCCGGTGACGTCGGTCATGGCGTGCACGCCCGGCAACTGCGCGAGTTCCGGGCCGACGACATTGAGCTGCGTCGTCGTCTCGAGCATCGCCCGGTAGTCGGTTGCCGCGAGCGCTTCCTTCTTCAAGGCGGCCGAGAAGATGCCGACGCCGAGTGGCTTGCCGAGCACCAGCACGTCGCCCGCGCGGGCATCGGCGTTGCGCTTGACGCGGTCCGGATGAACGACGCCGAGCGCCACCAGGCCATAGATGGGTTCCACCGAATCGATGCTGTGACCGCCGGCGAGTGGAATGCCCGCCTGCGCGCACACGGCCTCGCCGCCGCGCAGGATCTCGCGGATGATCTCGGCGGGCAGGACCTTGATGGGCATCCCGACGATCGCCAGGGCCAGGATCGGCGTGCCGCCCATGGCGTAGACGTCGCTCAGGGCGTTGGTCGCTGCGATGCGCCCGAAGTCGAACGGATCGTCGACGATGGGCATGAAGAAATCGGTGGTGGCGATCACCGCCTGCTCGTCGTTGAGGCGATAGACGGCCGCGTCGTCCGCGGTCTCCGCGCCCACCAGCAACTGCGCGAACGGAGCGGTGTTCGCGGCGTCTTTGAGCAGGTCGCGAAGGACTCCCGGGGCGATCTTGCAGCCGCATCCGCCGCCGTGTGACAGGGAGGTCAGCCGCAAGGGGGCCCCATCGTTCGCGGCGCCTGACACGGTTGGATTGGCCATGAGTGCTCCTTAAGTTGGCGGAAGGACGTGGGAGTCGAACCCACCAGGAACCGCCTGACGGCCCCTACCGGGTTTGAAGCCCGGCCGTCCCTCCGGGGACGCAGTCCTTCCGTGCGCATTGCGCCGCGGGTTCTATCGTACCTGCATCAATGAATCCTGAAACAGCCTGTGGCTGTCGCCGATGCGCCGCGACATGCCGACGCGATCGAAGAACTCCAGGATCTGGATGGCCACCTTTCTACCCGTGCCGATCCGGTCGCGAAACGTCGCCGCCCGCGCCTCACCGTCGCAGTCGTGCAGGCTGCGCAGGATCTCGGAGAGTTCCGCGACGGACTCGCGAGGAAAGTAGTGATCGTGCGCCACCAGGAACAGCTCGCCCTGACCTACCAGCGTCCGGCACAGGCGCCGCACGCGATCCTCCTCGAGCCGCAGGCTGCGCGCCAGGTCGCGCACGCGCGGCGGGTTGAACGGCCGCGCGCGCAGCATCGGGCGGATGTCCTCGTTCCACAGTTTTTCGTCGGGCAACGCGAGCTTCACGGCGTGGCCCGGCAGGTGCAGCAGCGCACCGCGCACCGCTACCTTGCCGGCGGCGACGAGTGCGCCGACGAGCGCGGCGAACACCGGCCGCGGCAGCGACGGGTCGGTCAGCCGGCGCAGTCGCTCCCGGTCCGGGCCGAGGCGATCGGGATCGCGCTCGTGTTCGGCGGCCAGGGCCTCGAGCGTGCGGGCCTGGAGTGATTCCCAGCGCCCGGGCGAGAACACGACCGGACCGGCCGGACCGGGCACCTCCACGAGTGACGGGTGGCCGCGCAGCTGCGCGGCGCTCGATTCATCGAGGTTCCAGAGACGCACGAAGCGCGCGAGGTCGACGCCGCCCGGCACGAGATCGACCAGTCCCAGGAGCGCGGCGATCGGGTCGTCGTGGCGGTAGGCGCGCAGCACGGCGATGCGCTGCGTACTGCGGCGGCCGCGAGTCGGCGGGTCGTCGTCCAGTACGCGGCCGCCGCCGAGCGACTGCCGCGCGGACTGGTCGCGCAGGATCACGCGATCACCGCGCAGCGCAAGCGTCGGTGCGTCCAGCACGAGCTGCACGAGGGCCGTCGTGCCGGGGTCGATCGAGTCGCCTTCCAGGACCGCGACGCGGCCGGTGATGCGGGCGGCGCCGAGGTGCGCGTGCACCGGCGTCCAGTGCTGCAGCGGACGCCCGGCGTGCGGCGAGACCCGCAGCTCGACGTCGAGCTTGTCGGTGGGCGCGTACAGCTCGGGCGCCACCAGCCAGTCGCCGCGGTCGACGTTGTCCCGGTCGAGCCTCGGCCCGGTGAGATTCAGCGCGCAGCGCTGGCCCGCCCAGCCGCGTTCTGCGGCCGCGTTCTGCGCGTGGAGGCCGCGCACGCGCACCTCGAGTCCGCGTGGTGCGAGGATCAACCTGTCCTCGACGGCGACCGCGCCGGAGTGCGCGCTGCCGGTCACGACGACGCCGGTGCCCTTGAGCACGAACGCACGATCCACGGCGAGCCGAAAGCGCCCGCGCTGGTCACGCAGTTGCGTCAACGTGGCTTGCGAAGCGAGGTGCGCGCGCAGCGCGTCCAGTCCTTCGCCGGTGACCGACGATACGGGGAAGACCGGCGCGCCGGTGAGGCTGGTGCCCAGCAGCAACCCGGCGACCTGTGCCTCGACCTCGGCCTGCCGCTCGGCGTCCGCCAGGTCGCATTTCGTCAGCGCGACGGCGCCGCGGCCGAGCCCGAGCAGGTCGATGATCTCGAGGTGCTCGCGGGTCTGCGGCATCGGTCCGTCGTCTGCCGCGATGACCAGCAGCACGAAGTCCATGCCCGTGGCGCCGGCCAGCATGTTGTGCACCAGTCGCTCGTGCCCCGGCACGTCCACGAAACCGAGCCGCGTGCCGTCGTCGCAGGTCGCGTAGGCGTAACCCAGGTCGAGGGTGATGCCGCGCGCCTTCTCTTCCTCCCAGCGATCGGGATCCGTGCCCGTGAGCGCGCGCACCAGCGCGCTCTTGCCGTGGTCGATGTGGCCCGCGGTTCCGACGATCATGCCCGCCCGGGCTCCGTGTTCGCGAGGTTCGGGCGCAACTGCGGCAGCTGCTGCAGGAAAGTCGCCTCGTCCTCCAGGCACCGCAGATCGAGCACGATCGTGCCCTCGACGACGCGGCCGATGACCGGCACGGGGAGTGCCCGCAGCGCCGCCGCCAACCGGGTCAACGCGCGCCCCTCGCCCCGGCCGCGGGTCGTGGGCCGGATTGCCACGCCCGCGCTCGGCAGTCGATCGGACGGACGGGCGCCGCTGCCGACCTGGCTCTCGCATCCAGTCACCTCGGCCACATAGCCCGACGGCAGGTGCGCCTGCACCTGCGGAGCGATCCGTGCCGCCAGTGCGTTGAGCTCATCGAGCTTGCGGGCCAGCAGCCGCAACGTGGGCAGTCGCTCCGCCAGCCGGTCAGGATCGCGATACAGCCGCACCACTGCCTCGAGCGCGCCGAGCGTGAGCTTGTCGAGCCGCAGCGCGCGCTTGAGCGGATTGCGCCTGATTCGGTCTACTAGCTCGCGCCGGCCGAGCAGGATGCCGGCCTGCGGGCCGCCGAGCAGTTTGTCGCCGCTGATCGAGACGAGGTCGGCGCCGTCGGCGAGCGCTTCCTGCACGGTCGGTTCATGCGGCAGGCCCCAGCGCTCGAGCGGCACCAGCGCGCCGCTGCCGAGGTCGACCATCAGCGGCAGCCCGTGCGCGTGGGCCAGCTCGGCGAGCGTGCGCTGCTCGACGCTTGCGGTGAATCCGCGCACCTCGTAGTTGCTCGTGTGCACCTTGAGCAGCAAACGCGTGCGCGGCCCGATGGCCTGCTCGTAGTCCGCGAGGTGCGTGCGATTCGTGGTGCCGACCTCGCGCAGGCGCGTGCCGGCACGCGCCATCACGTCCGGGATGCGGAACGACCCGCCGATCTCGACCAGTTCGCCACGCGACACGATCGCTTCCTTGCGCAGCGCGAGTGTGTTCAGCGCGAGCAGGACGGCTGCAGCGTTGTTGTTCACGAACGTCGCGGCCTCGGCGCCGGTCACCTCGCGCAGCAAGCCCTCGATCAGGTCGTCGCGATCGCCGCGGCGGCCGAGCTCGAGGTCGAACTCGAGGTTTGTGGGATGACGGGCGGCGAGATCGACCGCCGCGATGGCCGGCTCGGGCAGCGGCGCGCGGCCGAGGTTCGTGTGCAGCACCGTGCCCGTGAGGTTGAAGACCCGGCGCAGGCCGGGCTGGTCGACGGCGGCGAGCCGTGCGGCGATCGCGCCAGCGAGTGTGTCGAGCGCGTAGTCCCGTGGCGTGGCGGC